>JAANMV010001275.1_pt1 | contig 28379 bp, 33 predicted proteins | sample 7279661 | NCBI WGS metagenome assembly JAANMV01 (sample SAMN14094540, study PRJNA606508) | bioreactor metagenome | isolation source: A lab-scale SPAN reactor treating ammonium-rich wastewater day 121 | place: Ireland: Galway | collected 2017-05-16
CGTCGAGTTCCATGCTGCTGAAGCCCTGGGCCTTGCGTGCGCTGCTTAGGTCCTCTTGGAAGAACGTGGTGTAGTTGATGCCGACGCCTAAATAGGGCTGGAATGCGGCCTGGCTGTCCAGTGGGTAGTAGACGACGCTCAAGGTCGGTGGCAGGTGCTTGATGTCACCCAGCTTGCCGTCCAGCCCGGGGATGCCGACGGCATTGCTTACGCCCTTCACTCCAACTTCGTGACTGAACGGAGTGGCCGCCAGCAGTTCGATACCAACTTTATTGGTCAGCATATACGCGAAATTCAGGCCGAGCTGAGTGTCGCTGTCCAGCGTCGCGCTGGTTCCGCCGGCACCGGTGCCGTCAAACTTCAGATTGCCACTATCTTCACGCGGATCAACCGTAATCGCACCAGCGCGAACGATGATGTCCCCGGCCTCGAAGGCCTGGGCGAAGGGGGCGGCCAGCGCCAGGGCCAGCGCGGAAGCGGTGAACAGGGTCTTGCGCATAGTGGTTGCTCCATCTTGTGTTAGCTGCGATGGGGCCATGGTATTGAGTAGCTTGCTGTCGAATTTGACTCAGCTCAATGAAACGCGCGGCCCGGCCTGCGACGTATTGCCCGGGTTGCGCTGCGTCAATGGGAAGATGATAATGTTTCTCTTTTGAGTTAGTCCTCCTGCAAGGATCCCCCATGTCTTCGTTCATCCCCCGCCTGCTGGCGGTTGCCGTGTTGCCGTGCTGTCTGAGCGCGGCGCCGTTGATGGCTGCCTCCCTGGATGCCGCGCTGACCGAGAGCGAGCGGCTGTCAGCCGAGGCCGCGGCTTCGCAGCAACGCATCGAGCAGCTTGATGACGCCACCCGGCAGATGCTCAACGAGTACCGCAGTGCGCTGCAGCAGACCGAGGCACTGAAGGCCTACAACAAGCAGCTGGTCGAGCTCACCGCCGCGCAGCGCAAGGAGCTGGAGGGGTTCCAGCGCCAGCTGGACGGCATCGAGCGTACTCAGGAAGCGGTGACGCCGCAGATGGGGCGGATGGTCGAAGTGCTGGGCGAGTTCATCGCTGCCGACTTGCCGTTCCTGCCGGAAGAGCGCGCCGATCGCCTGGCCGGGCTGCAGGATCTGTTGCCGCGAGCCGATGTGAGTCTGGCGGAGAAGTACAGGCGCATTCTCGAGGCCTATCAGATCGAGAGCAATTACGGGCGCACGCTGGAAGCCTGGCGCGGCGAGCTGCCGGTCGAGGGCGGCGCGCGCAGCGTCGAGTTCCTGCGTCTGGGGCGAGTCATGCTCTATTACCAGACGCTGGATGCCCACGAGAGCGGCTGGTGGAATCCACAGACGCGCAGTTGGCAAGTGCTCGACGGCGCCGCGCGCCGCCCGATCACCCAGGCCATCGCCGTGGCCCGGCAACAGCAGGCACCGGCCTATCTGGAACTGCCCGTCAAGACCCTGGCCGAGGAGGCCGCGCAATGAGCCGTCTGTCGTACCTGCTTGCCCTCGTGCTGCTGCCCGTGCTGTCGCACGCCGCCGAGCCGCTGAATCCGGACCAATTGCTGCAACGCATCCGCAGCGAGCGGGCGGCCGAAGTCAGCGCGATGCAGGCGCGCGAGCAGGCGTTCGTCAGCGATCGCAGCGAGCAGGCGCAGCTGCTGGCGCGCGCCAAGGCCGAGCTTGACCGCGAGAAGGCCGAGGCCGAGCGACTGAAGGCCGAGTTCGATCGTCAGGAAGCCGCGCTGGCCGAGCAGGAGAAATTGCTGGCGCAGCGCGTCGGCCACCTCGGCGAGCTGTTCGGCGTGGTGCGCCAGAGTGCAGGCGACATCGCCGCACAGTGGCAGGACAGCCTGCTCAACGTGCAGTACCCGGAGCGTCTGCAGCGCCTGCACAGCCTGGCCGAGAGCCGTGCGTTGCCATCCGCCGACGATCTCGACGGCTTCTGGATGGCGCTGCTGGAAGATCTCGCCGCCAGCGGTCGGGTCGAGCAGCTGACGCTGCCGGTCGTCGCCGCTGATGGTCAGCGCAGCGAGCAGCCGGTGTTGCGCGTCGGCAGCTTCTCCGCGTACGGCCAGAATGCCTTCCTGCGTTACGACGCCGACTCGGGCGAGCTGCTGGCGCCGGCGCGACAACCGTCCGGCATGGGACTGGTGAACGACTATCTGGACAGCGATGCGGCGCTGGCCGCGTTGCCGGTCGATCCGAGCCGCGGCACGCTGCTGGCGCAGCTGCAGCTCGAGCCGGACTTCTGGACACGTCTGCAGCAGGGCGGCCTGGTGGGCTGGGTGATCGTCACCCTGGGGCTGTTCGGTCTGTGCCTGGCGGCCTGGCGGATGGTCTATCTCGCCGGCGTCAGTCGCAAGGTGAGCGGCCAGATGCGTGATCTGAACAATCCGCGTGCCGACAATCCGCTGGGTCGCATCATCGGCGTGCTTGGCCCCAAGCCGCAGCTCGCCGATCTGGAAACCCTCGAACTCAAGCTCGATGAAGCCATCCTGCAGGAAACCCCGCCGCTGGAGCGTGGCCAGCCGCTGCTCAAACTGCTGACCGCCGTGGCACCGCTGCTCGGTCTGCTGGGCACGGTGACCGGGATGATCGTCACCTTCCAGGCCATCACCCAGACTGGCGGCGGCGACTCGCGGCTGATGGCCGACGGCATCTCGCAGGCGCTGGTGACCACCGTACAGGGCCTGGTGGTGGCGATTCCGCTGCTGTTCCTGCACGCGCTGCTGGCCAGCCGCAGCAAGGCGCTGATCCAGATTCTGGAGCAACAGAGCGCCGGGCTGATCGCCCTGCACCTGTCCGGAGCGCCGCGTCGTGACTGACATGCACGGCCTGTGGCTGCGCCTGGTCGACAGCGGGCATCTGCTGCTCGACTTCATGGGTGCCGGCGGCATGGTCATGTGGGCGCTGGCGCTGCTCTGCGTGCTGTACTGGACGCTGGTTTTCGAGCGCGTCTGGTACATGCGCCGGGTGTTTCCGCACTGGGCCGACGACCGCCGCCGGGCCTGGGAGTATCTGGTCGATCAGCCTGGCGTCTGGCAGCGCGCCGTACGCACTGCCTGGCTGGCGCAGGCGCAGCAGCAGCTGGCCGGGCCGCTACGCCTGAGCAAGGCATTGGTCGCGCTGTGCCCGCTGCTCGGCTTGCTCGGCACGGTCAGCGGCATGATCGCGGTATTCGACGTGCTGGCACTCAACGGTACCGGCAACCCGCGCGGCATGGCCGCCGGCGTCTGGCAGGCGACCCTGCCGACCATGGCCGGCATGGTGCTGGCCATCACTGGATTGTTCAGCCTGGCGCGCCTCGAGCGCATCGCCCGGCTGTCGCTCGACCGGCTGGCCGATCAGCTGCGTCACGATTGAGGATTTCTGGATGCGCATGCGTCGCCATCATTACCAGCAGGACGAAGACACCGGCATCGACCTCACGCCGATGCTCGACGTGGTGTTCATCATGCTGATCTTCTTCATCGTCACCAGCTCCTTCATCAAGGAGTCCGGCGTCGAGGTGCAGCGTCCGCAGGCGAGCACCGCCAGCGCGCAGGACAAGGGCAACATCTTCATCGCGGTGACCTCCGACGGTCAGGTCTGGATCGACAAGCAGGCCGTCGATGTACGCAGCGTGCGCGCGCATGTCGAGCGCATGCGCGTCGATCAGCCGGATGGCGCTGTGGTGGTGCAGGCTGATCGGGATGCGCGCACCGGGCTGGTGGTCCAGGTGATGGATCAGGCGCGCCAGGCCGGCGTGCATGATGTGGCCCTGGCCGCCAGCACGGACGCGCAGTGATGGCAGCGCTGGTGCGCGTGGCGCTGTCCTTCGTCGCCGCCTGCGTGGTGGCGCTGTTGCTGTTCGCGTTGATGCTGAGCATGGTCAGCCCGCCGCGCAGCAAGGTGGAGCGGGAGCCGGTGGCGATCGCCAACTTCGTGCGCATGGACGGGCGCAACGAGAGCAGCGCCAGCCGTTCGCGCCAGCAGGCGCCACAGCCGCCGCAGCCGAAAACACCGCAACCGCCTACACCGCCGACGCCGAACATGACCAGTCCGGATGCCAGTCTGCCGAAGCTCGATCTCGATCTGCCGAATATCGACTCGGGCATCTCGGTGGCGGCCGCTCCGGCGCCGAGCCTGTCCGGGCTCAGCGCCGCGGCGGCCAGCGCAGTCGCGGCGACGGCGGGGCCGGCAGCCTCCAGCGCCGTGGCCGGTGGTCAGTCCGGCGGACCCGAACATGAGGTGATGCCGCTCAATGACGTGCGTCCCGAATACCCCTATCGTGCGCGCCAGCAGGGGATCGAAGGGCACATCAAACTGGCCTTCACCATCAACCCGCAGGGCCGGGTGGAGAACATCCGCGTGCTCGAGGCCTCGCCGCGCAACGTCTTCGACCGCGAGGCGCGTCGCGCGGCGGCGCGCTGGCGCTTCGCCCCGCGCACCGAAAACGGTGTGGCGGTATCGCGTGAAGCGGTGAAAACCCTGCACTTTCGCCTGCAAGGAGAACGCTGAGATGCCTCGTCTGCTGGTCCTGCTGCTGTTCTGCTTCAACTGCGCAGCGCACGCCGCGCAGAGTATCGATCCGGCGATCTTCGCCGCACTCGAGCGCGCGCAGTCGGCGCAGGCCAAGGGTGATTACCCGGCGGCGCGCAAGGCGTTGAGCGGTGTCGAGGCGAAGGTGGGCAGCGCGGAGGAAGCATTGCTCTGGCGCAGTCGCGGTTATCTGGCCTGGGCCGAGGGCAACAATCGGCAGGCGCTGGAGTGGCTGGAAAAGGCCGTCGCCAGCGGCAAGCTGGACGAGGCCCTGCTGGCCGGCGAACGGCTCAACCTGGCGCGCCTCAACTTGGTCGAAGGGCGCTTCGCCAAGGTTGTCAGCCTGCTGGCGCAGGCCGACCAGGCCGACGAAGACGTGCTGCAGATGCTGGTGCAGGCCTATCAGGGGCTCGGTCAGCATGCCAAGGCACTGCCGCTGGCCGAGCGCTACATGCAGGCCAATCCGCGCGCGGACGACATCTGGCTGCAGTTTCTGGTTGCCGGCAACGCCGAGCTCAAGCGCTATGCCGCGGCCGAGCGCTGGCAGCGCCAGTTGTTGCTGCGCCATCCCGAGCAGGTGAAGGTCTGGCGCCAGCTGGCGGGACTGCAGCAGCTCGCCGGTGCTGAGGACAAGGCGCTGGCGACGCTGCGCACCGCGTACGCCAAGGGCTTGCGCTTCAGTGAGGCTGAGCTGGACAACCTGGTGTTGCTGGCCAGCGCCGCCAACCAGCCGTGGCAAGGTGCCAAGCTGTTGGAGGGCATGCTCGAATCCGGCCTGCTGACGAGTAACGGCAGCCGTCGCGAGCGGCTGGGCATGCTGTGGTGGCAGGCGCGCGAGCGCGGTGCAGCGGCGAAAATCTATCGCGAGCTGGCCAACCAGTCGGGCGCCGCCAAGTTCTGGATGAATGTCGCCCAGCTCGAGCTGGAGCAGGCGCACTGGCAGGCCGGGCTGGACGCGCTGAAGCAGGCCGAGCGCGCTGGCGCCGAGCGCCGTAAGGTGCGTGCCTGGCGGCAATGGGCCGAGGACGAGCTGAGCTTCGAGCGCGAACGCCAGGTCGCCCGCGCCGGCTGAGCGTCCGTCCGGGCCTTCAGTCCAGTTCGTACAGCTCGATCGTCTGCGCGACCATCCGGTAACCCGCCTCGGCCAGTTCGCTGCTGGTCGGCTCCACCGTCAGCGGCCCCTCGATCCAGTACGGCTGATACAGCTGGTCGACCCTGACGCCCAGCTCGCTGGTGGCGTGCACGATCTGGTTCGACGGCGGTGGCGGCACATGGATGCAGGCGCCGAAGTAGGGCACCAGCAGGAACTCGATGACCCGACCTTCGCCATCCATCTCCAGCGGCACGATGTAGCCGGGCAGCCGGGCGACGATACCGTCCAGCGCCTCGACCACCGGCGCGGCCGGCGACTGTTGGCGGGCGGCTGGGCCGGTCTCCGCCGCCAGCGCGTCGGCCAGCTGCGATAGATCGTGCAGCGGCGTCGGCGGTGGCGGTGGTGGCGCACCCTCGGGAATCAGTTCCGACCATTGCAGCAGGCGCGCCTCGCCAGCGAAGGCGGCAGGCAGGATCAGCAGCAGGGCGAGCAGCAGACGCGACATGGATGTACTCACACTCTGATCGACAGGCCGTCGGCCAGCGACTGGCGATAGGCGCGCCAGGCGGGTACTGCGCCCATCAGCACGGCTGCCAGCAGAATCGCACCGAGCAGGCGCCATTCATAGCCGCTCGGCCAGCCGAATGGCAGGTACAGGCCATAAAGCTGCTGCAGCGGCGCCTGCGCCACGGCGATGCCGACATACAACAGCGTCAGTCCGAGCGCCGCGCCGGCCAGCGCCAGGGCGAACGCCTCGATCACCAGCAGCCCGGCGATATGCCAGGGACGCGCGCCCACCGAGCGCAGAATCGCCATCTCCCGGCGGCGCTCGTTGAGGCTGGTGAGAATCGCGGTGAGCATGCCGATCAAGCCGGTCAGCACGACGAACAGCGAGACCACGAACAGCGCCTGTTCGGCGGTGCCCATCAGACTCCAGAGCTCTTGCAGTGCTACGCCGGGCAGCACCGCCAGCAGCGGCTCGCCCCGATACTGGTTGATCTCACGCTGCAGGGCGAAGGTGGCGATCCGGCTGTTCAGACCGAGCAACACGGCGGTGATCTGCTGTGGCTGCAGGTCGAGCGCGCGCGCCTGCTCGGCACTCACCCGCCCGGCGCCGCGGGCCGGTACACCGCCGCGCCAGTCGACATGCAGCGCCTCCATGCCGGCGAGGTTGATGTGCAGCGTGCGGTCTACCGGCGTACCGGTGCGGCGCAGAATGCCGACCACGCGGAACGGCTTGTCGTCGTGCTGCACCAGGCTGACCTTGGCCACGCCATGCGCCAGCACGATCCGCTCGTCCAGCCGGTAGCCCAGGCTCTGCGCGACTTCGGCACCGAGCACCACCTCGAACGGATCGTCGGCAAACGCGCGACCCTCGGCCAACTGCAGCGGCTGCTGGCGGCCGAAGCGGTAATGCTGGAAATACGCCGGGCTGGTGCCCAGTACGCGGTAGCCACGGTGCGAGTCGCCCAGCGAGAGCGGGATCGCCCACTTCACCTGCGGGTGACCGGCCAGCTGCTGATAGCTGTCCCAGCGGATGTTGTTGGTGGCGTTGCCGATGCGGAACACCGAGTACAGCAGCAGATTCACCGAACCGGAGCGCGCGCCGACGATCAGGTCGGTGCCGCTGATGGTGCTGGCGAAGCTGGCGCGCGTCTCGCTGCGTACCCGCTCGACGGCGAGCAGCAGGCACACCGACAGCGCGATGGCGAACACTGTGAGCAGGGCGGTGAAGCGGCGGTTGTTCAGGCTCGCCAGCGCCAGGCGCAAGAGGTACATGCCTCAGACCTCCGCAACGCGCGCGGCGCGGTTGAGTTCGGCCAGCGCCAGGCTGCGGTCGAAATGCGGCGCCAGGCTCTGGTCGTGGCTGACGAACAGCAGGCTGGCCCCGGCGGCGCGGCATTCGCTGAACAGCAGGTCGAGGAAGGCGTCGCGACTGTCGGCGTCCAGCGCCGAGGTCGGCTCGTCGGCGATCACCAACTCGGGCTGGCCGATCAGCGCACGTGCGGCGGCGACCCGCTGCTGTTGGCCGATGGACAGCGTATCGGCGCGTCGCGCCAGCAGTGTCGCCGGCAGGCCCAGCTGCTCGAGCAGAGCTGCCGCCGCTTGGGGCAGTCCACCGTGGCGCTGGATCGCCCGGCGCGCACGTAACTGCGAGAAGCGGCAGGGCAGGCAGACATTCTCGTGCACCGGCAGGAACGGCAGCAGGTTGAACTGCTGGAAGATGTAACCGGTGTGATCGACACGAAAACGGTCGCGTGCACCGGCGGACAGGCGGCCGAGGTCTTCGCCGAGCAGGCGCACGCTGCCGCGGCTGGCGCGCTGCACACCGCCGATCAGTCCGAGCAGGGTGGTCTTGCCGCTGCCGGAAGGTCCCTTGAGGAACAGACTTTCGCCGCGCGCCAGGCGGAAGCGGGGAATGTCCAGCAGCTCGGCTTGGCCGGGCCAAGCGAAGCCGAGGTCGTCGAGTTCGAGCAGGTCGGAGGCTGGCATCAGAACGGTAGCTGCGCGTGGTCCGGCGTCAGCTCGGCGCCCTGCTGGCCGCGCGGGCCGATCAGCTGGACCTGAATCCGCTCGGTTGCCGGAAAGCGCTCGAAGAGCGTGCGCAGATCCAGTGCCTGTATCGCCTCGGGATGGCGGCAGTCGAGCCGGTAGCGCGCTTCGATGTCGCTGTGCCCATCCGCGCGGGCGGCGGACTCGGGCTCGCTGGGCGCGGCGTCACCATCGCGGCGCTGATAGCCGGCGTGCGCGCCACCTAGCAGGTCGCCCTGCAGTTCCTGTTCGCTGACGTCGCAAGCGGCGGCTGCCGGCAGGCCGAACAGCACCAGCGGCTGCTCCAGCTGCTGGCGCGTGCGCGCCACCTGCGCTTCGTCCGCAGCGCTGGCCGGGGCGTGCTCGAAGCCCAGCAGATTTGCCGTCGGGCTGTGCAGTGCCAGCTCCAGAGCGGTGCCGTCCAGCGCCACATCGAGGTGAGCGGTGCCGTGCTCGTGGGCGCCCAGACTGGCGGCGGCATCGTGTTCGTGGTGGTCGTGGCCGTCCTGTGCTTGGCTGTAATTGAGAGGCAGCAAAACGAATGGCAGAGCGAGCAGCAGCGGGCGCATGGTCGGTTCCGGGAACTGAAGGGTGGTTACGTTATAACGCCTTTTTGCGTCGACTGGCCAGCCCATCGCGGTCATGGGAGCATGCGCCGTGCTACCGAAGGAGAGCAGCATGATTCGTATCCGTGGGCATATCGGCGAGTGGCCGGTCGATCTGAACATCGAGCTGGACGAGCAGGACTGGGCGCAGCTGGCGCGCAATCTGCCGCTGGCACCCAGCGAGCGCGCCATCGACGCCGCGCCGTCCGCCGACGACAGCCTGTGGCACACCGCGCGCGAGCGCCTGCGCCGCGCGGGCCGGCTGGACGGCCCCGAGCTGTTTGCCGAGCTGGAGGCGCTGACCGGCAGTGCGACGATGGCCAAGCGCCTGCTGGTGCGGCTGCGCCACTGCGATCAGGTGCGGGTCGAGAACGGCACGGATACCGCGAGCTACCACTGGATCGGCGAAGGCTGTCCGGCGTCCTGACGAGTCAGTAGATCGCCTGGTACAGCTTGCGGCGGTACAGCGTGACCAGCGGATGGTCGCCGCCGAGCAGATCGAAGACCTGCAGCAGCGTCTTGTGCGGCAAGCCTTCGGCATAGCCGCGGTTGCGCACGAACAGTTTGAGCAGGCCGTCGAGCGCCGCTTCGTATTGCTGACGGGCGAGCTGCTGGATGGCCAGCTGATAGGCGGCCTCGTCATCCTCGCCGTTCTGCGCCAGGCGGCTTTTCAGCGTGGCGACTTCCGGCAGGTCATTGGCCTGGCGCAGGAAGGTCAGCTGGGCGCGTGCGCCAGCCAGCGCCTGCTTGTGCTCGTCGCCCTTGACGGCATTGAGCACGGTTTCCGCTTCGCCCAGTTCGCCGCGTTCGGCCAGACAGCGGGCGTACAGGATCAGCCCCGCCGCGTTCTCGTTGTCCTCGCCGAGCAGTTGCTGCAGCTGCGCTTCGGCCTCGGCGAAACGGCCTTCGGCAAACGCTGCCTGCGCACTTTCCAGGAGATTGCCCTGCGGCGTGGCCGGTGCCTGTACATGGGGTTCGAGCATGGTGCGAATGGCCGACTCCGGCTGCGCGCCGGCGAAGCCGTCCACCGGCTGGCCGTCCTTGAACAGCACCACGGTGGGCAGGCTGCGGATACCGAAGCGGGCAACGATGTCCTGCTCGATATCGCAGTTGACCTTGGCCAGCAGCAATTCGCCCTGAAACTCCTCGGCGATCTTCGCCAGCAGCGGCATCAGCGCCTTGCAGGGCGCGCACCACTCGGCCCAGAAATCCACCAGCACCGGCTTATGGAAAGAGTTTTCGAGCACCAGCTGTTCGAAGCTGGCGGTGGTGACATCGAAGATATAGGGCGTCTGGCTCATCGGGATTCTCGGGCGGCGAAAGACGTGAAAGCTCGGCATGTTAAGTGGGGACGCCGGGTGCGGGAAGCAAGGGCGGGCGATGCGACGCGACGAAACGCGTAGTGGCCCCTATACTTGCGTCCCCTTTTCTTGGTGCGGCGATTGCAGTCGCGCAAAAGGAGTCATCGATGTCCGTTCTGTCCGACTTCCGGGAGCGCTATCTCGTGCGCTTCTGGTCGCCTTTGCCCGCGCTCGTCGCGCTGGGCGTCGCCTCCGCCTACTACTTCGCCATCACCGGAACCTTCTGGGCCGTCACCGGCGAATTCACCCGCTGGGGTGGCCACGTCCTGTCCTGGTTCGGCTACACACCTGCCGAGTGGAGTTACTTCAAACTAATCGGCCTGGCCGGCACGCCGCTCGATCGCGTCGATGGCGTGATGATCATCGGCATGCTGCTCGGCGCGCTGTGCGCGGCGCTGTGGGCGAACAACGTCAGCCTGCGCTGGCCGACCAGCAAGCGGCGCCTGGTGCAGGGGCTGATCGGCGGCGTCATCGCCGGCTTCGGTGCGCGGCTGGCGATGGGCTGCAACCTGGCGGCGTTCTTCACCGGGATTCCGATGTTCTCGCTGCACGCCTGGGCCTTCATGCTGGCGACCGTCGGCGGCGCCTGGGTCGGCGTGAAGATCTGCCTGCTGCCCTGGCTGCGCACGCCGCTGAAAGTGGGCAGCGAGGCCAGCTCGCTGTTTGGCGACGTCGAAGGCACCCGGCGCCGCGCCGCGCTGCAGGCGCGCCTCGGCATGGCCGTTGCCGTGCTGGCGATCGGTTTTGCCGCCTGGCGCTTCGATACCTCGCTGGTGCTCGGCATGGCTGTGCTGTTCGGCCTGCTGTTCGGTGGGCTGATCGAGCGCGCGCAAATCTGCTTCACCAGTGCAGCGCGTGACCTGTGGACCACCGGGCGCACCCGCGCCGCCTACGGCATTCTCCTGGGCATGGCGGTGGCCTGCGTCGGCACCTTCGGCGCGATCGCCCTGGGCGCGAGCCCGAAGATTTTCTGGATGGGGCCGAACGCGATCATCGGCGGGCTGCTGTTCGGCATCGGCATCGTCGTCGCGGGCGGCTGCGAGACCGGCTGGATGTACCGCGCGATGGAAGGGCAGGTGCACTTCTGGGTGGTTGGCATCGGCAACGTCATCGGCGGCACTCTGGTGGCGGTGTACTGGGACGAGCTGGGCTCGACGCTGGCGCTGCCCTATCCGAAGGTCAACCTGCTGGAAAGCTTCGGCCCTACCAGCGGCCTGATGCTGACCTTCGTCGGCCTGGCCGTGGCCATGCTGCTGGTGCATCTGAACGCCAAACGTTTCCAAACCAAGAGGAGTCCTGCCCGTGAGCCAGGCCAAACCGAATCTCTCGCTTGATCTGCGCGGCGAGCACTGCCCGTACAACGCCATCGCCACGCTGGAAACCCTGGCGACCATGCAGCCGGGGCAGTTGCTGGAAGTGGTCACTGACTGCTCGCAGTCGGTCAACGGCATCCCGGAAGACACCCGCGCCAAAGGCTACAACTGCCTGAGCGTGGAACAGCACGGTTCGCTGTTCCGTTTCCTGATCGAAATCCCCGCCTGACCTCAGTCCGGGGCGGCCGCCGCGGTCGTCCCGGATGCCCGCAGCGGCCAGCTGCCCAGCTCGCGATAGCGCGCGCCCTGCGCGGTAGTTTCCGAGACGAACAGCACGAAGCGATCCACCGTCCAGCCGAATGCCGGGCTGTGGCCGTGCACGCGCTCGTGGCCATGGCGCGTCAGCGTCAGATGCGGCAGGAACGGCCGGCTGTCGAGTACCAGCCCGAGTGCGGCCAGTTGCGCCCGCAGTGCCGCGGCGAGGTAGTCCAGCGCCGGCGGCGGTGCGCTTGGCTGCAGGCAGATGAAACCCTTGCCGAGGGTGATCAGGCGATCCAGCGTCAGCTCGAATGCCGGGCAGTCGAGATCGGCCGCCAGCCGCTGCAGGCCGTCGAGGCAATCGGCCGGTTGCGCGCCGAGAAACGCCAGGGTCAGGTGCAGGTTCTGCGGCGGCACCGGTCGGCCTTGCAGCGCCTGCTCGTCGCGCCAGCGACAGATGGCTGTCGCCTGCTCGGGCGGGCAGGGCAGTGCGAAGAACAGACGCAGGGTTGACTCGCTCACGGCAATCTCCGGCAGTTATCGCGCCGCGTGATAGAGGCTGACCTGGCGGAATTCGGCCGGCTCGGCGAGATCCGGCCAGGTGCAGGCGTCCAGCACATCCAGGCGCCGATACAGCGGATGGGCGAAGTCGCGCACCCGCGAATCGGCCACCAGCGCTTCGCGACCGCGACTGAGGAAGTGATCCAGCAGCGGCAGGTTGGCGCGATCGTAGAGCACATCGGCGACGATGATCAGCTCGTAGCGATCCGCCTCGGCGAAGAAGTCCTGCGAATAGCGTAGCTCCACGCCGTTCAGCGCGGCGTTTGCGCGGCAGGCGGCGAGCGCCAGCGGGTCGAGGTCGCAGGCCACCACTTCCGCCGCGCCGGCCTTGGCCGCGGCGATGGCGGCGACACCCGAGCCAGCGCCGAAATCCAGCACGCGCTTGCCCCGTACCCATTGCGGCCGCTCGGCCAGCCAGCGCGCCAGCACCAGGCCGCTGGCCCAGCAGAAGCTCCAGTACGGCGGGTCTTCGAGAATCCGCCGGGTTTCCTCGGGGCTGAAGGCGCGATCCATGTTGGCCGCATCAATCAGCCACAGGCGCAGATCGGTATCCGGCAGCGGCTCGGCGACCAGCCGGGCGTCGCCGAGCAATGCGTTCAGTGCCGCCTGCAGTTGTGCCGGTGCCGTCACGGGGCGGGCACCAGTTGCAGCGGGCCGAGCGCCTGGCTGCTGGCATTGCGGATCTGCAGCGCCGGCAGACGCATGATCAGCTGCCCGGCGCGTGTCACCCGCCCGCGCAGCTCGACGCGCTGGCCGACGGGGAAGACATCCGGGTTGAACTGCAGCATGAACGGCAGCTCCGAGCCGCGCCCCTTGAGTTGCACGTTGCTCAGCAGGCGATCCGGCTGGTCGCGGCGGTCGACCTCCAGCAGCGCCAGTTCGACCTCGCTGCCGGCCGGCGCGCCGATCAGGCTGCCGCTCAGTTCGTTGTGCAATTTCGAGTGCGGTGCGCTGCTCAGTTCGACCGGTGCGGGCGGCGCGGGCGGCTGGCTGCCGCAGCCGGCCAGCAGGATCAGCAGCAGGGGCACGAAGGCGGTACGCAAGGGCACGGAAAGCTCCAGAACTACGGCGAATCGGCCTTGTATAGCAGCAAAGCCGCTGCCTTGTCTTGCCGGTCGGATGCGCTACCATGGCCGCCCCGACGTTCGACCGAATCCCGCCCATGCATTGTCCGTTCTGCAGTGCCCATGACACCAAGGTCATCGATTCCCGCCTGGTTGCCGAGGGCGATCAGGTACGCCGCCGCCGCGAGTGCCTGGCCTGCGGCGAGCGCTTCACCACCTTCGAAACCGCCGAGCTGGTGATGCCGCGACTGATCAAGTCCGATGGCAGCCGCCAGCCGTTCGACGAGCAGAAGCTGCGTGCCGGCATGCAGCGCGCGCTGGAGAAGCGCCCGGTCAGTGTCGAGCGGCTGGAAGCGGCCATCGCCCACATCAAGCACCAGCTGCGTGCCACCGGCGAACGCGAGATCAAGTCGCGCGTGCTCGGCGAACTGGTGATGGCCGAGCTGCAGAAGCTCGACGAGGTCGCCTATATCCGCTTCGCCTCGGTCTACCGCCGCTTCCAGGACCTCAACGAGTTCCGCGAGGAAATCGAACGGCTGTCCCGCGAGCCGGCGAAGTCCGAATGAGCGCCAGCGATCACGCCTGGATGGCCCGCGCGCTGCAGCTGGCGCGCAAGGGGCTGTATTCGACCCATCCGAACCCGCGCGTCGGCTGCGTCATCGTCGCCGCTGGTGAGCCGGTCGGTGAAGGCTGGCACGTGCGCGCCGGCGAGCCGCATGCCGAGGTTCACGCGCTGCGCCAGGCCGGCGAACAGGCCCGCGGCGCCACCGCCTACGTCACCCTCGAACCCTGCAGCCACCACGGGCGCACGCCGCCTTGCGCGGAAGCGCTGGTCAAGGCCGGCGTCGGCCGCGTGGTAGCGGCGATGCAGGACCCCAATCCGCAGGTCGCCGGGCGCGGGCTGCACTTGCTGCGCAGCGCTGGCATCGAAGTCGCCAGCGGCGTGCTGGAAGCCGAGGCGCGCGAGCTCAACTGCGGCTTCATCAAGCGCATGGAAAGCGGTCTGCCGTTCGTGCGCGCCAAGCTGGCGATGAGCCTGGACGGGCGCACGGCGATGGCCAGCGGCGAAAGTCAGTGGATCACCGGCCCGGCGGCCCGCGCCGAGGTGCAGCGCCTGCGTGCCCGCTCCAGCGTAGTGCTGACCGGCGCCGACACCGTGCTGATGGATGGCGCGCGGCTTACCGTACGCGGCACCGAGCTGGCGCTGGATGCGGAAACGACTGCGCTGGCACTGCAGCGCCCGCCGTTGCGCGTGCTGGTCGATGGCCGGCGGCGCGTGCCGCTGGACGCGCCGTTCTTTCAGGCCGGCCCGGCGCTGGTGGCGACGGCCATGAGCGGCGATGCAGAGGCCTGTCGGGTCGCCGGCCACGAGCTGCTGTTGCTCGGTCAGCAACAGGTCGATCTGGCCGCGCTGCTGCGCGAGCTGGCCGCCCGCGGCGCCAACGAAGTGCTGGTCGAAGCCGGGCCGCGGCTGGTCGGTGCCTTCGCCCGTCTCGGGCTGATCGACGAGTACCAGATCTTCATGGCCGCCAAGTTCCTCGGTTCCTCGGCGCGTCCGTTGCTGGAGTTGCCGCTGGAGCGCATGAGCGAGGCGCGCGAGCTGAAGATCGTCGACATCCGCGCGGTGGGAGACGACTGGAAGATCGTCGCGACTCCCGCCAGCTGAACGCGACATCCGGCGCCTCAATCCACGGCTGCCGATAGCGCCAGGCTTTCGTCGTCATAACCGCTGCGAATGCACAAGCTGGCTGCCGTTAGCGGCTATTTGTGTTAAAAACGCTGCCGGGCCGCGAGTGGCCCAACGTTCTCAGGGCGGGGTGCGATTCCCCACCGGCGGTAATGGCTTCGGCCTAGCCCGCGAGCGCTTGCTTAGGCAAGGTCAGCAGACCCGGTGTGATTCCGGGGCCGACGGTATAGTCCGGATGAGAGAGAGCGGGATATTCCGATGGGCGCCGTTCGCGTGCCCGTCATGCATCCCTATCGATCTGTAGCGCCCTGTTTTCAAAACAGGAGTTCGTCGTATGCAGCGTTTCACCAGCCTTCCGCGGGAGGCCACATGTTCACCGGAATAATCGAAGCCATCGGCACCATTCGTGCGCTCACGCCCAAGGGCGGCGACGTCCGCGTGCTGGTCGATACCGGCAAGCTGGATCTGGGCGACGTCAAGCTGGGCGACAGCATCGCGGTAAACGGCGTCTGCCTGACCGCGGTCGAGCTGCCGGGCAACGGCTTCTGGGCCGACGTTAGCCGCGAAACCCTGGCACGCACCGCCTTCATCGATCTCAAGGCCGGCAGCCGGGTCAACCTGGAAAAGGCGCTGACGCCTACCAGCCGCCTCGGCGGCCATCTGGTCAGCGGTCACGTCGACGGCGTCGGCGAGGTCGTGGCGCGCGAGGATAACGCCCGCGCCGTGCAGTTCCGCATCCGTGCACCGCGTGAACTGGCCAAGTACATCGCGCTCAAGGGCTCGATCACCGTCGATGGCACCAGCCTGACGGTCAACGAGGTCAACGGCGCCGAGTTCGAGCTGACCATCGTGCCGCACACCCTCGGCGAAACCATCATGGCCGACTACCGCCCCGGGCGACAGGTGAACCTGGAAGTCGATCTGCTGGCGCGTTACCTGGAGCGCCTGATGATGGGCGACAAGGCCGCCGAACCCAAGGCCTCGGGGCTCACCGAAGGTTTTCTCGCCGAGCACGGCTACCTGAAGAATTGAGGAGACGCCCAGATGGCGCTCAACACCGCTGAAGAACTGATCGAAGACATCCGCGCCGGCAAGATGGTCATCCTGATGGATGACGAGGATCGCGAGAACGAGGGCGACATCATCATCGCCTCCGAATGCGTCACCGCCGAGCACATCAACTTCATGGCGCGCTTCGCCCGCGGCCTGATCTGCATGCCGATGACGCGCGAGCGCTGCGAGCTGCTCAAGTTGCCGCTGATGGCGCCGCGCAATGGTTCCGGTTTCGGCACCAAGTTCACCGTATCCATCGAGGCCGCCGAAGGCGTGACCACCGGCATTTCCGCCGCCGACCGCGCGCGCACCGTGCAGGCTGCGGTGGCGAAGAACGCGGTGGCCGAAGACATCGTCAGCCCCGGGCATATCTTCCCGCTGATGGCGCAACCGGGCGGCGTGCTGGCGCGTGCCGGTCACACCGAGGCGGCCTGCGACCTGGCGCGCATGGCGGGCCTGGAGCCTTCTGGGGTGATCTGCGAAATCATGAACGATGACGGCACCATGGCGCGTCGGCCCGAGCTGGAAGTGTTCGCCGAGCAGCATGGGCTGAAGATCGGCACCATCGCCGACCTGATCCACTACCGCATGATCCACGAACGCACCGTCGAGCGGGTGTCCGAGCAGCCGCTGGACACCGAGCTGGGCCAGTTCAACCTGGTCACCTACCGCGACGGCGTTGAGGACACCGTGCACATGGCGCTGACTCGCGGCGAAATCTCGCCTGAGGAGCCGACGCTGGTGCGAGTGCACAACATGGAGCCGCTGCGCGACCTGCTGCTGGTCACCGTCCCCGGGCGTTGGAGCCTGCGCGCGGCGATGACCGAAGTGGCCAAGGCCGGCAAGGGCGTGGTGCTGCTGCTCGGCAATCCGCTGACCGGTCCGCAGCTGCTCAGCCAGCTCAATCGTCAGCAACCGCCGATGCCGGCGACCTACAGCACGGTCGGTGCCGGTTCGCAGATCCTGCGTGATCTGGGCGTGCGCAAGATGCGCCTGATGAGCGCGCCGATGAAGTTCAACGCGATATCCGGCTTCGATCTGGAAGTTGTAGAATACCTCCCGGCCGAATAATCAGAGGCGCCGCGCAGTCCGCGGCGCCTTCGTTCTTTAAAGAGATGAGAAAGCACCCATGCCCCTGAAGACCATCGAAGGAACCTTCATCGCCCCGCAGGGCAAATACGCCCTGGTCGTAGGCCGCTTCAACAGCTTCGTCGTCGAAAGCCTGGTCAGTGGCGCGGTCGATGCGCTGGTTCGCCACGGCGTCAGCGAGAACGACATCACCATCATCCGTGCACCGGGTGCCTTCGAGATTCCGCTGGTCGCGCAGAAGGTCGCCCAGCAGGGTGAATACGACGCCATTGTCGCCCTCGGCGCGGTGATTCGTGGCGGCACGCCGCACTTCGAGTACGTCGCTGGCGAATGCACCAAGGGCCTGGCCCAGGTTTCCATGGAATTCGGTGTGCCGGTCGCCTTCGGCGTGCTGACCGTCGACTCCATCGAGCAGGCCATCGAGCGCTCCGGCACTAAGGCCGGCAACAAGGGCGCCGAAGCTGCACTCTCCGCACTGGAAATGGTGAGCCTGCTGTCGCAGCTGGAGGCGAAGTGAGCCTGAATCACGACGACAGCCAGGACGCACCGCAGCCCAAGGCCAAGGGCAAGATCGCCACGCGCCGGGTCGCTCGCAGCCTGGCGATGCAGGCGTTGTATCAGTGGCACATGGCCGGTCAGAGCCTCAACGAGATCGAGGCGCAGTTTCGCGTCGACAACGATTTCAGCGGCGTCGACGGTGCCTACTTCCACGAACTGCTCAACGGTGTCGCGCGCCAGAAGACCGAAGTCGATCAGGCCATCGCGCCGAATCTCGACCGCCCGCTGGACGAGCTCGATCCGGTGGAGCTGGCCATCCTGCGCCTGTCCACCTACGAGCTGATGCAGCGCATCGACGTGCCGTACCGAGTGGTCATCAACGAAGGCATCGAGCTGGCCAAGGTCTACGGCGCCACCGACGGACACAAGTTCGTCAACGGCGTGCTGGACAAGCTGGCTCCCTCGCTGCGCAGCGCCGAAGTGCGCAACCACAAGCGCTGAGGGCCGCTCGCCTTGCTGGGTGAGTTCGAGCTGATCCGTCACTACTTCGCCGCCGCCGCTTGCGCTAGGGCCGGCGGCGAAGTCGTTCTCGGCATCGGCGATGATTGCGCCCTGCTGCAGATTCCCGCCGGTGAACAGCTGGCCGTGTCCACCGACACCCTGGTCGCCGGCGTGCATTTCCCCGATCCTAGCGATCCGTTCCTGCTCGGCCAGCGCGCGCTGGCTGTGGCCGCCAGTGATCTCGCCGCCATGGGCGCGACGCCCATCGGCTTCACCCTGGCCCTGACGCTGCCGGCCGCCGACGCACTCTGGCTGGCCGAATTCGCCCGCGGGCTGGATGCGATGGCACGCGACTGCAGCCTGCGTCTGATCGGCGGCGATACCACGCGCGGGCCGTTGTGCCTGACCGTCACCGTGTTCGGCCGGGTTCCGGCCGGGCAGGCACTGGTTCGGCATGGTGCGCAGGTCGGCGATCTGCTCTGCGTCGGCGGCGCGCTCGGAGAAGCCGCCGGCGCCTTGCCGCTGGTGCTGGGGCAGGCCGAGGCCGCTGCGGACGTTGCCGAGCATCTGCTGGCGCGCTACTGGTCGCCACAACCGCAGCTGGCGCTGGGCGAGGCGTTGCGCGGACGGGCCACGGCGGCGCTGGATATCTCCGACGGGTTGCTCGCCGATTGCGGACATATCGCCAAAGCCTCGGGCGTCGCGCTGCGGATCGAGCGCGAGCGGGTGCCGCTGTCCGCGCCGCTGCGGCGTTTCGCCGGCGACGCCGAGGCGCTGCGCTGCGCACTCGCCGGTGGCGATGACTACGTGCTGGCCTTCACCCTGCCGCCCGCCGAGCTGGCGACGCTGCAGGATGCCCAGTGGCCGGTGCATGTCATCGGCTGCGTCGTGGCCGGGCAGGGCGTGCAGCTGGTCGACGAGGCGGGCAACGAACTGCCGGTGTCCGCGCGTGGCTATAACCATTTCCATGCATAGGCGTTGCTGCGCCAGCACGATCAGAAAAGGAACGCTGTCTTGACTGACTCCTCGCCGCTCGCGGCCAAGCCGCAAGTCCTGGTCTGGTCCAACCCCTGGCACAACCTGGCGTTCGGCTTCGGCTCCGGCCTGATGCCGAAGGCGCCTGGCACCTGGGGTTCGCTGGTAGCACTGCCGTTCGTGCCGCTGTGGCAGCTGCTGCCGGGCTGGGGCTACGGCGTGCTGCTGGTGCTGAGCATGCTGTTCGGTATCTGGCTGTGCGGCAAGGTTGCGCGCGAGCTGGGCGTGCACGATCACGAGGGCATCGTCTGGGACGAGTTCGTCGGCATCTGGATGACCTTCTGGCTGGCGCCGCAAGGCTGGCACTGGCTGCTGCTCGGTTTCGTCGTGTTTCGCGTGATGGACATCGCCAAGCCCTGGCCGATCAGCTGGGTCGACCGCCATGTGCACGGCGGCATCGGCATCATGCTCGACGACATCCTCGCCGGTGCCGCTGCCTGGGCGGTGATGCAGGGGCTGGTGGCGCTGCTGGCGTGATCAAGTGTGCGGCGGCTCGCTGAATCCTCCGTTCGGCTGGCGGAAGATTGCCCGGCCTGTCCAACGTCTCCTTTCAAGGACTTCCATGCGTCGCTTTGAACTTCTTCTTGCTGGCCTGCTGCTGTTGCCGTCGCTGGCGATGTCCGCGCCGATGGTGCAGGTGGTCGGGCTGTTTCCCGGCGCCGCAGTGCTGAACGTCGATGGCCAGCGCAAGCTGGTCCGGGTCGGTCAGACCGGGCCCGGCGGCGTCGAAGTGGTGAGTGCCGATTCGCGCGGTGCGGTGCTGCGCGTCGGCGGCGTCGAGCGCAGCTACGGCCTGAGTCGCGAGTACAGCGGCGCCGGCTATGCCGCGCCGGAAAAGACCCAGCTCAGCGTGGCCAAAGGCGTGGGCGGGCATTACTGGATCGCCGGATCGATCAACAGCCAGCCGGTGCAGTTCCTCGTCGATACCGGAGCGACCTCGGTCGCCATCAACGAAAACCAGGCGCGGCGGCTGGGCATCGATTACCGGGCCGCCGGCCAGCCGCTGCTGGTCAATACCGCCAGCGGTACGGCCAAGGCCTGGCGCGTGCGCCTGAACAGCGTCAAGGTCGGCGCCATCGACGTGCTGGGCGTCGAAGCAGTCGTACTCGAGGGCGAATCGCCCAGCGAAGCCCTGCTCGGTATGAGCTTCCTCGGCCGGGTCAGCTGGCGCGAAGACCAGGGTGTGCTCAGGCTGGAGTCGAAAATCTAGCGCTGGCAATCCCGCTCCGGCGGATGGGCGCCGTGCCACCCGGCCGGGCGGCATCGGCGCAGCGCTTCGCATTGCATTTGGCCGATTACGCTCGCCCTTTGCGCCTGCCAGTTAGTGTTACAATATCCGCCTTTTTCCTCTCTGGGATTTCCGCCCGTGTCTGTCGTGTTCGTCGCCGCTTCCAAACTGCCGACGCCGTTCGGTGTGTTCACCATGCATGGTTTTCTCGACCAGGACACCGGCAAGGAACATGTCGCGCTGACCCTCGGCGACGTGGCCGATGGCAAGCCGGTGCTGGGACGGCTGCATTCCGAATGCCTGACCGGCGACGCGCTGTTCAGCCTGCGCTGCGATTGTGGCTTCCAGCTCGAGGCGGCCATGCGTGCCATTTCCGAAGAAGGGCGTGGCGTGCTGCTCTACCTGCGTCAGGAAGGTCGCGGCATCGGCCTGCTGAACAAGATTCGCGCCTATGAACTGCAGGACGGCGGCGCCGATACCGTCGAGGCCAACGAGCGTCTGGGCTTCGCGCCGGACATGCGCGACTACGGCATCTGCCTGCCGATGCTCGAGCACCTGGGTATCGCCGAGGTCAAGCTGATGACCAACAACCCGCGCAAGGTCAAGGCGCTGCAGGGCTTCGGCATCCGTGTGGCGGAGCGCAAGCCGCTGCAGATCGCGCACAACCCGCACAACCGTAAATACCTCGCGACCAAGGCCGGCAAGCTCGGCCACATGCTCGGCGAGATTCATCAGGGCGAAGCCGAACAGTCGTGAATCGCGCCGCTGTCCGCCGCCAGCTCGCCCGCGAGGGCTGGCTGCATGCCGCGCTGATGGTGCTGCCGGCGCTGCTGCTCGGCCGCACCGGGCTGCAGTTGGGCAGCGGGGGACTGCTGCTGTTCGCCGCGGGCCTCGCCTCGCTGTTCTTCAGCCTGCCGGCGTTCACCCGCTTCAAACATGCGCTGATCGCCACGGAGCAGGCGCTCGGTGACACCGCCGAACCGGAGGCCTGGGCGCAGCTGCGGCGCATCCGCCGCCGCGCGCTGTTGATCGCATCATGGCCGGCCTGGCTGGCCGCGGTCGGTGCGCTGTTCGGCATGGAGCCGGTGGCGCGGCTGCTGCTGGTGCTCGGCAGCCTTTCCTTGCTCGTCCTCTATCGCATTCCGCGGCAGCTGCGCTGATGCGCTTGTTGTGGGTCGTCGCGCTGCTGCTGGTGTCGCTTTCGGTGAGCGCCGCACAGCGGGTGGTAAGCCTGGCGCCCTCGCTCAGCGAAATCATGCTCGAACTGGATGCCGGCGACCGGCTGGTCGGCCTGCTCGACGGCGGCGAGCGTCCGCCGACACTGGCCGGGGTGCAATCGGTCGGCCGCTACGGCCAGGTGGAGCTGGAGACGCTGCTCAGCCTGCGTCCCGATCTGGTGCTGCTCTGGCCCGACAGCATTCCGCGCGGCCAGCGTCAGCAGCTGCAGCAGCTTGGCATCCCGCTGCTGGTGGTCGAGCCGTCGCGGCTCGAACAGCTGGCCGTACAGTTCGCGCTGATCGGCCGCGCTGTCGACCGTGCCGAGCAGGGCGCTCAGCTGGCCGAGCGCTTCCGCCACGGCCTGGCGCAGCTGCGTCAGCAATACGCGCGTACGCCGCCGCTACGGGTTTTCTATCAGGTCTGGCATCGCCCGCTGTATACGCTCGGCGGCCCGCAGATCATCAGCGAGGCGATCGAGGTGTGCGGTGGGGTGAACGTGTTCGCCAACCTTCAGCTGCCGGCGCCGCAGGTGAGCGTCGAAGCCGTACTGGCACGCGATCCCGAGGTGATCCTCGGTGGCAGCGGCGCCGAACTGGAGAGCTGGAAAGCCTGGCCGCAGCTCAGTGCGGTGCGTAGCGGGCGCTTGCTCGCCGTGCCGGACAAAGGGCTGGAGCGGCCGAGCTTCCAGATGCTGGGCGCGATCGGGAAGCTCTGCGAAGTGATGGCGCGGGCGACACCCTGAGGGCGCGCCCGCTTTCTGCTTAGAGCGAAGGGGTCCAGGTCATGGCGAACAGGACGGTGCGTCCGGCTTCGCGATAACCGTAGTTCAGCACCGGATCGGTCCAGCCTGGGCCGGTGGGGCGGTCGTAGGTTGCCAGCGCGTACTCGCGGTCGAACAGGTTGTTGACCTTGGCCTCCCAGAGCAGCTCGGGATGGCTCTGCCAGCCCGCACGCAGGTCGAAGACGCCATAGCCGGCCAGCTCGCGGGTGTTGGCCGCGTTGTCCTGGCGCGCGCTGGAGATGTGCCAGCCAGCGCCGGCCGACAGGCTGCCGAACTCGCGATCGATGTCGACACTGAGCGTGCGCTTGGCCCGGCGGGGCAGGGCATGGCCGCTGTCCCGGTCACGCGGATCGATGACGCTCAGACCCAGGCTGGCCTGCCAGCCCAGCAGCTCGCGGGCCACGCTGGCCTCGAAGCCGTTGATCCGCGCCTGGCTGATGTTCTCCGGGCGGTCGGCGGCACTGTTCCAGGCAATCATGTCTTCCACGTCGGTGCGGTAGACCGAGGCTTCCAGCTGAGTGCCTTCTACGTCGGCGCGCCATTGCAGCTCGTAGGTCTTCGACGTTTCGGGGCTCAGGCCGGCGTTGCCCATTCCGGGGTAATAGAGGTCGGAGAAGGTCGGTGCGCGGAAGCCTTCGCCGTAGCTCAGGATCCAGCGCTGCGACTCGCCCACCGGCAGGCTGAACGCGGCGTTCCAGCTGTTGTGGCTGCCGAACTGTTCGTTGTCGTCGTGGCGCAGGCCGAGCTCGGTACCGAAGCTGTCGCCCTTGAAGCTGTGCTGGGCGAAGAAGGCGAGATTGTCGCGGCTGTCTTCCTGATAAGCGGTGGACGCGTCGAGACGGTCTTCGTACCAGTCGCTGCCGAGGCTCAGCTGCTGGCGCTCGCTCAGTTGCAGCCGATTGATCCAGGCCGCGGAGTGGCGCGTGGTTTCCAGAAAGCCGTTATTCCAGGCGCTGCTGGCACCGACCCTCTTGTTACGGTCGAAGCTGCGGCCGAGTTCCAGCCGGCTGTTCCAGACATCGGTCAGCTGACCGTCCAGATAGCCGCTGTAGCTGCTGACGCGGAACTCGTCCTGCGGTGTGCCGGGGGCGAAGTCGTAGGCGTCGTCGTACTCGTTCTCGCCGCGCTGGTCGTTGAGGCTGAGGCCGGCCTGCCAGTCGGCATTGAGCTGATGATCCAGCTTCAGGTGCAGCGCCTGCGCGCGCTGGCCGTCGTCGTCGCTGTCGGCACCGTGGTTGTCGCGGCTGATGTCGAAGCCGTCGCGCTCGTCGAGACTCGCGCCGATATTGACTCGGGTCTGCTCGGTGCCGGCCGCAAGATTCAGGCTGCGCTGGAAAGTCTGGTCGCTGCCGGCGGCAAGGCGGATTTCCGGCTTTACGCCCGGCTCGCCGCTGCGCGTGAAGATCTGGATGACGCCGCCAATCGCATCGGCGCCATAGAGCGACGAGCGCGGGCCGCGAATCACTTCGACGCGCTCGATGTTGTCGATGGCGAGGTAATCGAGGCGGGCGAAGCCGCTGGTAGCCGAGGAAATGCGCTGGCCATCGAGCAGCACCAGCGTCTGCGCGGTGCCGGTGCCGCGCAGCGACAGCGACAGCAGGCCGCCGGCGCTGCCGACGGTCACGCCCGGAACGCGACGCAGCAGTTCCGGCACGCTGCGCGCCTGCAGGCGCTGAATATCGGCGCGCGTGAACACCGTGTTGGCGGCGGTGGCGGTGGCGCGGGGTTCGGCCTGGCGCGCGGAGGTCACCAGCATGTTGGGCAGCTGGTAGCTGTTCGCCTCGGTGGTGTCGGCAAACGCCTGAGTGGCAGGCAGCAGCGCCACGGCCAGGGCAAGTCGGGACAGTTTCATTCTTGGAATTCCTCAAAAGATCAGAGCTTTTGAGGAGGGCAGGAACAAGCGAGGGCTGGATGGCAGACGGCCGCGCTTGACGGTGCTGCCCTCCGCAACACCAGTCGAATCCGTCAGGCCGGTCTCCGGGCTTTCGACGCTCATCGCGCTCGCCTTCCCATGTCGGAACACAGTGGCTGTCGAGCGGACGGCGATCCGGCTGGATCGCGGTCGATTACCGTTGCGGGGGCAGCGCCGGCCTTGCTCTCGCGAGCGCACCGGCTTCCCGTTTAATGCGGACCTTGCGGTCGTGCACACCTGGGCGGATAAGAAATCGCGCGAACCTTACGGCCGCGTGCCGGCAAACACAAGCTGATCGAAGGAGGTATGCGGCGATAGCGGCGCCACGTTGGCGCGGCGGCGCCTGCTAGAATCCGCGTTTTTTCACCATGCCGAACCGGCGCTGCGAGCCTGCCATGACCTTCGCCTCCCTGGGCCTGATCGATCCGCTGCTGCGGACCCTGGAAACCCTCGACTACCGCAAGCCGACGCCGGTCCAGGCCGAAGCCATTCCCGCCGTGCTCAAGGGCCGCGACCTGATGGCAGCAGCGCAGACCGGCACCGGCAAGACCGCCGGTTTCGCCCTGCCATTGCTGCAGCGCCTGACCATGGAAGGCGCCAAGGTGGCGAGCAATTCGGTGCGCGCGCTGGTGCTGGTGCCGACCCGCGAGCTGGCCGAGCAGGTGCACGAGAGCTTTCGCGTCTACGGGCAGAATCTGCCGCTGCGTACCTACGCGGTGTACGGCGGGGTCAGCATCAACCCGCAGATGATGGCGCTGCGCAAGGGCATCGATGTGCTGGTGGCGACGCCCGGCCGGCTGCTCGATCTGTACCGGCAGAACGCCGTGGGCTTCGCCCAGCTGCAGGCGCTGGTGCTCGACGAGGCCGACCGCATGCTCGACCTCGGTTTCGCCGACGAGCTGGACCAGCTGTTCTGCGCGTTGCCGAAAAAGCGCCAGACCCTGCTGTTCTCCGCGACCTTCTCCGAGGCGATCCGGCAGATGGCCCGCGAGCTGCTGCGCGACCCGCTGTCGGTCGAGGTCAGCCCGCGCAATGCCGCGGCGAAGACGGTCAAGCAGTGGCTGGTGCCGGTGGACAAGAAGCGCAAGTCCGAGCTGTTCCTGTATCTGCTGGCGGAACGGCGCTGGGGCCAGGTGCTGGTGTTCGTCAAGACGCGCAAGGGCGTCGACCAGCTGGTGGATGAGCTGCAGGCGCAGGGCATCGCCAGCGATGCGATCCACGGCGACAAGCCGCAGGCCTCGCGGCTGCGCGCGCTGGAGCGCTTCAAGGCCGGCGAAGTACAGGTGCTGGTGGCGACCGATGTCGCCGCGCGCGGGCTGGATATCCACGACCTGCCGCAGGTGGTCAACTTCGACCTGCCGACCGTCGCCGAAGATTACGTGCACCGCATCGGCCGCACCGGCCGCGCCGGTGCCACGGGCGAGGCGGTCTCGCTGGTCAGCGCCGATGAAGTCGATCAGCTGGCGGCCATCGAAACCCTGATCAACCAGGTGCTGCCGCGCCACGACGAGCTGGGCTTCGTGCCGGATCACCGCGTGCCGGCCACCACCCTCGGCGGGCAGATCATCAAGAAGCCGAAGAAACCGAAGAAGCCCAAGGACGCTGCCGGCAAGGGCAAGATCCACCTCGGCAACTGGTTCGACGAGAACGAAAAGCCCAACGCCAAACCCATCCGCAAGGTACCGAGCCTGGGCGGCGGCAAACCGGCGAAGAAGCGCTGATCGGTCGTAGGGTGGAAAACGGCGCAGCCTTTTCCACCGAAGGGCCGCAGTCCGTGCCGGCGTACCTCAGCCGCGCATGAACGACAGGTGGATGTCGCTGCCGTAGCGACGGATGATCTCGCCCTTGGCCGCATGGAATGCCGCGACATCGCCGGCCTGTCCCGACTTGCCGAGTTTCCAGCGCGCCAGCTCCTCGGCGATCACGTCCATGAACAGTTCGGCCAGCAGCAGGCGCGCGGAATCGCGGAAGTTGCCGTGGCCGTCAACGTACAGCTGCACGGTGGGCGCGGCGGTGTTGATCAGAATCTTGCGCTCCGCCGCGCTGTACACCGCCCGGTCCATATCCTCGCCCAGGTAGCGGAACTCGTAGCCGGTGAACATGGCTTCACCGTGATCGCGTGCGGGGCGGTGTTTGCCGGTCGGCGGATGCGGCGCTTTGCGGTGATGGGCATGCGCCGCCGCCTGTTCGGCGATGACGATCTCGCACCACGCCAGATAGCTGCCGGCGCGCACGACGATCTCGCCACGCTCGGCGGTGGACTGACCGCTGACCGTCCATTGCAGATACGGCTCTTCGCCGAGGCTCCGCAGTTCGACCGCGGCGGGTAGCGGATCGATACGCAGGCCTTCGCTGAACGATGCGTCGACCTGCAGGATGGTGTCGTCGGGCAATTGCTGCCGATCGAACAGCAGGCGGACGTGGAACGGGTGCTCCGGCGGACGGTAGTAGAACGGCGTGCTGAAGCGCAGCGCCGCGGCCGGTTCGCCATTGCTGGCCGAAGCAGTCACCGCGGCAATTGCCGGCGGGACGATGCCGAAATCGTGGATCGCCGCCTGGTTCATGCGCTGCAGCAGGTGATCGATCATGTGCGCGGTGCGCCCCGAGGTGGTGGCGCGTTCCAGATGGCGGAGCTTTTCCTGCTCGGCCATCACGAAGGGCGCGATCAACTGGCTGACCGCCCGCGAGAAGGCCGCCACCAGCGGCGTCTTCCCGTTGAGGCCTGCGCGTTCGTCGCTGATCACCGCCACGCCCTGGCCGAGCTGTTCGATCAATGCCGGGCAGCGCACCGTGCCGAACAGGTATTCGGTGCCGACCTGGTTCTCGTAGTCGAACAGCTGGCAATCCAGCACCGCCGTGCCCGACAGCACCAGCAGGCCGCTGGTGCGCTCGTCGCCGCGCGGCACCAGATGCGCGTCCAGCGCGCGCTTGAGCGTCAGGCTGAAGGCGAAGGTCTGCCCGTCGCAATGGAACTCGCCCGGCTGGTCGGGGCCGAGCAGCAGCAGCGCCGGCGGCTCCTCGAAACGGATCCGCCCGCTGCGCTCGATCTCCACGCCATCGCGCAGTTGCGCGAGTTCGACGTGGCGGCGCTCCAGCACATCGCGCAGGTAGATGTTGTTCGCCAGCGAATCGACCAGCGCGCTGTACTGGGAAATGCTCACCTGGCTGCTTTCGATGACGATGGCCACGCGGGTGCCGTTGCCGGCGATACCGAGGCGCTTGCGGTCGCGTTCGGTCACGGGACGGTCCTGGCCGCCGTCGTCGTAGAGGTAGCCGCCGTTCTCGGCGCGGAACAGCTCGATGCGTGACAGCCGCCCTTCATGGATGGTTTCCAGCCAACCGTAGCCGAGGCCGAAGATCGCCTGCTTCAGGCCGCGGCCGAAGTAGCCGCGACCGCCGCCGGTGCCCTGAGCCAGCGGGCTGTGGGCGCCGCCGTAGCTGAGAATGAAGCAGGCGGTGGCGAACGGCATGCCCTGCGCCTGATCGGTGACCGCCAGCAGGGCGCCGCGGCGGTGGCGTTCGTACTGGATGAGCAACTGCCCGGACACCGCGACGCCGGCCGCCTCCAGGCGGGCATAGCTGTCGTCGCTGTTGGTGAGCAGTTCGACCAGCGCCTTCTCGATCGAGGCGAAGCGTCGGGAGTCGATGTCGATGACGCGTTGATCCACCGGAATTGCATTGACGGCCATCGGCTTGCCTCGCTTTGCATGGGGGGCGGCGCGCCGGGACGGATGCAGTGGCGCGCTCGATGCCACTGAAGCTAGCAGCGCAACGCCGGCAAGGCGAGGTGGCTAGTGGTCGCGCAGCCAGCGCAGCATGCCTGCCGCGGCGGCCCGCCCGCTGGCGAAGCAGGCCGTCAACAGGTAGCCGCCGGTGGGCGCTTCCCAGTCGAGCATTTCACCGGCGCAGAACACGCCGGGCAGGCGCTTGAGCATCAGCTGCGCATCCAGTTCCTCGAACGGCACGCCGCCGGCGCTGCTGATCGCCTCGTCCAGCGGCCGTGCGCGGACGAGACGGAGCGGCAGCGCCTTGATGGCGGCGGCCAGCGCCGCCGTGTCCTGAAAGGTCGCGGCGTCGGTCAGCTCGCGCA
>JAANMV010001277.1_pt1 | contig 28365 bp, 32 predicted proteins | sample 7279661 | NCBI WGS metagenome assembly JAANMV01 (sample SAMN14094540, study PRJNA606508) | bioreactor metagenome | isolation source: A lab-scale SPAN reactor treating ammonium-rich wastewater day 121 | place: Ireland: Galway | collected 2017-05-16
AACTCCGCCCTAAATGGCGGGGCTACTCAAGAAGCATATTTTAATAATTGCTTGAAATAAGAACAACAACAACTGAACAAGATGTTATTTTAATTAGACCCCCACTTAATCTCCCCCTTGCAGGGGGAGACGTGAAAATTGTTGTTGGTTATAGGACCAACAACTGGGATTTCAGTATGACCCCCTCTGTATCTCCCCCTTGAAGGGGGAGACGTGAAATTTATTGTTGGTCATAAGACTAACAACGGGGGAGATATGAGATAACTGTTGTTTTGACATTCCAATTTTACAGAATAAACATTATTTTAGCTTAATACCAAATTCACAACTTAATTTATGGCTGAAATTAAAACCAAAGCAACCGGTGTAAGTGTTAAAAAATTCATAGATGCTATTGATGATTTGCAGAAAAGAAAAGACAGTTATGAACTCATTAAGATAATGAAGAAAATAACAAAGGAAGAACCAAAAATGTGGGGTCCCAGTATTATTGGTTTTGGGAAATACAGTTATAAATATGATTCAGGTCACGGCGGTGAAATGTGCATTACAGGGTTTTCTCCGCGCAAAGCTGCATTTTCAATTTATATTTTAATGGGATTTGAAAAGACTCCCCAACTTATGAAAAAGCTGGGTAAGTACAAAAACGGTAGAGCCTGTCTTTATATAAAAAAATTGGCTGATATTGATATCAAAGTACTTGAAGAATTAATAAAAATGTCGGTTAAAGAAATAAAAAAGTATAAAGAATATCCAAACAGGGCAAAGGACCAGGGGAAAAAATGACTCAGAATGAATTCATTTTACTGCTTGCTGGTAACGCTGTTATATCATTTTCAATGCTGGTAATCGGGATAATTTCCTATGTGAGAGCAAAAAAATTTCTTTCTAATGCAATTGAAACCAGGGGAACAGTAATTGAAATGGTAAAGAAAGGGCAATCCAAAAGCGGCAGTACAATGTATTCACCTAAGATACGCTTTACTGACAGAATGGGGCAGGAAATAGTGTTTACAGAAAAATGGGCAGGCAGCCCTCCTGATTTTAAAATTGGTGATGAACTAGCAGTCCTTTATCCTCCTGATAGTCCGGATAAAGCCAGACGGGGAGGACAGAAATGGAAATTCTATTTTATTGCGTGGCTAATAGGAGGTTTGGGACTTTTATTTTCAGCTATGACAATTATAGTTTTTATAATATCACTTATAATACCAATTGGCAAATAAAGAATTTCTACGAAATAAAAATAAAAATTAATAAAAATGAAATCATTGACCTTGCTTTTAAGCATTGTAATATCATCTGTTTTATTTTCCCAATCAGATACATCCGATACTTTCGGATTACCGGAGCTCAGGATTTTCCAGAAAGAAAAAGGAAAAAATGTAACTTATGTATTTGATAATTCGCTTAACAAATTCACTTTAACGCCAACATTCCTGCTGCCGGATACAAACAAGTATATTTATAAAGTCAGGCTTGCTGATATAAACCAGATTTCATTTGTTAACGGTACACATGCATTAAATGCTGCCGGTATAACCGGCGCAGTTGGATTTGGGATGGGGTTTCTTTTATTCGGAGCGATAAGTACATTATTCAGCAGCGAAGAGGTATTCAGCGTCAGTTTTGCGCTTCTTGGAGGGCTGGTAACTGCTGTTCCTGCAGCGGTTATTGGACTGGTATTTGGGGCACTTTCTCCAAAATATGAGGAGTATAGTTTTCCCGGTTTTAGTGATCAAAAAAAATATGAAACACTGAAAAAGCTCTTAAAAAAATACAATCAGAAAAGATAATTTAAGTTTATCAAGCTTTCTTTTTTGTATCAAATATATCTTATTTATAACTTAAATTTGCATTAATTATATTTTCTTTTAAAAAAAGTATCACACATTATTAAATTATTATGGACAGAGCAATATTAATATTTGCAGTTATAGGTGTATTGCTGTTTGCTGCATATATGTTTTTTATCATAAAAACCTCGTATGATGATGAGAAACAGAAAAAAAAGGATAAGCTGAATCAAAACGGCTCAGGGGATAATATCTGATATATGCAGGTAATTCAGAAAGAATTTTCCTTAAAGCCCAGAAGCAGGGGATTTCATATAGTTACCGAAGAAATTTTATCTCATATTCCTGAGATAAATGATATAAAACAGGGAACAGCCAATATATTTATTAAACACACCTCTGCATCTCTGACCATTAATGAAAATGCAGATCCTTCAGTACGAACGGATATGGAAACGCATTTTAATATTATGGTGCCCGAAGATGCTGATTATTACGAACACACATTCGAAGGTCCGGATGACATGACCTCACATATAAAAACCTCAATTCTCGGCACATCGCTTAATATCCCTGTTACCGGCGGCAGACTAAACCTTGGAACATGGCAGGGCATCTATTTATGTGAACACAGAAACCACGGAGGCTCAAGAAAAATTGTTGTTACAATTATTGGAATTTAAATGATTTTTTTATATATTGCATAAGCAGTTATATAAATAGTTATATGCCCTTCGTAAAATTAATTAATATTAAGGAGAAACATATAATGTACAGGAAATTTTACGAAATTCCGCTTTTAATATTGTTTTTTATCATAGCAATTAATGCTCAGAATACACGCAGAAATTCTGAAAATCCCGGTATTAGCCAAAAATCTGCAGAACAAACCGAAACTGAGCGCGAGCTTAAAAGGCTTAAACAGGAAGATAATTCAGATAACCTGGGAAAAATAATTGCACTGAATAAAAAGCTTGGTGAAATTACTGGAAACAGTTTAATACAGTACAGCAGCGGAAATAATAAAACACAATTCGGTCTTATTAATTTTAACTCTCCTTCAACGGGCGGCTATAATGATTTTATCCAGAATACAAGGATTTACGCTAATGCTAACCGTAACATTAAAGGTATTGCAGCTGCTATAGAACAGCGCGGAACAACTGCCGGGAAATTATGGTCTGTAGTATTTTATTCTGCAGATAGTACCAGTCCGGATACATTCAGGGTATATTATTCACTGAATAACGGGTCAAGCTGGAGCCAGTTTATTTCAGGCAATATCAGACCGGGTGATTTTGTCACTGCGGATGATATTGATATGGAACTGGTAGAAAATAATAGTGGTCAGAAATATTTATGGGTAATGTTCGGGTTTAAACAGTCATCAGGCAGAAAAGCAATTGGTTCATTCGTTCTGCAGGTTCCCAGTCCGAACGGAACATTTTACAATATACTTGAATGGACTCAAAGTGACTCTCTTAAAAACTATTACAACGTAAGGCTGACAAGTGATAACTCAAGGTACGCCTCAACTCCATATATATTCTTTGCCTGTTCGTTTGATTCACTTGACGGTTCCGGTAACAGGGTAAACTCCCAAAAATTCGGAAGAATACTTGCTCCCTACAATATGAATAACCCGGTATTTTCATTTATGGCACCTAAGTTTTACTGGTATGAAAATTCATCATCGTACTCAAGAACTTCATATACAGATGCAGCATATTTTAACAACGGAGGAAATGATTCAGTTTTAGTATCATTCTGCGGGGTGCCGGACAGTACAAAGCTGTATTTTGCCAAGTGTGATATTAACGGTAACCCACCGGTTACCCATCAGGGTGCCGGGGGAAATATAGGAGGCAGCGATCCCGGCAGTTACAAAACATATGCAAGGTTATCTTCAAACGGGAATGATAACGGCAGTATTATATGTACTTTCCGCCAGCTTGCCGGAGGGAACTGGAATGTAAAATATTTCAGCTCGCAGCAATATGGTAATTTTGCAGGTTCATTTGCCGAAAGCCAGCTGCTTGGAAGCTTTGCCAATCCGAATTTTATGCCTGATATAACAGGTGTAAGAAACGGCAGCACGCATTATATTGCATTTACAACATTATCTGTTCCCGACAGCCTTAACTATATTGCTCTGAATGCCGGGGGAATTATAAACCGGGTAAACAGCATGAATTATTATTCCTCAGCAGACCAGATATCTCCTAAACCGCTTTTCAGGTATCAAACCGGTGACAGCTGCCTTGTATTTTACAGTGAAGACGGACCGAGAAATTTTATTTCATCTGCCGGCTGCGCAGGTGAGCCTATAGGTATCTTTAATCAGCAGGTTCCGTCAAAATATAAATTGGACCAGAATTTTCCCAACCCGTTTAATCCATCAACAACAATATCATTCAGCCTGCCTGAAAAAACCTTTGTTAAGCTCAAAGTTTTTGATACTGCAGGTAAGCTGGTTGATATTTTAACTGAAGGATTCCTGAATTCCGGGAATTATACTTTTGACTTTAATGCTGAAAATCTGGCTAGCGGAGTATATTTTTATAAGCTGGAAACAGAACAATTTTCGGAAAATAAAAAAATGGTACTGCTTAAATAAAAGAATCAAAATAGCTGTTAATACTTAAAACTAAAAAAAGGAGGCTTGAACAAACCTCCTTTTTATTTTTAATTCCAGTAAATATTATTAAGCCTTAGCTTTATTGTTATCTTCTTTATCAAGCTCGATATCCGGTACTTTTTTAAGGTCAAGCAGGTAGCTTGGGACTGTGCGGAAAATGTAATCCCACAGGGGAGTGGAGACTCCGTATGCCGTATGCTCATCCTCATAATGATGGCGCAGATGGTATGACCTTAAGAAGCTGCCGAATTTTCCTTTCAGATTGATATGGTGAGTAGCATAATGAATTGAATCATAGCTTACATAACCCAGTACAAACCCTGAAAAAATTATCAGGTAATAATTTCCGAAAGCAAGCATATACAAATAAAAGAAAAATGCTGCAAGCGGAATGCTTACAAGCAGCGGCATAACCAGCCTTGTTGCATCCCTGGGGTAGTCATGATGAATTCCGTGAACAAGAAAGTGTATCTTTTTCCCTGTTTCGGTTTTAGGCTCATAATGAAATACCCAGCGGTGAATGATATATTCTGTTAATGTCCATAACAGTATACCGGCCAGATAGGCCAGAATTCCGTTTACTACAGGTACCCTCTGAAAGCCGAAGTATGCACATATCAGCAGAACAGGAACGTAAACTACTACCGGGGTAATTGGATGGATGTGAGAAAAATATTCCAGAAAGCTGTTTTTGAACAGCGGAATGGTTTCGTTCTTGTTGGAAACGTACTTAGACTTTGCCATTTTTTTTAATTAGTTTGTTTGCAAATTTACAAAAATATGATGGAATTTTCAATTAAAGTATGATAATTGTCTATAATCTATGAAATTAAAAAAGTGGATAAAACTTGGTACAGAGCTTAAATTCAGCAATTTCTGGTGGAGCTATAAAATTGATAAATATACACTTCCCGACGGTACCGACGGTGAATATCATTATGTATTCACACACGGTTCAGTATTTATCATTCCAGTAACAGATTCCGGGAAAATTATCATGGTAGAGCAGTACAGATATCTAAACGACATGTTCAGTATAGAGTTCCCCGGAGGCGGGGTAAAAACAGAAAACGGGCATGATGAACAGGCAAATAAAGAGCTTGTAGAAGAAACCGGGCAAACAGGTGAGCTGGAATTTGCGGGAATGTTTAATCCGTTTAACGGGGTTACAAATGAAATTTGTAAAGTTTATATTGCACGGAACTTAAAACCCAGCAGTGAGTTTAAAAAAGATAATTCCGAAGAGTTTATTTTACATGAATTTACTCCGGAAGAAATTGAAAAAATGATCATTTCCAATGAAATTTATGACGGGATGACCTTGGCAAGCTGGGCGATTGTAAAACGCAAATTAGGAATTTTGAATTAGGAATTAAAAATTAATAATAATTATAAAAATTTATTAACGGGCCAATTATCGTGAAAATATTAATATTTATTTTATTTGCAGTATCAGCTACATTTTATGGGCAGTCAAGAGATTCAGTTTTAAAAATTGATCTTAATTTTGACAGGGAAGAGGAAACAGTAAAGTTTATTTATAATACTGACGGCTGGGATTTTACGCTTAAAATAAATGACCAGTCAGTTACAGGAAATTTTTCTGACAGCTACGATGCTGCTATTGAAATTATTGATATAAACAGGAATGATAACCTGAAGGAAGTGATATTAAAAGGATATGGACCCAGTGACCAGACAGATATGCAGTTTTTCCAGTATATCAACGGTAAGATTGTTCCCTGCGGCCACCTGCCATCAAATTTCGGAATAGAAGTTACAGGCAACGGTGAGATCACTGAATATGCATGGATGGGATTCTGGACAGCAAAGATAAAATATGATTTTGATACCAAAAATAAAACACTTACCAGAATTGATGAAGAATTTTATGAAGTGAACCAGGAGTGTGAAGTTAAGAATCCATTTAAACTGCTGGTTAAAAGAGATGATAATTCCGAAACGGCAGTAACATTAAAACCCAAAACCAAATTAACAATTGTAAAAGCTGATATAAGTCCGCTTTGCAAGTATGAAGACGGAAGCAATGATGATTTTTCATGTGACTGGTTTTATTTCAGGACATCAGACGGTAAATACGGCTGGTGCAGGCTGAAGAATTTCCAGGAAAATGTGGACGGTTTAATATGGGCAGGATGATTGAGTGAATAGTGAAACGTCAAACGTGAAATGTCAAATGGGAAACCGGGAATAGTAAATAATTGATACCAGGTTATCCTGAAGCAGCAAAATTTACATTAAATAAAGTAAACGAGAAATATAAATACATACAAAAATCCCTTAATAATTTATATAATTGCAGATGAAGCAGCTGCTTAAAGGTGATTTAAAACATTTCGGCAATGCTTTTGTCAGGGTATATCCGCTGGCATTCCGCAGGATCTTTAAACACTGGGATATTACTCTTCTGGCGATATTTGCCATTATTTCATCTTTTTACCTGGATGAAGCCGTAAGGGATCTTATTATCAGCATTAAAGACCCTGTAATTGACTTCCTGTTTACTTTCGGGCGTTGGTACGGCAACGGAATGCCGACCCTTTATTTGTTTTTAATATTATACCTTGCGGGGCTGGTGATAAAGAATTATAATATGAGAAATACCGGTGTGCTGATCCTTGAGGCATATGTTTTTTCCGGATTGATAACCCTTATCTTTAAATCTGCTTTCGGCAGGTTCAGGCCATACATGAACAAAGGTGATTTTGCCTTTTACGGCTGGAACTGGTCTAACAATGATATGTTCTCATATATATCAGGCCATGCTGCGGTTTCAGTTGCGTTATCAACAGTACTGGCTTCATCAACTGAAAATTATTTTTTAAAATCGTTCTATTATTCACTTGCAGTAATAACCTGCTTCAGCAGGATTTATCATAACCAGCACTGGCTGAGTGATGTGGTAAGCGGGGCAATTTCCGCTTATCTTATCAGCCGGGTGCTTATTGCAATACATAAAGAACCTGATTCTGATTATTAATTTAATTTACTATTAATATGAGTGAGACAAATATATTCCTGAAAGCCAGGTGGCACGACCTTCTGCTGATAACATATGATATTGACCCGGAATTATTAAATGAACATTTGCCCCCGGGGCTTGAGCCGGATACAAGGGAAGGCAGGGCATTTATAAGCCTGGTTGCATTCGATTTCCTTAATACCCGGGTTAAAGGCTTAAAATTTCCGTTCCATGTAAATTTCCCTGAAATAAACCTGAGGATATATGTTAAGAACAATGACAGAAGGGGAGTTGTTTTTATAAAAGAATTCGTTCCCCGGTCAGTTATACAGCTAATTGCCAATATGTTTTATAATGAACATTATAAATCGATTACAATGAGCAGCGAAGTAATAAAGAACGGCAAGGTTATTCTGAACCATAAAATAAAGCTGGGCGGAAATTTCTTCCAGATAAGCGCTGAAGCAGACAATACGCCTTACCTGCCAGAAGAAAATTCCGTAGAAAATTTCTTTAAAGAGCATGAATGGGGATTTGGTGTTAACAGGGACGGAAAAACACTGATGTACAGGGTAGAACATCCTGTTTGGAAAGTATACCCCCTGATAAAATACAGTACAGATTTTGATTTCGGGGTGATTTACGGTAAAAAATGGGAAGTTCTGAACGGCAAGCAGCCGTATAACGTGACTTTTGCCCGCGGTTCTGAAGTAAAAGTATTTGAAGGTAAAGAGCTTTAAGTTATAAAAAAGCAATTCAGGATATGTGTTTTTATCCTTAAATCATTATATTGCCGTTTCAAAATTAATAAAATATTATGGCTGCTGAACTGGAGTACATAAAGGTAAATAACAGGTTTGGATATTATAAAAGCAGCACTGAAAAAAACGGCAGAGATACTTTTATAAATGAAATTCATGAAGGTTTAAATAAAGAACAGAAATCACTTCCGCCAAAATACTTTTACGATGATATCGGTTCGGATTTGTTTGAAAAGATATGCATTACACCTGAATATTATGTAACCCGTACGGAAAACAGCATACTTGAAAATTACAGCAATGAAATTGCACTGAATTGCAACGGTATTGATATAATAACCGAGCTTGGCAGCGGCAATTCAGTAAAGACCAGGAATATTTTAAAGGCATTCCTGGGCTTAAACAAAAATTTAACTTATATCCCCATTGATGTTTCAGATATCCTTATCAGCAGTGGCATAACTTTAACGGAAAAATTCAGCAGTCTTATTGTAAAAGGTGTTATCGGGGAATACGAAGAATCACTTGAATTCATTTCAGGTAAGTACAATGGTCCCAAACTGGTTTTGTTCCTTGGCTCAAGCATCGGGAATTTTGACCCGGAACATGCTGAATTATTCCTTGCGAAAATTGCACGGAACATGAGAACAGGTGATAAATTATTGGTAGGATTTGATATGGTTAAAGATGAAGGAGTGCTTAATGCAGCTTACAATGATTCAGCCGGAGTTACTGCTGAGTTTAACCTTAACCTGCTGCGGCGAATTAACAGGGAACTGATTGCTGATTTTGAACTGAAGGATTTTGCGCATAAAGCTTTTTTTAATCCGGGGCAAAGCAGGATAGAGATGCACCTGGTTTCATTGATTAAGCAGAATGTAAAAGTGAACGGCAAAATTTTCAATTTTGCAGAAGGAGAGACTATTCATACTGAAAACTCATATAAATTCACAGAAACTATGATCAGGGATATTACTGATAGATCCGGTTTAAAATTATTGACTAACTGGAATGATGAAAACAATTATTTTTCACTTTGTTTATTCAGCCTGAAGTAAAAAAAAATTTATATTTATTTTCTGCTCATTGTTCATTGCTAATTGTTAATTGAATCACACATCCTTTGCGCATCTGAAACCGCTGAGCAGCCAGCGTTCGTGGGTTTTAAAGAAATTCCTGTAAGTGTTCCGTGTTGAGCTCATTGGTGTACCGAATGATCCGCCGCGAAGTACTTTCTGGTTGGAAAACCACTTATCATTATATTCCGCAAAGCCTGATTTAAACCCGGGGTATGCCATAAATTCAGACTGCGTCCACTCCCATGCATCACCAATAAAACCATAACAGCCATAATAACTTTTACCGGATTCATACGTGAATACCTCGGCCGGAGCCCAGATTCTTGATTCCAGTAAATTGCATTTTAATTCATCTGCCGGTTCATTTCCCCAGGGATACAATCTTTTACTTCCATTATCTTCATCCCATGAAGCTGCTTTTTCCCATTCAGCTTCAGTCGGCAGGCGTTTGCCGGCCCACCTTGCATATGCATCAGCTTCAAAATAGCTTACATTTGTAACAGGCTCATCCGGAAAATTTTCAATGAACCTTTTGCCTTTAAAGTCACATTTATACCAGCTGCCGTTTTCATCTTTTTCCCAGTACAACGGAGCTTCAATGCCTTCTTTATTAACCCATTGCCATCCTTCATCAAGCCAGAATTTGTAATTTTTATACCCTCCGTCTTTGATGAATTCAATAAAATCCCCGTTTGTTACCATTGTATTATCTATCAGAAAGTCATTAAGGTAAACTTTATGCTGCGGCATTTCAATATCATACGCAAACTGGTCTTTCCATTTCAGAATATCGAACCCAAGCTCATAAATTCCGCCCGGGATTTTTATCATCTCTTTTTTATGCATTGTTCCGTTGGAAACCGGCAGCTTTTTAAATGATTTAGGCGCATATTTATCCTGCAGCAGATGCTGAATATCGTATACCATAAGCTCCTGGTGCTGCCACTCATGGTTGAAGGCAAGCATAAAATCCTTTAGCACGTTCAGCTTGATCTCTGCAGACTCAAAAAACTTTGATGTTTCCCTGTTGATATAATTCCAGTAATTAATTGTTTCCCTTACTGTAGGTCTTGAAATTGTACCCCTCCTGCTTTTATTAAAGGGCTTGCCGAATGCCTGGTAATATGAATTCAGGTAAAATGAATAATCATCTTTATACGGTTTGTAGTCCCTGTAATATTTCTTAAGCAGCTGGTCATAAAACCATGTAACGTGTCCAAGGTGCCATCTGGGGGGACTCATAAAACTTTCGGTCTGAATAACATAGTCTTCGATTTCCAGGGGTTCACACAGCTCGATAGTCATCCTGCGCACGGTTTTAAAAAGGCGGAACATTTTATCATTATCTACCCCACTTAATGAATTTTCGATATCAGTAATATTCAGAACGCTGTTTTGATTTTCCATTTAATAATTTTATTTGTAGTTTTACGGGAAATTTAATGAATATACCTGTTATTATAGAAACTTAAAATTCAATTGAGCAATATAATTTTTAATAATATAAGCCATTATTATAACAACAAAGCTGCTGTAAAAGGTCTGAGCTTTGAATTTGAGGACGGAAAAATAACTGCTATACTTGGAAAAAGCGGAAGCGGCAAGTCAACTTTACTTCAGATAATAAACGGACTAATTAAGCCAAGTGAAGGAAATGTTTCTATTTTCGGAGAAAAATTAAATTATAAAGAATTAAGCAAAGTAAGGCTAAAAATTGGTTATTCAGTTCAGGGTACGGGTCTTTTCCCTCATATGTCAATTTACGACAACATAACAATATTAGGCAGAATAACAGGCGTATCAAAGCATGATATTGAGCGCAGGGCAGATACATTGATGAGCTTTGTGAATCTGCCTCCGGAATACAAAACAAAATACCCTTATCAATTATCAGGCGGCGAGCAGCAGCGCGCCGGGATATGCAGGGCAATGCTGTTAAATCCGCCGGTTTTTTTGCTTGATGAAGCTTTCGGCGCGCTTGATGATGAAACAAAAAGCGAAATACATAACGAGTTTTTGCTTATGCAGAAAGCTGAACCCAGGACAGTAGTCCTGGTAACACATGATATTGATGAAGCATTTAAGCTGGCTGATAATATTATTTTAATGGAGAATGGTGAGATAATTCAGCATGCGCCTAAATCTGAAGTAATACAGGCACCCAAAAGCAGCTACCTGAATGAATATCTGAAAGGCAGGGTATATACCTGAGGTATATTCTGCTATTATTATTATTTGCAGCTTCTGTATATCCGCAAACCATAAGGGTTGGTTCAAAACATTTTAATGAATCATATATTCTGGGCGAGATAATTTCTCAATTGCTTGAATCGAACGGTTTCAAGGTAGAAAGGAAATACAATTTAGGAGGTACGCTGGTTTGTTTTGAATCACTTAAAAATGACCAGATAGATGTGTACCCTGAATATACCGGAACAATTTCCGAAGCAATTTTAAAACTGAATAATAAGCCCGGTTGGACAGAACTGAATGAAGTTTTAAATAAAGACCATCAACTTGAATTATCAGGCAGTTTTGGATTCAATAACACTTATGCATTTGCAGTCACAAAAAGTACAGCAAATAAATATAACCTGAAAACAATTTCTGACCTGAAGCATCACCCCGGCATTAAAGCAGCAATGAGCTATGAATTCATAAAGCGGAATGACGGCTGGGAAAACCTTGCCCGTGTGTACGGGCTTGGTATTAAACCCAGGGGAATTGATCACGGGCTGGCTTACCAGTCGCTTGAAGACGGGAAAATTGAGCTAACCGATGTTTATTCAACTGACGGCGAGATAAGCAAATATGACCTTGTTATACTTGAAGATGATAAAAAGTTTTTTCCCTCTTATATGGGTGTAGCGCTTATGAGAAGCTCGGCAGATAAAAAAGCCAGGGATATCATCGGAAGCCTTGCAAACCTTATAAATGACAGCCTGATGCGGAGTATGAACTCAAAAGTTCTTTATGATAAAAAAACTTTTGCAGAAACTGCAAATGAATTCCTTGTGCAGAATAAATTAACAGGAAATAAAAAAGAATATAAAGAGCAATCTGCAGTTAACGAGATACTGGATAAAACATTAAGACATATACTCCTGACTGTAATAGCATTGCTGCTTGCGGTTTTGTTTGCAGTGCCGCTTGGTTTGTTCTTATCCGTAAAGCAGTCTGTTTCAAAACCGGTTTTATACATAGCCGGTTTGCTGCAAACAATCCCTTCAATAGCACTACTTGCAATTATGATACCTCTGTTTGGCATAGGCATGCTGCCTGCGGTTGCGGCATTATTCCTGTACGCTATACTGCCGGTATTAAGGAATACTGTTACGGGGATATATTCAGTTGATCCCGTGATAAGGAAAGTTGCTGAAGGTATGGGAATGACCACAGTCCAAAAATTAAAGTATGTGGAAATTCCCCTGGCAATGCCGGCAATATTTGCGGGAATTAAAACAGCAGCAGTGATCAATATTGGCACTGCAACGCTTGCAGCGTTTATTGGCGCAGGCGGACTGGGTGAGTTTATTGTTACAGGCCTGGCGCTTAACGATACCGTAATGATTTTAAAAGGTGCTGTACCGGCAGCAATACTGGCAGTACTTACTGAATTATTTTTTGAATTAACTGAAAAAATATTTTTTCCGGGACATTTAAAACAACAATAAATTTTATGTTATTACTTCAGCAGACAGAAACACTTGTGCATGATTATAATATTTATATTGGAGTATGGACTGCAATATCGGTATTTTTGTTATGGTTCTTCAGGTTTATGTACAAAAAGATGAGGGAAACTGAAGACAGGCAGACTAAAAGCTCGCTTTTTTTCATCACAATGTTTTTCGGAATTCCGTTAATGCTGGCAGCTGTTGTGGGCCCGTTGTTCTTTCTGATAGGTGATAAAAATATGTCTGATCTGCACAGGTATATTTGGATAGGGCTGATAGCAGTATTTCTTGTATATTTTTTTATCAGGCAAAGAAGCAGGAAATAAAAATCAGCAAATTACAAATTACAAATTTCAGATTACAAATTTCAATTAGCAGTTTAATGTGTGATTTAATATGAATATAAATTTTTTGAACATTTGAAATGAAAGAAAGTGAAGATATACGTGTTTCTGTAAAGGCAGTTATAGTTAAAGATAACAGGATCCTTGCAGCAAAAAAGAAAGATAGTGAAGGTTTTTTTTATACATTACCGGGCGGCGGTCAGGAACACAGCGAAAATATGGCTGAAGCACTAAACAGGGAGTGCCTTGAAGAAATTTCAGTTAGCGTGAAGATCAAAAGGCCTTTGTTCATCAGGGATTATATAGGGAAAAATCATGAATTCCCCGAACATGCCGAAAGAAACCTGCATCATATTGAAATAATGTTCGATGCAGAAATCACTGGAGGCACTCCCGCAAACGGAATTTTACCTGATACCGGGCAGCTGGGTGTGGAATGGCTGGACCTAGGCGGGCTTGAAAATCTTAGATTGTACCCTAAAGCAATGATCCCTCATTTGAAAAATTATTATGAAATAAGTGAAGCTGTTTACCTTGGTGATGTTAATTAAGGTAATAAAAAAACCCGGCTGTTAACCGGGTCCTTAATTTTTAGAAAAATTATTATTAATTCATCATTTCTTTTACAGTCTGGTCAAAAAGCTTATGCTTTTTCTGCCCTATCTTTTCCTGTATCTGCATTAATCCCTGAATCAGTGCATCGGGTCTGGGGGGACAGCCTGCTACATATACATCAACGGGCAGGAACTGGTCAATTCCCTGAACAACTGAGTAGCTTCTGTACATTCCCCCTGAGGAAGTACATGCGCCCATTGCGATGCAGTATTTAGGCTCAGGCATCTGGTCCCATATCTTGCGGACAACCCACGCCATTTTGTAGGTAACTGTTCCGGCAACTATCATCAGGTCAGACTGCCTAGGTGAAAAGCGGAATACCTCAGAGCCGAACCTTGAAGCATCATACCTTGCAGCAGCAAAAGCCATCATTTCAATAGCGCAGCAGCTTATACCCATAGGCATAGGCCAAACGGAGTTTTTTTCTGCCCAGCCAAGAATATCGCTTATCTTGGTTGTAAAAAATCCTTCTTTTTCCAGTGTTGAATTCAGATCTGACATATTATTTTATTTTGATTCAAATATCATTTAATTCCATTTTAATGCGCCTTTGCGCAGCATGTAAAAATATCCTATAAGCAGAAGACCTATAAAAACCAGCATTTCGATTAAAGCATATGTAAGTACTGCTCCTTCGAACGATTTGAAAGCAACTGCCCATGGATACATAAATACTATTTCGATATCGAACAGTATAAAGAGCATAGCTGCCATATAATATTTAATCGAAAACTTGGAGTGTGCAGTTCCATACGGCTCTACACCGCTTTCATAAGTAGTGTATTTTTCTGAAGTTGGTTTTTTGGGTCCGAAAATTTTGGATACAATAACATTTACGACTGCAAATCCTATTGCTCCAAGCATCATTAACGCAATTGGTACGTAACTCTCTAACATAATATTTGATTACTTGTATTTCCCAAAAATAGCAATATTTTATAATATATAAAATATTAAAAAAGCGGCTTAATTAAGCCGCTTTTTATGAAATGAATCAAAGAAATGAATATATTGGATCGGAAAAAAATTTATTCGGTTAATTTTATCAGTTCTTTTATTTTAGCCTGAATTTTTTTATCTAATATATGCGACTTTCCCTGTTTTATCTGCCTCAAAGTTTCATTAAATATCTGTTTTTTGCGCGGAGTTAAATTTATACTATTTACTTTTATATAATCGGTAACTTCATTAATTTTTGTATCGCTGTATTTATCCCATTTACTGCCGTTTATACGGCTGTTACCCACAAAAAAGTAAACAGGCGATATTTTATCAGAATTTAATACCCAGCTTTCAATATCATTTGCAAAAATCTGTAAAAATTTCTTTCAGTATTTTATTGCTCAGCTCTTTATCATATCCAATTTTATTTTTTTTCATATAATATGAAATAATTTCATCTTCTTCTGAGTATGAATATATCATAAGCATATTTTCTGACCATAAATTTGTTCCGGAAAGCGGTTCAGGAATAAGCTTTTCAATCATTTTTACCTCATCACTTCTTACCGGGTTCTTAAAGCATAAGGTATAATATTTTTCACCGTTGAATGAATAAATATCAAGCGGCTTCCCATGGTAAATATATATGAACGGGAATTCCATTTTTATAATTAATTCCGGTCCTGAACTATCATTGTTTCCCAGCCGTCATACCTGCCTCCGTTATCTTCAGCCATATCATACAGTAAAGATGTAGTATCATTGACTTCATCATATTTAACCGGTTCATATCTTTTAATAATAAGGCTTAAGGGAAACTCCTCGCTGTCATCAACTATATGCATTGATGCAATTTCATAGCCCATTTTTACAGCTTCATCTGCAAAGTTTTTCCTTCCAGCCTCATCTTTAAAGTATATGAAGTGATTTACTTCCCTAGGCAAAGAACCGTTATCGCCGTGTTCCTTCATATTCTGAACTATATGCCTGTTCATTATTGTGTGCAGCTCATAATCACGGGGGTAGAGGTCATCAGTGTAATATTCCCATTCAGGATCATCTTCAATATTAACGGAAAAGCTATAATCAGGGAATTCAGCCATTGCGGCGTTAATGGATTTTTTAGCGCCATCTTTTGTTTTAAGATAGTAATAAAGAACGCGGTCACCGTCGTATGTCATTCTGCCCGCAAATATCGCGCCGGATTTATTGACAAGCAGTGGAGTTATTCTGTCTTCAATCTTAAATAATTCTTCAGATTCTTCCTTTGTACAGAATCCGTTTTCCAGCGGGTTAAGCATCTCTATAAACATGGTTAACACAAATGGATTTTCAGCAACAGGCAATACCCTGTTAAGTCCAAGATCAACAAAAACTGATACCGGCGAATCTTCGATTTGTGTGAAGTAAAAATCCCAGTTTTCTTTATAACTTTTATCCATTTATGTAAATATTAATTTTAACAAAAATAAACCTTAGGGAATTTTTCAGCAAAGAATATTAAAATAAAGAATTAATATAAATTATATGGTTATATGAATGGTAAATTAATTAAAGCGATATCAAAACGGTATAATTACAGCTATTTAATTAAGGAAACAATTTTTAAGTTTTTTAATATATGCCTGGCAGGAAAAAAAATTACTTATGTTTTTAAAACCGTTTAAAAAAGCGTCAGTAAAAATTATTTATAAAAATCATCAATAATATCCCTGTGTTTTTCCTCAATAACTTTTCTTTTAAGCTTCATGGTTGGCGTAAGCTCGCCGCTTTCAATTGTAAAGGGAGTGTCAAGCAGTGCAAATTTTCTGACCCTTTCGTATTTGGCAAGCGGTCTTTGCAGTACATCTATTTCTGATTCATAGAAATTATGAATTACATCATTATCGCAAAGCTCTTTAACAGATGAATATTTTACATGCAGCTTTGCTGCAAGCTCTTCAAGCTTTTCGGGATTCGGTATCAGCAGAGCTGTAACATAATCCTTTTCATCAGATGCAAACGATATTGCCTGGTCAATATATTCAGAGCGTTCAAGGTTTTCTTCAATGTGTGTCAAAGATATATACTTGCCGCCTGCAGTTTTAATCAGTGTTTTTTTACGGTCTGTTATTGCAAGAAATCCGTCAGGATCAAGTTTGCCTATATCACCGGTATGCAGCCAGCCGTTAATTATCATTTCTCCGGTATCTTTATCATTCCTGTAATAACCTTTCATAACGTTATCGCCTTTTACAAGAATCTCGCCGTCTTCTGCTATTTTTACTTCAACGTTTTCAAGCGGCAGGCCTACTGTTCCGAATTTATTGTTATCGAGCCTGTTGACTGATATGACAGGTGAGGCTTCAGTCATACCATACCCCTGCAGTATCAGCACGCCAATTGAATCAAAGAACTCAGCAGTTTCTCTGCTTAAAGCCGAACCGCCGGAAATAAAGAATTTTATTGCGCCGCCGGTACGCTGCCGTATAACTGAAAATACTTTTTTATCCGCAAGCTTCCACAGCGGGTTTGATTTGTTTTCCCTGAATGCTTTACCGATCTTTAATGCCCGTTTAGTGATCAGCTTTTTTACTGCAGGCATCTGCTCAATATTTTTCATCAGCCGTGAAACTATTCTTGTGAAAAGCATAGGTACGGCAAGCACAAGCGTAGGCTTAACTTCCATCATCTGCGCTGCAAGGGTATCAATATTCTTTGCGTAATAAATCTTGGCGCCTTTTGAAAGCGGCACATAATACCCGCCTGTTCTTTCATAAGTATGGGCAAGCGGCAGGAATGAAAGGAACCTGTCTTCCGGCAGCACGGGGAATGAATCAGTGCACTGTTTAACGTTTGCCAGAACATTTTTATGCGTTAAGCATACGCCTTTTGGCGTTCCGGTTGTACCGGATGTATAAATTATAGTAAGCAGGTCTTCAGGCTTCTGGCTGCGGGAGCTGCTGGCAAAATAATTATCAGCAATCACAGAGCTGTAAGCATTTTTTTCATGAATTAATTCGCCGTAAATAAGCTCTTCAAAGCTGATTATACTGCTGCCTGTATGATTTGTTTTATTAAATGTTATAATTTTTTTAAGATGTGGAAGCTCATTCATAACAGCAGCTACTTTATCAGCCATAAGCTGTGTGGATACAAAACACAGCCTGCTTTCTGAATGGTGGAGTATAAAACGTATCTGCTCAGAAGTCATTGTAGTAAATACGGGGACAGTAACTATCCGGCTAGAAATGCATGCAAAATCAGCTACCACCCATTCAAACCGTGATTCGGAAATGATTGCAGCTGTTTCACCCGGCTTTAAGCCGTAATGCTCAATAGCTTTTGCAAGCAGGTAGGTAAATTCCTTAAGCTTATTGCCTGATATACTGCTGTACTCGGTTCCCTGTTCATTAGGTTCCTTCCAGAAAATTGCTCCTTCATCGCCGTATCGTTTACATGCTTCAATGAAGAATTCCGAAAAATTATTATATACTGTATCCATATTAAAAGCAAAATTAGCGAAAAGTTGGTAAGTTGTAAAGATAATAAGGTTAGCAGGTTGGTGAGTGGGTGAGTGGGTGAGTAGGTGAGTAGGTGAGTGGGTTAGTGGGTGAGTTGGTGAGTTGGTGAGTAAGTTAATAAGTGAATAAGTGAATAAGTTGATAAGTTTATAAAGTAATTTAAGCGTGGTGTCAGGTATTTACCTGACACAATAATAATCTTCAAACAAACAGGAATATTTTTCCGTGTAAAACGGAATTAAAACAGTTGTTTATTTGTATTGCAGAAATTAAATTGCGTAAATTTTTTGGAGGCTGGAAAATGAAAATAATACTGATTTTGCTTTTGGCTGCAGCAGCAAATATATATTCGCAGGTTGTGAATGTTGAATCACGCAGAATGCGCACAGATACTACGGGATGGTCAGGTTCTGCAGAAGGCAGCTTTCAGTTTTCTAAATCTGTTGATGAAATTTATGACCTTGGAGCACTGCTTCACATGCAGTATAAAGGCAAAAATGACCTTTGGCTTTTTCTGAATGAAGCAAGGATAATTAAAGGCGCAGGTACTCAGTTCATTAATGCCGGGTTTGCTCATATAAGGTATAACAGGAAGGTAACAGCAGAACTGCTGAGGTGGGAAGTGTTCACACAATACCAATATAACAAAGCGCTTGAAGTGGGACAGAGAATTCTTGCAGGAACGGGTCCCCGCTTTAAAATTATTGAATCAGATATTTTCCGCGCATATGCAGCTTCTCTTTACATGTTTGAATACCAGGAATCAGTTGATAAAACTATTATTGAGAGAAATCACCGCACAAGCAGTTATCTTAGCTTTACACTTGAATTTAAAAGGTTTGAGCTTAGAAATACTACTTATTTCCAGCCCAATATGAAGGAACTGAAGGATTACAGGATATTATCGCAGTCAGACCTGCTGATAAAGCTAACTGATGACCTTAAATTCAAGACAGGTTTCAATTACCGTTTCGATTCCCGGCCTTTTCCCGGTGTTCCGGAAGTAACATATTATTTAAGCAACGGTATTTTGTTTGAATTTTAGGGGAATATAATAATTTTCTTACTTGCTTTTTTTTAAATATACCTTATATTTGTTAATAATAATGTTAATTTCATTGAAAATCACGCAATAACAACCTAATTTAGCCTATCGAAATTTCTACATATCGTATTTAAATTAAATTTCCACAGATTGCAAAAAATAAAATATTTTTTAATACCCCTTTTTCTTGGAATTTTTATGTATTCCTGCGAAAAAGAAAGTAATGATGTAATTGACCCGATTCTTCATTTCCCGACAATTACCTCAAAATATTATACACCGCAGCAATTTAACAGCGATACTTTAAATATCATTTGCGGAGCCACAGTTGAATCTGTTGACCAGATCGAAAAAGTAGAAGTTACATTTTACGACCTGCGAAATAATATATTGGTAGTTGCTGCATTGCAGGATAACGGAGTATATCCGGATACTGCAGCCGGTGACGGTAAATTTACAGGTATAATGAATTATGTTTTTACCTGCAGAGAAGTGGGCGCTCACAATATTCAGTTTCTGGCAACAACAACGTCCGGACTGACAAGCAATCCGACACAGGATATAGTAGATGTAATCAGAATTCCGAATCAGCCGCCAACAGTATCAGGTATTATTATTACTCCGGATAGTATTCAGGTAAATACAGATGCATTCTTCATTTTTATGATTACTGCAACTGATCCAAATGGTCCCTGTGATATAGCAAAGGTTTTTTATACAGGCTTCAGGCCTAGCGGAGTCCCGTTAACCTCATCACTTGAACTTTATGATGACGGGGGATGCTGTCTGCTTCCGCCATTTAATTCAACAAGCGGTGATACTACAGCAAATGACAGTAAATTCACCAGAAAATTCTTCGGTTCAACAAGTGAAACTGGATATTACAGGTATTTTATTAGGGCAGTTGACCGTTCGGGTGATACAAGCAATGTTTTAACTGATTCAATTTATGTTTATTAAAATTTTGAAAATGAAAAAATTCCTTCTTCTGATAATACTGGCAGCTTTTAACTTAAGCTTTTCGCAGATGCTGCCGCAGAATTTTAAAATATCAAACGATATTTACAAAACACTTAAACCGGTTGAGTACCTGAATAAAGGCAATGTTCCGGTAAAAAGGTTTTCATCCTCGCCGGTCAATTCACAGACAATTATTTCAAATTTTATATCTGATATTATTACCGTCAGCAATCCAAACGGAGATACGGTATGGTTCGGAACCGGTAAGGGTATATCACGGACAATTGACAGGGGAGTTACATTCCAGAATTTCTACGGCACAGAGCCGTTCAGGGAAGATGATGTTTCAGGACTGGCAGTATATAAGAACTGGGTAGTTGTTGCAACTGCTTACTCCCAGCTTGTAGGGGAAGAATACATACCAACCGGTACAGGAATAAAAGTCTCAAGCGATTACGGAGCAACCTGGGCTGCTTACCCGCAGCCTGTTGATGCATTAAGCGATACTGTTGTTCAGTACGGTATAAGCACACTATACGCTTTACCTGTTGTTGTTGATGAGTTTAATCTCTCATACGATATAGCAATAACACGGAAGAATACAACATCAGATTCACTTGTATTCTGGATAACATCATGGGCAGGCGGTACAAGGAAATCAACAGATTTTGGAGCAACATGGCAAAGAGTAGTACTTCCACCTGATCAGTTTAATACTATAACACCAACAGGCGGTCCGTATAATTTTGAGATAAACCCCCGCGACCCTCCATTGGGGAACAATAATCATAAAGGGTTTTCAGTAACAGCAGAAAATGATTCTACTATTATAGTCGGAACAGCTAACGGTATAAACCGTTCAACTGACTGGGGAATAAGCTGGAAAAAGTATAACTATGATTCCACAGGCCAGGGTTCAGGTGTATCGGGTGATTTTGTAGTAGGGCTCGAAGTTCAGCGCTTCGGCGGGAATTCAATAATCTGGGCATCCTGCAATCCGACCAAAGGCGGCGAAAAATCCGGTTTCAGTTATTCATCCAACGGCGGGCTTACATGGAGCAATACTCTGCTGGAAATTCCATTTCCGCATAACACAGGTTTTAAGGATTCAATTGTATATGCCGCAACTGATGACGGTATATGGAGAAGTTATTTTACACCGCCAAATTTCAGCTGGTCAAGGCCTTCGATAATTTACGATGAACAGCTGCGCGACCAGATAAGAACAAACCTGTTTTATGCTGTTGATTCGCAGGGTGACTCGGTCTGGGTAGGTTCAGGAGACGGGCTTGCACGAACAACCGATACTTTAACCAGTCCCTGGGTTGGCAAGTGGAAGATATTCCGCGCATACCAGAATATTACATCAACAAATGAATCATATGCAGCGCCTAACCCGTTTTCGCCTGATGACGAAGTTTGCAGGATATATTTTAAGACCGGTAAAACAACATCAAACGTTACAATTAAAATCTTCGATTTTGCGATGTTTCCTGTCAGGACTGTAATACAGAATGCCTCACGTACATCGCCGGATGTTATTTGGGCAACATGGGACGGCAAGCGCGATGACGGAACGCAGGTATCCAATGGTGTGTATTTTTACAGGATTGAAGTAGATAAAGATGAAACAGTATGGGGCAAGATATTAGTTTTGCAGTAAAATCATTATTTTTTAAATTTATCATTATTGGAGGGTAATTCAGAATTTTTACAGCTTTCTAAAACTTATTTAAAGAAAGGGTAAAAAAATGAAAGTTTTAATCTTAGCAGTATTGTTCTTTCAAATACATTTTTCTGCTGCACAGAATAATTTTGAACTGAAGCCTGAGGATATTTTTCTTAAAGGGAGTTATAATTATTCATACAGAAATAATACAGGTAAAATTATACTTAGTAACTATTCCAGGAACTCAGCCGGAATAAATTCAGGTAACTGGGTGCAGATATTCGGCGGCTCACTTGGATACCAGTATAATAAAACAATTCAGTTTGAAGTAAGTTATTCACAAGTAACAGAGCAGGGATTAAATGATATCTATATCAGGGAGCAAACACCTGAAATGAAGTTATATAGTTACTGGTTCAGTAAATTTACTTCGAACGATTTCACATTCAGGGCAAATATTTTTCCTAATCCAGACAGAAGGGAAAATCCGGTTTATTTTATTGCCGGTATAACATTTTCTGTACAGCCTGTAGAAAATAAGGCTATTGATGAGTATGAAGATAAAACTGAGATATTTGATTACAGCTTCACAAGAATTACAGCCGGACCTGTTGCAGGAGTGGGTATATTCTGGGATTTAGGTTATTTAAATTTTATGACTGAATTTTCATTCAGCGCTAAATACTCCGCAGGCAGAAGAGATATTTTTGAAACATTAATGAATTTTACATTTTCACCGGTTTTAAAACTATAGTATTGATAATTTATTTGTATTTATGAATAAGCTTAATTTTTGTATTATAGCGTTGATCACATTATTTCATATCGGCTGCTCAAAAGCAGGCGATTCCTGCAGTTATAATACTGCTGTTAAGTTTGAGCAGGGCAAGATCCTTTCATATCCTGATTTTACTGCTGAATATACAGGTATCAGAACAGAAACAAAGGATTTGCCGAACGGCAATAAAATTACATTCAGGTACCATGATTTTAAAATAAACTCTGCAGCAGAGCAAAAAACTGTCAGCTGGTCATCAGGTACAGGTGATATTGCCCCGGTCAGATTTGAAACAGCAGGCAAAAAATTTGAGCTGGAGCTGTCTTATTCCGAAGAGCTTAAAACAAAACTTTCAGAAAACGAATTAGTTATAGTAAAAAAATAATTCATGAAAATATTTCTTAAAATAATTATCGTAACTGTATTCCTTGCTTCGCATGCTTATTCGCAGCTTGGCGGATTGCCCGGAGCATTCACAAGAATGGGCTTTAATGCAAGGGGTATTGCGATGGGTAATGCACTTTCTTCCGTAACATCGGGAGATATTAACGGAATGTATAATCCTGCATTGTCGCCGTTCCAGAATGAACATAATATAAATTTAAGCTACTCATTCCTTTCACTAGATAGAAGCCTGAATTTTGTGAGTTATACGAAGAATTTTAAGCTTCCAAATCAAAGCGAAGGCGGAGCGGGAATTACCTTTTCATGGATTAATGCAGGCGTCGGAAAAATTGACGGAAGGGATATAGACGGGTTTTCGATAGGGGAACTTTCAACCAGCGATAACCAGTTTTTGTTTGCGCCGTCTATCAGGGTATCAGAAAAAATTTCACTGGGAATCGGGTTCAAGCTATATTACTCCAGGCTGTATGAAGGGGTATCATCAACATCATTTGGATTTGATATAGGCGGTTTATATAAGGTAAATGATAAGATAAATATTGCAGTAACTGCCAAAGATATAAATTCGCAGTATGAATGGAACACGATAGATCTTTACGGCCAGAACGGCAACCAGACCAAGGAAAAATTCCCCAAGCTTTACACGATAGGCGCTTCATACCTGCTGCCGGATAATTTCGGCATAGTATCGGCTGAATACCAGACAAGCAACAAGCGTTCCAATATGTTCAGGTTAGGCATAGAATTAAATCCGATTAAGGATATAAAATTCCGCGCAGGATGGGACAGGCTTGATTATAATGCCGAAGATATGATGGGAGGCTCAAGGCCCGGAGCAGGAATAGGCTACCAGAAATCATTTGGAAGCTATATTGTGGGAATAGATTATTCATTTATCCTGGAGCCGTTCACACATAATCCGTTCCAGGTAATAACGGCTGTTATTAAGCTTAAATAATACTTATTTTTATAATTAATTCAGAAAGCATAAATTTTTGAAAACTATCATCAAATATTTTTTAGTACTGGGTTTTTTGGTAACTGTTTCAAAAGCGCAGAATGACGGCGCAGGAAATACAGGGCTTGCATTTTTAAAGCTTGGAATAACTTCGCGCTCAGTTGCAATGGGTGAGGCTGTAGTTGGCAATACCTTTGATGCTTCTGCTACCCATTACAATCCCGCAGCATTAATGAACGGGGAGAGGGTAAACCTTGTGTTCATGCACAATGAACAGGTTCTTGGTGTGCGTACAGAATTCCTGGCAGGGAAAGTAAAGTTCTCAAGGCTTGCATTAGGATTCAGCCTGAACAATACATCGGTTGACGGGATACAGGTAAGGGAAATACCGGGCGAGTCACTGGGTGAATTTACAGCGCAGAATTTTGCAATGGGTATTTCTCTGGGCTATAAAATAAATGAAAATATATCTGCCGGTGTTACGGGAAAGTTTTTATTTGAAAAAATATATGTAGATAATGCCTCCGGCATTGGGTTTGATTTCGGTGTAATTTATTCCAAAGATAAATTATCACTTGGAGCAGCATTAAGCAATCTGGGTTCTATGAGCGAGTTAAGGAATGAATCAACTAAGCTTCCCGCTTCTATAAGGTTTGGCGGTGCATATTCAATAGATCTTTTGGGAATAAGCAGCAGGCTGATAATTGCCGCTGACGGGTATAAGGTAATGGATGGCGGTAAATTCCACGCAAATACCGGGGCAGAGCTTACTTATAAGGAATTCCTTTCCCTTCGCGCAGGTTATCAGTCAGGTTATGAAAATAAATCAATTTCAGCCGGTTTAGGTTTAAAATACAAAGCCTTTACGCTTGATTATGCTTTTGTTCCTTATAAATATTCGCTTGGTTCCAGCCATACAATTACATTAGGCACAAGTTTCTGAATTCAGCAGGGAGTGTGAATGGAAGTAGTACAATATGAAAAGAAATACCAGGATAAGTGGGAAGAATTTGTAAATGATTCTTCGAACGGAACGATTTTTCATACACGCAGATTTTTATCATATCATGCAGCAGATAAATTCAGGGATAATTCCCTGCTTTTTTTTGATGAAAAAAAGCTGATTGCGGTTTTCCCAGCAATTGATATAAAACGCGACGGTCTAAGGGTATTATGGTCGCATATGGGAGCAAGCTACGGCGGATTCGTTCATTCAGAAAGCCTAAGCATAAAACAGTCATTTGATATCACTCAAAGCCTTATTGATCATTCATTAAAGGAAAAATTCGAAAGAATTGTTTTAACTAACGTTCCGTTTGTTTACCAGAAACGTTATAACCAGTACATTGATTTTGCGCTTGTTAAAAACGGGTTTAATTATCTTAAACGTGAAGTTACCAGCGTTATTACATTAAATGTTACAGAAGATAATGTGATGAAGCTTATCAAACCGGAATCCAGGACCTCTGTCAGAAAAGCTGAAAAGCTGGGAGTGGTAATAAGGAAATCAAATGACTTTGAGGAGTACTACGGTATCCTGAAAAGCAACCTGGCAATGCGACATAACGTGCAGCCGGCTCATACATTAGATGAGCTATACAGGCTGAAGGAACTTTTCCCCCACAAGATACAGCTATTCGGCGCATATCTTAAAAATAAAATGATAGCCGGGATTATAAATTTTTACTGCAATGATAAAACTGTACTGGTATTTTATATAAGCCATAACCAGGAATTTCAGCAGTACAGGGCGGTGAATTTACTGTTTTATACAATAATGAAGGATGCTGTAAGCAGGGGACTTGAATTCCTTGATTTCGGGCTATTTACTGTTAATATGGACCCCAACTGGGGCCTGGGAAAATTCAAAGAAAGCTTCGGGGCAAGAGGTATATTAAGGGATTCATATTATCTTGACTTAAAATTATAATACAGGTGATAGAAAAAAATAAAATTTATTTTTTAGTTTTTTTTATATCATTAATTCTCGGTTACTTTCAGCTTGTAAGGACCGATGCACCGAATTATGACCTTAAACTTAAACGCCATACATCCATTATAGAAAATAATATAGAGTATCCATATAAATACAGGCTGCTTAACCCGTATGTAACAGAAATATGGCATACAGCGTTTAAGCTTTTTCTTCCGCAAAAGGCTGCATTTCTTGCAGCTTATTTTATTCAGAACATACTTGTATTTTCATTAATGCTGTTTTGCCTGCTGAAATTTTTCCGCTTATGGTTTGATGATTCGGGAAGTGTTATTGCTTTGCTGATATTTTCTGCGCTGGTACCGCTTTCTTTAACCGGTTATGATGTGCTTGGAGATATGACCACAGCGGGCATAATGGCGCTTGGATTTTATTTTATCAATACCCGTAAAATAAAATTATTATTTCCGCTGATATTTATTGCCGCATTTAATGAGCTTCAGCTTATATTATTGATTGCATTTTATTTCTTTGCAGCAGGTTCCGGTTTAAAAAAATCACATGTATGGGTGAACAGTATTTTGTTAACAGTAACATTCCTTGTAGCATATGGAATTATTTACCTTATCCGCGGCGGCTCTGCCGGTTCCGGAGATGTTAACTGGTATTTCACTAAAGATGCGGCTTTTAATATAGCAAATAAGGACTGGATCCCGCTGTGGATTATAATGACAGCGCCGCTGCTTTATTTTGCAGTAAAAGGATTTAAAGCTAAACCTGAATTCTTAAAGAACAGCTTTATGATTGTGCTGCCGTTATTCTATATCGGCGCATTCTTTTTTATAGCAAGGATGCGGGAAATAGATAAAGCATTGACGATATTCACAATACTTATCCCGCTTGCATTGTATACAATTTTTCCAAATCATATTAAACAGCATAAAGAAAATGAGGCTTCCGGCTAGTGTGCGGTATTTCAGGAATATTTAATTTTTCCGGCGCTCCTGTCAGCGAAGCTGAGCTTCGCAATATGAACAGTATTATTCACCACCGCGGACCCGATGGCGATGGTGTTTATATTGAAGGTAATGTTGGCATTGGTTCCACCAGGCTTGCTATTATTGACCTGCGCGAAATTGCAAATATGCCAATTTATGACAGCGAAAACCGGTATGTCATAGTTTATAACGGAGAGATATTCAATTACATCGAAGTTAAAAAAGAGCTGCTTGCCAGGGGGCATAAATTCCATACTGATTCAGATACAGAAGTTATACTGAATGCTTATAAGGAGTGGGGAGAAGACTGCCTTCACAGGCTTAACGGTATGTGGGCATTTGCCATATGGGATAAACAGGAAAAAACACTTTTCTGCTCACGGGACAGGTACGGAATAAAGCCTCTATATTTTTACAGGGATAAAGACCGCCTGGTTTTCGGTTCAGAAATCAAGCAGCTTTTAAGCTGCGGAATTGATAAAACCGTAAATGATGAAACAGTATATGATTACCTTGTATTCCATTTTATAGACCATACTGAAAATACATTTTTTAAAAATGTAACAAAAGTCCAGGCAGGGCATAAGTTCACAGTTAAGAACAATGAATTTAAGCTTTCGCGCTGGTATAATCTGCCCGAAAGCGGAAAAATGGAAGATACAAAAAACCTTTACAGTGATTTTTATGACCTGTTATATGATTCAGTCAGGCTTCGCCTCAGAAGCGATGTTGAAGTGGGGAGCTGCTTAAGCGGGGGACTTGATTCATCTGCTATTGTATGCATAATGCACGAAATACTGCATAATGAAGGCAAGCCGGAGATCCAGAAAACCTATACAGCCTGTTTTGATGACCCGCTGATAGATGAACGGCCATTTGTAGAAGAAGTTATTAAGCAGACTAATTCAACAAAATATTATTTATTCCCAGATATAACAGGATTTAGAAATGATATAGATAAGCTTACATATCACCAGGATGAGCCATATACAGGCGCAACAGTATTTTCGCAGTGGAGCGTATTTAAAAAGATACACGAAACCGGTATAAAAGTTGTACTGGACGGGCAGGGAAGCGATGAAATACTTCTTGGTTATTTTTCATTTTTCCCGTTCCATCTGAAGCGTAAGCTTTTAAATCCGGTTAAATTTATTACCGAATACCTTAACGGTGTAAACACAACAAATCTTGGATATAATAAATTCACACAAAATTTAATTTATTTTAATACCGGCTCAGTAAGGTACAGGCATGTACTTAAGAACAGCTCGGCATTCGTTA
>JAANMV010001279.1_pt1 | contig 28339 bp, 26 predicted proteins | sample 7279661 | NCBI WGS metagenome assembly JAANMV01 (sample SAMN14094540, study PRJNA606508) | bioreactor metagenome | isolation source: A lab-scale SPAN reactor treating ammonium-rich wastewater day 121 | place: Ireland: Galway | collected 2017-05-16
CGACTCGGGACGCGCCGCGCTTGCGCGGGCAACGTACGAAAAGGCGGAAGTGGCCGGGCTAATCCGGCTCGAATTCGGCGACGCCATGGAACTTATCGGCGGCGCGGACGGCATCGCCTTTGTGTTTCTCGACGGCAGCAAGGAAGACTATCCGGCGTTTTTCGACAAGCTAGCGCCGAAAATGACGCCGGGCGGGATTCTTTGCGCCGACAACGCGATTAGCCACGCGGACGAAATGCCGCCGTTTTTCGCGGCGGTAGAAGCGCATCCGGACTTCGACAGCGTGGTAGTCCCGGTCGGTCAAGGCGTGCTGCTCGCGAGAAAGTCGCTCTAGCCGGATTTTGCGCCCTTTCCAATTTACATTAACATTTGTTAAATATTTCCAATTGCAGCTACTATTACTATACAGATGTTGACAAGCCGGGCGAACGCCGTTATTATCCACCCGCATGCCGCATCCGGAGGCGGCTGCGATTGACATTCCGTAATCTGCGGCTAAAATCCGCATTTCGGAATTAATGTTCTAATTCATTAAAGGAGTTCGATATGGCGATGAATGCAGTATGTCACGTGGAATTCGTGGCGCAGGATTTCGACAAGGCAAAGGAGTTCTACGGCGGCCTTTTCGGATGGACTTTTCAGCAGTGGGAAGGCATGGAGTACCTGCTTTACATGGGGCCGGAAGGCGGCGTGAACGGCGGGTTTTTCAAGCCGCAACCCGAACAACCGGTGTGCTCCCCGCTCATTTACATCGAAGTGGATTGCATCGAGGAGTTTCTGCCGCGCATCGCAAATCACGGCGGCGAGCAGGTGATGGGCAAGACCGAGATTCCGGGCGTGGGCTGGTTCGCGCTCGTCAAAGACCCGGCCGGCAACGTAATCGGACTGTACGAGCCGCGCGGACAGGAAGCCTAGCGAAATAGCTTCGAATCGTAGCGCAGTCTTCCAGACTGCAAGATTCAGCAGTGTTATGCAGCCAGGATGGCTGCGCTACGTTTTTCCAATAACTAGCTCAAGATTCGCTCGAAAAATTAAGCGAAGTTAATTCACTTTGTTTATTGCTTTTTTATCCGCGCCGAGCGCCGCTTCCTTTACGACTTCCGAAAGCGACGGATGAATCCGGACGTGGCTTTGGAAATCTTCGAGGCTCGCCTGATATTCAAGCGCCAGCGTCGCATCGCCGACAAGGTCGGAAGCATGCGGCCCGATGATGTGAACTCCGAGTAAGTCGTCCGTCTTCGCGTCCGCTATAACTTTCGCCATTCCGTCGTCTTCACCGAGCGACATCGCTTTTCCGCTTGCCTTAAAGCTGAACGTACCTGTTTTCACCTCGTGCCCCGCGGCTTTCGCCTCGGCCTCGGTCATTCCCACGCCGGCGATTTCGGGCTTCGTGAACACCGCGAAAGGAATCGCCGCTTTGAAATGCGGCGGACTTCCGGCGGCCAAATGTTCGGCAAGTGCCACGCCTTCATGGCTCGCCTTGTGCGCAAGCATCATCCCGCCGATTACGTCGCCGATTGCGTACACTCCGGCCGCGCTGGTTTCCAGCCGTTCGCCTACTTTGATATAGCCTTTGTCAGTTAACTCGATGCCCGCTTTTTCGAGTCCGAGTCCCTTGGTCGTGGGCACTCTGCCCGTCGATGCCAAAACGACATGTACCGTGCGATGCTGTTCTTTGCCGTCTTTGCCTTCAAAATAAACCTGCACGCCGCGCGCGCCGCCGAGCACGTTGACTTTCGTAACTTTATGCTCTGTGTAGATTTCCATTCCCTGCTTTTTGAATTCGCGCGCAGCCTGCTTTACGATGTCTTCCTCGAGTCCGGTCAATATCGACGGCAGAATTTCGATGACGGTAATATCCGCGCCGAGGCTGCGATATACGCTCGCCATTTCCATCCCGATATATCCGCCGCCGACAACGAGCATGCTGCGCGGCACCGCCGGAAGCGACAAGGCTTCGGTCGAAGTAATGACGTTTATGTCGTCTATTTGCAAAAACGGCAGTTTCATCGGCTCGCTGCCGGTAGCGATTACGATCACGTCCGCGGCAAGCGTTTCGGTTTTGCCGTCGGCCGTTTTAACTACTATTTCGTGCGCGGCTTTGAACGATGCCGTGCCGATTATCGCCTCGACGCCGTTTTTCTCCAGAAGAACTTTGACGCCGCCGGTCAGCTTTTTCACGATGGATTCTTTGCGCTCCATCATTTTTTCGAAATTAAGCTTCACGCCGTCGGGATCGACAGTGATTCCTTGATCCGCAAGCTTGGTTATTTCCGCGAACTTATGGCTTGCGTCGAGCAGCGCTTTCGAGGGAATGCAGCCGATGTTGAGGCAGGTGCCGCCCCAATTAGTTTTTTCCACGCATGCGGTTTTCTTGCCGAGTTGAGCGAAGCGGATGGCGCACTCGTAGCCGCCCGGCCCGGCGCCGATGACGATGACATCGAATTTTCTTGACATTTGCTACTCCGAGAGGTTCGCCCTTTTCGCCGGACGATTTCCTTGTCTAAATATGCATGAACAAAAGCTCTGGCTCGGTCAAAAGCCGGTGAATTTCGTTCCTGAACTTGATTGCGTACACGCCGTCGATCAGCCTGTGGTCGAACTGAACGGCGAGATACATCATATCGCGAATGACGATTTCGCCGTTTTTGACTACGGGCCGTTTTTCGATTGCATGAATTCCCAAAATCGCGACTTCCGGATAGTTGATTACTGGGCTTGAAAGCAGCACTCCGAAACCGCCGGCATTAGTCAGCGTAAATGTTCCTCCCGTGATGTCTTCCATCGTGAGCTTTCTATCACGCGCCTTTTCGGCGAGCGCGTTCATTTCGAGCTGAATGTCCACGATTGACTTTTGGTCGGCGTGCTTGATGTTCGGAACGACCAGTCCCGCCTCGGTGTCCACCGCGAAACCGATGTTGTAGTAATGCTTGACGATGACTTCGTCGTCCGTGATGCTGGCGTTGACGTAGGGGAACTTTTTAAGCGCGGCGACGGACGCCTTCATAAAGAACGGCATGAACGTCAAATTGACGCCGTGCTCTTCCTTGAATCTGTCCTTCCATGCGTTTCTGAATTTTACGAGATTCGTGCAGTCGAGTTCGCCTACGTCCAGCGTATGCGCGGCGGTGTTCTTGCTTCTTTGCATCGCGTGCGCGATGGTCTTGCGAATCGGAGTAAGCGCGATGCGCTCTTCGGGGAATGCGGCGGTGCCTGCGGCGATGCCGGCGGGCCTCGGCATTCCCTCGGCAGCGTGCGCGAGTGCGGCGGCGGCGGGGGCTTCCGCGGGTGCGGCGCCGGGCGTTCGCCTGTACGACGGGTCTTCCATATATTTTTCGACGTCGATTTTCCTGATGCGTCCGTCTTCGCCGGTGCCAGGAATTTCTTCGATTTTCAAATTATGCTGTTCGATAAGCCTTCGGACTGCCGGAGAAAGCCGGTTTCTACCGCCGCCGTCGACAACCGCCGGTGCGCTCGGCGCTACAGGCGCGGGTGCCGGAGCAGGCGATGGGGCTGTAGCTGGCGCCGACGCGGCGGGAGCGGGAGCAGGCTTTGGCGAGGGCGCCGCGGGCTTTTCGGCCGGAGCCGCTTTCGCAGACAGCCCGTGTTTCGCCTCGTCATACTCTTCGCCTTCGTCTAGCAATAGTCCGATAATCTGCTCGACTTCGACCGTCGTTCCTTCCGGCACGAAAATCTTCGCGAGTATTCCGGTCTTCGGACATGGAATGTCAAGGTTGATTTTGTCCGTCTCGATATCGAGAAGCGTGGCGTCGCGTTCGACGCGGTCGCCTTCCTTGAAATGCCACTTGCCGATAACGCCTTCAACAACGCTTTCCCCGAGCTGGGGAACGATAATGTTCATCGCCATTTTTGTCTCCCGGTTGCCGCCCTAATCCAAGCGGAATAAACTTAAAGCTCGACGAGCTTTTTGGTTTCGTCGTAAATCCTGTCGAGACTCGGCAGGTAAAACTCCTCCATTTTCGGATGGAACGGATGCGGAATGTCTCTGCCGCAAACGCGCACGATAGGCCCGTCGAGAAAATCGAAAGCCTGTTCCGTGACGATTGCGGAAAGTTCGCCGCCCATTCCGCCCGTTTTGGGGGCTTCGTGAACGATTACCACTTTGCCGGTTTTTTTCGCGCTTTCGACGATGGTCGCGCTGTCGATCGGCAGAAGCGTTTTAAGGTCGATTACTTCGGCTTCGATGCCTTCTTCGGCAAGCCTTTCCGCCACCTTGAGCGAGCGGTGAAGCATTAGCCCGAAAGCGACCATCGTTACGTGGCGCCCTTCCCGCACAACTTCCGCGGGGCCGATTGGCACGACGAAATCGTCTTCGGGAATGTCGTCCTTCACCGTGCGATATAGCTTTTTGTGTTCGAAATAAATAACCGGATTGTTGTCGCGCACGGCCGCCTTCAAAAGTCCCTTTGCGTCGTACGGATTCGACGGCGCGACGATTTTAAGGCCAGGCACATGAACGTACCAGGCTTCGGGCGACTGGCTGTGATACATACCCCCGCCGACGTCGCCGCCGTAAGGTACGCGAATCGTGAGCGGGCATGCCCAAGTTCCGCCCGTGCGATAGAAAACTTTCGCCGCCTGATTCGTAATCTGGTCGTGGGCTCCGTGAATGAAGTCGGCGAATTGGATTTCGCTTATCGGACGCATGCCCATTAGCGCTGCGCCGATGCCTGCTCCGACGATAAGGCTTTCCGAAATCGGAGTGTCGAGACAACGATAAAAGCCGAACTCGTCTTTGAGACCTTTCGTCGCCTTGAAAACGCCGCCGTAAATCCCGACGTCCTCTCCCATCACGAAAACGCGCTCGTCGCGACGCATTTCTTCCGCCTGCGCTTCGACGATTGCGTCGATGTATGTAACCTTATGTGCCATCAATATCTCCTATATTCCCTTCGCGACAACCTTCGTTACTTCCGCGAGCGGATTAACGAAATCGTCGGGTGCATAAACGTTTTCAAGGCAGAATTCCACCGGCGCTTCCTCGCTGTTCTCCGCGAAGTCGATCGCTTCGTCGATCAGAGCGAGTATTCCGGCCTTCATATCGTCCATTTCCTTTTCGGTCATTACCTTGTTGTTCAAAAGGTATTTCTCGAATCTGGGAATCGGGTCGAGCGCCATCCAGTGCTTAACCTCTTCTTCCGGGCGATAAGTTGCGGGGTCGATTTCGCTGTGGCCGTGCCAGCGGTATGTGTCCGCTACAACGAGCGTCGAACCGCCGCCGCTTTGCGCCCGCTCGATTGCTTCTTCGTACACATTCAACATCCAAATGGCGTCATTGCCGTCGGCCACTCGCACGCCGGCGATTCCATAGCCGGGCGCGCGCTTTTCAAGGTCTGGGTTTCCGCTTTGAATACTCAGCGGCACGCTTTCCGCGTACCAGTTGTTCTGCACGGTATAGATAAGCGGCAGTTTATGGATTCCGCAGAAATTGAGCGATTCGTGAAAATCGCCCTTGGAAGTCGAGCCTTCGCCGGTAAAACAAAACGCCACGTTTTTGAGGCCGCGCATCTTGTAACTAAGCGCCGCGCCGGTCGCGAGGGGAACCTGCGTCGCAAGACATGTGCAGGGCGTGATGTGACGTACGTCCGTCCAGCCCCAAAACACGGGGTGCATTATGCCTCTGTCCTGGCTTGTTCCCTTCGTATAAACCTGAGCGAGCAGATACTTCGGCTCCACTCCTTTACCTATAAGGCAGCCGAGTTCGCGATGAGACGGGCCGAAGAAATCGTCCTTTTGAGAAAGAAACGCAGGAACAACCGTAGTACATTCCTGTCCGATTTGGCTGAAATACGTTCCGTAATACCTGCCGGCCTTGAAGAGCTTGCGCATTCTGTCGTCGAAGTCGCGCGTAAGCCGCATCTTGTAATAGAGGCCCCGAAGTTGCTCTTTTCGCTCTTTGGTTATCTTGAACGTAGACTTGTAAGGCCCGCCGAGGTCGTACTTCGCCTCGAATCCGGCCGGTCTATCTTCCGTTTTTTTCGCCATAAAATACTCCGAATAACAATCTTTTCCCGCAACCAAAAAGCCGCGGGAATTTCATACGCCTTGAGCGCTCATGCCGAGCGCGATTCCGAGTTTCGACGCAAGCGCGTCAAGCTGGGGAACGGTATGCACGCGGCTCGGACATTCTTTCGGAATGTCTTCGTGTTCGTAGTCGATTTTCGAGCCGACGTCCAATGTAATTTCGCTTCCGAGACCGTATTCGTGCACTACCTTCGCGACGTAGCAATTGGAAGGGGTACACAGGCTTGCGCAATCGGTAAGCCCGTTGTCCATAACTCCACCGAAGAAGTCCAGTCCCAGCGATTCGAGATAGGTCTTTGCATCTTCATAGGCGTTTAACGGCTCGAGACCGCCAAGCGTCAAAACCACCACCGGCTTGTTTTTCAGCAGGTTTTTCCAAGTAGTCTCCCGCTGAAACAGCCTTTCCCAAAACGCCCATGTGTTTTTACCGGCGCGAGTGTAATGAACCGGCGTTGACAAAACCACGGCGTCCGCGCGAGCGACTTTGTCGAGAACCTCGCCAAGCGTTACTTTGTCTTCCGCGCCGCCCAAGGAATGAACGAGTTGGCCCTCGTCCGGAAAATCGATTGCGCCCTCGAGCGTCAAAAGTTCGAACGGCGCACCCGTCCGGATTAGAAAATACTGCAGGATTTTGTTGCTCGCATACTCGAGCTTCTCGCATGCAGCCAGTCCGATTACTTTCATTTAAGGTGTCCTCTCAAAGATAGGGTCGCCCCTATCATAACAAAACCGGACGCGCCGCTTGGAAAACGGGATTCCGGACGCATTTTTTACCCTTTCCCGCTTGTCTATCTTTCAATCGAAACTCAAAAGAAAAAAAAATCTTGCTCGAATGTTACCGGAAAGTTACAATGTACTATCCTGCAGAATTCAGCAAAGAATTTCCGTTCAAAATTCGACTTGTTACTTCGTCTTTTTCTTTTGCTCTTCGTAGATGATATTTACTATCGTGCCGTCGTAGCCGAAGTGCTGTCGAATTACGTTTTCGATAAAGCCCTTATAGCTGAAATGCAGCGCTTTCTTCAGGCTGATCCATATTTTTATCGTGGGCGGCCTAATCGCAACTTGCCGCACGTTATAGAACTTCAGCGGATTGTTTTTGATTACGGGCGGCGGTTTCAGCGATATTTCTTCGAACAGCACTTCTTTCAAAACATCGTCTGCCACGCGTTTGTGATATTGCCGCCAGGCGTTTTTAACCGCGCCCAAAAGCTCGTCGACGCCGCGATTTTTCAGAGCGGAAATGAAGACCACGTTCGCCCAAGACAGCTTGTTGAAAAGCCGTCTAACGTACTTTAGATATTTCTTCCGCTCTTCGTCACCGTCTTCCACGAGGTCCCACTTGTTGACTGCAACGACGACGGCTTTTCCCGCGTCCGCGATTTTTTTCGCGACCAGCTTGTCCATTTCGTAAATACCGTCAATCGCGTCGATCAGCAGTATCGAAACGTCGGTATCGGGCAGCCGGTTGGATGTCCTAAGCATCGAATAAAAATCCACGGATTCTTTTACCCGGCTTAGTTTTTTCAATCCGGCGGTGTCGAGCACCGTGAATCGCGTGCCGTCGTGCTCGAACCCAATTTCAATCGGGTCGCGGGTCGTGCCCGGCAGTTCCGATACAATTACTGCGTTGTCTTTGATAAACGCGTTCGCAAGCGAGCTTTTGCCGACGTTTTGCCGGCCGAGAATTGCGATGCGAATCGTTTCCGTTATTTCGAATTCGCCGCCGTCCGGTAAATCGAAATCGTCCAATCCGCCGCCATCCGATTCGTCATATTCTTCCGAATCCTCGCCTGCATCCTGCGAAGCGGCGATATAGTCCGCAATGCTGACCTCCGAATCGCTCGCCTCTTTAACGCCGCCGATGCCCGCATCGCCGCCCGGAAAATCTTCGTATTCGACCGCTTCGCCGTCGAATTCGCCTTCTCCGGCCAACGCTTTTTCATATTCCTCGCGACGCCTTTCCTTGAGCAGCTTTTTTTCGGCGGCACTCAGGTTTTTCTCGCTTTCCGGCTCGAACCCCAGCTTATCGTTAATCATATCGAGCAGGCGTTGAAAAAACCTGCCGCTCGCGGCGCTAACGTATGCCACTTCCGTGAAACCGAGCGCATAAAATTGGTAAAGCTCGGCTTCGTATTTTTTGGAATCCACCTTGTTCACTACGAGAATGGCGGGTTTGCCTGATTTCCAGATTTCTCGCTTTACCAAATCGTCCGCGTCGGTCACGCCTGCTTTGGCGTCGGTTACGAACAAAACAAGATCGGCTTCGTTAAGGGCGCGAAGGGCATTTTCGCTTACGATTTCATGCAGCGGGTCTTCGCTTTCGCGCGCTATTCCGCCGCAGTCAACCACCCGATAGCGGTTGCCCTCCCATTCTGATTCGCCATAGATACGGTCGCGCGTGACGCCTTCCATCTCGTCCACGATGGCTAGGCGGCGGCCTACGAACCGGTTGAAAATCGTGCTTTTTCCTACGTTCGGACGGCCGATTATCGCAACAAGGGGCAGTTTGGGTTTTACTTCCACACGCAGATTATATCAGCGGCGTGTATCGCCTGGTTACGGTTGCGGATTCGAAGGGCGCGCCTGTCGTCCTCCGGCTTCCGCGGCGCTCGAAACCAGTTGGTAAAACTCCGCTTGATGTTGCTCCGGCCTTATGCCGAAGCGCTCCGAAAGCTCGAACCACCTTTCCAGGTATGCCATCGCTTCAACCGCGTTTCCTGTTTTGTAAAGTCTTTCGGCCTGAAAATACATTTCCGATGCGTACTCCACCGCCGCCGCCCGGTTTCTTGTCGCCGCTGCGCTGTAAAACGACGCGAGCGCGCATGCAGCCGCGAACATAACAATAAGTAAAACGATTGCTCGGTTGTACGCCAGCCTCAAACGCTGTTCGGGCGAACGCGTATGCGCCGTGCGGATTCTTCCTTTCGGTTTAATCGCGCCGCCGCGCTTCATGAATTTGGCATGCTCGGTTTTCGCGCTTGATTTGCGCTTTAGCGGGCCTGTGCCCGTTCGCGTGGAGCGCGAAGAATGAAATCTGCCGCCGGACATCGCATTCTCATTTTATCCTGAGTAAGCGATATAAGCAATAACTTGCCATCACGGCAGCTACGTCCCCACTCTTCCTTCCACCGGACTCGACGCCGAGCCAAAGAATTTCTTTTCGATTCTGCCGGCAAGGTATCCCAGCCTGCCCGCCTTTACTCCAAGTTTAAAGCCCTTCGCCATTGCAACCGGGTCGCTCGCCTTCGCGATAGCCGTGTTCACGAGCACGGCGTCGGCGCCGATTTCAAGCGCCATGGCTGCGTCGCTCGGAACTCCGAGTCCGGCGTCCACTACAACTGGCACCGTAATTTCGGGGTCTTCGATAATAAGCTTGATGCCCGAAAAGTCGATGAAACCTTGTCCGCTGCCGATTGGACTTGCGAGCGGCATCACCGTCGCCGCGCCTGCGCGCACTAGCTTGCGGGCGGCGATTGGGTCGTCGTTCGTGTACGGAAGCACGGCAAAGCCTTCCTCGGCGAGTATGCGCGTGCCTTCGATTGTGGCTTCGACGTCGGGCAAAAGCGTTTTTTCGTCGCCGAGAACTTCGAGCTTAATCCAGTTCGTGATGCCGAGGCCGCGCGAAAGCCTGGCGATGCGCAGCGCGTCTTCGAGCGTGTAACAACCGGCGGTGTTCGGCAGCAGCTGGATTTTCGAAAGGTCGAGATAATCGATAATATTCTTCTCGGCGCGTGTTTCGGAAACGTCAATTCGACGTATCGCAACGGTGACGATTTCCGTTCCGCTTGCCTCCACGGCCTGCTGCATTTGCTCCGGCGTGTCGTATTTGCCCGTGCCGAGCATCAGCCGCGACGAAAACTCGCGTCCGGCAATTACTAGCGGTTTGTCGTTAAAAGTCATGTCGTTCGCCTCGCAAAAATCGACGGTCTCCGAAATGATATACCGCGCAGGGCCGTCAACCGCCTATCGAAGACGGTTTGATACGAAAAGGAAGTCAAAATGCCGATAGATGCCCTCGAAGACAAGCGCAGCCTTAAACCGTCTGTTCGCGAAACTTGCCCAAAACCGCATCCACCGCTTCGCTTATGGTTCCTTCGACTTTGAAACCTGCCGCGCCGTGATGACCGCCGCCGCCGAATTGCACGGCAAAATCCGCGGCGTTGAATTCAGACTTGCTTCGAAGACTGACTTTTATTCCGTGGGCGTTTTCTTTGAAGAAAATGCTGACCGGATAATCGCCGATGGTTCGCAGCAAATCGACTACGCCTTCCGTATCGCTCGGCTGGGTACCGGTTTCTTCCAGCATCGCCTTCGTCTGCCAAGCGTACAGCACGCCGAGTTCCGGCACTTCGGTCAAATTGCACATAATCAAGCCGAAAAGTTTCATCTGCCCTGCGGTGCGTGTGTAGTAAATATCCTCGATAACTTTCGCCGGACTAACGCCGAGCGAAACGAGTTCTCCCGCCACTTCCAGCGCCCTGCGGTTCGTGTTGCTGAAACTGAACCTGCCCGTGTCGGTGATGAGCGCGATATAAATGGGAGTGGCGATTTCCGGCGTGTATTCGCAATCGAGCACATTCACAAGGTCGTGGACAATTACTCCCGCCGCCGAGCATTCCGGACAAACCAAGTTGACGTCTCCGTACATAGTATTGCTGACGTGATGGTCGATATTCACAATTCGCGGTCTATTCGCGCCGGAATGCGGGATTACGCCGCGGCTTTTAAGCTCTGATGCGTAAGGCTCCCCGACTCTGTCGAAGTCACCGTTATCTAGCACGATTATGAGTTCGGGCAAATCCTCTGGCAAATTCGACGCGCGCTCCAGAAGCGCAAGGCTCTCCATATTCTCATACATGCGCGGAACGGGACATTGCGAAAAGGCGCGCGCTTTCTTGCCCAATGCTTTGAGCGCCAATAAAAGCCCCATCGAGCTTCCGTATGCGTCGCCGTCGGGGTCTTCGTGCATCAGAATCCAGATATCTCCGAATCCTTTTATGTAATCTGCCACTTCCGCCACGCGAGCGCCGTAGCAGGTATCGTTTTCACTCATCATCATTTCTGGGGTAACCAAGCTCCGTAAGTATTGCGTCGATTTTCATGCTTTCTTCGACGGTTTCGTCGAGCCTGAACACTAGCTTCGGCATTTTCCGGATTTCGATGACCGAAGCCATCTCGGAACGAACGAAGCCGGACGCTTTATCGAGTACTTTTAAAATTTCTGCCTTTTCGTTTTTATCGCCGATAATCGAAACGAAAATAAGGGCGACGTCTAGCTCTTTGCTTACTTTGGCGCCCATTACCGTGACGTTTTTCACGCGCGGGTCGCGCACTTTCGTCAACAGCATTTCACCTACTTCACGCTTGAACTGCTCGTCCAGCCTGTCCATTCTTACCGGCTTGACCATTACGTCCGAGGCACCTCTTTCATTTCGTATATCGCGAGTATGTCGCCAAGCTGAACGTCGCCGGTGCCTTCGATAACGAAGCCGCACTCGTAACCGCTGGCGACTTCGCGCACGTCTTCTTTAAACCGGCGAAGCGAACGAAGCGTATGTTCGTGAACGACTTCGCCGTTGCGCATAAGACGATATTTCTTTCCGCGCTCCGCTTTGCCGTCGAGAACGAAGCCTCCGCAAATGACGCTCGACTTTTCGGTGCGAAATATCTCGCGCACTTCGACGCGCGCAAGCTCGGACTCCTGAAATACAGGTTCGAGAAGTCCCAGCATCGCTTTCTTTATTTCGTCCATCATCTGGTAAATGATGTTGTAAATCCTTACGTCCACTTTCTCGCGCTCGGCAAGCCGCTTCGCTCCGCTCGTGAGGCTCGTGCTGAATCCCAAAATAATCGCGTCGGATGCACTGGCAAGCATTACGTCGTTTTCGTTGATTTGGCCGACGCCATGCGAAATTACATTAACTTTTACGTCCTCGACCGCAATCTTTTGAAGTTCGGTTACTATCGCTTCTTCGCTTCCGCCGACATCCGTCTTCACGATTACGTTAAGGTCTTTAAGCTCGCCCTTTTCGAGCCTGCTGAAGAAATCTTCGAGACTCGGCTTGGCCAAATGGCTTTGCTGAAGGTCGAGCTTAGCCCTTTCCTTGCGTACCTCGATGATTTCGCTCGCTTTGCGCTTGTTTTGGAAGGCAAACACTTTGTCGCCGTTGGACGGAACGTCCACGAACCCGATTATTCGGACCGGGCGGGCGGGTAGTGCGTCGTCGAGCTCTTTGCCCCACTCGTCTTCCATCCGCTTTATCCGGCCTCCGCTCGTGCCGCAGACGAGATGCTGGCCGCGTTTCAGCGTGCCTTGCATTACTAGCACCGTTGCGATAACGCCCTGCCCTTTCGTAATCTCGCTTTCCACGACTATTCCGTAAGGCGGCGCGGTAGGGTCTGCTTTGTATTCCAAAAGGTCGGCTTGAAGCAGAACCATTTCGAGCAATTCTTCAATGCCGTCGCCTTGGAGAGCGCTGATTTTCACGTACACCGTGTCTCCGCCCCACTCTTCCGGCACGAGGCCGAGTTCGGAAACCTGGCTCATGGAGCGTTCCGGATTCGCGCTCGCCAAATCGCACTTGTTCAGGGCCACGATAATGGGAACTTTGGCGGCGCGGGCGTGTTCGATGGCTTCTTTCGTTTGAGGTTTGACGCCGTCGTCCGCCGCAACGACCAGAATGACAATGTCGGTTACCTGCGAGCCGCGCGCACGCATTTGAGTGAAGGCAGCATGGCCGGGGGTGTCTATGAACGTAATCGTTCTGCCGTTATGAATAACTTGATATGCGCCGATGTGTTGAGTGATTCCGCCGGCTTCGCCCGCAACGACGTTCGTGTTCCGGATTCTGTCCAGCAATTTCGTCTTGCCGTGATCGACGTGGCCCATTACCGTAACGACGGGCGGACGCGGTTGAAGATTTTCGGTTTGAATCTTCGTGTATTCTTCCAGAATGTCTTCCGGCGCTTCTTCGGGTCTTACTTCGCACTTAACGTTGAAATGCTCCGCCAGGAGTTGAATTTCGTCTATTGACAACAGGTGATTAATCGTGGCGAATGTGTCGAGTTCTTTCAAAAGGAAGCTGATAATTTCGCTTACCTTAATTCCGCTGCCCAATGACACGTCTCGCACTGTCATATCGCCGGACACCTTGAGAACGTGAACGGTTTTTGCCGCCGGCATGCTTGCGCCGCGTGCGCCTTTAACCGCGAAAACCCTAATTTTGCGCGCGCCGCGAGTTGGAACCGCTTCGTCCGGCGCTTTCCCGATTTCTTTGATTTTCTTTTTGACGGGCGGGCGCTTTTCGGGAAACTTGCGAGCGGTTTCCACTTTCCCGCCGGTCTTCTTCAGCGCGGCTTTTTCCTCTTCCGTCAATTCCGCCGCCTTCGCCGGAGCCTTCGGAACCCCGTCCTTGGGCTTCTTCGCCTTTCTTGCAGCCGCTTCCTCGGCGGTTTCCGTTTTTTCGGCGGGAGGTTTGGGCGGTTCGGCAACCTGAACGGCGGTTGCGGTTTCCGGCTTCTCGGCGGCCGGCGCCGTTTCCTTTGCGGCCTTTTGCTTTCTTTTGCCGGCGAGGTCGTCGGCATCGAAAAACGTCTTGATTGGCTGAACTTCGCGAGTCTTTTTTTCCGTCGGAGCAGGCGGCGCAGCGATATCGGATGAAAGAGCGGCTTTCGCCCTGATTCCCATTCTTGCACGCGACGGTTTTGCGGGCTCGGGCTGCACCTGAACCTTCGCGTTTTCCTGCTTTGCCTCCGGGCGTGGCGCGCCGCCGGGCGAAAGCTTCACTTGAAGCGCTTTCAAAGTTTCTTCGCTAACGCTTGCGAGCGGCCCCTTGCCCTGCTCGTCCGTCCAGCCGAGTTCCTCTAAAAGTTCCTTGATTTTGTCGACATCCTTGACCGGAAGATGCTTTGCAAGGTGTATCAGCTTGTAGGTTTTTGCCGCCATATCGGGGAATCGCCGTTAACCGGCCTTTCCCAGCCCCCTTTCGCGAATGAAATTCATAAACTTGTTCTTAAGGATGTACCATTCGGTTTCTTCAAGCCAGATGGTTTGCCTGTTGTATTTTCCGCGCGCGAAATCGATGCGACCGGTTTTGCGGAGCGCATCGAAACATTTTTCGCGCGGGCACAGATAAACGCTTCTGCCTTCCGCTAGTCTTGCCTGCGCGACTATAACGACCTTATCCGAGGTAAAGTTGAACCGCACGAGTTCCACTTGTGGCGAGCGCTCGCGGCAGGCAATGCATGTACGCGTCGGAGAATGAACCATACTGCTTCCGGCGTTACTCGTCGCTACCGGCATTTTCACCTCCGTCGTCAACCGGCGCTTCCGGCACTTCGGCAACCGCGACCGACTTCTGCGGTTCCGGCTGCTTCTCTTTGCCCGCGCCCTTCCTGCCTTTTTTGGAATGACGCTCGGATTCGTGCTTTTCGCCGTCTTCGATTTCCTTCATGCTTTTGACGTCGAGCCAGTATTTCGTGATTTTTGATGCAAGTTTTACGTTGCGCCAACCGCGCCCGATGGCTAAACTTATCTGGTCGTTTGGAACGATTACGATTGCTTTTCTGTCGTCTTCGAAAATTTCCACGCTGACAACGGCGGCGGGCGAAAGCGCCTCGCGTATGTATTCGAACGGATCTTCTTTAAAAGGAATGAGGTCGATTTTCTCGTCCTGAAGTTCATGACTGATTGCGAGAATCCTAATTCCCTTGGTGCCGATGCACGTACCCACCGGATCCAGTTCGGGTATATTGCTTCTGACCGCCACCTTTGCCCTGTGGCCTGGGTCGCGCGCTATGGAGATGATTTCGATTGCGCCTTCGCGAACTTCGGGTATTTCGTTTTCCATCAGTCTGCGGATTAGGTCGGGATGGGTACGGGAAAGAACCAACATCGGGCTTTTGCGCGCGGTTTTCACCTCGATTAAAAGCGCCTTGATACGCTGACCGGGCATAAACCGTTCGGTTTGAATTTGCTCTCTGTATGGCAGTATCGCCTCGACGTCGCCGTCAACCTCCACGAATACATCGTGTTTTTCGACGTAAAGGATGCTTCCGCTGATAATTTGAAACTGGCGGTCCTTGTATTTCTGCAGTACGTTCGTACGCTTCGCGTCTTTGATAACGCTTACAATCTTCTGCTTTGCGTAATGTATGGCGAGATAGTTCAAATTGTCGAGCGGGACTTCCGTAAGCAGGATATCTCCTTCTTCGGCTTCGTCGGTTTCCGCGCGCGCATCTTCTAGGCTGATTTCCGTGCGTTCGTTCTGAACTTCGGCTACCACGACTTTTCGAAGGTATGCTTCTATCTCGTTATCTTCGCCAAGCTGTACGTCGACGACCAAATTGTCGACCGGCCCGTTGGTTTTGTAATAAGCCGTGCGTATGGCTTCTTTCAGCGATTCGATTATCACGTCGCGGGCGACGCCGTGAACGTTTTCGACTTCCTGAAGCGCAAGCACGATTGTTGGGTCGAGTCTCATCCTATACCTCACTCACCAGCCTGACTTCGATAAGTCCTTCCCGTGAAACGTCGAGCGAGTCGCCGCCGCCGTTTTCGATGCCGGAAATCGTAAGATTTTCGCCCGTAAAACCGGCGAGCGAGCCGATCACCGTGCGCTTGGCCATTTCCTCGCGAAAACGCACGCGGACTTTCGAGCCCACAAAACGCGCGAAATCCTTGTCGCGCTTAAGCACGCGGTCGAGACCGGGACTCGATACTTCGAGCACGCACCTGTCGTCGAACGCGCCAATGGAGGTCATAAACAGCTTGAGAGGATTCGTAATTTTTTCGCAGTCGGCAAGCTTAAGCGGAGATTCGTCCAAGCGGTCGATAAACGCTCTGTAAACGGTAGTTTGCGCGGCACGGCCGACCTGAAAATCGATCAGGTCGAAGCCAAACCTGATGAGGTGGTTACGTACCTCATCTTCCAGCTTTGCCGCATCTACATACATTTACAAATTCTTTCATTGGCAGGTACCGCGTGAACAAAAAAGCCACAGCAGTGGCTCTTTCATCATGCCCAAAACCGTGCTGTCACCGCCAGACGGTCAAATTATAACACCAGTTAACGGCATTAACAAGTATAATGACCGGTTACATACAACAATCAGCCCCATCCGAAGCATTTTAAACGTGAAATTGCGCGCGGAAATGAATTTCGAATTATGGGCGATGTAACTTTGCAGAATCGAAAACTACTGCACCTTTTCTTCTTCCGCGCCGCCGGACATGCCGGAATTCGACGCTTTTTCCGCCGCGGCGTCAGGCTCAAAAAATCCTGACTCGCCCGGCTCATGATGCGCGAATTGAGACGAAGCATCCTTGTCTGCGGACTCTTCGGACTCTTGAAATCCCGCATCGGGCTGGCCGATAACTTCCTCGACTTCTCCAGCTTCTACGGATTCGATTGCGATATCATCGGTTACGGCGGGCTCTTCCGAAACGGCTTCGAAAGTTTCGGTTACCGCAACTGGCGCATCGGCAGGCAGCTTCTGTTCGATCGGCTCGATTCCGAGAACACGGACTTTTCTGAAAAGACTGACCAATCTGCCATAGCGGCGGCTCGCGGTATTCTTGTGAATTACGCCTTTGCTTGCGGTCTTGTATATCGTGCGTTGAGCGTCCCGAAGGACTTTCGCCGCATCGTCTTCGGATATTTCCAAATTGGTTATCGCAAGACGCGCGCTTTTGAGAGCGCCTTTCATGCGCGTTTTGTAATACTGATTACGCACACGATTGCGTTCGTTAATCAAAATCTGCTTTTTGGCGCTCTTAGTGTTAGCCACTCAGAACTCTCCTGACCTTACGGTTAAAATAAAAATGCGCGGCAACCACCGCCCCCGAAAGGGATAGGGATTATACCTTAGCTTCGGCGCTTGTCAAGCAATTTTTCCCAATCTTTTACTTGAAAGCGGTTTGCTGCCGCGAAATAGGTGCGGCAATCGCTTCTTTCCTCAGGTCGAAGTTTCGGGCGCGGGCATGCAGAAATTCGAAATAAGAAGTTTCGGCCAGTTTTTCGGATAGCTTTCTCGCTTCGTTCAGCCGCTTTCTTTCTTCGGTAACGTCGGCGGCGATGCCCGCGCGCCTGTCCCCGATTTCAGTCAATATTCTCCTTGCGTTGTCGAGGTAATACCGCGCCGTATCGTAAAATCCCTCGGCAGCAAGGTACAGGTCTATTTGCCTGCCCCAGCCAAGCGGAGAATTAAGTCCTCTCGCCCGCGATTCGGCGCTGCGCGCCTGCGAGCGATAGTATTCCGCCTGAGAAAAATTTGTGAGCATGTTTTCGGCAAGCGACCCCACCGAACTCAGCCTAGCCCTCATGCCTACAAGCGTCCTTTCGGCACGGGCGATGGCCAAGTCGGCCGATTCGTAAAACCTCACTTTCGAGCCGCCGTATTTCGAGCTGTAATCGCCGACGCGGCCGCTCCATTCGGAAACTCTGTCTTTGAAATCGTCGATATCGGATTGGCTGAGCGCTTCTTCGAATTTAAGCGATCTATCCAGTGCAGTCGCGTCCCGAAGAAGTCCGTCAAGTTCGTCAAGCCGGGCGGTTATCTCGGCCAGGCCGCCGGTTTTGGTTTCGGAAAAACTCAAGTAGTCGAAAATGATAAGCGTCGCAGCCGTCGCGAGCGCGGCAATCCAAGAAGTCCATACCATTTTCGTAAAAGCTGCGTCCGTCACGAAAGAAATTGTACCGCAAATCAAGCGTCATTCCGCTTGCCGGCTTCACTTTCGTACAGCCAGCATTCCACCCTGTCCGCTCCAAGGCTGAACCGCGGCGGATATTTTCGCCTGCAAACCTCCATCGCCTGGCCGCATCTTGGGGCAAACGGGCAACCCGCGCCGAGGCCGATTAGGTCGGGCGGCTGCCCCGGAATCGGAACCAGCGTTTGCTTTTCTTCGTGAAGTTTCGGCAGGCTTTCGATAAGCCCCTTGCTGTATGGATGCTTCGGATCCGCAAAGAATGCCCTTGTCGGGCAGGATTCCACAATGCGGCCCGCGTACATCACGTTAACGTGGCTGCAGGTTTGCGCGACCACGCCTAGATCGTGAGTAATGAGCAAAATCGCCGTCTTGAAATCTTTTCGAAGCGTGAATAAAAGCTCCAGTATTTGCGCCTGAATTGTGACGTCCAGAGCGGTCGTAGGTTCGTCGGCGATCAATAGACGGGGATTCAATGCCAGCGCCATCGCAATCATTATCCTCTGGCGCATGCCGCCGGAAAGCTCGTGCGGATAGCTGTCGAGTTTTCTCGAAACGTCCGGCAGCCCGACGACTTCGAACAGGTCTGCAGTTCTTTTGCGCGCCTTTTGCCCGGATGCCCCGGAGTGTTTCCGAATCGCTTCCGAAATCTGTTCGCCGACTGTTAATACCGGATTGAGGCTTGTCAGCGGATCCTGAAAAATCATCGCGATTTCTTTGCCGCGAATCCTGGACATTTCGCTGCGGCCGATTTTTGAAAGGTCAACCGGCTTGCCGGCCGCCGGAAAGTACCAAACTTCCCCCGCAACGATTTTTGCCCTCGTTTCGTTCATCAGACCGAGAACGCTCATCGCCGACACGCTTTTTCCGCAACCGCTTTCTCCGACAAGGGCGACCATTTCTTCCTCGAAAAGCGTAAGGTCAACGCCTCGAACAGCTTCGAGAAGCCCCTCTTCGAGTTGAAAATGCGTTTTAAGCCCGCGTATTTCGAGCACTTTTTTTCTGCCGTCTTCATGCAAAGGCGATGGCGGTGCGATGATGCCGGAAGTATGGGAGCGAACCGCCGTCATATATTTTCTCCCGGTTCCGGCTCGTTCCAGCGGTAATACTCGAACATATGGTGTACGGGCGATATTCCATTTCCGATTCGGCACGCGTTTTCAAGCGCGCCGGATATGAAACGCTTGGCGAGCTTCACCGCAGACAAGGCGTCGTACCCTCTCGCCAAATACGCCGCGATTGCCGCGGATAATGTGCATCCCGTACCATGAGTATGTGGAATTTCCAGCCTCGGAGCGGATAATTCGACAACCGAATCGCCGTCGAAAAAGAAATCCGAAGCCAATGCGCCGCTTTCCAGATGACCGCCTTTCAAAAGCACATTTTTGGCTCCGGTTTTGCCAAGCTCGATTGCCGCCTCGCGTGGATTACCGAGTTCCTCGATTTGCCTTCCGAGTATCGCCGCGGCTTCATACGCATTAGGCGTTATCAAAAGCGCCAGAGGAAACAGCTTATCAATTAAAGTTTTCGCCGCGTCCGGTGCGATAAGCGCATGTCCATGTTTTGAAATCATAACCGGATCGATTACTAGATTGGCCATTCCGTGTACCGCCGCTTTTTCGGCGACGGTCTCTACGATTTCACGCGTTCCCAGCGCCCCGGTTTTGACGGCGAGCGCGCCCATGTCGCTCATTACGGCGTCTATTTGCGTCGCGACGAATTCCGGCTTGAGCGGCTCAACCATAGTTACGCCTACGGTGTTTTGCGCAGTGATTAGGGTGACTGCGCTCGTACCGAAAACCCTTAACGCTGCAAATGTCCTCAAGTCCGCCTGTATGCCCGCGCCGCCGCCGGAATCGCTTCCGGCGATTGTCAGAGCGACCGGAACGGCTTTAGTAGCGTGCACTTTATCGCTGCTCATCACAAGACGGATTCTAGCATTGTTCAATTTTCCCCGGCGGATTAAGCGGCGCCGAGAGGCTTGTGCGGAATCTTAACGCAATCCACGCAAGTTCTTCATATTCGGGCTTGTTTGTGTTAGCCTTCGCTGCCCGCTCAACCAGTCCCGCGGGCGGTGGTGATATGCGCAATCTGTTGGCTATTTTCTCCAAGTCTCCCCTCGGGCCGCTCCACGAAATGATGGCCGAAATCGAACGGCTTATGGCACTCGTTCCGGATATGCTTGCCGCTGTCAAGGTTAACGACCAAGCCGCGGTCAAAACCATCGCCAAGCAAATAATGCACATGGAGCACGAGGTAGACAACCTGAAAAACGACATCCGCGACCATTTGCCTAAGTCCATTTTCATGCCGCTCGACCGGAAGGATTTTCTGACCATTCTGTCGCGGCTGGACGGCATTGCGGACAACGTCGAAGATTTGGCAATCCTTTTCACACTAAGGCCGATGTCCGTCCCCGAAGGTTGCGAGGGTTTGATCATGGAGCTTTGGGAAAAAGTCGAAGCCACGTTTGCGGAATGCAAACTGATGATCGAAGGATTCGACGACCTTATCGAATCGGGATTCGCAGGACCTATGGCCGAGGAGTTCTTAAAAATGATTCACTCGGTCAATATGTTCGAATGGGAGGCAGACAAGCGCGCATACAAGGCATCCCAAGCGATTCTTGCGCTCGAAGGTAAAGAAAGCCCGATTTCGATAATGATGTGGATGAAGATTCTGGACAAAATGGGCGACGTGGCCGACGCCTGTGAAAGCATGGCGAAAGGCATACGCATTACGCTCGCTAAATAATTCCCTCGGCTTGACCTGATGACCGACATATACCTTTTTTACGCAGTAGTCGCGCTCGGGCTTTACGCCGCATGGAACATCGGCGCGAACGACGTCGCAAATGCGATGGGCACCTCCGTCGGCAGCAAAGCGATTACATTCAAACAGGCAATCCTTCTCGCAGGTATATTCGAGCTTATCGGCGCAGTTTTCGTCGGCGGAAACGTAACAAAAACCATTTCGAAAGGTATCGTTCAGCCGGACATTGTGCCCGACATTTCGATATTCATAATCGGAATGATGTCGGTACTTCTTGCGTCGTCGATTTGGCTAAACATAGCCACTCGATTGGGATTGCCTGTTTCCACCACTCACAGCATCGTCGGGGCGGTAATGGGTTTCGGCATCGTTGCCGGCGGATTCGGCAGCATCGACTGGAAGGTGGCAGGCTCGATAGTCGCAAGCTGGGTTATCAGTCCGGTCGCCGGCGGGCTTATAAGCTTTTTGCTGTTTTGGTATTTGTTAAGGCGAGTGATAGCCGTTCAAGACTCGGTCGCGGCGATTAAACGAACCGCCCCTTACCTTATGTTTGCCGTCGGAATGATGCTCACGCTCTCGATGCTGTTCAAGGGGCTAAAAAACCTCGGCATCGCGCTTCCGTTCGGATTGGCCTTTCTTTATTCTATTGGAGCTGGGCTAATAGCATTCTTCATCGGAAAAATCTGGGTTTCCAGGCTTTCCGCCGGGGCGAACGGTTCGTTCGCTTCGCGTACAAAAGCGACGGAGAAAATATTTTCCGTGCTTCAAATCATAACTGCTTGTTACGTGGCGTTTTCACACGGCTCTAACGATGTCGCGAACGCAATCGGACCCGTCGCTGCAGTCGTGGAAGGTTTGAAAACCGGCAGTATCGCTCAGGAAGTACCGGTGCCATTCTGGGTTCTTCTGCTTGGCGGACTCGGAATTGTAATCGGCCTCGCAACGTACGGCGGACGGGTAATCAAGACGATCGGCGAAAATATCCTTGCTCTAAGGCCAAGCCGTGGATTTGCGGCTGAATTCGGTTGTGCAACGACAGTGCTGGTTTGCAGCAAGCTCGGACTCCCGGTAAGTACGACGCATACGCTTATCGGAGCGCTCGTCGGCGTCGGATTTGCTCGCGGCATCGGCGCAATCAACATGAAAAGCGTACGGTCAATCGTTGCGAGCTGGCTTTGGACTATTCCCTTCACGGCCGGGCTTACGATGATCGTTTTCCTAATAGCGCGCGCATTTCTGCTTCCCTAAGCACACGGCAAACTCGGAAATAAATGGCCGTGCCGAAAACTATCTGCCTCTTAAAGTCGCCTCAAGTTCCACGCGCTCGCCGTTCCTTAAAACGGCGATTAGCACGATATCGCCCGGCCTATGGTCTTGAAGCGCGTATGTGAAATCGTAGATGTTCTTGATTTCAGCGTCCCCGATTTGCACAAGAATATCGCCCGCCAACATACCGGCCTTTTCGGCTGGACTGCCCTCGCGAACGCCGGCTATCAATACGCCGTCCGATCCCGTGTAACTGTAATCGGGAATAGTGCCAAGATAAACGCTAAAGCCGCCGCCTTGGTCAACCTGTCCGGATTGCGAAGTTTCCGGCGCCGTAGTTTTCTGGAAAGTAAGCGATTCGTACTCGTCGAGCTTCATAATCACGTTTTTGGCGATTTCGACGACTTCGACCGCGTCTTCCGCATTTATTTTATCCGCGGTATCGGATGGCCGGTGGTAATCTTCGTGAACGCCGCTGAAGAAATTCAAGACCGGTATTCCCGCATTGTAGAAACTGGTGTAGTCGCTACCCCCCACTCCGTCGTCGAATCGTTTCAGTTCGAGTGGGCTGCTTTGGTCCGCCGAATCCAAAATTTCGGGCCACTCTTCCGCCGTGCCGATACCCTGAAGCGTAATTACTTTGTTTCGAACCCGGCCCACCATGTCGAAGTTAATCATTGCAACGGTCTTTTCGAGAGGCACAACGGGATTTTTCACGTAATGCAGGGAGCCGAGCGTGCCAAGCTCTTCTGCGCCGAACGCAATGAAAACGAGCGTCCGCCCGTTGTCCCTAAAATCGCTGAAATATCTCGCAAGTTCGATGACGGCGGCGGTGCCGCTGGCGTTGTCGTCCGCTCCATAATGGATTCTTTCTTCCATCGGCAGCTTTTCGAGTTCCTCATGCGGCAGAGTCGTACCGCCCTCGCCGTAACCCAGGTGGTCGTAATGCGCGCCGATTACGATGAATTCGTCCGGTCTTTCGGTTCCGGGAACAATTCCGATGACATTTTCGGTTTCGGTATATACCTTTATCAAATCGGTCTTAATTCTTGCAGTTACGTAACTCGCGTCCAGCGTGGCAGGTTTAAGCTCCTCGTCCATTTGACGCTGATATTCGGTCAAATCGCCGCCGAAGAAGCCCAAAACATCCTGCACCGTATCGCGCTTCATATGAACAATCGGAATCGCGCTTTCGCCGTACACGTCGCTTCTCCCGAAGTCCATGAGCCGGTCCTCTTCGGTCGCCCTTCTGTCTAGCGGACCCGTAACCACAATCATTCCCACGGCGCCGCGCTTGTTGGCGTTGTACGATTTGTACCTTAAATCGCTGTACGCCGTCGGCTTTTTGCCGGCGAATCGGGCTTCATCGTCGGTCTGAGGCTCTCCGCGAAGAACGATTACCACCTTTCCTTTCACGTCTATTCCGTCGTAATCGTCGTATTTCTCGTCTTGCGCCGCGCTTATTCCGTAGCCCGCAAACACGATTCCTCCCTCGACTTCGGTATTCGGGCTGAAAAACACCGGAATAAAGTCCTTTTCGATTTTCAAAGGTGTAACCTGTCCGTGCGTAATCCAAGCGGCCTCGTTGTCCGGGCCGAGAGTTACGCCGCTGGTGAATTCGAAATTTTGAAACCAGCTGTTTATCGGCTCGCCCGGCGCATCCATGTGATTATTGTAAAACTGAACGCCTATGTAGGTCGCGGCTTTGCTCGCTCCGGGCGTTCCGCTCATCCTGCCTTCGAATTCGTCCGATGCAAGCGCTTCGACATGCCGCATATATTCTTCGGAATCGAATCCGCTTTCGGTTACGTGTTGGGCGAATACGTTCGCGCTAATGGTTAAGAACGCGCAAATTGCAATTAGAATCCGCATGGTTACTTCCTTTTGAAATACGACGCCGGCTGGCGGCAATAAACTATATCATTCCGAACCGAAAGTATCTTAAACGGCCGCCGAATAAATGCATTAACGGCCTTGAGTAACGGCTTGCGGCGCGGGAATACCCTTATCCAGTTTCGAGTAATCCAGTTCGCTTCCCATCATACTGTGAGGTATGAGAAAAATCGCCACGGTAACGAGAGCAGCCGCGATTACCGCCATCCGCCTTCTTTTTTCAGTTGCCGCCTTCCAGAACGAAACTACCCAACACGCGCCGGCCCAAGCAAGAAAAGCGATTAGAGTCTTGTTGTCGGTAAGGTCCCAACCCAGCGGCACACCGGTCCAATATGCCCCAAAGGAATATTTTTGAACTATCGGACCGAATATCAAGCCGCCGGCGAAATAAGTCCAAAGAGACCAGTACGCCAGCTTTTTAAGCATTCCGGAGGGCGAAATCGCTTCCAACAATGCCCGCATCGAAATCAGCATTGCGGCGAACATCAAAACGATATGAACCGCCATAGGGAAAAACGGCACATCTCCTCGAAATCTGATTACCGCCGTGCGTTCATCCGGAATTCTTACTTCCGTTCCTCCGCTGCGGAAAACCACAAAATATTCCAGTTTTCCGGCGGGGGGTTGATGCGGAAGACGCGCGAATAGCTTTCCCGAGTGATATTCCATCCGGTCTTCCAAAAACGGCTCGCCCGTCTTGTACCTTTTGAAATACAGCGATCCGCCGATCGAAGGAGGCGCCTTGAAATCCATCGTTGCGTCGCCCTCTCCGGCATGGCTCCGCACAAGCCTGTATTTGATTTTGTTTCCGCCGATTTCGGCCGCGCCATATATGGGATGCGTCGGCCCGGTTGCGCGCTGATAGATAACGCTCAACAGCGTAAGCAGCAACGCAAGCGTCCAAAACACCGCATTTTTCGAGATTTTCGTGCCTTTGCGCGGCTCGAAACTCCGCTTACCGCTTTTCATGACTTCTCCTCCCGCGGCTGGCAGCCAAACGATTATATAACGGCATTGCGCTTTCGTTTGCATTCCCGCCAAAACGGGCTATAATCTCCGGCTCACGCGCATGCCTGCGCGGTTTTGCGCGTTTACCGAAGTTACCGGAGCATTGTTGATGGGATTCATTTGGATTTGGCTTGTATTAATGGTCGGCGTTTTCGTGGGCTGGCTCGTATTGCAGAACTCGGTTTCTCCGGATATGCGCGCGCGAATCACCGGCTGGATGATAATTATCGAAGTTACTCTTCTGGCATTGTGGCAGCCTGGATACCGGATTTTGGAAACCGACACGCCGTTCATCAAACTCGGTCTCGACTTACAAGGCGGTGCCGACGTTCTGCTCCAAGCCGTCCCGCCGGAAGGTCAGGACGTATCGCACGAACAGATAGTCGGAGTTATCGAAGTAATTCGCAACCGCGTCGATCCGCAAGGCATCAAAGAAATCAACATTCAAAAAGTCGGCGAAGACAGAGTTAGCCTTCAAGTCCCCGGCGAAGACGATCCGGATCAACTTGCCAAGCTTATCGGCGATACCGCGCTTTTGGAATTCGTGTTCACTAAGACCGACAGCTTCGAAAAAGGCACGGACCTGAATCGCGAAATCGAAAGCGGCGAATACCAAGTTCTCCTCGAAGGCGGCGACCTTCAGGAAGCCCAAATGTCGTTTTCGCAAAACAAGCCGGTAGTTTCCTTCAAATTCAAAAAAGACGCAGGCGACAAATTCGGCCAATTCACCAGCGAAAACGTAGGCAGATACCTTACGATTACGCTCGATAGGATGGTAATCACAAGCCCCGTAATCAAAGGACCGATTTGGGGCGGAGAAGGAATAATCGAAGGCCAGTTTTCAATCGACGAGGCTGATTTGCTCTCGCGTCAGCTTAATGCGGGCCGCCTGCCCGTTCCCGTCGAAATCATCGAAAACCGTGTCGTCGGCCCGACGCTCGGAAAAGAATCCATCGATTCAAGCATTAAAGCGGGGCTTGCGGGATTCGTGCTGATTTTGATTTTCATGGCGGTGTTCTACAAGCTCCCCGGAATGGTCAGCAATCTAACGCTCGCGCTTTACGTCGTGCTCGTTCTCGGGTATCTGTCGCTTTTCGACGCCACGCTCACGCTGCCCGGCATAGCCGGTTTCCTTTTGTCGCTGGGTATGGCGATAGACGCGAATATCATCATTTTCGAGCGGCTGAAAGAGGAACTCGCGTGGGGTAAAACGCTTTCCGCCGCCGTCGAATCCGCGTTCGCACGCGCATGGAGTGCCATTTTCGATGCAAACTTAACTACTCTTCTTGCCGCGGCCGTGCTTTACTTTTACGGCAGCGGACCGATTAAGGGCTTCGCAGTTACGCTTTCGCTCGGCGTATTGCTTTCGTTCTTCAGCGCGGTTTTCGTGACGAGATTTTTCCTGACGCAGATTTCGGTCAAAGTCAGAAACGAGTCCCTCTACGCCTAGCGTTGTGCAGTTCTGAAACCGTCCGGCGCGCCGCGCCGATTCAGTTAAATTTGGAGTGTTGTCGTGATTAAGGTAATTGAAAGAGACCCGGAAAAGCTAAAGCCGATCCAATTCATCAAGTTTAAGTGGCTCTGGTTCACCATTTCCATTTTGTCCATCGTTGCAAGCGCGTGGTTTATGATGGCGAATGCAAGCGATCCCGCAATCGGCACGCCGCTAAAGCTCGGCATCGACTACACGGGCGGCTCGCTCTTAAGCGGCACCACGGGTCTCGACGTAACTGCGGTCGAAGTGGCGAAGGTAGTTCAAAAATATTCGAGTTCCGAGCCGGTCGTACAGGTTGTGAGGCGCGACGGACATACGAGAGACATCGAAGTTCGGACTACAATCAAAGTCGATCCGTCCGCCGGGCGGGACGAGCAAAACGACCAGCGAACCGAAAATCTATCTCAGCTGAAAGACGAACTCGCAGATTCATTCGGCGGCTTCGAGCTAAAAAACCAGGACTACGTCGGTCCTACGGTCGGCAAGGAGCTAATCCAAAACGCGATTGTGGCGCTGATACTCGGCTCGATTTTGATACTGATTTATGTCTTTTGGCGGTTCGGAAATTTCGTATTCGCCATTGCGGCCATTCTCGCGCTGCTACACGACGTGCTTATTACTCTCGGCGGTGTGGCGTTGATGAAAATCGAAGTCAACTCCAGCTTCATCGCGGTCATCCTCACCATCATCGGTTACTCGATTAACGGCACGATAATCACGTTCGACCGCGTGCGCGAGAACATGAAAAAGTATCCCGCGCTCGACTTCGTCAAGCTGGCCGACATTTCGCTAACGCAAACTATCGTCAGAACTCTAGCGACGGTATTCACGGTCGTTCTTGTTCTTCTTTCTCTCGTGTTTTTCGGCGGCGAGTCAATTCAGCCATTCGTCAGGGCGATGCTTTTCGGCATAGTATGCGGCGCATACACTTCGATATTCATTGCTACTCCTCTGGTTTTGGTTTTCAAGAAAAAGGAAGCCGCTCGCGTTGCGGTAACCGTCGCGGAAGCCGAAAAAATGGCGGAGGAAATGGAAGAAGGCGCTTCGCCCAAGCAAAAGTCAGCGGCGAAGCAGGCGCCAAGGCCCAAACCCGCTTTTGCTTCTGCCGATGGAAGCGCTTCTTCTTCTGCGGAATCCACTGAAGGCGAGTCCGGCGATGAAGATAAAGACGATTATCGCCCCGAAAAATCCGAAAAGAAACAACTGGTAAAGAAAAAGGGCAAGGCAAGGCGCAGGTAAGCGTGACCGGATTCAAAACACCGGAAATCTCGCATGAAAAAGCCGCCAACGTGGCGTCTAGCCACGACTTGCCAATCGAACTTGCACGAGTCTTGGTTTCGCGCGGACTTACAGGCGGGGACAAATTAAACGACTATCTCGAAAAGCCGCGCTCGCTGATTAACTATACGGGCCATCTTACTGCCGCTCGAGTAGTCGCCGAGGCCATATCCGGCGCTGTAGACGACGGAAAAAGCGTCTTGGTTTACGGCGATTACGACGTGGACGGCATCGTGGCCGCGACTATTATGCACGACGCGCTGAAAGAGATCCGCGCATCCGTCAATGTGTATTTGCCCAGCAGATTCGGAGAAGGATACGGTCTCGCCGAGGACGCGCTCGTCCAGGCGAAAAACCAAGGCTATAAAACGGTGCTTACCGTAGATTGCGGAATTAGCGCGGTTAAAGAAGCCGAAAAGGCGAAGGAACTCGGCATTGAGTTAATCGTAACGGACCACCACGAGCCGCCCGAATCACTGCCCGACGCGCTGATACTAAACCCTCTATTGGATTCCAAATGACTGAACAAATTTGGTCACAACCTTGCGGAAGCGGCAATGGCGTTTTCCGTGGCCGTCGAGCTGTTCCGCTTGCGCGGCCATTCGATCGAGCGTTTCTACGACAAAATGCTCGAATTCGTGGCGCTCGCGACCGTTGCGGACATAATGGAACTTAAGGGCGTGAATCGCGCGCTCATGCATCACGGACTCGACCAAATGTGGGACACGAGAAATCTCGGACTTCGCGCGATTCTCGAGGCGCACGATTTGAGCGTAAGCATCGCTCCCACGGCGGAGCAACTCGCCTTCACCGTTATTCCCGCGCTCAACGCTTGCGGCCGGATGCACAGCCCTCGTATCGCACTCAAACTTTTT
>JAANMV010001280.1_pt1 | contig 28336 bp, 19 predicted proteins | sample 7279661 | NCBI WGS metagenome assembly JAANMV01 (sample SAMN14094540, study PRJNA606508) | bioreactor metagenome | isolation source: A lab-scale SPAN reactor treating ammonium-rich wastewater day 121 | place: Ireland: Galway | collected 2017-05-16
GCGAAGGACCCAAACACGGCCAGGGAACGGAGATTGTGACCGTAATGGGCTTGGATTCGGTCGAAAATGCCGTCAACGAAAGCTTGCTGGTTTTTGCTGTAAAACCGCATTTTTTATATATAACCCCATTCAACCCGCACCAGAAGGGAATTTTAATTCGTGCGCCGCGTCACCATAATTCCTGTTGACCGGGGCCTGGGAATTATTTAGGCCAGGGGAGCCGTTTTTCCGCCACGCCGGGTGAGGGGTTCCGACATCCAGGAGGTCTTCGTGTCCCGGTCCCGTTATCTTCTCTCAGCGATCGTCCCTCTCATTTTGTGCCTGGCTCTGGCCCGTTGCGGCGGGGGTAGCTCCCTTGAAAATTCGACCTTGGGATCGGTTCCCGATTCGTGGGGGAAATACCTGACTCCCGGGGGCATCACCGCGACCCTGGACGTTTACGGCAGCGACGGCGCGCTGGCGACGCATGTCGATTTGATCGTCGACATGGAGCAGGGGACGGTGAGCGCGCCGCAGTTCAAGATTCCCATCGGCGATACCTACCGCTTCATTATTATTTTCAATTACGCCGTCAGCGCCAGCGAGGCCATTCCCTACGCCTATGTGGATTTCACTTGGCTGGTGGACGAGTTCAGCGAAGAGGTGACTTTTTCCGAAAACGACATCCGCTACGGCTATGATGTGCAGGATCCCCTGGTTTCCGCCTCGCTGTCGGAGGGGAAGATTCCCAATCTCGATCTGGACGGCGACGGCTGGACCAATTGGGAAGAGCTGCGCGACAAGGTCAATCCCAAAAGTCCGACCAGCGTGCCGATCGTGCCCACCGTCGAGGTGCGGGGTCAACAGGACGGCACGGCGACGACCGCGACGGTCGTCGTGACAGCGCGGGACAATGCGCACGTCGAGGATTTGCGCTTGGTCGACCCGCTTTGCGGAGTGACCGTGATCAGCGACACCTTGGTGAACAACGTGGACGGCTCGGTGACGCGCACCCTGACGCTGCGGCTCGATTTGCTGAGCGTGAGCAAAAATCCGCGGACGCTTCAGGGCTTGGCCGACGACGGCGTGACGCCGGCGCAGAACGCAAACCATACGCTTAATTTCACGGTGGTGGGCAGCGCCTCGCAGCCGTATTTCGTCTTTACCGACCCCGAGGAAAACGGGGAGGTCGAGGGGGATGCGGTATTTCGGGGCATTGCCTGCAGTCGGGCGGAGATCGACGTTGGATCGGTGCGGTTTGCCAATCAGGAGATTTCGTCGGCATCGTGGACCGGCCAGCGGACGCCGTCGGGGGATTTCGAGATGACCAGCGAGGCGGTCAACACCACCTTGCTGCCGGACGGCCTGGTCACCCTTCGTGTGGAGGTACAGGACTCCAACGGCAAGACAGGGCAGGGGAGCCGCGTGTTCAGCGTGGTCAACGATAGCCAAATCAAGCTGGTGTCGCCGGTCGGCCGAAGGTGGGTGTTCGGCAACGAGCAGATCGCGGTGATCGTGAAAAATTTGCCGGACAGCAATCTGGTGGTCATCGAGGGAAATGCCAATTTCAGCCTTACTTCCAGTACGGCGGGAGGGGCTGTCGGCAAACTCTCGGTCGGTAATTTGGCCGAGGGCACGGTGCTACCCCTGACCTTCAAGGCGGTGCGTTCCGACGGAAGCGAGGTGGTGCGCAAGGTGGATTTCACGGTGAGAAATCGGCCTCAGATTCAGTTTGTGCCGGAGGCGACGAAGGTTTTTCGCAACTGGAGCACGAATCTTTTTTATAAGGTCGTCAATGTCGATCCCCAGCAGCTGTTCATCGAGGGGGAACCGACGGACGGCAAGGGCAGCCGTATGTGCGAGGAGGATGCGGTTGCGAAGGGGATTACGGTTTGCACCGGAAAGTATCCGGTCAAGGTGACGAGCTCGGAGTCTTTTGAGATTTCGGCGACGCGATTGGCGACTTCCGGGGAGTCCTGCGTCAATTGCGGTGCGGAGGCGAGTTCGGGAACCGTCAATGCCGGTGTGACTTTGCCCAAGGACATTCCGGAGATCAACGCGGCGATTATGGGCGATGACGAGCCGGAGGCTCCGGCAAGGGTGAAGTTTCCGCCAGAAAGTCCCACGCAACACTATCGGCTGACGGTCAAGGACCTGCGGGAGGGCACCGAGATTTTCAACGACGAACTGCAGAGCGATGAAACCGCCATCCTGCTTGCGCTGCAACCCCGACGCGATTACTTGGCGACCTTGCAGGTCTTGAATGGCCCAGGAGGCAATGTTTTGGCGGAAATGTTTAAGGAGTTTACGACGGGGGATTTGGGGTTGGTGGGGTGGTGGAGGTTTAAGGATGACCCAAATAAATTGGATTGTCCTGGGGAAACTTCAAGTAGAACAGTATGCGATTATTCAGGGAAGGGGAATCATGGGGATCCAAACCAATCATTAAGCTGGCATTTAAATGATTCGATTTTTTTGAATGGTGCATTAGAATTTTTTGGCGATAGTAAAATTTTAATTCCTCACCATGCTTCGCTCGAATTCTCTAGCGGTATTACTTTTTCGTGCAGCTTAGAGGCAAGGGGTAATCCTGTGAATGCTGGAATCCTTGTCAAAGATTCCCCACAACCGGGACCGATTTTCATGGAACAGGTTGAATCTGATAAGGTGGATGCTGGAATTTATACTTTTGAAGGTGCTGTAGGGTCTTGGAAAGGATTGAGGGCAAACATTTCAAATTTATTGGGAGGGAAATTTCGCGCTTCAACGACTTTTGATGGAACTACGCTTTCTCTGTATATTAATGATCAATTAATTGATTCAAGGTTGGTTACAGGAAATATCAATAATTTCCCTCAATCAATAAATTTAGGATATACCCCTTTTCATAATGGATACTTAATCGGTGTGCTATTTGACTGTATTGTTTTTGACAGGTACCTCTCTTCGAGCGACATTGATTCTCTATCTACTTGGGACTAACCCTAATATTAAATAACATATTGAAAATATTGAATGTTTTTGAAGCAACTTTATTTTAATTAAGACGATAAAGACGCAAACCCAGCCTTATTAATTATACCGAGCGAGTATTTGGGTAACAGAGCAGGCTATCTAGGAGTTTGAAATGAAAGGTCTCTTTAAGGTCCTTTTCGCTTTTATCGTTTTCTCGGCCATTCTTCCGATGGGTGCGGCCCATGCTCAGGGGAAAAGGGATCCGGATGCCGCATACGATCCGGTCAACAACCGGTATTTAATGGTTTGGGAGGAGTCGGATGGCGCTAATACCAACATCCTAGCTCAATTTAGAAATCCGGACGGTTCGGTTGGGGCCGGTGCTCCGACTTTAATTTCGGTGCCGAGGCCGACTCAGGGGTGTTTCTACGGTCAATTTGATTCCCACAACGGGGACATTACGACGCCGACCGATTGCCCTGAGAATAAAAACCCGTCGGTTTCCTTCAACAATGGGCAGTATATCGTCGTTTGGGAAGTTCACGGTACTGCCGGCGCCCCTTCTTCGGCTCCTGACAATCAATTCATCAACCTGTTCGCGAAAGTCATCGATGCAAATACCTTAAACCCGCTATCCGGCTGGGAAGAGGGGATTTTGATCAGTAAGGTGTTTATCGCGGCCAACAACGCGGAGTCCCGGTGTGGGGATCGTCACGCATGCAACGATAGCCAGATTCAGGCTTGGAGTAAGTCTATCAATCCTGACGTGGCGCCGCGTGTGGGGGGGCAGGGCTTTGTCGTCACTTGGCAGACCAATAAGGATTTTATCGGTTGTGCGGATGCCGACCGACGTAGAGGTTGGGCGGTTTACGGGCGCTACATCGATCAGAGCTTTTCGGCCACATCCACGACCAATCCTCCGGCTTTTGCGGTTTTTAAGGACGATTCCACGATGGCTGAAAGCTGCGAGCCGACGTCCAACGTGGATAACGGCAGCAACCCCCGAATTGCCGTCAATCAAACCAGTAATGATTTTGTCATCGCTTATGAGGTTGCTCGAGCGAGCGGGGGAAACGCCAGCATCGGTGCCAAGCGTGTGACGTTGGATGCGGGTAATGTGGGCCAAGTCAATGGCAGCATCATGCCTGACATTGTGGCCAACGTAAGCGGCAGCAGCCTTAACGGCCCCGATATTATCAGCTTTAAAAACCAATATGTCCTTTTTGTGAGCGATGGGTCGAATATTCGGGGAAAATCTTTTGCCAGCGATTCGATTGCAGCCAGCGAGCCTGCGGTAATTCCCCTTGGTAGCGGCTCTAAGATTAATCCACGAGCGGCGAATAATCTTGGTATCGGCGGTCAGCGCCCATCACCCAATTCCTTTCCGGAGCGGATGCTGGTGGCCTATGAGAATGGCGGGAATATTTTTGTGGCTACCCTAAACGACGCCTTGGCGGTAGCGCGTGGTCCGGAGAACATTTCTTCAGGAATGGGTACGGCAAATCGAGCGGTTGAGATTACGAGTGATTCCCAAAACTTCTTGGGGGTTTGGGGTGGGCAAGATGGCGGCGACCAGGTTTTTGCGGAATTAATTTCTTCGCTAGATGGTGACTTGCCGACACCGACGCCCAATGCGGCTCCTACGGCGCCAGGATTGCTGACACCAAATGACATGGCGACCTTTGCACCAATAAGAGCTTACTTGAGCTGGAGTGCTTCAACGGATAGCGATGGTGATACGGTTACATACCGAATTTACTTCGGTGAAAATGTCATCCCAGTAATGCCGCAAGTGGTAGGTGTTACTACCACTGACTTTGTTATTGGACCGGAAACTTTTTCAATGTCTGGAATCACTTTACTTCCTAGCAAGGTCTATAAATGGAAGGTGGAGGCTGACGATGGACAAGGTGGCCTGACAAGCAGCCCCGTGCGTACACTAAATACGGATAATAGTGTTGTAGCTTGGTGGAGATTTGACGAGAATCCAGCTGGTCCTCTCTGCGTTGGCGGCGCAGCAGGAGAAACAGTCTGTGACTCAGGGCCCAACAATAACGATGGTATTCCAGTAGGCACCCCAAGCTGGTTGCCGCCTCCTGTAGTGAACATTCTTGGTGGAGCGATTGACTTCGATGGTATGGACGACAAGGTAACCGTGACGGATCATGCCTCTATCAATCCGGAATCCATTACGGTGATGGCTCAAATCCGTCCGAATGGGCAGGTCGGTGAACAACAGATCGTTGACAAACGACAGCCTGGAGGAGCTGGCCCTGCGGGCTATAATCTGCGAGTACAAGGAATAGCTTTTCCTCTGAATGTTAGTTTCATCGTTTCGGAATCCGATGGCGCGGAGAGTGCGCTTGTGTCGGCACCTCTAATAAACGATGCTACCGTATACCACGTGGTGAGTTCTTTTGACCTCGCGACTGGCATCTCGAAAATCTTGATCAATGGCACATCCTCTGGAATGCAAAATTTTGGAGCTCTGGATCGGACTCTTAAATCTTCGGCGAGCCTCGTGATTGGTGACACTTCATTATCGGTTCCGCGCCGTTTCCGAGGAGGTATAGGTGAAATCATTCTTTTGAACAGATCAGTAACTGACATTGAGGCGAACAACAATTATATGAGTTCTCTTTGACTAGGGGCGAGCTTCGCAGCTCTGGATTCCGTGGATCCAATCGCGCACTAAAATCACGCCTCGCATATCGATTTTGTGGACACCAAGTGGAGGCATTTGGTATTCTCCGGTGTCTTGCATGCGTTGCCATAAGATCGAATTCTCGGGGTCGCCAGGAGCGAGGATGCGCCCAAATTCAAGACCCAAATTCGAAATCGTTGGCATTTGGTCACAAATCCCCATCTCCTCGAACGGAATGAAATACCTGAAGTCTGCGGCTCCAACGCCAGGTCCATTAGGTTGGTGGCAGTTAGCGCAATTTACATGCAGGTAAGCACGCGCTAATTTCTCGGTGGGCTCGGATTCCGACCATTCTTTCGCCAATTGAGGGAACGCCTCTGCGCGTACCATAGCTTCGAGGTTTTGCCCTTCTAGTACTCCTACGTGGGCCATGGTTGTGATTTGGTTCGATTCAATTCCACTGGGATATACGAAAAGTCGATTCATATTGGCGGTCTCGAGGCCCAATGTTCGGCCAGAGGCGAGGGTGTGGCAACTGAAGCATTGGGTGCGGCTTGGAAATTGCCAGATCTGACCGGCGACTGTTTTTTCTTTTCCCAAGGAATCGACTAAAAAGGCCTCATCCTGAGTGTCGTTCCATTCATACGAGTATCCCTGCCACTCACCTCTTTCATCCCGTAGAAGAAAGCGGGTCTCAACGAGCAAGCCTTGTAGGCGGAAAGATTTCACGAGGACGGTGCCATTCGGAAAATACCATTTTCCATTCTCAAGCGCCTGGATAGACTTCTCTTCGGGAAGCGCGATCCAACGTTGTTTTTCGGCGCCATCCGACCAGAGAGGCATATTCACGTCATAGGGAATTAACCCTGCAGTAGGCAAATCAGTGCCTTTTTCAAAGCAACCGGTTTCGGAAATTTTTGTTGGATAGGCAGGTTTCTCAAAGGTGCCAAAATTTATGATCTTGAAAATGCCTCCATTTCGATCCACAAGATAAAGCTCTTTATCGTTGTCCTCCGTGAATGATGCGATTTCGATCCCCGGGTTCCCCAGAATCGAGGAGATGTAGGTGCCATCGGAAGAGTGGCGCAGACCATAGATGTTTCCAGAACAATAATCTGCATAAAGATAGGTGCCTTGTAGTTCCGGAATAGCGCTTCCGCGGTAGACATAGCCACCAATGACTGCGCATCCGATCTCATGAGAGTAGGTGAATACTGGTTCAATCAAGGTCTCAGTATTGCAAGGGCCGCGAAAACAATCGAGTCCCTCGTAAATTGGCCAGCCGTAGTTTCCTCCAGATTCGACTTTGTTAATTTCTTCCCACATCCCTTCGCCGACATCCGATAGCCAAATATCCTGAGTTAGGGGATCGATGGAGAAATGCCAAGGGTTGCGAAATCCGTAGGCATAGACTTCCTCGGGCCGCTCGGAGTCGCCGATGAATGGGTTATCTGGCGGGATGCCGTAGGGAGAATTTGAATGGACGTCGATTCTCAATAGGGATCCGGCTAACAGATTCGGATCTTGAACTTGATTGTTTCCTTTGTCGCCGATGGATAGCCAGAGCAGGTCGGAGGAATCGAAAACGATGTGGCCTCCATGGTGAAATTGACTCGGAGTGTCAATTTCGAGAAGAATTTTTTCAAACTTCGGATCAATGCTAAGATCGAATGACGAAAGCCTAGATTTTGCGCAGTGGGTTTGCATATCAGGACAACCATCGGTGGCCAAGTCAGAGGTGTAATACAAATATAAGGTGGGATAGTCTGTGTAATCAGAGGAAATTGCGAGTCCCAAGAGTCCAAATTCCCAATTTCCGGTTTCTTCGGGGCCTACGACTTGGTCGCTTATGTCTAGCACTAATTCTTTTGTGGCTGTTGATGTGGAGTTAGAAAACTTAAAGACACGCCCATCTTGCTCAGCTACGTACCAAACCGTATTGTCATTTTTTGGTTGGACGAGCCTGACCGGAAAGTCGAAAGTCAGGTTTGAAAAAGTCCTTTCGATTTCGATTTTCTTCTCGATAAATGTTCCGGAAGTGGCAAGGCATGATAAATTTCTGGGACGTTCTCGCAAGCCCAGGTTAGATGTTTCGGAGTCAAGTCTGGAACACGAAGCAATCGCTAAGAAAATAGGTAAAGTAAATATAATGTTGATTTTCATAAGGTCTCCAAGAGAACAGATCTCATTTGTACGAGACAATTTTCCCAGGTAAATTTCTTGGCTTGTTCTTTGCCCTCACGTGACAGACGTTCCCGGAGCGATGAATTGCTTAGTATGGAAAGAATTTTCTCTGCAATGTCTTCGGCTACGTTTGGATCGAAATAAAGGGCTGCATTTCCACAGACTTCAGGTAAAGATGAGGTCTTAGCCGCAATGACGGGACACCCGACAGCCATTGCTTCTAAAGCGGGCAAACCGAAGCCCTCATAATAGGAAGGCATGACCAATAAATCAGCAAAAGCAAAATACTGCTCGAGGGTTATTATATCAACGAATCCAGTGAAATTAACTCGCTTGAATGACGAGATTTCTTTAAGAAGGATTTTGTCCTCGGTTAGGAAACCGGCCTTTTTTCCGACGATGACGAGGTCTTGTTCAATGATTGACTCGATAGACTGAAAAGCACGAATGAGTTTTCTTAGATTCTTGTGTGGTTTGATATTTCCCACATAAAGTAGAAAAGGTCTAGGATGTGGATTTTTCCCTTTTCGAACCTGAAACCAGGATTGATTCACTCCATTGTGGATGGTCACGATTCGAGGGCGGGCCCGTGGGTAATATTTTGAAAATTCACTTTTGGTGAATTCTGACACACAGACAATCGCATTTGCATGCCGTGCGATAAATGCAAAAAAAAACTTTGCGTATAATGTTTTTAAAAAATTGTATTGAGGTAGAGCCAAATGATTAAGGTCGTGGACTGTGACTAGACGTTTAGTGTGTGTCCAAAGGGGAATGTTGTAATGAGGACTCCAAAAAAGAGCGGTGCCTTTGGGGATTAGCCTGCTCATACCGAGTTGTTCTTGAAATGAATAGATCGGAGCCGTGAATTTAACTATTTCGGAGTTTGCTGAAAACTTACCTTGAAGCACCTGTGGATCCCCGAGTAAGGTGAAATAATGCTCCGGAAGGGAGGCAATTAAAGGAGGTGCTAAATTTTGCAGGTAAGTCCCGATGCCGCTAGATTGAAACATCCGAAGATCAAACGTGATTTTAGCCATGGTGAAGCTTAACCCTGGGGTTTCCCTTGCAGTCTCTGTATGAAGAGAATTACGAATGCGCCGGTGAATAAAATAAAAATCAAAACATAGAAGCGCCAAAACCCGCTTGTATTGAAAAAATTGCTTATCAGCAAGTAAACAAATGTGCAGGAGTATGCTCGGATATAGATAGGTTGGATCTTTTGTGAGACGATCGTTTTGATTTTGAGATCAACAAAGCGTAACACATAGCCGGCGCTAATACCTAAGAGACAAACTCCAGTTAGTCCGAAGTTCAAGTAAGCCTCGCCAAAAGGACCTGGCCGTAGCCCGGGATGCATTTCAGGGGAAAAACCCGCGATACCTGCAGTGTATACCCCGATAGCCCAAGTCTCTCGAAAACTGGTTATTGCTCGCGGGAGAAAGGAGATAAGGCCGGCAAGGTAGGTCTTTCCGAGTAAAAAAGTGCCATTCCATTCACTCAAAACCCAAGCGAAATCTCTCAAATCTGAGAAAGTATTCCCGTAAAAGAATGTCGAGCCTAGATTGAGCAGGGTACCGGATATTGAAAAGCTACCGGACCGTAGGTCTCCCAAAAAAAACATCGCTGCCAAGATAATAACCAAGAGCAAAAGTGCCTTGCCTAATTTAAGTCGGCTTTGCTGGCCTATAAAGTAAAAAGTAAGCAGTGTCGTGGCTGGAGACAAGAACGAGGCTCTCGAGCCGCTGAAAAAAGAAAAAAAGAGAAAGATTACGAGATAGGCCAGTACGATCCGCTCTTTGTATTGTAAATAGCGTATCCCAAAAAAAGTTGTCAAAATTGGGAAATAGCTAGTGATCAGGAAATTGAAGATAGCTTTTGAAGCCGGATCCCCCAGCGTTAGGTCCCGCAACGAAAAGTTGATACCGTACTTCATCCAGAAAAAAGGAAAAATCGTCCCGGCCAACAGACAGCCTGAATAAAAGTAAAAATTGAGCGCAGATTTGTTTAAAATGAAATTATACACAAGAATTTCGCCGTTCTTGTTTATTAATTGAATGATTTGGCTGAAAGGAGCAGAAGTTCTGCTGGTCAGATTATACAAATAGAAGCCCGCATAGAGACTAGCATAACCTGAGATAGATATCATAAAAGCTTCGGCGATGTATTGTTGGATTTGGAAAATGCTATCCCCGGTTGATTGGAAGTTAAGGACCGAGCCAGCAAATGGGTAGAGTACTATGACTGGTAATATAAATGTTTGAAATATCGTCGCGTGCCAAAAGTCGATTTTGAAACCCCTACGGTAAGCATATCTATAATAGGACCACCCAAAATGAAACATGGAGACGATACAGAGAAGAAGAAAAAGGGGAGTGTAGATGATTGCTCCACCCATTATTTCATTATTTTCCAACATGGGATGAAAAATTGTTTTCCTTTAACGTTGTGAAAGTAAGGCGAAATCCGAACTTCTTGAAGAAAAGAAGCGATCCACTCGCAAAAAAAGCGAACCAAGTATAAATACTCCACGTCTCCAACGTAAAGACTTCCCAGTTAATGGCAGAGCCAATTAAAATTACTGCAGCGCTAGATCCCCATAGCCACTTTACTGGTTTGTTCAAACGGTAACCGAAGTGTCGGAAGGTGTATTTCAGGCAAAAAAGTAGATATATCAAATAAATAACCACATATACGATGCCCAGATGACTCATATCTTTTAACCATACCACCGAAACGTAGCCCCCAGCGAGCAGTAGGAAATTCAGGATGCATTCCGTCAAAAAAAAGGATGTTTTATCTGCGCGGGCCAGCATTGTCAGACCAAGAATCCAGCAATTGGATTTAAGAAAATCGCCAACCAATAACCAACGCATCAATTCAAGGGTTCGCAAGAATTCGGAACTGTAGAGTATGGTCACGACAAGAGGTTTGAAAAATATTAAGGTGACGATCAAAGGTGTAGCAAGAATCGTAACGATCAAGAGAGCCTTGTCCAATGTGGCACACACCCGTTCAGTATTCATGTTCTCGGCGATCGATGGCAGAATAATTCCGCTTAGTGCTGTCAAAAGGACCATCAAGTAAGTTGAGCTAAGCGTCCAGCTGGCATCGAACAGGCCAGCGCCTTGCAATCCTTCCTTCCACATCACTATTGTTCGCAAAAGTAGGACTGTGCCGAGCGACATCAATCCACTTATGCAAGTCACGGAAGCATAGGAGAGAAACTCTTTAGCTAGGCTGCGCGACATTTCAAACTTCAGCAGGCGTTTAACGCGGAATTCTTTGCTTCGATGGACTTGACTCAAGCTAAAAGCGAAAGAAGTAAACGACATAGAAAATATAATAGTGAGCACGGCGTATTCGGCAGGTAGCCAATGAATGGCAGGATAAGTCAGGAGGGCTGCGACGGAAGCTCCGAACGCCTGACCAATTGTAACTTTATGCACTTGTTTTGCGCTAGTTAGGAGCCCATTGTTAAAAACGGTGAGGGTTCCAAGGAAAAGAGGAATCGGAAGCATCGAAAGCAAAAAACTGTAATTGGGAAACAGAGGCAAAAGAGCTAGCATGACCATGCTAACGAGGATACTGTTGCAGGAGAGTAAAGTGAAAAGAGTTGCTTTATATTTTTCTTTCTCATCGCCTCGCTTTGAAGAAACACCTTGCGTGATAACGTTAATCGACTGGAGCGAGGTTAATCCCAGCATGGTTAAATAGGCTTGGCGGGTGAGCGAAAATAGACCCACACCTGTTGTTCCCAAGGTGAAAGCGATCAATTTAGTGGTGATGATGCCGCAAACAATTGCAACCAAGGAGCCAATAGCGGATTTTGCGATAGTCCGAATCATTTTCTGTTGATTTATACCCGAAACAGCTGCTTGCCTCCCCTTCGAAGAATCTCGAAAAATGGAATCAGCTTTTTCCGTAAGGGTAGGCGTGCTTGTGGTAGCCTAAGGATGTACGGAAGTAAAAAAAGCATCCTTTGTCTTCGAAGCTTTGCTGCTCTCAAATAGCTTAAGTTTTTTCCGTGATAACGAATTTTCGCGAGTGGAACATCGATGTATTTTCCACTAAAATCTTTTGCGATTTTGATCCACATGACGTAGTCCCCGATTACGTCGTATTTTTCATCGAAGCCCCCTGTCGAGAGGAGGCAGGTTTTTCTTGTTGCGACCGTAACGGCACCAATAAAATTTCCTTTTAACAAGGGGAGCAATAGATCACCTGAAGGCATAGGTACAGAATAAGCAAGGGCTTCATTGTGGGAAGTGTCCAAATCAGTAATCTTATAATAATTCGAATAAACCAGGCCGAGGTCACAATCTTTTTCGAATTCGGCTATCTGCAACTCAAGTTTGTTCTTGATCCAAAGGTCGTCTGCGGCCATGAAGGCAACAATCTCTCCGGTTGCCGTGGAGAGGTATTGGTTAATGGATGGTTCGGCACCTGCATTTTGCGGATTGAAAAAATAAATTAGCCTGCCTTCAAATTTCGGAACAAAAGCATCGACGATTGCCCTGGTGTTGTCCGTCGAGGCGTTGTCGATGAGCAAAATTTCGTAATGAGGGTAGGTCTGGTCGAGAATGCTTTGCAACGCCGCCGCAAGGAACCTCCCATAATTGTGAGTAGGGAGAAAAATGCTAATTCTCAGACGGTTAGCCATCAGTCCAGTTTCTGTTTCAATGAAATGAGCTGGTTGCAGATATACTGGATCTCGGTGGTGGTTAGGTGCGGGTGCATTGGTAAACTTAGAGTATTCGCGCAATGTGCTTCGGAATGGGGCAGCGATACCGCCTCGGACGAGAATTTGCGGAACGCCGGTTGATGGTGGATTGGAGTGGGGTAGTGTAAGCCGCAGGGAATCCCAGCTGCCGACAGCTCATTCATCAGCTCATTTCTGCGCTTCGAAAGAATCGTGTAAAGATGATGCACGGGGTTTGCGTCCCGGACATGCAGTTGGAGCTCGAATACCCCGCCTAATCTGTGATCATAATCTTGAGCTATTTCGCTCCTTTTATGGTTCCATTCGTCTAACTTTTTAAGCTTTGGAAGCAGCACGGCCGCTTGTATATTATCTAGTCGGTCATTGATTCCAAAAATTTGATGATTGTATTTTTCTTTCTGACCATGGTTTCGGATCATTGAGATGATTTCGGCTAGTCGCTCGGAATTTGTTGTAATTGCTCCACCATCACCAAATGCGCCCAGGTTTTTACCGGGGTAAAAACTGAAGCAGCCGATATCTCCCCAATTACCAACCTTTTTGCCTTTATAAGCTGCTCCATGTGCCTGACATGCGTCTTCGATGACGAAGATTCGGTATTTTTTTGCGATCTCCGTGATTTTGTCCATTTCGCACGGCGAACCGTAAAGGTGTACGGCGATGATGGCTTTGGTTTCGGGCGAAATATTTTTCTCGATCTGTTGAGGGTCGAGTAAAAAAGTTTTTGGATCGATGTCGACAAAGTGGCAAGATGCGCCGGATAAGGCGATAGCCTCCCAAGTAGCGATGAAGGTGTTGGCGACGGTGATGACTTTGTCGCCAGGTCCGATGCCTAATGCCTTCAGTGCGAGCCAGAGTGCACCGGTTCCACTGTTGACGCCTACTGAGAAACGAGATCCGATGTAATCGGCGAAGGCTTTTTCGAATTCCGAGAGTTCTGGGCCGAGCACAAAATTACCTGATTTGATAACTTGTTGAAGCCGAAACTGGATTTCTTCGTGCGCTTCGGCATTCTGTTTTTTAAGGTCTAAGAATTCGATCTTCATTTTTTATTACCATAAGTGACTTTAATATAGGCGCTGTCCTGGCGGATAGAAAGCTCAGCGGCTTCTATGATGTCGATGATATTGGTGGCAAAATATCCAGAGGAACGGGTCGATTCTCCTTTGACAATAGCTGCCTTGAATTCTTGGAGCTCCTTTTTGAGAGCTTCGGTAGTGTCGAGTTTGGGTACCAGCACATCACCGGTGCGGTATTGCACCAGCACATCGTAAGGATTCTCTATCTTTTGTGCACCAGTGTCGTAAATCTTAAGCTTTTCATTTGACTGCACGTCGTCATATATCACCATTTTCTTGCTGCCACCGACGATCATAGAGCGTACCTTAACTGGCGACATCCAGTTTATATGGACGTGGGCCATGGTCGAGTCATCAAAGAGCATCGTTAAATAGGCGATGTTCTCCTGCGACAAAAGATGTGCTGCGCCTACCGCGCTGATCTGTGTCGGCCGTTTTCCTAGGATGTAGTTGAAGATGGAGATGTCATGTGGGGCCAAGTCCCAAATGACATTGGTGTCCTGTTGGAACAATCCCAGGTTGATGCGAACCGAATCGATGTAGAGGATATTCCCCATTTCCCCAGATTGGATTAGCGAGTGTATCTTTTCGACCGCTCCTGTATAGAGGAATGTATGGTCGACCATGAGAACTCGGCCGTTTTTCTCGGCTAAGGCGCAGAGTTCCCGCGCTTGGATGGAATTGGAAGCGAGCGGCTTTTCGACAAGCACATGTTTTTTGTTCTCTAGCACGAGCTTTGTCAGGTCAAAATGAGAAAAAATCGGGGTCGCGATCACAACGGCATGAATAGAGTCGTCACGAAGGCATTCGAGTGGGTTCGAGAGCAGTTTGCATGTGGGGTGTTTTTTTCCGGCTATTTCGAGGCGGTGCGGATTTTTGTCGCAAATGTATTTGAGGTCAAATCCCTCGAGCTCGAAAAGGTTGCGAGCAATGTTTGGTCCCCAATATCCATAACCAATTAAAGCGACGTTGAGCATTTGAAGCCTGTTTAGATGGTTTATTTAATTCGTGCTGGGACGCCCATGACCCTGACTTCCGGAGGCACGTCCTTGGTTACTACCGAACCTGCCCCGACCGTGGCGTGGTGGCCAATCTTCACGCCAGGTAAAAGGCTCGCGCCAAGCCCAACGAAGACGTGATCCTCGACAGTGGGGCCTGTGATTGCCTCCTCATTATAGCCTTTTCGTCCGCCGGCATTATCATTGGCAGTGCCCACCATAGTGCTAATGAAGACATGGTTCCCAATCTTGCAATTACCCGTGATGTGAGTTTGGTCCATAATCTTTGTGTGGTTTCCAATCACTGTGTTGTAGTTGACGCTCACATACCGTGCAATAACGCAGTAAGATCCGATTCGACATTTTTCGCGTATAGAGGCTCCATCACCGAGCAGAGTGTTTTCGCCGATTTCCACGTCGTAGTAGATAATTGCATGAGGACCTATTGAGCAGCCAGCCCCAATGCTGACCTTGAATTCGAAGTCGGGCTTTCTTGAAATGGCCCCCGCTCCCTTCGGCTCACGGCCGATGACGGCACCAGGAAAAATTTCGACATTGTCGCCAATAGTGACACCGGCATTGATAATCACATGAGGGTGTATCACGACATTTTGTCCTAGTATGACACCCGGACGAACTATCGAGTATTCACCTATAAAAATATTTTTCGAAACAAGTTCGGAATCGATTTGGTTAGAGATGGTACGCATGCGAAGCTGTAACTTAGGAAACGCCTTTTTGCGAGAAGGCTATGGGAACTGTTTTAATCATGATTCAGCAATCGTTCTTTATATTGTCGGCCTGATACCTTTATTCAGGTTAAAGTCTTTTCTGTATCAAGTTAACCTCGGCTTCGGCAATTGGGCGAGGATCAACAAAACTTAAGACGTTAAAAAGAACTTTAATTTATTAATCCACAGGTTAGTAAGCCCCCTTTTTAGACAGCGCCACCGGAACCGTTTTTAGCAAAATCAATAAATCCTGCGCGAGGGTGACTTCCTTGACGTATTTTTTATCAAAAGCAACGCGGCTTTCGTACGATGTATCGTTACGACCATTGACTTGCCAGAGTCCAGTAATTCCCGGACGCATTAGGGTGTAATTTCTAAAATCCATTCCGTATTTCACAATTTCAGCTTCAACGATCGGCCGCGGGCCAACAAAACTCATGTCACCCTTGAGTACATTAAAAATTTGGGGAATTTCGTCGAGGCTTAAGGCCCTAATGATTCGTCCGACTCGAGTGATACGGGGATCGCTTCGTAATTTGTGATCCGTAATCCATTCCTTCCGGAGGGCCGGGTCAGAGGCAAGAATCTCTTGCAGCTTTTCTTCGGCGTTGAGACACATCGTTCGTAATTTATAAATGGCAAAACGACGGCCGTTTTTGCCGATTCTTTCGCTTTTGAAGATGGCGGGACCCTTGGAATCCAATTTTATCAATAGGATTAGGAGGGCCAGAATAGGCAGGACTAAAGGAAAAATCAAAAGGGCCAGAAGGACGTCGAGGCCTCTCTTGATATGTTCTCGATAGAGATCTTCCTCCCAAAGGCTCGTGGTCTCGCGGGGTTTTAGAAGTGGAAGGTTGTGCGCTTTTTCAGAGGTCTCCATAAATTTCAAAACCAGAATAGACTAGTGACCGAATGATTTACGGATTAATTAAAAATGGAGTGCACTAACCTGGTGGTCTTAGGTCAGAAGGCTATTATTTTCAAGAAGATAATTGAGTTGTCCCCAAAAAACCCGTTGCGCGGTGAAGTAATAAAGAGTAGGTGGAATTCCCACGCATGAATCAATATATGTACAGAAAAAAGCGAGAGTTTTTTTTAAAATTATCCCTACAAATCCTGGTTTATTTCTTAGTACTTAGCCAATTTAGCTTCACCTTGTTAGCCCAACAGCAGCGTCGGGGTTTGTTCCTTCAAGATCAAGGTCCGGGACAAGATGGAAGGGGAAGCGACACCTTTTTTGGAACCCAAGAAGACGACATCGACGCCGATGGATTGGATCCGTTTTCAGGCATGGGTGGTACCGGAAGCCGCGGAAAGCCGAGCGCAGGTGGTGGGATTGGGGTTGCGGAGCGCCTTATTTACCAGGTGCACGTCCTTGGTGAAGTTAAACGCCCGGGAACCTACCGGGTCAGCCCTTCGATGCGCGTTACTGATGCACTGCAACTGGCTGGTAATCTAAAAAACGGTGGTTCTGAAAGGTTTATCGAGCTGCGCAAAGGCGCACAGTCCAAGGGGCGCATCATTGACCTTTTCGCCTATAAGATACTTGGCCAGCTTTCCCAAAATCCTTATTTGGCTGATAACGAAACTATTTATGTGCCACTCAAACAGCGTGCAGTGGAAATTGAGGGCCCGGTTCGCCGCCCTGGAGTCTTCGAATTAAAATCTGAACGCAACCTCGAGGACATTGTAGAACTCGCCGGGGGATTTACCGTTGGTGCGGACCCCAAAAACACTATTAAGGTCATTCGTTACGGCGGAACCGAGGAAAGGCAAATAATCGAAATCTCCTCTAATCCGCGGGATATGCGCGATTTTCAGGTGCTTGACGGAGACGTTATGGTGGTGCCTCACAAGTTCTTGGCCAATAATCAATTCGATTACAACCTGAAGAAGCTTCCCAACGACAATATTTTCTATCCCTCTCAGGAAAATCGGGTGTTCGTTATCGGGGCGGTGAGGATGCCGGGAGCCTTCGAGTTTAATCAATATTATACCGTTCGACAATACCTCACAGTAGCTGGTGGTACCACGACGATGGCAAAAAACGGTAAAATTAAGGTAGTGACAGTGGACGGAAAGTCATTCAAGGCAAAGGACGGAAATTACGATCGTTTTGTTAATCCAGGGGACACTATTGTTGTCCCCGAAAAATCCATTCCAACCGCTTTTTACATCGGATTGTTGCCGACGATCGCGTCCTTGGGTCTAAGCGCCACGGCGCTGTTCAAATAAACCTTATGGAACATCCCGCTTCAAAAAGAGAAGGACTAAGGCCCGCTGGTTATGAGATTTATCCCCAAGCCCATGGCTATCCACAATATTTTCCTTCCGTGGGAGAGGACGAAATCAATCTTCTCGACTATTGGCGGGTATTGTGGCGGCGCAAAATACAGATCTGCCTTGTCACTCTGCTCTGTATAAGTGTTGCGATCGCAGCATCATTCCTAATGCCGAAAAAATACAAGGCCCAGGCAACCCTGATGCCCCTTACTTCCAGCGGCAGCGGGGGCTTGTCCAGCTTGGCCAGTCAAATCAGCTCCATTCCTCTGGTGGGTGGGCAATTAGGCGGTTTGGCAGGGATGGGAGGGGGCAAGGCCAAGGAGTTGGTAAATATACTCAAAAGCCGCACCTTGTCGACCCGGGTTGTCGAAAAATTCGACCTAATGAAGGTAATATTTGCCAAGCAGTACGACTCGCAAACTGATACGTATCGCCCTAACTGGCTCGGCATAGTCCCTGTCTTGGAAGACGCTGTGGATGCTTTCACCAAAAAAGTTGTCAAGGTGGAAGAGGACAAAAAAACGGGATTGATTAAAATCGAACTGAAAATGAAGGACCCTGTTTTGGCGGCAAAAGTGGCGAACGAAATGATTTTTCAGCTTCAAAAATTCATCGAAAGCAATTCACTCACTCTGTCCAAACGCAATCGCATCTTCATTGAGGAACAATTAGTGAAAAATGGTTCTAAGCTTTTGGAGGCTGGGAAAGAGCTCAATAACTTTTACGCGCAGAATAAGATCTCTAGTGTTACCCCCCAGCTGGATGTCAACGTAGGATCTTACGAGTCCATCCCAAAACCCTTCGAGGAATTCCAGGAGAACCTCAACGATCTTCAAAGGCGGCAGCAGGAGGTTCAAAAAAAGAAGGAACAGGCTTTCGTCAGGGGAGTCCCCGGCCAGATTTATCTTCAATACCTTACCCTCAACCGGGACTTGATTTCCCGATCCCATGCCCTGTTGACCCAACAGTACGAGCTCGCCAAGATAGAGGAATCAAAGGAAGACTTGGCTTTTCAAGTCATCGACAAGGCCGAGATTAAAGTTCGCCATAGCTCCCCAAAGGCGTTCTTAATCCTCGCCGTTGGGACCTTCGGAGGATTTTTCCTGGCGGTGTTCATAGCCTTTTTCCGGGAATACATCGCCAAACTTCGGGCCAAAGAATCCGCCAGGTGAAAATCGCAGTCATCCACGACTGGCTGGTTACCTACGCAGGGGCCGAGCGGGTCCTCGAGCAAATCCTGTATTGTTTTCCTGAAGCAGATCTATTTTGCGTCGTTGATTTTCTTTCTCCCAACCAGCGCGGTTTTTTGAAGGGGAAAATCCCCCACCCAACCTTTGTCCAAAGGCTTCCCCTTGCTCTCAAGAAATACCGCTCCTACCTGCCGATCATGCCTTTCGCGATCGAGCGATTGGACCTTCGCGACTATGACCTGGTCCTCAGCAGCTCCCATGCCGTCGCCAAGGGGGTCGTCACTCGACCTGAGCAGCTGCATATCTCGTATATCCATTCGCCGATGCGTTACGCCTGGGAACTTCAAGAACAATATCTGCGCGAGACCGGATTGGATTCGGGTTTCAAGGGTGCCGTCATCCGAAGGCTTTTGAAGCGGCTTCGCGCTTGGGATCTTCGCAATACCAGGAGAATTCAATATCTCATCGCCAATTCAGGCTACATCTCGCGTCGCATCCAAAACTGCTACGGACGCGAATCCACCGTGATCTATCCGCCGGTATCCGTCGATGATTTTTCTGGGGAAGAAGCTCGCGAAGGATTCTATCTCACCGTCTCACGCCTAGTCCCCTACAAAAAGGTCGATCTCATCGCCGCTGCCTTTCGGGATACGCCGGAGAAAGAGCTGCTGATCGTCGGCGACGGTCCGGATTATGAAAAGGTCAGGCGCTCCGCCGGCCCCAATGTGCGGATGCTCGGTGCGCTTCCCTTTCAAGAGATGAAACGGCTCTTGCAAAAGGCCCGCGCCTTCGTCTTCGCGGCCGAGGAAGACTTCGGAATTTCCGTCGTCGAAGCCCAAGCTGCCGGGACCCCTGTCATCGCCTTCGGACGGGGCGGGGCGCTGGAAACCGTGCGCGGGCCCGAGGCATCGCATCCCACCGGAATATTTTTCCAGGAACAAAGCGTTTCCGCCCTGCAGGCCGCCGTGCGTGCCTTCGAGGAGCGGCGGGAGATTTTCTCCCTCGAGCATTGTCGGAGCAACGCGCGCAATTTCGATGTTTCGAAGTTTCGCTTAGCCTATTCAAGCTTCGTCAAGGAGCGATGGGAAGGATTTCAAACCCATTTCCCCAAATCTCCAGCCTGAATCCTGTCCCTTCCGCCGTCGAATGCACCTCCGCGCCGATACTTCTCCATCGGGACAGTACCTCCGGATTCGGATGTCCATAGTTGTTGTCTTTACCCGCTTGCACCATGACCGCACTGGGCGCCGTGGCCTCCACGAACGACGCGTTCGAGCTGCTCAGGCTGCCGTGGTGGTTCGCATGCACGACGTCGACCCTGCCCGTCGACTCCGCCAACACCGACTCGACATCCGGCATCAGAAATCCGTCCAGCGAGCCGCCTCCGGTCAGGTCTCCCGCGGTGAGATAGCGGAAATCTCCAAATTCGACCAGTAGGGCGATCGATGCCGCGTTCTCTTTTCCGACATAGGTCGCCGGCGTCAGGTCCACCGTCACCGGCGTGCCGCCGGGAGCGGCCACCACGCCGTTGGCAGCCAGACAGCGGATCTCCACGGCTTCGTCCAGGGGCAGGGACTGCCCCGCTTCCACGCTTTGGCGGGGGATGCCCGCCTCCGCCAGGGCCGCTAAATAGTCCCCAAAGCCCGGACTGTTGTCCCAAGGTGTCCCCCCGCGATCGTAGGCGATGCCCACGGCGATGTCGTCCGGGGTGCCGATTTCGCCGTCCTTGCCGGCCAATAACGACGGTACGCCGCCCAAGTGGTCCAGATCGTAATGGGTGACGAGCAGCGCGTCCAAACGCTGTATCTTCAATTCCCTTAAAAACGGAAGCAGGCGCCCCTGCGCGGCGCTCGGCGGGCCCGCATCGATCAACAAGGTCTTCCCGCCCGGGCTACGCAGCAGCGTCGCGTCGCCTTGCCCGACATCCGGCAGATAGATCTCCAGCTTCGATCCGTCTTCCACCTTGTCGGAAGCTGGCTGGTTGAGGTCGAACTCCCCGCGTTGCGGGAGGACGGGAAGGGGCATGCAGGCCGGCAAACAACAATAAAAAATGAGGACAATCACGAAGAATCGCATGGGGCCTCCTTTCTCGGAAAAATATGCAGAGGTCATGCCAGCCGCAAAAATGCGCCGGAGCTAGGCGGGGAGGAGGTTTTTATTTTGGACTTTCAGGGGGATTGGGAAGGGTCCTTTATGGGGACTTATGTAAAAATATAATTAAATCATATAGTTATAATTGAATTTTGATGAATTTTGAATGGGCGCGCGTTTTCATCCTAAGGGAAATTCCAATGCGATGCCCTTCGCGCACCGTCCGAATTTCCTACGATCCATCTCTGGCAATTTCCCAAGAGTTCCACTAGTATGTGCGGTCCGATGCAAGACCGCGATCCACCGCAACATCCGCGTATGTTTGAAAAACTTTCCAAGGCAATCCGGGAAGAGGAGGGCGACGAAGGCTTTCTTCAATTCGGCTATCAGATCGAGTTTTTGCCCCGGCAAAACTGCCTGGCGATCAAGGTGGTGCTGGGCGACGAAGGCGTCACCCGCTTCGAGCGCTTCGGCATTCACGCGCTGGGCTTGCATCGGCACGGCACCCCCCAAAGCGAGCTCGACCCCGAACACCGCCGCTTCGCCCAGCACCTGCTGCGCTTCGCCAATCTCAACGCCAGCGAGGGCTTTTACGTCGTGCCGCGCAAGCACATCGCCTTTTTTCTTTCCAAGCTCGCGAAATTCCCGCGCGTCGAATCGCTGGGCGACGGATCTCCGGCGAAATTCTCCGAGCAGCCGCTCGTTCCGCTCGTGGAACTGCTCGAGCAGACCAAGTCGCACGTCAAGCTGGCGGCCAGCTTCCAAGACAGCGAGACCTTGAAGGAATTTCCCTTCGCCGGGGCTACGGTCTTCCTGGGTCCGCGCGTCTGGGCCTGGGTGGGAGGCGCATTCTACCCGATCAAGAGCACCGTGCTCAGCCCCATGCTCAGCGACTTCAACGCCGACGGGCAGTTGGTGCTGACGGGCGACGAGGCCGCCGACTTCATTCAAGACTACCTCCCGCAGCTGGCCCGCAAGCCGCAGATGATTCTGCCCGAGGGATTCCATCTCCCGGAAATCCTCGAGACCCAGGCCGAGGCCGTCTATTCGGTCCGCGAAGACACCGCCCGCGACAAGCTGATTCTCGAAATCCTGTTCGCCTACGGCGAGCACCGCGTGCCGCCCCACGAGCAGGAGAGCGAGGTCTTGGTCGAGGCGGTGAAAGACGGAAAAAAGATCCTCGTGCGCCGCAATCTCGCCTACGAGCGCGAGACCCTCGCCCCTTTCCTCGAGCAAGGCTTCCTGCGGGTCGGTCCCACGCGCTTCGAGACGGGCGAGGATAAGGCCCTTGATTTCGTCTCCCAGACCCTGCCCAAGCTCAAGCAAGAGGCCGACCTCGAGGGCGAAGAGGAGCTCCGGCACTTCAAGCTGTTCGGAGACCTCGGCGCCCTGCAACTCAAGGCCAAGGCGGCGCCGGCCGGCATCGATTGGCTGGAGATGGACCTGGGTTTCGAGATCGACGGCATCGAGGTTCCCTACGAGGTCGTCCAGACCCTGATCGCCCAGGGCAAGCGCTACCTGCACATTCCCGGCAAGGGATTCGCGCGCATCCAGAAAGAAGACCTGCAGAAGCTGGAGGAAAAGCTGGCCGAGTTGGAGGGCGAGATCGACGCCGGCGGACGGCTGCGGCTCTCGGGCTACCACGCCGCGTATTTAGACGAGATGCTGCGCGTCGATTGGAGCCGGCACCAGGACTTCGGCGCGATGATCCGCTCGCTGCGGCACTCCCAAGAAATTCCCAAACGCCAGCTGCCGCCGCGCCTTTCCGCCGTGCTGCGCGATTACCAGCACCACGGTTACGACTGGCTGCATTTCCTGCACGATCATCGTTTTCACGGTATCCTCGCCGACGACATGGGTCTCGGCAAGACGCTGCAGGCGCTGGCTTACCTGCAGGATCGGCGCGACCGGCAGGGTCCCATGCCCAACCTGGTATTGGCGCCGACCTCCGTCGTGTTCAACTGGGCGAACGAGGCGCAGAAGTTCACGCCCGAGCTCAAGGTGCTGATCTTGACGGGGCCCGAGCGCAAGCAGCTCTACGAGGAAATTCCCTCGGCCGACCTGGTGCTGACCAGCTACGCGCTGTTTCGCCGCGACGTCGAGGTGCTGGCCAAGCAGCGCTGGCGCACGGTCGTCCTCGACGAGGCGCAGAACATCAAGAACTTCCGCAGCAAGACCGCGCTCTTGGTCAAAGAGCTGCAGTCCGAGCAACGTTGGGCCTTAAGCGGCACTCCGCTCGAGAACCACCTCTCCGAGCTCTGGTCCATCTTCGACTTCCTCATGCCGGGATTCTTGGGCAGCTACCCCCACTTCAAACGCAAGTACCAGCAGCCCGTCGAAAACGAGCAAAGCGCCGAGCAGCTCGACCGCCTGCGCCGCCGCATCTTTCCCTTCATCCTGCGCCGTTTGAAGGACGAGGTCGCCAAAGAGCTGCCGCCCAAGACCGAGGTCGTGCAGTACTGCGAGATGACCGGCGACCAGCAGCGCCTCTATCACGAGATGCTCGCCTCCTGCCGGCGCCAGGTCTTCTCCGAGATCGAGCAGAAGGGCATCGAACGCAGCCACGTGTCCATCCTCACTGCACTGCTGCGACTGCGACAGGTCTGCTGCCACCCCGAGCTGCTGGGCCCCAATTTCAAAAAGCGCGAGATCGTCTCCGGCAAGATGGAGGCCTTCCAAGACCTGGTCACCGAGGTGCTCAGCGAGGGACACCGCATTTTGGTCTTCAGCCAATTCGTCGAGATGCTGTCGTTGCTGCGGATTTGGCTGGAGGAGGAGAAGATCGCCTACGAATACCTCGACGGCCGCACTCGGCGGCGCGAGGAAAAGATCAAGCGCTTCAACGGCGACGCCTCCATCCCGGTCTTTCTGGTCAGCCTGCGCGCCGGCGGCACGGGGCTCAATCTCACCGGCGCCGACTACGTCATTCACTACGATCCCTGGTGGAACCCCGCCGTCCAAGACCAGGCCACCGACCGGGTCCACCGCCTGGGCCAGACCAAGCACGTCTTTTCTTATAAATTAATCACCAAGGACAGCGTGGAAGAGAAGATCCTGATGCTGCAAGAGCGGAAGCGCTCGCTGGCCAAGGGCCTGCTGGGCGCGGATTCGGCCTTGGGTAAAAAACTCAAGATCGAGGACTTGGAGTACTTGTTTTCTTAAATCCAAGGACCTTTTAGGGGTAATCCGGAAGGCTAGTGACTCAGCGGGGCTTCGAGGCCGCTGTCCTCTTGTTTTTTCAAGAATCTGGCCCACTCCTGGCGCAGGGCGTTCATGTCCACCCTGAGGGCAGTACAAATGTTTAAGAGGTTGGTGAACCGGTCTTCGGTAAGTTGAGTATGTTTTTCGAACCGTAGCTCCCAGGCCTTCATTCGATTTTCGAACCGTTGTTCCAGGTCGTCAATGCGCAGTTCCAGTCGGTCTATGCGTAATTCCAATTTGTCGAAGCGTTTTTCCAGTTTATTAAAACGATATTCCAGGCGATCAAAGCGTCGGTCTATTTGCTCAAAACGTCTGTTGATATCTTTAAACCCTTTTAAAACGACCTTTTGGCTCTTTGCAAAGAGCATAGTAAGATTGGCAATCTGCTTCTCGAGGGGTTTTAAGTCGGCCTTTTCCATTTTGAACTCCTTAGCGGATGGCGGTTGCGATTTCAATAGGGCAGTTAATATGCAATATCATTGCCACTCTATTGCGGACTAAGGCATCGCCTCCGCCTTCTTCATCTCCGCCTCCTCCAAGTCCTTCAAGCGGATCCCCCAACGGAAATAATAAAACAAGCCGACCAGCGTGACCGGGATCACCTGCAGGAAGTGAAAGTAGAAGCCGATTCCCAAGGCCGTCGCCTTGTCCAGGCCCAGCCAGGTGTAGGCCAGGACCGCGGCAAACTCGAAGGTGCCGATGCTCGAGGGCGCGCTGGGCAGGGCGATGGCGAAGTTGATGGCGATGAGCACGAAGGTGCTCTGCAAAATCCCCACCTGAATCCCGAAGGCCGCTTCGACGCACAAGAGCATCGCCACTTGTAGCGCCCAGCTAAGGAAGGCCAGGCCCAAGAGCCAAGCGAAGGAAGAGAAGGATCGCAGCGGCTGCGAGGCCTCGCCGATGTGATAGAAAAACTCGATGACCCGGTAGATCGCCGGATGCCGTTTTTCCCACTTCGCCAGGTCCGGCTTCCGTTTCCAGAGCAGGATCAGCATCACCTGCACGCCCACCAGGATCGCGCCCAGGGTGTAGGCGCCGGTCTTGATCCAGATCGGCACTTGCAAAAAGCTCGCAACGAGGAAGGAGAGCAGGATCATGGAGAAGCCGGGAAAGAAGCGCTCCAATCCGACCGTCGTCAGCACCTGGGTGTAGCGCAGATTCCACTTCTTGGCGACGAAGGAGGCGCGGAAAAATTCGCCGGCCTTCAGCGGCAGGAGGTTGTTCGCCATGTAGCCGATGTGGAGCACGTCGAAGAGCGTCCAGAAGGGCAGGGCGGCCAAGGGGCGCAGCAGGCCCGACCACAGCAGGGCACGCAAGGCCATCAGGAGGAAGTTCAGCAGGACCACGCCCAGCAACCACCAGGGCTTCGGCAGCAGGAAGGCCTTGCGCAGGTCCTGGCCGTCGAGGGAATGGAAGCAAAAGTAGATGAAGATGCCGGAGAGGGCGATGCCCAAGACGTTGAAGAGCTGCCTTTTGCGACGCGGGGACATGAAGGTCTTTTTCTGGAGGATCTTGGGGTTATTGGCAAGATTTTATTGATCTTCTTGGCTCCAGCCCTTAGTTTAGGGGCCTTGCTCCTCCGCAGATCCCTCATTTGTCTCTGGCTCCTCTGTCTGGCGCCCGCCCTGGCGCGGGGGTATTCCTCCGTCACCGTTCCGATCGAAGATCCCGTCTACCGCAAGCTCGACAAGTTGGCGGCTCATGGGCTGATCCCCGATCGTCTCATCGGTCAGCGTCCCTATGTTCGCGCCGAGATCGCCCGGCAAGTCGCCGAGGCCCTGCAAAACGTCGAGTCGGTGAAAAACGAAGGCGCCCGGGACTACGTCGACCGCCTTTTGAAAGAGCTGAAACGGGATTACCGCGAAGAGCTCGTCCAAAACGGCGCCCTCGAGGGCAGCGTCCCGGCCATCCAAGGAAGGCCGCTCGAGGATGGGCGCATGGACTTCCTCTATCTCGATCAAGAGCCTCAGTTCTATGTCCCCAACAATGGCTTCGGCGGCGTCCGCGCCGTCAGCCGTCCCCTCGTCGAGAAGCGGGCTGGCCGTCACTACCAAAGCGGGATCAACCTCGCCTTCGAGACCAGCCATTGGATGCGCCTCGGCAAGTATTTCTCGGCGCAGGCCGAGCCGCGCTTCCAAATCCAAGGGGTGAAGGGAAACGCCGACGCCGAGACCAAGGTCTTCGCGCAGCGGCTCAACGGACGATTCACCTGGAACAAGCTCGACGTCCAGATCGGCCGCGATTCGCTCAATTGGGGGCCTTCGGCTTTGGGCGGTTTGGTGTTCTCGAACAACGCCCGCCCGCTGGACTACGTCAAACTCGCCTCCGTAATGCCCTTTCGTTATCCGTTCTTTTTCAAAAAGTTCGGCATCAACCAATGGAGCCTGGTGGTCGCCAACCTGGGGCCGGAGCAGCGCTTTTCGGATCCGTGGATGGTCTCCTATAAAAATTCCAACCGCGGCAGCCGCTATCTCGAGATCGGATTCAGCCAGACCTTCATCCTGGGCGGCGACGGGGCGCCGCATTTGAGCTTCGGCGACAGCGTCGCGGAATTTTTCGGCGTCGGGGTCGAGGACGGGAAGCGGGCCAGCAACCGCAATTTCGATTTCGAGCTGATCGGCACCATCCCGCAGGCTCGGGGCATGAACCTCTACGCCGAGCTGCATTTCGAGGATTTCGACAAGAATATCTCCGTCCTCTTCGACGAGGACATGTCCTTCCTGGGCGGCGTCTATTTGCCGCGCCTCAACGACAGCGGCACGCTCGACTTGAGGTTGGAATACGTCCGGCTTTCCCCGCGCTACGCGCGCCACGAGACCTTCACCGACGGCGTCACCGAAAACCGCTTTTTGATCGGAGACCCCTTGGGTCCCGATGCCTACGCAATTTCCGCAGAGGTAAATTACGATCTCGGCGAGGACACCCTGCTCAGCGGCGGCTTTCGCTTCGCTCGGCGCAACGGTGACATTTATTCGGTGACCCGCGACGGCGACGGGGTGACGGACTCGGCCGCGTCCTTCGACCGCGCCGAGGAGACTCGGTTTCGCACCACGGCGGGAGTGCGGCACCGCTTCAACGACCGATTGACGGCCCGCTTGGGGCTGGGCGTCGAGCGCGTGCAAAATGCCAATTTTATTCCCGGAAACGGGCGGACCGAATGGCTGGGCGAGGCGGGACTCACCTATTATTTTTGGCCGTCGCTGGAAGTCGGGCGCAGCCCTTGACCGCCTCGGGCGCTTCGCCTCGGCGCAAGGCCCGGCCCAGCCTCCAAGTCTTCCAAAAGGCCTCCCAGATCAAATTCCCCGACATCTTCGAGACCCCACGCCGGCGTTCGGTGAAGGTGAACGGAACTTCCGTGTAGGAGAAGCCCGCGGCCAAGGCTCGCGCGGTGCACTCGATCTGAAAGCAGTAGCCGAGGGAATCGACCGGCGCCGCGAGCAGAAATTCCAAAACCTCGCGGCGAAAGGCCTTGAGGCCGCTTGTGAGGTCCCTCACCGGCAATCGCAGCGCCCGGCGGGCATAGGCGTTGGCGCCGCGGCTCAGGCCGCGACGAAACCAGCCCCAGTCGCGGATGCCTCCCGCGCGGACGTAGCGCGAGCCGAGGGCAAGATCGAAGCCCTCCAAGGCGCCGAGCAGCTTGGGCAGCAGTGCGGGGGGATGGGAAAAGTCCGCGTCCATTTGCAGGACGGCGTCGGCGGGGCCGCCTTGCAAGGCCCGGGCGAAGGCGGCGAGATAGGCCTTGCCCAGACCTTCCTTTTTTGGCCGGTGCAGGACCTCGACGCGCCCCGGATGCGCCGCGGCCAGGGCCTCCGCGATCGCGCCGGTGCCGTCCGGCGAGGCGTCGTCGACGATCAAGAGGCGAAAGGCGGGTTTTAGCCCGAGGATCTCCTCGGCCAAGGCAGGCAGATTCTCTGCTTCATTATAGGTGGGCAGGACGACGAGGGGGTGTCGGAAGGCCATGTCTCGGTCTTTCTTTACTTTTTCGGCCTCGGCCTTTAACCTGACCGGGCCATGGCGAGTTTGTCCCCACGCGAAGAATTGATCAAGATCCAAAAGCAGATTTTTCGCAAAAACCAGAAGATCATCGAGGAATCGATCCTGGTCAGCGAGCAGGGCTTCGCCAAGTACGAGCAGAACTACCTCAAGCGCGTCCGAAGCTTCCGCTCGGTCGCCGACGCCGAGGAGTTGAAAAAGTCCCTGGCCCGCGCCGATTGGATCTACCTGGGCGACTACCACACCAACCGCCAGTCCCAGCGCGCCCTGCTGCGCCTGCTCAAG
>JAANMV010001283.1_pt1 | contig 28319 bp, 27 predicted proteins | sample 7279661 | NCBI WGS metagenome assembly JAANMV01 (sample SAMN14094540, study PRJNA606508) | bioreactor metagenome | isolation source: A lab-scale SPAN reactor treating ammonium-rich wastewater day 121 | place: Ireland: Galway | collected 2017-05-16
CCCTGGGGTTGCCCCCGCCGGGCGTTACCCGGCACCGTGCCTTCATGGAGTCCGGACTTTCCTCGACGTTGCCGCCGCGGTCATCCGGCCATCCGCGCAAGGCCCAGATAGGACGCGGCGCCTTCGGGGTCAAGCGCCGCGCCGGTTGCGCCGCCGGATGAGTATTTGAAGAACGAAGAAGACGGCTGCGGCGGTGCAACCGCGCGGGATGGCCGGAGGCGCGGTTGTAGAGGATCCGCCGGTTCAGCGGGTGCAATCGGGGCGCGCGGCGCAGGCGCGTCAGAACGGCACGTCGTCCAGCGCGCCGCCGCCGGACGAAGGCTGCACGTAGCCCGCCTTCACCGTCTTGAAGCCGGTGGGGAACTGGATGGTCAGCGTGTCCTCGGCGATGCCCATGATGGTGCCATTGCCGAATTTCTGGTGGAATACCCGGTCGCCGACCGAAAACCGCGCCGCCGGCTCGGCGTCGATGACGACCGGGGTGCGATGCACGGGCTGGGCACGCTGGGCGGAGCGTTCCTGCATCCGCTTCCAGCCCGGCGAATTGTAGACATCGGCCCGCGCCGCGCGTTCGTGCATCACCGATTGCGCAAAGGGCTGGGCCGCCGCGCCATAGCCGCCGCCATAGAGGCCCGGCGGCGTCAGCACCTCGACATGATCCTCGGGCAGTTCGTCGATGAAGCGCGAGGGCAGGCTGGACTGCCATTGCCCATACATGCGGCGGTTGCCGGCAAAGCTGATCGTCACCAGCTCCTCGCCGCGGGTGATGCCGACATAGGCCAGGCGCCGTTCCTCCTCGAGCCCCTTCATGCCGCTTTCGTCCATGCTGCGCTGGCTGGGGAACAGCCCGTCCTCCCACCCCGGCAGGAAGACGATGGGATATTCCAGCCCCTTGGCGGCGTGAAGGGTCATGATGCTGACCTCCTCGGACTGCTCGCCCTTGTCATTGTCCATGACCAGCGCGACATGTTCCAGGAAGCCCTGAAGGTTCTCGAATTCCTCCAGCGCCTTGACCAGTTCCTTGAGGTTGTCGAGCCGGCCCGGTGCGTCGGGGTTCTTGTCGTTCTGCCACATGGCGGTATAGCCGGATTCGTCCAGGATGCGCTCGGCCAGTTCGACATGGTTCACGCGGCTGTCCAGCGCATCGGCGTGCCAGCGGCCCATCGCCTCGGTGAACTGGCGCAGCGCCCCCGCGCCCTTGCCGCCAATCGCGCCAGTGGCGACGGCCGAGGCCGCGCCCTCCAAGAGCGACAGCCCGCGTTCGCGCGCCTCGACCTGGATCTTCTGCACCGCCTTGTCGCCCAGCCCGCGCTTGGGGACGTTCACGATGCGCTCGAAGGCCAGGTCGTCGGTGGGGCTGACCGCCAGGCGGAAATAGGCCATGGCATCGCGGATTTCCTGCCGCTCGTAGAAGCGCGGGCCGCCGATCACCCGATAGGGCAGGCCGATGGTCATGAAGCGGTCCTCGAAGGCCCGCATCTGGTGGCTGGCCCGCACCAGGATGGCGATGTCGTTCAGGCTGCGCCGGCCGACGCTGTGGCGATGGCCGCCGTGGAAGGCCTCGATCTCCTCGCCGATCCAGCGCGCCTCGGCCTCGCTGTCCCAATGGCCGATCAGGCGGACGCGCTCGCCCTCTTCGGCCTCGGTCCAGAGCGTCTTGCCCAAGCGCCCCTTGTTCGCCGCGATCAGCCCCGAGGCGGCGGCGAGGATATGCGGGGTCGAGCGATAGTTCTGTTCCAGCCGGATCACCTGGGCGCCGGGGAAATCGCTTTCGAAGCGCAGGATGTTGCCGACCTCGGCGCCGCGCCAGCCATAGATCGACTGGTCGTCGTCGCCGACGCAGCAGATGTTGCGATGCGCCTGCGCCAAGAGCCGCAGCCACATGTATTGCGCGGTGTTGGTGTCCTGGTATTCGTCCACCAAGATATAGCGGAAGCGGTCCTGCCAGCCGCGCAGTACGTCGGGATGCGCCTGGAACAGGTTCACGCAATGCATCAACAGGTCGCCGAAATCGACCGCGTTCAGCTCCAGCAGCCGGCGCTGATAGGCGGCGTAAAGCCGGCCGCCGCGGCCGTCGAAGGCGCGCTCCTCGCCCTGGGGCAGCTTGGCGGGGGACAGGCAGCGGTTCTTCCAGCCGTCGATCAGATGCGCGAGCTGGCGCGCCGGCCAGCGTTTTTCGTCGATATTCTCGGCCTGGATCAGCTGCTTGAGCAGCCGGACCTGGTCGTCGGTGTCCAGGATGGTGAAGCTGGGCTTCAGGTGCAGCGCGCCATCGCCGATCAGTTCCGCGTGGCGGCGCAGGATCTTGACGCTGATCGAATGGAAGGTGCCGAGCCAGGGCATGCCCTCGACCATCTCGCCCAGAAGACGACCGATGCGGTTCTTCATCTCGCGCGCGGCCTTGTTGGTGAAGGTCACGGCCAGGATCTGCCCCGGACGCGCGCGGCCAAGGTTCAGCAGATGCGCGATGCGGGTGGTCAGGGCGCGGGTCTTGCCGGTGCCGGCGCCGGCCAGCAGCAGCACGGGGCCGTCCAGCGCCTCGACCGCGGCGCGCTGCGCCGGGTTCAGCCCGTCCAGATAGGGCGCGGGCCGCACGCCCATGGCACGCTGGGAAAGCGGAACCGGGGCGGCTGCGGCCTCGAAGGCGTCCGAGTCGTCGAAATTGCTCATGCCCGCACCATAGCCCCGCAGCCGCGCTCGGGAAAGCCCGTCGTTCTCATTTCGTTCACAGGCCGCCTACCGCGGCGGTGAGTCCCCAGAAAACCAGAAAGGCCAGGCCGAGAAAAACCGCACCGACCGCGTAGCACCGGATGCGTTCGCGGCGGTTGCGCGGGTGGTGCCAGTCCAGAAACCCGTGGCCGTCGAACAGCGGATTGGCATGGAGCATCCCGAACGCGAGGGGACCGGACGCCCGCCCCTCGGCCAGCCGTCGCCGGCGCCATTCAGGATAGCGATGGCCCAGACAAAGCCAGATTGCCGCCAGCCGGGCTGTCAGAAGACAGGCCATTCCGCTGGACAACCACAGCATTACGCCCTGAGGCCGGCGAAGATCGCAGGGTCCAGGCTGGCATGGGCGAAGGTCTCGCCCCGGGTCAGCACCGAGACCGCGTCATGGGAATGCAGCGATTCCTGGTGGCTGGCGACGACGCGGAAATCGCCGATGCGCGGCTCGGCCATCAGCTCGGCGGCAAAGGCGCGCACCGCATCCTCGACGAAGATCGGGTTGGCGGCGTTCAGCTCGGCAAAGGCCTGCTCGTCCTCGCGCTTGACCATGACCTGGGTTTCGGTGGCGACGGCGCGGCGGCACAGCGCCACCATGTCCTCGAACCACAGCGTATCGCCCTGCATCACCACCGAGATGCGCGCCACCGACCGCTGCGAATGCGGCGTCGCCAGCTGGCCGCGCATCTGGCGGGCATGTTCGCTGAGTTCCAGCGAGCAGGGGCAGGTCGAGGAATACACATAGTCGAAATGCATGATCCGCAGCCGCTGCCCGGCCCGTTCGGCCAGTTCCAGCGCGATGTCGTAATATTGCCAGCCCGACAGGCCCGAGCGCAGCGATTCGACCCGCATCGGATAGCTGAGCCGCATCATGATGCGGGCGTCGAAACTGCCCAGGTCGGATTTGTAATCCTCCAGCGCCGCCTCGAGCACGCCCATCGAGAACTGCTTTTCCGCATGGGCGTAGAACGAGCGCATGATGCGGCTCATGTTGATGCCCTTGCGGTCGGCTTCCAGGCTGACGGTGCCGGTGACGCTGGTTTCCAGCGCGATCTCGCCGCCCTCTTGCGTCAGGTAGCGGATCGGCAGGCGGAAGTTCGAGATGCCGACATGCTGGATCGGCGCGCGGGCGCCGACGATCAGGCTGGCCGGGCCGTTCTGCAGGTCCGGCAGGCTGGCCTTGTAGCTGTCGTCCACGCGGAAATCGGCCGGGTATTCGCGGCTCAGCGCCGGATAGGCGCGCTCGGTGGCGACGGGACGGGCGTCGGTCATGGTCGTCTCCCTGTCAGGACGGCTCCTATCTGGGGGCTCGGTGCCGGAAAAGAAAGGGGTCTCCGGCACTTCCGCGCGATGCTCAGCCCAGCGACCGGCGGATGTCGGCGATCAGGTCGCCGGCATCCTCCAGCCCGATCGACAGGCGCAGCAGGCCCGGCGTGATGCCAAGCGCAAGGCGCGTCTCTTCGGACAGGCGCTGATGCGTGGTGGTCGAGGGGTGGGTGACGATGGATTTCGCATCGCCCAGGTTGTTCGAGATCTGGAAGATGCGCATCCGGTTCATCGCCGCGAAGGCCGCCTCCTTGGAGCCGAGGTCGAGGGCGACCATGGTGCCGCCCGCGCCCATCTGCCGCATGACCAGGTCGTGCTGCGGATGCTCGGGCAGGCCCGGATAGATCACGCGGGCGATCCCGGCCTGGTCCTTCATCGCGGCGGCAAGCTGCAGGGCGCTGTCGGTCTGGGCCCGCACGCGCAGCTCCATCGTGGCCAGCCCGTTCAGCATCAGCCAGGCGTTGAAGGGGCTGATCGCGCCGCCGGTGTGTTTCAGATAGGGCTCGGCCACCTCGCGCACGAAGGCCCGCGTGCCGCAGATCACCCCGCCCAGGCAGCGGCCCGAGCCGTCGATATGCTTGGTCGCGGAATAGACCACCACGTCGGCGCCCTGCCGGGCGGCGCGGGAATAGACCGGGGTGGCGAAGACATTGTCCACCACCACCAGCGCGCCGACCGCATGGGCCAGTTCCGCGACGGCGGCGATGTCCACCACCTCGAGCGTGGGGTTCGACACCGATTCGAAGAACACCGCCCGCGTGTCGGGCCGCAGCGCCGCGCGCCATTGGTCGATGTCGGTGCCGTCGACATAGGACACCTCGACCCCGAACCGGGCCAGCAGGTCCAGCACGTAGAGGCAGGAACCGAACAGCGCCCGCGACGAGACGATATGATCGCCGGGATTGAGAAAGCACATCAGCGCGCCGTTGACCGCCGCCATGCCGCTGGCGGTGGCAAAGGCGTCCTCGGTGCCCTCCAAGTCGGCGATCCGGTCCTCGAACATGCGCGAGGTCGGGTTGCCGTAGCGGGCATAGATGAACTCGTCCGGGCCGGCCCCCAGAAAGCGCGCCTCGGCCTGTTCGGCGCTGTCATAGGAAAAGCCCTGGGTCATGAACAGCGCCTCGGCCATCTCGCCATACTGGCTGCGGCGGATGCCGTGATGGACCGCGCGGGTGCGCGGATGCAGAGGCTGATTCGGCTCCTGGGACTTCGACTCCGGGGACATGGCTCGCTCCTGATGCTCAGGGATTCGGGTTAAACCCGCCCGGCCAGCCATGCAAGGGTGCAGCCGGCGCTATTCGCCGTCGCGGGGCTGGGCGTGGCGCTCGAACAGGCGGGCGTTGGCGACGAAGAAGACCACCATGATCGCCGGCAGGCCGAAGGTCTTGAAGTTCACCCAGGCGGTTTCCGACATCAGCCGCCAGACCGCCTCGTTCGCCGCGGCAAGGGTCAGGAACAGCAGCGCCATGCGCAGGGTCAGGATGCGCCAGCCCTCGGCGTTCATCGGCAGCGCCTCGGACAGGACCAGCTCCAGCCAGTTGCGGCGCAGGACCAGGCTGGCGCCCAGAAGGCCCGCAAAGATCAGGTAGATGATCGTCGGCTTCATCTTGAAGAATTTCGGGTCGTTGAGCCAGACCGACAACCCGCCGAAGACCACGACCAGCACCAGCGTCGCGATCTGCATCGGCGACAGCCTGCCCGTCAGCCGCCACAGCGCCAGCGTGCTGAGCGCCAGCACCGGCACGAAGACCAGCGTGGCCAGGATGAAGCCGGAATAGTCCCGCCCCGCCAGGCTGACGGTCTGGTCGCGAAAGCGCATGAAGACCAGGAAGAACAGGATCAGCGGGCCGAATTCCAATGCGGCCTTGAGCCAGGGGGCGATCTTGCGCGATTCGGTCAAGGGAGGCTCCTGTCTGGGATGATCGTCTGCGGCACGGGCCGGGTTTTGCCCCGGAGCCTGCGCCGGCGCAAGCCGGGGCGGCGCAGGCGCGGTTCAGTCCAGCCGGATCGCGGCCAGGATCGGCCCGCTGGCCGAGCGCGCATCGCCCCGCCCCAGTTCCTGCGCCAGGATGGCATGGCGGGTATCGGCCGGGAAATCGGCGCTGTTCTGGCTGTCGCGGCGGACGGTCATGCGCAGCGGCGTGCGGCCGTCCCATTCGGCGATGCGCTCGGCCGCCAGCACCACGTTGCGGTATTCCAGCGCGATGCCGCGGTTCTCGCCGGCCTTGATCGCCACCCGCCGCTGCGGCGCATAGCGCACCAGGATGATCGCCACCCGGTCGGCGATGGCGCCGCGCGGCGTCAGCTCGATGCGAAAGCCATCCTTGCCCTGGCTGGACGAGACCATGACCGGCGCAGGCCGCGCCATCTGGGTCTGCAGCAGGCCCATCAGCTCGGCCGGGCGCAGCGCGATCAGCGTATCGGTGCCGCCGACGACGATCTGCGGCGTATAGATCGCGCGCTCGCCGGCCTGGTGGGCATAGACCTGCTGGCGGCGGGTGAATTCGGGGCGGGCGAATTCATCGGCCCAGCCCAGATAGTCCCAGTAATCGACATGCCAGGACAGCGCCAGGACATCCTCGCGGTCGGCCAGGTCGGCCAGCAGCTCGTCCGCCGGCGGGCAGGACGAGCAGCCCTGCGAGGTGAAAAGCTCGACCACCACCGGCGGGTGGCCGATGGGGCCCATCATGCCGGCGCGCGGCTGCACCTCGGCAAAGGAAACCATGGCCGAGGCGGCCAGCGCGCCGGGGTCGATGACCGGCGGCATGCCCTCGGCGGGAACGCCCGGCGCGCCCTCGGGCGCCTCGATCAGGCCGATGATGCCGTCGTCCTCATCTTCGGACAGGGCGGATTCGGACAGGGCGGCGGGCGGGGCCAGGGGCGCGAAGGCGGCCCCATCGCCGCCGGTCCCGGAGGATGGCCCCTGGGGCGATGGGGCCGCGGCACTCGCCGCTGCGGGATCGGGGGCCGCCGCCCCGCCTGCGTCCTGCGCCAAGGCGGGCGCGGCAAATCCGCCCAGCAGCACCCACAGGGCGCAGGCCAGCCCCGGCAGGATCGCCGCCTTCCGCCCCTGTCCCCAAGCCGTCGTCTTGATGCGCCTTGCCGTCATGTCGCCCGTTTTCCCGGCCCCTTCGATCCGCAACAGCTAAACCGCCGCGCCGGGGAACGACAAATCAATGCTTTGTTAGTGCCCCGTTCCCGCAGCGTGACCGTGATGGAAAACCCACATCTTGCCGCCGCAGCGAAAATTTGGCATACAATGGCATACAAAGCCTGCCCCGCCCTCTTGAACCCCATGCCGAAAAGGGGCAAATGGCAGGCAGCACCGCCATTCAGCCACCTTTTTCAAGGATAGGGAGCCGAGTCCATGCCCATCGAAACCGGAACCGATACCGCCAAGACGCGCCGCCAGCTTCAGGTGGGCTCTCGGAGCTATGCCTATTACTCGATCGACGCCGCCACCCAGGCCGGCCTGGGCGATTTCTCGAAGCTGCCGGCCTCGCTCAAGGTGGTGCTGGAAAACCTGCTGCGCTTCGAGGACGGCGGCCGCACGGTCAGCGTCGAGGACATCAGGGCCTTCGCCGAATGGGCGCGGCAAGGCGGCCAGAACCCGCGCGAGATCGCCTATCGCCCGGCCCGCGTGCTGATGCAGGACTTCACCGGCGTCCCGGCGGTGGTGGACCTGGCCGCGATGCGCGACGGCATCAAGGCGCTTGGCGGCGACGCGCAAAAGATCAACCCGCTGAACCCGGTGGACCTGGTCATCGACCACTCGGTCATGATCGACGATTTCGGCAACCCCCGCGCCTTCCAGCGCAACGTCGAGCTGGAATATGAACGCAACCTGGAACGCTACACCTTCCTGAAATGGGGTCAGAAGGCGTTCAACAACTTCCGCGTGGTGCCGCCCGGCACCGGCATCTGCCACCAGGTGAACCTGGAATACCTGGCCCAGACCGTCTGGACCGACACCGACCAGGCGGGCGAGACCGTCGCCTATCCCGACACGCTGGTCGGCACCGACAGCCACACCACCATGGTCAACGGCCTGGCCGTGCTGGGCTGGGGCGTCGGCGGGATCGAGGCCGAGGCGGCGATGCTGGGCCAGCCCGTCTCGATGCTGATCCCCGAGGTCGTGGGCTTCAAGCTGACCGGCAAGATGATGGAAGGCACCACGGCGACCGACCTGGTGCTGAAGGTCGTGGCCATGCTGCGCAAGAAGGGCGTCGTCGGCAAGTTCGTCGAGTTCTACGGCGAGGGGCTGGACCACCTGCCGCTGGCCGACCGCGCGACCATCGCCAACATGGCCCCCGAATACGGCGCCACCTGCGGTTTCTTCCCCATCGACGCCGAGACGCTGCGCTACCTGCGCAACACCGGCCGCGACGAGGAGCGCATCGCCCTGGTCGAGGCCTATGCCAAAGAGAACGGCTTCTGGCGCGGCGCGGATTACGAGCCGGTCTATACCGACACGCTGCATCTGGACATGAGCGACATCGTGCCCGCGATCTCGGGTCCGAAGCGCCCGCAGGACTATACGCCGCTGAACCTTGCCGCCCGCGCCTTCTACAAGACCGTGGCCGAATATCGCGGCGTGGACATGTCGGCCGCGGCCGAGGAAATGGTCGAGGAAGGCGGCGGCGTGGTCGCCACCTCGGGCACCGACGTGCGCAAGAGCGTGGCGGTCGAGGGCAAGGACTATGCCATCCGCGACGGTTCGGTGGTGATCGCCGCGATCACCTCCTGCACCAACACCTCGAACCCCTATGTGATGATCGGCGCCGGCCTGGTGGCGCGCAAGGCGCGCGCGCTTGGCCTGACCCGCAAGCCCTGGGTCAAGACCTCGCTCGCCCCCGGCTCGCAGGTCGTGGGCGAATACCTGGAGGCCGCCGGGCTGCAGGAAGACCTGGACGCCATCGGCTTCAACCTGGTCGGCTATGGCTGCACCACCTGCATCGGCAACTCGGGGCCGCTGGGCGATGCGGCGATCTCCAAGGCGATCAACGACAACGACCTGGTCGCCACCGCCGTGCTGTCGGGCAACCGCAACTTCGAGGGCCGGATCTCGCCCGACGTGCGCGCGAACTACCTGGCCTCGCCGCCGCTGGTCGTGGCCTATGCCATCGCCGGCGACGTGAACATCAACCTGACCAAGGATCCGATCGGCCAGACGCCCGAGGGCAAGGACGTCTACCTCAAGGACATCTGGCCGACCTCGCAGGAGGTCGCGGAACTGGTCGAGGCCACCGTGACGCGCGAGGCTTTTCAGAAGAAATATGCCGACGTGTTCAAGGGCGACGAACGCTGGCAGGCGGTCGAGATCACCGACAGCGAGACCTATGACTGGCCGCCGACCTCGACCTATATCCAGAACCCGCCCTATTTCCGCGGCATGTCCAAGGATCCGGGACAGATCAGCAATATCGACGGCGCCCGCATCCTGGCGATCCTGGGCGACATGATCACCACCGACCACATCTCGCCCGCCGGTTCGTTCAAGCCGACCACCCCGGCCGGCAAATACCTGACCGAGCGCCAGGTCGCGCCCAAGGACTTCAACAGCTACGGCTCGCGCCGCGGCAACCACGAAGTGATGATGCGCGGCACCTTCGCCAACATCCGCATCCGCAACGAGATGCTGGACGGGGTCGAGGGCGGCTATACCCTGGGCCCAGACGGGCAGCAGACCTCGATCTTCGACGCCTCGATGGCCTATCAGGCGCAGGGCACGCCGCTGGTGATCTTCGGCGGGGTCGAATACGGCGCCGGCTCGTCGCGCGACTGGGCGGCCAAGGGCACCAACCTCTTGGGCGTCAAGGCGGTCATCGCCGAAAGCTTCGAGCGCATCCACCGCTCGAACCTGGTCGGCATGGGCGTGATCCCCTTCGAGTTCACCGGCGGCGAGAACCGCAAGACGCTGAACCTCAAGGGCGACGAGGTGATCTCGATCGACGGGCTGGCGGGCGAGTTCAAGCCGCTGTCTCAGGTCGCCTGCACCATCCGCTATGCCGATGGCAGCGAGAAGGTGATCCAGCTCAAGGCCCGCGTCGATACCGAGGTCGAGATCGAATACCTGGAGAACGGCGGCGTGCTGCATTACGTGCTGCGCAACCTGGCGAAAGCCTGATCCAGGGCCATCGGCCAGGAATGCCGGAGGCCGGGAATGACGGGCCGTCCCTTCGGGGGCGGCCTTCGCTTTTCCGGCGCCGTCGCAGGGAGTATTTGAGGAACGAAGAAGCCTGGGCCTGCCGGGATGGCCGGCGGAGTATTTGCAAGACGGTGAAGGCGGATGCCGCGCCCGGCGGCGGCGAGCCTATTCCTCGGTGCAATACCACAGGCTTCCGCCCACGGCGGCCGAACCGATCACCAGCGAGCCCACCGCTACCGGCGAGGCCGCCATGCCCATCGCCGCTGCCCCCGCCGCCTCGAGCGTGCCGACCATCTGCCCCGAGGTCGCGGCCAGGATCGTGGCGCCGGGCCGTTGGGTCACCGCGTCATAGCCGGCAACCGCCAGCGCATTGGCATTGCGGAAGGTCGCCTGCCGCGCCGTGTTCACCCGTTCGCAAAAGGTCTTGCGGCATAACGCATTCCCTTTGCGCGGCCCCTTCTGCGCGCCGATATAGGTGTCGTGCTGCTTGTCCCAGAGCAGGCAATAGCTGCCGTCGTCCGCCATCTGGTTGCGCCGCAGGATCTCGCGCAGGGTGACGTAGCCGGGACAGGAGATCCGTCCCCAACCGGAGAAATTCTTCTCCAACCGGCCAACATTCGCGCGGAACTCGTCATCGCGGAGATAATTGATCGCTGTCCGCTCGCCGGCGATCGAGGTCTCGCAGGTCCAGAGCCGCTCGTCCCTGGCCGGATTCTCCTGCGCGCCCGCCGGCGCAGGCAATCCCATCGCCCCGATCAAAGCCACCACCAGCCCGCGCATCGCCTTCCCCATATCTGCCCTGCGTGCCGATTTGCCAGAATGTTTCGTCGCCATGCAAGCCGCTCGCCCCGCGCTTGCCCGATTGTGAACGGCGCGGCGCTGCACCGTTTTCCAAATACTCCGCCGGCCACACCGGCAGGCCCCCAGGCTTCTTCGTTCTTCAAATACTCCCTGCGACGACGCCGGAAAAGCGAAGGCCGCCCCCGAAGGGACGGCCCGGCATTCCTGCGATCCTGAAGGGATCAGTTCTTCGCGTAGAATTCGACGACCAGGTTCGGCTCCATCTGCACGGCATAGGGCACGTCGCCCAGGGCCGGGGTGCGCACGAAGCTCGCGGTCATCTTGTTGTGGTCCACTTCCAGGTAGTCCGGCACGTCACGCTCGGCCAGGCCGACCGATTCCAGCACGATGGCCAACTGGCGCGACCGCTCGCGGATCGAGATCACGTCGCCTTCCTTGACGCGATACGAGGCGATGTTCACGCGCTTGCCGTTCACCTCGACATGGCCATGGTTCACGAACTGGCGGGCGGCGAAGATGGTCGGCACGAATTTCGCGCGATAGACCACCGCGTCCAGGCGGCGCTCCAAGAGGCCGATCAGGTTCTCGCCGGTGTCGCCCTTGACGCGCTCGGCCTCGGCGTAGATGCGGCGGAACTGCTTTTCGGTCAGGTCGCCGTAATAGCCCTTGAGCTTCTGCTTGGCGCGCAGCTGGGTGCCGAAGTCCGACAGCTTGCCCTTGCGGCGCTGGCCGTGCTGGCCGGGGCCGTATTCGCGGCGGTTGAGCGGCGACTTGGCGCGGCCCCAGATGTTCTCGCCCATGCGGCGGTCGATCTTGTACTTGGCAGCGGTGCGTTTGGTCATCGCTGATCTCCTTCTTTATGTTATGTTCTCGAAGGGCGTTGTCCTTTGGCATATTGCCCGACAGGATTCCCCTTGCGGGGTCCACCAACACCAATGAAGCGGCGCTTATAGCCGCCCCGTGCCCGGAGTCAAGCACCCCTTGAGCGGCAGCCTCGATGCTCCTAAATGAGAGACAGCGAACAGAAAAGGGCCCGAGATGTTTTCGATCCCCGGCAAATCCCCCGTGACCATCACCCAGGCGGCCGAGCGGCAGATCGCCCGGCTGATGGCCCAGAAATCCGCCAGCGGGCTGCGCATCGGCCTGAAGAAGGGCGGCTGCGCCGGCATGGAATACACCATGGAGTTGGCCGAGACCGCCGCCCCCGGCGACGAGGTGGTCGAGCAGGGCGCGGCGCGGGTGCTGATCGCCCCTACCGCGCAGATGTTCCTGTTCGGGACCGAGATCGACTATGAATCCGGCCTGCTGGAATCCGGCTTCAAGTTCCGCAACCCCAATGTCACCGACAGCTGCGGCTGCGGCGAATCGGTCAGCTTCACCCCGCTGGAGGGCTCGGCCGCCAAAGCCTGAGCCTTTTTGCCGCAAGTTAGCGCCCACATCGCCCAGCCGTCTTGATCGCGCGAAATCCCCGGCCTAATCCCCTGTCAGTCCATGAAAAGGGAGAGAGGCAGATGGCCCCGCGCAAACTCGCCGCCGGCAACTGGAAGATGAACGGAACCCTGGCCTCGCTGGCCGAGATCGACCGGCTGCTGGCCGATCATCCGGCACCGGGCTGCGACGTGCTGATCTGCCCCCCCGCCACCCTGGTCCATGCCATGGCTGCCCGCGCGCAAGGCCGCATCGCCACCGGCGGCCAGGATTGCCACGCCAGGACCTCGGGCGCCCATACCGGCGACATCGCCGCCGCGCAGCTGAAGGATGCGGGCGCGAGCCATGTGATCCTCGGCCATTCCGAGCGCCGCACCGACCATGCCGAAACCGACGCCCAGGTCACCGCCAAGGCCGTCGCCGCGCATCAGGCGGGCCTGGTCGCGGTGATCTGCGTCGGCGAGACCGAGGCGCAGCGCGACGCCGGCCAGACGCTCGACGTGATCTCGGCCCAGCTTGCCGGTTCCGTCCCCGATGGCGCGACGGCCGCGAACACGGTGATCGCCTATGAGCCGGTCTGGGCCATCGGCACCGGCCGCACCCCCACGAACGACCAGATCGCCGAGGTCCACGCCCTGATGCGCGACCGCCTGGCCGCGCGCTTCGCCGACGGCGCCGACTTCGCCCTGCTCTATGGCGGCTCGGTCAAGCCCGGCAATGCGGCCGAGATCTTTGCCATCCCGCATGTGAACGGGGCGCTGGTCGGCGGCGCCAGCCTCAAGGCCGAGGATTTCGGCCCGATCATCGCCGCGCTTTCCGCAGCGTAACGCCGGCGAAAGGAACGCCATTCCATCCGAACCCTCCGGTTTGGAATGGCATTGCCCTTTTGCCGGGCACCTGCCCCTTGCCAAGCCCGGCCCGGCGGGCATAGGTCTCGCCTGACATTCAAGGCAGGGGCGATGACAGGGCCGGCAATCTCATTCCAGGGCGTGACGCGCCGCTATCCGCAGAAGGGCAGCAGCGACGTGGTGGCGCTGCACGACATCTGGCTGGACGTGCCGCAGGGCGCGATCACCGGCATCATCGGCCGGTCCGGCGCCGGCAAGTCGACGCTGTTGCGCATGGTGAACGGGCTGGAACGCCCCAGCGCCGGCAAGGTGATCGTGAACGAGCGCGACGTGGGCGCCGCCTCGGATGCCAGCCTGCGCCGGATCCGGCGCGAGGTCGGCATGATCTTCCAGCATTTCAACCTGCTGGCCAGCCGCACCGTGGCCGAGAACATCGCCCTGCCGCTGGAGATCGCCGGCGAGGAGCGCGCCAGGATCGCCCCCCGCGTCACCGAGCTGATCGAGCGCGTCGGCCTGACCGCCCAGGCCGGCCGCTACCCGGCCGAGCTGTCCGGCGGGCAGAAGCAGCGCGTCGGCATCGCCCGCGCGCTGGCAACCGGGCCGCGCGTGCTTCTGTCGGACGAGGCGACCTCGGCGCTCGACCCCGACACCACGCGGCAGGTGCTGGACCTGCTGCAGACCATCAACCGCGACCTGGGCCTGACCATCCTGCTGATCACCCATGAAATGGCGGTGGTGCGCGACATCTGCAGCCACGTGGCGGTGATCGAGGGCGGCCGCATCGTCGAGGCGGGCGAGACCTACGCGGTCTTCTCGAAACCCGCCCATCCCACCACGCGCTCGTTCCTGACCGGCGTGACCGGCGTCGCCGTGCCGCAATTCGTCGCCGGCCAGATGCGGGACGCGCCCCAGGCCCCCGAGGCCGAGGCGGTGGTGCAGATCACCTTCATCGGCAGCCATGCCACCGACCCGATGCTGGCGCGTCTGACCTCGGAACGCGGGGTCAGCGTGAACATCCTGGCCGGCGCCATCGAAGAGATCGGCACCAGGCCCTTCGGCAGCCTGATCGTCGCCCTGCCCGCCCCGCGGCTCGAGGAATCGCGTCGCTTCCTCGAGGAACACGGGCTTCTGACCGAGGTGCTTGGCTATGTCGGCTAACCTGATCCCGATCCTGTGGCAGGCGACGCTGTTGACGCTTTACATGGTGTTTATGTCAGCGGTGCTGGCCACGCTGATCGGCCTCCCACTTGGCGTGTTTCTGGCAACATCACGGCGCGGAGAGCTTTTCTCGGCACCTGCCCTCAACACGGCGTTGGGGCTGATCGTGAACGCCACCCGCTCGCTGCCCTATATCATCCTGATCATCGCGATCATGCCGTTCACCAGAAAGCTGGTCGGCACTTCCATTGGCACCAATGCGGCCATCGTGTCGCTGACGCTGGCCGCCGCCCCCTTCATCGCCCGGCTGATCGAGACCGCGATCCGCGAGGTCGATTCCGGCCTGATCGAGGCCGCCCGCGCCATGGGCGCCACGCCCATGCAGATTGTCAGGAAGGTGCTGATCCCCGAGGCGATGCCCGGCATCATCCTGGGCCTGACGCTGGCCGTGGTCAGCCTGATCGGCTATTCCGCAATGGCCGGAACCGTCGGCGGCGGCGGCCTGGGCGATCTCGGCATCCGCTACGGCTACCAGCGCTTCATGCCCGAGGTGATGCTGGCCGTCGTGGTGATCCTGATCGTGCTGGTGCAACTGGTGCAATCGGCCGGCGAATGGATCGCCGCCCGTTTCGACAAGCGCGCGCCCCGCAACCGGGGCCGATAACCTGAAAGGACCAAGACCCATGCGCAAATTCAGCCTTGCCGCCCTGACCTCGGCGCTCGCCCTCTCCGCGACCCTGGCCGCGGCCGAGGAAATCAAGGTCGGCGTCTCGCCGGGCGAGCATGGCGAGATCATGGAAGAGGTCGCCAAGGTCGCCAAGGACAAGGGCCTGACCATCGACATCGTCGAATTCACCGATTACGTGGTGCCGAACCAGGCGCTGGCCGATGGCGACCTGCAAGCCAACAGCTTCCAGCACCAGCCCTATCTGGACAACCAGATCAAGGACCGCGGCTTCGATCTGGTCAGCATCGCCAAGACCATCACCACGCCGATGGGGGTCTATTCCGACAAGCTGAAATCGCTGGACGAACTGCCCGAGGGCGCCAAGGTCGCAATCCCGAACGACCCCACCAACGGCGGCCGCGCGCTGCTGCTGCTGCAGGACAAGGGCGCGATCACCCTGGCCGAGAACACCGGCCTCACCCCCTCGCCGCTCGACGTGACCGGGAACCCGAAGAACCTGAAGTTCCTGGAACTCGACGCCGCCCAGCTGCCGCGCGCCCTCGCCGATGCGGACATCGCCATCATCAACACCAATTATGCTCTGGATGCCGGGCTGAACCCGAACGAGGACGCCATCGCCATGGAAAAACCCGACAGCCCCTATGCCAACATCATCGTCGTGCGCAAGGGGAACGAGGACGCACCCTGGGCCAAGCAACTGGTCGAGGCCTATCACGACCCGGCGGTGAAGCAGTTCATCGAAGAGAAATACCAGGGCGCCGTCATCCCGGCCTGGTGATCTTCTTTGTTGTGAAAATACCCCGGGGGACGCCGATCCGACCCCGTCGAGGGGTCGGATCGGCGGGGGGCAGAGCCCCCGCCACCGCCTGACACGCAACGCACCCGCGCAGGATCGGCCGGGCGCGTTTGCCTCATTCCGGCCTCATGCTGCCGGTCCGGCGCAGCCGGTCGTGCCAGCTCAGCGCCTCCTCGACCAGATGCGGCGTATGCCCGCCCCGCGCCAGCGCGCGGGCATGGTAATCCTCCAGCCCGTCGCGCCATTCCGGCGCCACGCAATTCTTCAGGACCACCCGCGCCCGCTCGCGCGGCGCCAGCCCGCGCAGGTCCGCCAGCCCCTGCTCGGTCACCAGGATGTCCACGTCATGCTCGCTATGGTCGACATGGCTGACCATCGGCACCACCGACGACACCGCCCCACCCTTGGCCATGGACTTGGTGACAAAGACCGACAGATAGGCATTCCTCGCGAAATCGCCCGAGCCGCCGATGCCGTTCATCATCTGCGTGCCCATGACATGGGTCGAGTTGACGTTGCCGTAAAGATCGAATTCCAGCGCCGTGTTGATACAGATCAGCCCCAGCCGCCGCACCACCTCGGGGTGGTTCGAGATCTCCTGCGGGCGCAGCACCAGCCGGGGCTTGAACTCGTGGAACCGCGCCATCACGTCGCGGTATTTCGCCGCCGAAAGCGTGATCGAGGAGCCCGAGGCAAAGACCATCTTGCCCGCATCCATCAGATCGAAGGTCGAATCCTGCAGCACTTCCGAATACATCGTCAGGTCGTGGAACGGGCTGTCGATGAAGCCGTGCAGCACCGCATTGGCGATGGTGCCGATGCCGGCCTGCAGGGGATGCAGGTGGCTGGGCAGGCGCGAGCGCGCTACCTCGTGCTTGAGGAACTCGGTCAGGTGGCTGGCGATGGCGCGGGTCTCGGCGTCCGGGTCGTGGATGGTCGAGGAACTGTCCAGCTTGGTCGAGATCACGATGGCCGCGATACGCTCGGGCGGGACCGGGATGAAGGGGAAGCCGACCCGGCTTTCCGGCGTCACCACCGGGATCGGCGTGCGCGTCGGGCGATAGGTGGGGATATAGATGTCGTGCAGCCCCTCCAGCGCCTCGGGCTGGCTCAGGTTGATCTCGACGATCACCTTCTCGGCCAGCAGCGCGAAGCTGGCCGAATTGCCGACCGAGGTGGTGGGGACGATGCCGCCGGTCTCGGTGATCGCCACCGCCTCGACGATGGCGATGTCCACCGGCGGCAGTTGCCCGGTGCGCAGCTGCTCGACCGTCTCGGACAGGTGCTGGTCGATATACATCACCTCGCCAGCATTGATCGCCCGCCGCAGGGCCGGATCGGACATGAAGGGGATGCGGCGCGACAGCACATGCGCCTCGGCCAGGGTCTTGTCGAGGTCGTTGCCAAGCGACGCCCCGGTCATCAGCGTCACCTTCATCGGCTCGCGCCGGGCGCGTTCGGCCAGCGCCAGGGGCACGGCCTTGGCCTCGCCGGCACGGGTAAAGCCCGACATGCCCAGCACCATGCCGTCGCGGATCAGGCTGGCGGCCTGGTCGGCGCCGACCACGCGCTGGCGCAGGGCCTTGTGGCGGATGCGGTGAAGGTAATCCTCGGTCATGGCGGCCTCCCTGGAACTCGGGCGATGATTAGAGCCATCGCGCAGGACTGACAAATCAACCCAGCCATGCGCGCAAGGAAAGGCCGGCCCGAAGGCCGGCCGCCGCAAGATCGTTTCGCGCCCGGATCAGCGGCGCTTGCCCAGCGACCAGGCCCCGTCGCCCAGCAGCGCCAGCGCGACCATGGTGACGGCCCAAAGCACCGGATATTCCCAGCCGCCGCCGGGATTGCCGAAGGCAAAGCCGTTGCCGCCATGGCCGAACCAGGCCGCGCCCAGCAGGACGGCGGCCAGGACCAGCGCGACCTGGCGGGTGAACAGGCCGGCGACCAGCACCAGCCCGCCCAGGATCTCGGCCAGCATGGTCAGGTAGCCGAGCGCGCCCGGCAGGCCGATGGACTGGAAATAGCCGGCCGTGCCGGCGGGCGTGAAGACCAGCAGCTTCGTCAGCCCGTGGACCAGGAACCACAGGCCGGTCGAGACCCGCAGGATGAAGGCGGCAATGTCGGCATTGCGCGTGGCGGCGGTCGTGCCGCCATGGCTGAGGTCGGTCATGATGCGTTTCCTTGAACTGTTCGCTGGTCCTCAGATAGCCCTTGGCGATTGTCGCGAAAACGGCCATATTCATGGAAATATTATCGCCGTCATGGAGATTGCGATGGACAGGATCGACGGCATCCGCGCCTTTGTCGCCGTGGTCGATGCCGGCTCGTTCACGCGGGCGGGCGAGCGGCTGGGGATCTCGAACAAGCTGGTCAGCAAATATGTCGCCGCGCTGGAGGGGCAGCAGGGGGTCACGCTTCTGAACCGCACCACCCGCGCCCTGTCGCTGACCCCCTCGGGCGAGCGTTACCTGGCCGCCGCGCGCCGCGTGCTGGCCGCGGTCGAGGAACTGGACGCCCAGGCCCATGCCGAGGAAGGCGCGCTGGCCGGCCGGCTGCGCGTGACCGCGCCCGTGACCTTCGGCGAGATGTTCGCGACCACCCTGACCCGCGATTTCACCCGCGCGCATCCGGGGGTCGAGATCGACCTGAACCTGTCGGACCGCTATGTCGACCTGGCGGCCGAGGGTTTCGACCTGGCGCTGCGCATCGGCCAACTGCCCGATTCCAGCCTGATCGCCCGCCGCATCGGCCAGACCGAGGCCTGGGCCGTCGCCAGCCCCGCCTATCTGGCCGCACATCCCCGCCCCGCCCGGCCCGAGGATCTGCGCGACCATGCCAACATCCGCGACAGCAATGCCCAGAACCCCGGCCGCGCCGTCTTCCTGGTGGATGGCAAGGCGGTCAGCGTCCCCCTGCCCGGCCGCATCACCGTGAACAGCGCCCAGGCGGTGCGGCACCTGGTGCTGGAGGGCGAGGGGATCGCGATGATCCCCAGCTTCGTCGTCGTCCGCGACCTGGCCGAGGGCCGGCTGGAACGGCTGCTGCCCGATTTCCTGCGGCCGCAGCTGGACATCCAGGCGCTGTATCTGCCGCAGCCCTTCATGCCGCCGCGGCTGACGGCCTATCTGGACCACCTGCGCATGGCGCTCAGCCCGCTGCTGAAAGCACCGCGCCCGGATTCATGATCCCCAGCGGATCAAGCGCCGCCTTGATCGCCCGCATCGCCTTGAGCCGCGCCGGATCGCCCCAGCGCTCCAGGTCGCCGACCTTCAGCCGCCCGACGCCATGCTCGGCCGAGAACGAGCCGCCGCGCGCGACCACCATGCCATGCACCAGCTCGGACAGCGTCTTGCGCCGGTCGTCATATTCGGCACGGCTGCGGCCCGGCGCCGGGAACAAATTGTAATGCAGGTTGCCGTCGCCCAGATGGCCGAAACAGTTGATCCGCAACCCCTCGCCCGCCAGCCGCTCGCCGGCATCGCGGATGAAGCCGGCGATCTCGGACAGGGGCAGGCTGATGTCATGGCTGGCAACGGCGCCGATGCGGCGGTTCGCCTCGGGGATATGTTCGCGCAGGTGCCAGAAGCCCGCCGCCTGCGCACCCGATTGCGCGATCACCCCGTCGGTGACGAGGCCCCGCTCCATCGCGTCCACCAGCAGCCCCTCCAGCGCCGCCTCGGGGGGCAGCCCCTCGGGCAGGCCGACCTCGACCAGCACCGACCATTCGGCGCCGGGCAAGGGCTGGCGGATCTCGGGCAGAACCTCGGCCAGGAAGGCCAGCCCCTGCCCGCCGATCAACTCGAAGGCGGTGACGCCGCCGGCCGTGCGCCCCTCGGCCAGAGACAGCAGCGTCAGCGCCGCCTCGGGGCCGGGCACCTGCAGCATGGCGGTGCCGATGTTCGGCGGCGGCACCACCAGCTTTAGGCTGGCGGCGGTGATGATTCCCAGGCTGCCCTCGGCCCCGATCAAGAGGTCGCGCAGGTCGTAGCCGGTATTGTCCTTGCGCAGCCGCTTGAGGTCGTGAACCACGGAGCCGTCGGGCAGCACCGCCTCGATCCCCAGGCAGAGCGCCCGCGCCGTGCCATAGCGCAGCGCGGTGACGCCGCCGGCATTGGTCGCAAGGCAGCCGCCGATGGCCGCGGTGCCCTGGCTGGCCAGCGACAGCGGGAACAGCCGGCCGGCGGTTTCGGCCGCGTCGCGCACGGCTTGCAGGGTCATGCCGGCCTCGGCCACCAGCACGTTCTCTTCGGGCCAGATGCCGCGCAGCGCCGTCATCCGTTCCAGCGACAGGATCAGCGGCGCCGGGCCGTCGGGCATGACCTGGCCCGCGACCAGGCCGGTGCCGCCACCGCGGGGCACGATGCCCACGCGCGCCGCGGCGCAGGCGCGGACCACGGCGGCGACCTCATCCGTGCTGCACGGGGCGGCAACCAGCCCGGCCCGGCCCAGGTAGCGGCCGCGCGGCTCTTCCAGGTAGGCGGGTGTCACCTCGCGCAACACGCCTGCGGGCAGCATCGCGGCCAGGGCGTCATCGACCTGGTTCAGCATCAGCGCACCTCGGTCTTGCCGCGCCGGTCGTGGCGCAGGTTGGCGTAAAGCACATGGTTGCGCCAGCGCCCGTTGATCTGGAGATAGCTCTGCGCCACGCCCTCGTATTTGAAGCCGGAACGCTCAAGCACACCGCGCGAAGGGGTATTTTCCGGCAGGCAGGCGGCCTCGATCCGGCTCAGGTCCATCTCGCCGAAGGCGTGCTGCACCAGCGCGCCGATCGCCTCGCGCATATAGCCCTGCCGGGCAAAGGGCTGGCCGATCCAATAGCCGATGGTCGCCGATTGCGCCGGGCCGCGGCGGATGTTGTCCAGCGTGATCGCGCCCAGCAGCGCGCCGTCGCGCCGGATCAGGAACAGCGGCAGCGCCGTGCCGTTGCGGCTGGCACGCTGCGCCCAATAGACCCGGTTGGTAAAGCCGCGCTTGGTCAGGTGATCGGGCGCCCAGACCGGCTCCCATGGGGTCAGGAAGGCGCGGCTTTCGGCCCGCAGCCCCGCCCAGAGGGCGAAATCCGCATGCGCCGGCAGGCGCAGCACCATCCGCTCGGTTTCCAGGCGCGGCGGACGGCGGCGCGAGAACATCAGGCGGCAAGCCTTTCGGCCAGCACCTCGCGCGAAGGCGCGCCGGCGACCGGCCCGTAAAGCGCCAGCGCCGGGCGGGCATGGGCGATCAGATGCTCGGCATGGGCGCGGATGTCGGCCACGGTCACGGCGTCGATGCGTTCCGCCACCTCGGCCGGGTCGGGCACCCGGCCCCAGATCGCCAGCGACCGCGCCATGCGCTCGGCCTGGCCGGTCGGGCTTTCCAGCCCCATCAGCAGCCCGGCCTTGAGCTGGGCGCGCGCGCGGGCCACCTCGGCCTCGGTCATGTCCTCGGCCGAGCGCTTCAGCTCGTCCACGGTCAGGTTGGCCAGGTCGGCGATCTGCTCGCCCGAGGTGCCGGCATAGATCGTCACCATGCCGGTATCGTCGTGGAAACCGGACTGCGCGAAGATCGAATAGCACAGGCCCTTTTCCTCGCGCAGCTTCTGGAACAGGCGCGAGGACATGCCGCCCCCCAGCGCCGAGGTCCAGATCTGCGCAGCATAGAAATCGGGCGCCTGGTAGCCCGGCCCCTCGAAGGCCAGCGCGAAATGCGCCTGCTCCAGCCCCTTGACGCGGCGCGCCTCGGCGCCCTGCCAGCGGGCGGGCTCGCGCGTGGTCAGGGCGCGCGCCGGCAGGCCGCCGAAAATCGCCTCGACCTGGCGCAGGATGCGGTCGTGATCGACGGCACCGGCGGCGGCGACGATCATGCGCTCGGGGCCGTAATGCTCGGTAATGAAGCCCGACAGGTCGGCGCGGTCGAAGCGGCTGACCCGCTCGGCCGGGCCCAGGATGGTGCGGCCCATGGGCTGGTCGGGATAGGCCGCCTCTTGCAGCCAGTCGAAGATCACGTCGTCGGGCGTGTCCAGCGCCTGGCCGATCTCTTGCAGGATCACGCCGCGCTCGACCTCGATCTCGCGCTGGTCGAAGACCGGATTCATCACGATGTCCGAGATCACGTCCAGCGCCAGCTCCACATCCCCCGCCAGCACCCGCGCATAATACGAGGTCACGTCGCGCGAGGTATAGGCGTTGATATAGCCGCCGACATTCTCGATCGACTCGACGATCTCCAGCGCGCTGCGCCGGGCGGTGCCCTTGAAGGCCATGTGTTCGAGGAAATGGGCGATGCCGTTCTGCTCGGCGCGCTCGTCGCGGCAGCCGGCATTGACCCAGATGCCGATGGCGGCGGAATGCAGGCCGGGCATGTCGCGGCTGACGACGCGCAGCCCGTTGGGAAGGATGCTGTTGCGGATCTGGCTCACACTGTTCTCCGTTCAAGGATCAGCGATTTAATGGCCTCGGCGTCGTTTTCAATGCGGGTGATGCGTTCGTCGCGGTCGAACAGGTCCGCCATATGCGGCGGCAGGGGCGGGCGGATGGCGGTCGCGGCCTCGACCGCGTCGGGGAATTTCGCCGGATGCGCGGTCGAGAGCGAGATCATCGGCACGCCCGGCCGCAGTTGCTCGCGCGCCACCTTCACGGCGACGGCGGTATGCGGGCAGATCACCTCGCCGGTCTCGGCGCGGATGGTGGCGATCATCGCCGTCGTCTCCGCCTCCGAGGCGCGGCCCGAGACATAGGTCTCGCGCAGCGCCTGCAGCGCGCCTTGGCTGATGGCGAAGCCGCCGGATTTCAGCTCGTCCATCAGCCGCGACACCGCATTGCCGTCATGGTCATAGGCCAGCCACAGCGCCCGCTCGAAGTTCGAGCTGACCTGGATGTCCATCGACGGGCTGATCGAGGGCTCGACCGTGCCCACCCGGTATTCGCCGCCGGTCAGCGCCCGGTGCAGGATGTCGTTCTGGTTGGTGGCCACCACCAGCCGGCCGATGGGCAGGCCCATGGCCTTGGCGATGGAGCCGGCGAAGACGTCGCCGAAATTGCCGGTCGGCACGGTGAAATCCACCTCGCGCCGCGGCGCGCCCAAGCTAACGGCAGCGGTGAAGTAATAGACGATCTGCGCCAGCACCCGCGCCCAGTTGATCGAGTTGACGCCGGCAAGCCCGACCGCGTCGCGGAAATCGTGGTCGTTGAACAGATCCTTCAGCCGCGCCTGGCAATCGTCGAAGGTGCCGTCGACGGCCAGGGCATGGACATTGGCGTCGGCGGGCGTCGACATCTGCCGGCGCTGCACCTCGCTGACGCGGCCATGCGGATACATGATGAACACATCGACGTTCGACAGGCCCCGGAACGCCTCGATCGCGGCCGAGCCGGTATCGCCCGAGGTCGCGCCCAGGATCGTGACCCGCTGCCCCGAACGCGCCAGCGCCAGCTGGAACAGCTGGCCGATCAGCTGCATGGCGAAGTCCTTGAAGGCCAGCGTCGGCCCGTGGAACAGCTCCAGCAGGTGATGGCCCGGCGCAAGCTGGACCAAGGGCGCGCGGGCGATATGGTCGAAGCCCTGATAGGCGCGGGCGATGGCGCCGCGCAGCTCGGCATCGCTGAAGCTTTCGCCGACGAAGGGGCTGATGACGCGGCGCGCGACCTCTTCATAGGGCAGGCCCTCGAAGCGGGCGATCTCGTCGGCCGAGAACATCGGGATCGCCTCGGGCAGGTAGAGCCCGCCGTCGCGCGCCAGCCCGGTCATCATCGCCTGTTCGAAGTCCAGGACCGGAGCCCGCCCCCGAGTCGAAACGTAACGCATCGCGTCTCCCCTAGTATTGCCGCTGCCTGATACGCCAGATCAGCGCCACTGTCATCCCTGCCCAAACCGCAGCGATCATGAACCATTGCACGGCATAGCTCAGGTGGTTGTTCGGAATGCCCTCGACCGCGACCGGGATCGGCTGCACGCCCTGGGCGTCGCCGCGAACCTCGGCGGCGACGACCAGGATCGGCTCGGTCCCCAGCTGCGCGGCCATGGCGGGCACGTCGCGGGCGAACCAGACGTTCTCGGCCAGGTTGGGCTCGGGCGTGGCGCTGCCCTTCTCGTCGGGCCAATGCAGGTTGCCCGCGACCTCCAGCCGCACCGGCGGGCGCGGGTCGCGCTTGTGGTCCTGGTCGACGAAGCCGCGGTCCAGCAGGATCCGGCGCCCGTCGTCGTTCAGGAAGGCCGAGACCACCTGGTAGCCCCCGCCCAGCTCGCGCGTGCCGGACAGCACGTTGATTTCCTCGCCCGTAGTCTGGCCCGAGACCAGCACCGGCATGTATTTCATCGACGGGTCCACCGCGGCCGGCAGGGCCACGGGCGCGCCCTCGATCCTTTGCTGGATCTGCGCGATCATCCCCTCTTTCCAGTCCAGCCGCTGAAGTTGCCAGACGCCCAGCGAGATCAGGACGGCGCAGCCCAGCACGCCGACGATCAGCGGGAACAGGTAACGGCGCATGGGCGGGCCTCCAAAGCAAACGGCGCGGGAACATCTGCCCCGCGCCGTGGAAATGTCTGTCGGGATCAGCGGCCCCAGATATAGATCACGACAAAGAGGAACAGCCAGACCACATCGACGAAGTGCCAGTACCAGGCGGCGGCCTCGAAGCCGACATGCTGCTGCTGGGTCATCTGGCCCTTGATCAGGCGGATCAGGCAGACGAACAGGAAGATCGTGCCGATGATGACGTGGAAGCCGTGGAAGCCCGTGGCCATGAAGAAGGTGCCGGCATAGACCGTGTCGGCCATGCCGAAGGCGGCATGGCTGTATTCATAGGCCTGCAGCGCGGTGAAGCAGACGCCCAGGATCACGGCGACGATCAGCCCGTTGATCGTCGTCCTGCGGTCGCCCTCATGCACGAAGGCGTGGTGGGCCCAGGTCACGGCGACGCCCGACAGCAGCAGGATCAGCGTGTTGATCAGCGGCAGGTGCCAGGGGTCGAAGGTGACGATGCCTTCCGGCGGCCAGACGCCGTCCTTGATCGGGCTGTCCGGCCCCATCGGATACATGGCGTTCTTGATGAAGGCCCAGAACCAGGCGACGAAGAACATCACCTCGGACATGATGAACAGGATGAAGCCGTATTGCAGGCCGATCCGCACCACCGGGGTATGTTCGCCCGACTCGCCCTCGTTCACGACATCGACCCACCAGCCGAACATGGTGTAGAGAACGGCGGCCAGGCCGATCAGGAACATCCACGGCCCCTCGACCGGCAGCCCGAAGACCGTGATTCCCTTCATCCAGGCGACCGCGCCGGTCAGCATCACGAAGGCGCCGATCGCGCCGAGGAAGGGCCAGATCGATGGCGGCAGGATCTGATAATCGTGGTTCTTTACATGGGCCATGGCTGCGTTCCCGGCTGTTGCTGGTTCTTGTTGCTCAGTTTACGGTCGGTTCCGTTTTCGCGTCCAGCGCCGCCTGCTTGGGCGCGGGAGGATCGGTCCGGTGGAAGGTATAGGACAGGGTGATGTCGCGGATGCGGCCCGCGTCGCGGTCGTTCACCAGATCGGCATCGACGAAGAAGCTGACCGGCATCTCGACCCGCTCGCCCGGTGCCAGCGTCTGCTCGGTAAAGCAGAAGCACTCGATCTTGTTGAAGAAATAGCCGGCCGCATCGGGCGCCACGTTATAGCTGGCGGTGCCGGTGACGGGCTGGTCGGTATTGTTGATCGCCTCGTAGAAGGCGATGGCGTTCTCGCCGATCTTCAGCTCCATCTCGCGCTGCATGGGACGGAAGGTCCAGCCGAGGTTGCTGTCGGCATTGGCGTCGAAGCGCACGCGGATCTTTTCCTCCAGCACGGTATCCGAGGCAGCCTCGGCCACGTTGGTCGTGCCGGCAAAGCCCGTCACCTTGCAGAACCAGGAATAGAACGGCACCGCCGCCCAGGAAAGCGCGCCCATCAGCACGACGACGCCGGCCAGCATGGCCACGGTGCGGCCGTTCGACCTCGGTTGCCCGCTCATTCGCCTGCCTCCTGGTTGGCCGCCGGCGTGCCCGGCGCCGCGACCGGCGCGGCATTGGCCGCCGGCGGATCGGGATCCTGCGGCAGCATCGAGGCGCGCGGGCGGTGGTCATAGCCCTGCATCATGTCGCCCTGGGTGATCTTGACCACCGAGAGCCCGAAGACCAGCGCCACGAAGGCCAGCAGCACGACCAGCAGCCCGATGTTGCGGCTGCGGCGGCGCTTGTGCAGCTCGTGTTCGACCTGGGGCAGCATCACCACCCCCCGATCCAATGCTGGACCAGCAGCGCCAGGAAATGCAGGAAGGTGTAGTAAAGCGACAGGCGGAAATAGCGCTTCTCGACCCGGTAGCCGTCGGCCTGGGCCTGGTCCTCGTCGCGGCGCAGGATCTGCCAGCCGCCGGCGATGAACAGCACGTTCAGCACCGCCGAGACCGCCAGGTAGAGCGGCCCGCCGACCGAGGTGAAGCCCAGCCAGATCGCAAAGGGCGCCAGCACCAGCGTATAGGCGAAGATGTGGCAGCGCGTCACCCTGCGGCCATGCGTCACGGTCAGCATGGGGACGCCGGCCTTGGAATAGTCGTCCTTCATGAACAGTGCCAGCGCCCAGAAATGCGGCGGCGTCCAGAAGAAGATCAGCGCGAACATCAAGAGCGACTCGATGCCGATGCCGCCGGTGGCGCAGGCCCAGCCGATCATCGGCGGAAACGCCCCCGCCGCGCCGCCGATGACGATGTTCTGCGGCGTCGAGCGCTTCAGCCAGATCGTGTAGACCACGGCATAGAAGAAGATGGTGAAGGCCAGGAACCCGGCCGCGAACCAGTTCGCCGCCAGCCCCAGCATCATCACCGACAGGCCCGACAGCGCGATGCCGACCGCCAGCGCCTCGCCCGAGGTCACGCGGCCCGAGGGCACCGGACGGCCCGCCGTGCGGCGCATCACCGCGTCGATGTCGGCGTCATACCACATGTTGAGGGCGCCCGAGGCGCCGCCTCCCAGCGCGATGAACAGCACCGCGCAGAAGGCGACGAAGGGGTTGACCGGCTGCGGCGCGATCCACAGGCCGACGAAGGCCGTGAACACCACCAGCGACATGACGCGCGGCTTCAGCAGCGCGACATAGTCGCCGAAGCCCGCCTCGGCGGGCCCCTCGTATGCGTTGATATCGGCCACGGCCCGACCTTACTCTGCCGAGGCCAGCTTGATGGGGCTGGCGGGCAGGTAGTCCGAGGCGTCGGCGGCGAATTCCTCTTTCGCGCCGGCAAGCCAGGCGTCGTATTTCTCCTGGCTGACCGCCTTGACGACGATGGGCATATAGGCGTGGTTGATGCCGCAAAGCTCGGAACACTGGCCGAAATAGACGCCTTCCTGGTCGACCGAGAACCACAGCTGCGCGATGCGGCCCGGCACGGCGTCCTGCTTGACGGCAAAGGCGGGCACGGTCCAGGCGTGGATCACGTCGGTCGCCGTCACCTGCACCAGCACCTTCTTGCCGACCGGAACCACGACGGCATTGTCGGTGGCCAGCAGGTATTCGTCCTCGGAATAGCCGGCGTCGGCCAGGGCTTCCTTTTCCAGCATCAGCGCATCGAAGGCGATGGCGTCGTTGGGATATTCATAGGACCAATACCACTGGTGGCCGATGGCCTTGATCACCAGGTCGGGATCGTTCGGCATCTCCTGGCTGCGGAACAGGATCGGCAGCGAGAAGGCGCCGATGGCGACCAGGATCAGCACCGGGACCAGGGTCCAGATCACCTCGATCGGGGTGTTGTGGGTAAAGCGCGCCGGCACCGGATTCGCCCGGCGGTTGAAGCGCACGATGCAGATCAGCAGCAGCAGGCAGACGAAGATCGTCACGGCCGTGATGATGTAGAGCACGAAATGATCCAGCCATTGCTGGTCATGCGCCAGCGGGCTCGACGCCGGCTGGAAGTTCATCCCGCCGTTCACCGGCTTGCCGATCACCGGCAGATCGCCCAGCACGTCCTGCGCCCAGGCCGGCACGGCCGTCATCGTCGCAACTCCCAGGCTCATCACCGCCGCCACCCCGCGGCGCTTGGTCGCAATTGCCATCATCCCATCCCGTTGCCTATCATGCCACCGGCAGACCCCTGTCCCAGAGCCCCCAGCATTCGGTCCTGCACCAGAACCATATCTTACCCCGGCGGGCAAGCCATACCTATCGACTTCTTGTCAAAAAACCCCTAGGCCGGGCGGCATGACAAGGACCGGTTCCATGACAGACGCTTCGTTTTCGCCCTTCCGGACGCATCTCGATCAGGACCGCGCGCTGCGCATCCTGCGCGACGCCCTGGCGGGCGCCGATGACGGCGAACTTTTCCTGGAACGCGCGCGTTCCGAGGCGCTGGTCTTCGACGACGGCCGGCTGCGCACCGCCAGTTATGACGCCGAACAGGGCTTTGGCCTGCGCGCC
>JAANMV010001285.1_pt1 | contig 28296 bp, 23 predicted proteins | sample 7279661 | NCBI WGS metagenome assembly JAANMV01 (sample SAMN14094540, study PRJNA606508) | bioreactor metagenome | isolation source: A lab-scale SPAN reactor treating ammonium-rich wastewater day 121 | place: Ireland: Galway | collected 2017-05-16
TCCTGAAGCGGACGAACCAGAATCGACCGCCTCTAGACCGCCCGCGAATTCCCCTCTCCCTGAGGGAGAGGGGTCAGGGGTGAGGGTTTCCGGGGTGGAAGTCTCAAGGATGAAGGCGCCACGGTCGGCGGATCGAACATCACCATCACGACCGCCCGCGAATTCCCCTCTCCCTGAGGGAGAGGGGTCAGGGGTGAGGGTTTCCGGGGTGGAAGTCTCAAGGATGAAGGCGTCACGGTCGGCGGATTGAACATCACCACTACGACCGTCTGCGAATTCCCCTCTCCCTGAGGGAGAGGGGTCAGGGGTGAGGGTTTCCGGGGTGGAGGTCTCAAGGATGAAGGCATCACGGTTGGCGGATCGAATATCACCATCACGACCGTCTGCGAATTCCCCTCTCCCTGAGGGAGAGGGGTCAGGGGTGAGGGTTTCCGGGGTGAGGGTTTCCGGGGTGAGGGTTTCAGAGCCGAGGGTCTTGGGGCCGGGGGGAGAGGGGGCCGTCCACACCGCAGCTAACTCCCGCCGTGGGATACCGCCGTGCAAGAACGCCATGCTGACGCTCCCGACAGGCTTGTCCCCGTAGAACAACGCGAGCTGACCGGTCGGCGCGAAGATGCCGATGGCGACCGCTTCGACATCGTGGGCCGCGCAAATGGCCATGAACGCATCCCAATTGGCCGGCGGGATCGCCAGCACCATACGCTCCTGCGCCTCGCTCAACCAGATTTCCCACGGCCGCAAGCCCGGATACTTCAGCGGCACGTCGGCGAGCTGCACATGCGCGCCGAGGTCTTTGCCCATCTCGCCAACGGCGCTGGAGAGACCCCCCGCCCCGCAGTCCGTGATGGCCGTGTACAGGCTGGCGTCGCGCGCCTTGAGCACGACCTCCTGCACCTGCTTCTCGACGATCGGGTTGCCGATCTGCACCGCGCCGCCGGAGAGCTGTGCGGTCGACGTATCCATCTCCATGCTGCTGAACGTCGCGCCGCGCAGGCCATCACGACCGGTGCGCCCGCCGATGACGACGATCAGGTCGCCGGGCTGAGCTTCCGTGCGGTGCGATCCACGTGGGATCAGCCCGACACAGCCAGCGAATACGAGAGGATTGGCGGTGTAGCCGGGGTGATAATGCACCGCGCCGTTCACGGTCGGGATGCCCATCTTGTTGCCGTAGTCTTCGATACCGTGGATGACGCCCGCGATGATCCGGCGCGGATGCAGGACGTTGTGCGGCAGGGCGTTCATCGGTGTATCGGGCAGGCCGAAGCACAGCACGTCGGTGTTGGCGATGGGCCGCGCGCTGACCCCCAGCACGTCGCGGATCACGCCGCCCGCGCCGGTGTTCGCGCCGCCGAACGGCTCTAGCGCCGACGGCCGGTTATGCGTCTCGACTTTGAACGCGACATCGAATGCGTCGTCGAACGCGACGATGCCGGCGTTGTCGACGAAAGCCGAGCGCACCCACGGCTTAGCGAGCTGTTCGGTCGCGGCACGAATGTACGTCTTGAGCAGGCCGTCGATTTCCTGCGTGACCGGCTGGCTGTTGGGCGGAGCGCCGTGCGCCGGGCCGGTGTAGGTGATCTTGGCGCGGAAGGTTTTGTGTACGCAGTGTTCCGACCACGTTTGCGCCAGCATTTCGAGTTCGACATCAGTCGGGTCGCGCTGAATCTCCTCGAAATACGCCTGAATCGCGCGCATCTCGTTGAGATCGAGCGAGAGCCGCCGGTCTTTGCTGAGATTGAGCAGGGCGTCGCTGGAAAGCCCGCGCACCGGGATGATCTCGACCGTGTCGTCGGTGGGCTGAACGGCGACGAACGGCGCGCCGATGGGCGTATCGAAGCTGACGCGGTGGATCACTGTATTGACCAGCACCCCGCGCGCGATAGCGCCGATGTCGGAATCGGATAGATCGCCGGTGAGTTCGTAACGTTCGCCAGTAGCCGCCTGCTCGACTGCCACACCGATCAGGGCCGCCGCGTGCTTCAGGCTGTCGGCGACGGCATCGGTGACGCCGGGCAGCAGGGTGCGCTCGACCAACCGCGCGTCGTCCATCGTGGGCGAGACGCCGAGCGCATACGTTTCAGTCACCGGATCGGCCAACAGCGCGCTGGCGAGACGGTGGGCATCGTCATCGGAGAGCGTGCCGGATACAAAAAACAGCCGCGTGACAATGCACGCGGTGAGTGAGGCGAAACCGAGTTGGTGTGCAGCGTCGACAAGGCGACGGTCACTGGCGGAAATGCGCGGACGGACTTCGATACGAGTGATCTGCACCGTATGAACCCCCTGAACATGCGGCGGATTTCACCACACAACGTTACATGAGAACGAGGGCGGTGAGTACCCTAGAGTCGGCCGGATAGGGTGGCACTGTGCTGCATTGATAACCATGTTGGGCGTGAAACTCGATGATCGAAACGTCATCGAGCCGGATTTGCTGCGCTCAGCCCGGACGCGACAGTGGGGATCGGGACGACTCGTCGGCTCGGCGCGCCTGATCGGGTTATCGAGATTGTGTTACGTTCATCCGGCTCAATCGGCAAGATCACGAAATTCGCGCTGTATGCGGCGGCCGTTCATCTCGGCAGGGTTTTCGGCTGAGTCGTTCCGCCGGTACAGCACCGGCACGGCCCGCGTGATGCGCGCTGCTGTGTCATCACCCGTGTGCGGACTGCTTGCAATCCGGCTTGCCGACTGGCGATAATCCCAATTCGTCGATTGAGTATGCAAAGGACATCACCATGAATCGCTCGGACTTCAAGGCGTTCCTCGCGGAGCTGCTCGGCACGTTTACCCTCGTATTCATCGGTGCGGCGGCCGTGATCGTCGCGCCCCAGTTCGGGGTGGCTGTCCCGGCGTTTGCGCATGGGTTGGCGCTGGTGGGGATCGTGTTCGTCTACGGCCCGTTCAGCGGCGCGCATGTCAACCCGGCGGTCACGCTGGGCGTGTTCGTGGCGGGGCGGATCAGCGCGTCGAAGATGATTCAGTACTGGGTCGCGCAATTCATCGGCGGAATCATCGGCGGTGTGTTGGCGGTGGCCTTGATGAATACCGGCGCGGCCGATTTCAATTACGGCCAGACGCTCGGCTCGATTGATCCGCTCGATTTCCGCGTTATGGCGATTGAGGCGGTGCTGACGTTCTTCCTCGTAGCGGCCGTTCTGCAAACGGCGGTGTTCGGCCGCGGCGGGGCGCTTGCGCCGCTTGCGATTGGCCTGACGCTCACGTTTGCGATCTTCGCGGGCGGCGCGTTCACCGGCGCATCGCTCAACCCGGCGCGCACGATTGGCTCGGCGCTGGCGGCCGGCGATCTGAGTTACATCCTTCCGTATATCATCGGGCCGTCTGTTGGCGGTGCGGTGGCGGCGCTGGTGAACGCCTTCCTGTTGGGGCCGGACGGCGAAGCCCAGTAGCAAGCGGTCAAGTGTTGTGTCTTGACTGTAAACGCAGGGTGACTAAGCGTGCGGATCACGGCAGCGCTGCGTCGCGATCCGCATTTCGATTAGCCGCTTCTCAATTCCGTGTCATAATCTCGGCATGATGACATTCGACCGACCACGACCCTTTGGCGTGTCGCTGCGCTGGCGCGTTCTGCTGCCGATCGTGCTGAGTGGCATTTTCGTGCTGATTGTCGGCGCGATTCTGTACACCGCGCCGGCCGACCGTGTGCGCGCGCGCTTTCCGCTGTATATCCTGATGGCGGCGATGGTGCCGCTGGTCGCCGCGCTGTATGTCGGCCTGCGGATTTCGCACCGAATGCGGCGCACGACCGACATCATCGCGCAGTTGGCTGCGGGGCATCGCACCGCGCGGTTGAACATCGCGGCGGACGAATTCGGCGATCTGGCGCTGGCGCTCAACCGCTATGCCGAGTACGTACAAGAGAAAGCCGACACGCTGCGGTCGCAGCTGCGAGTCAGCCGGCAGGAGACGACGCAGCTCGCCGCGAGCATCGACGCGCTGCCGGAGGGCGTGATCGTCCTCGACCTCAATGGGCGCGTGGTGCAGGTCAACACGTCGGCGCGCAAGCTGCTCGCCCCGCTGATGAAGGGTGACGATCCGACGGCGCTGACCGAGACCGTGACCGATGCGCTCGGCGATGCGCTCGCGCCGGGGGTCTATGCGCTGGGCGATCCGATGCGCGTCGACGTGGCCGACCAACTCGTTCAGGCGCAGGTCACGGCGGTGATGAACTACGACAGCACACGCGTCGGCACGGTGGTGCTGCTGCGCAAGGTGCTGGCCGACAGCGACGTCTTACAGCTGCCGCACGAGACCTCGGTGCTGCCGCTGGAGACGCTGATCTGGAAGGTCAGCAACGAGTGGCGGCAGATCGCCATCAACCATCACATCGAGCTGCAAGTGCAGATCAAGACGCGCGGCCTCAAGATCAGCGGCGACATTCAGCGGCTGAGCTGGGCGCTGGGGAGCATCCTCGACAACGCGATCAAATACACGCCGGCGGGCGGCACGGTCATGCTGCAAACGCGCGAACCGGAGGAAGGCCGGGTCACGATCCGGGTGCGTGACAACGGCGTCGGCATCAAGCGCGAGGAACTGCCGCACGTGTTCACGCGCTTCTACCGCGGCAATCCTGAAACCGACGATGGCCGGCCGGTGAGTGTTCCGGGAAGCGGGCAAGGGCTGGCGTTGGCGCGTCAGATCGTGATAGAGCACGGCGGCGAGATTGACATCAAGAGCCGTCCGGGCGCCGGAACGGCCGTATACGTCATCCTGCCGTTGATCGACTAGCGGATCACCAGCTCGCACTGCTGTTCTGCGCCGCGAGACGCCGGATCGCAGCTGCCCAGCCGCGTGCCATTCCATGACACCGCGAACGTCGTGCGCCAAAAGACCGCATCGCTGGGAATTTGGGTGAACCGGTCAACCGGCTGCGGGCAGCTGTAGTCCTCAGGGTTGAACACGCGCCGCTGCTGCATCAGCACCGCGCACACGCCGGGCTGCAGCATGCCGATCGGGCGCGGGCCGCCCAGCAGTGGCGCATCTGTCCCATCGGCAGAGAAGCTCAAGCGCGAGATATTGACGGGCTGGTCGCTGGTGACCTGCACGACGAAAATGTCGAACGAGTAGCGCAGCAGGAGATGCACAGGTTCGGGCCGGGGCGTCGGCGTGGGGGTGCGGCCGATAATGGCTTCGGTGGTCGCGGTCGGGGCGCCGTCGTCGGTCGGGGTCGACGTGGGGCTTGGGGACGCCTCGGCCTCGGCTGTCTCCGAAGGTTCGAGGGTCGGTGATGCGCTTGGCGTGACGGAGGCGGTTTCGGTCGCGGCCTCATCGGTGGCTGTCGCGCGCTCGTCCGTCGCGGTGATTGCGACGGTCGGTTCGGCGGTTTCATCGGTCGGGACGGCTGTCCCGGTTGAGTCAGACGGCACCGTTGCGCTGGCGTCCGGGGTTCCGGCAGTCGCTGATGCGGTGGCCGTGGCTGTCTCCGTGTCCTCCGGGGTCGCCGTTACGAAAAAGTCCGGCCCATGAGTCAGCGCGATGATGGCGATCGCTTCCGCCGTCGATGTCGCGGCGACTTGGGCGCGGCCGGTCGCGCGGGCCTGCCGTGCTTCGGTGGTCTGCGTGTCGTTGGCGGTTGGCGGCACGTCGGTCTTGGTCGGCGTATCGGTCGGGGTGGCCGTATCCGTGGCGGTTGAGGTATCCGTAGCGGTCGGCGTATCGGTCGCGGTCGGTGTCGGGGTCAACGTCGGCGCGAGTGCGGTCTCGGTCGCCATGATGGACGCGGCGGTGTTGGCTGCATCGACGGTACGGGTCGCGTTGACGATTGCGACGGCGGTCTGCGCAGCCGCGGTTGCGGTCGCGTTGTTGTTGGCGTACAGACGCGACAACCCGACAATCGCCACGACGCCGAACACCAGCGCGCCGATTAGCACGCCGATAATCGCGAGGATCAGCGTCCAGCGTGTCTCCGGCGGCTTGGGGGGACGCTCGACCCGCTGCGAGATCGGTGTGCGGGCGTCCGGGATGACGACGGTCGGTGACACGCTGCCGGGGAGCGGCCGCACGTTCGATGCCGGCGGCGCGGAGTGCATCGTCGATGCGCCCTGATAAGCCGCCTTGACCGCGCGGATGAACTCACCGGCGGTTTGGTGCCGGGCCTTGGCGTCCTTGCTCAACGCCTTGAGCAGTTCACGCTCTACAGGCTCCGGGATGTCCGGGTTGATGGCGCGCGGCGACGGGGGCGGCTCGCTGATATGGCTGAGCGCCACCTGCATCGGCGTATCGGCGCGGAAGAGCATGTCGCCGGTGAGGATTTCGTACAACACGACGGCCATCGCGTAGATGTCGCTCTGCGGGACGGCGGTCTCGCTGGCGAGCGCCTGTTCGGGCGCGATGTAACGCGGCGTGCCAAAGGCGGTGCCCATCGTCTTATCTTTGGACTGCCACAGCGCCAGCCCGAAGTCGGTCAAGTAGGCGCGGTCGCCTTCGGTGAGCAGCACGTTCGACGGCTTGAAGTCGCGGTGGATAATACCGCGCCCATGTGCATAGTCGAGCGCCTCGGCGATCTGTTCGAGGATGTTCAGCGCGCGCATCGGATCCATCAGCTTGCCGAGGCGGCGCAGGCGCGAAATCTCGTCGGCCAGATCGTTGCCGTCGATCAGGCGCATGGCGATGAACATATAGCCGTCTTGTTCACCGGTTTGGTAGACCGTGACGATGTTGGGATGATCCAACTGGGCGACGGCACGCGCCTCGCGGGCGAATCGTTCAGGCAAGCTCTCATCACTGTCGAGCAGTTCACGCATCAGAACTTTGACGGCGGCGTAACGCTGAAGCCGCTTGTCCAGTCCTTTATAGATGCGTGCCATGCCGCCTGACGTCATCAGGTCGACAAGCTCATAATCGCCGAGCGATTTACCGATCAGCGTGCCTTGCGGGCCGAACGGAGTTTCGTTCATCCGCGTCCTCTGTCGCGTGGGTCTAGGCTGCTAACTGTAGCACGCACCGGCGCGGCGTTCCACTTGGGTTTGTGTACGGTTGTCATGCGTCGTGCGCGATCAATTGTTGGATCCACGCCCAAAGCTGCGCCGTCCACGATCGGACGACGTGCGCCCCTCGCCGTTGAGCATGCGTTTGGCCTTGTTGACGTCGCTTTCATGCTTGAGCAGGACGGTCAGCGTGTTTTGCAGCGTGTCCTTGTCGAGTGTATCGGCATTGAGCATTACCAGCGCGCGCGCCCAATCCAGCGTCTCTGATACGCTTGGCGCCTTCTTGAGATCCATCGACCGCAGGCTTTGCACGACCTCAACCGCCTGTTCGGCGAGGCGGGCGTTGAGCTGTGGCACGCGCAGGCGCACGATGGCAAGCTCGGCAGCTTGTGTCGGATAATCTATGAACAGGTACAAGCAGCGCCGTTTGAGCGCCTCGCTCAATTCACGCGTGTTGTTGCTGGTCAGCACGACGGTGGGCATGTGACGCGCCTTGATCGTGCCAAGCTCCGGCACCGACACCTGAAAGTCGCTCAGGATTTCGAGCAGGAACGCCTCGAACTCGGCGTCGGCGCGGTCGATCTCGTCGATCAACAGGACGACCGGTTCATCGGCGGTGAGCGCCTTGAGCAGCGGGCGAGCCAACAGGAAGCGTTCGCTGAAGAATACGCTCTCCTCCGCGCCGAGGCGGTCGGCGGCCTCGCGCAGTGTCTCCGCGCTCGACAGCATATCGCTCAGCTTATCGCGTAGAAGTTGGGTATACAGCATCTGCTTGGCGTATTCCCACTCGTAAAGCGCCTTGCTCTCGTCCAAACCCTCATAGCACTGCAAGCGGATCAGCGGCCGCTCGGTCGCCAGCGCATAGGCCTTCGCCAGCTCAGTCTTGCCGACTCCCGCCGGGCCTTCGGCCAGCACGGGCTTGTTGAGCCGGTCGGCCAAGAACATAACCGTGCCGATGTCGTCGCTGGCGATGTACTGCTGTTCGGAGAGCGCGGTTTTAAGCTCGTTCAAGTTGGAATACATGGCGTGCGTGCCTTTTCGCTAAGCCAACGCGGGAACGCCGGCGGATTGAGTCCCTTGTTTCAGAGTGTTCGATAAGCGGCGGAACTGACGGTATCTCATCACTCGTCACGCATCACGATCAACGTCCACTGCGTCATGGGAGACCCAATCTCTCGACTTTCGGTAACCTGCTTTAGACAGAAGCTTATTTCAGAACTGCCCACGGCCGGCAGCTAACTGGGTAGTGTTTCGCTCAAATCGTGGTCGTCTTCGACCTGCGCGGCGGTCAGCCCGAAACGCCGCCGCCGCTTGCTGAAGTCGATCAGCGCCAGCAGGAACTGCTCACGGTTGAAATCCGGCCAGAGCGTGTCGGTCGCGTAGTATTCGCTGTATGACCCCTGCCAGATCAGGAAATTGCTCACGCGGAGTTCGCCGCTGGTGCGAATAATCAGGTCGGGATCGGGCAGGCCGCTGGTGTACAGGTAGCTTGCGATCAGGTCTTCGTTGATGCTGTCCGGCGGGATGCCGTCCTGTACGATGCGCCGCACCGCGTGAACGATCTCGTCGCGGCCGCCGTAATTGAAGGCGACGTTGAGGATCAGCCGTGTATTGTGACGGGTGTATTCGCAAGCGTGGATCACCTTGCGCTGGATGCCGGGCGGGATGCCGTCTAGTTCGCCGATGTGGCGAATTTGCACGCCGTTGGAGTGCAGCTCGCGCAGTTCGCGGTCGATCACCATCTCAAGAATTTTGAGCAGCAGGCGCACTTCACGGCGGGGGCGTCCCCAGTTTTCCGTCGAGAACGCGTAAATCGTGAGGATTTCGACGCCGAACTCAACCGCGGCGCGGATAATCGTGCGTAGGTTCTCGGTGCCCTGCCGATGTCCCTCGCTGCGAGGCAGCCCGCGCGCAGCGGCCCAACGCCCGTTGCCGTCCATGATGATGGCGACGTGGCGCGGGACACGCTCTGGCAGCGCGAGCGGCGCAGCGGTGACAGATGGGTCTACGACATTTGCGGCCATACCAGCGGCCCTCGATCAACTTCGCTTCAGGGTGCCAAGACGGAGGCGGCCTGCGATAGGCCCGCAGCATCAGGGCCAGTGCAGGTTCCGATCTCCCGCGTCTGCATACGGCGCAGAGTCACACCGCGCCGTACTCCATTGTATTACACTTCCATCATCTCTTTTTCTTTGTTCTTGGTCAGCTCGTCGACCTGTGCCGAAAACTGTTCGATCAGCTTCTGCACCTCCGACTCGCCGTGTTCGAGGTCATCCTCGGAGATCATCTTCTCGCGTTCAAACTCTTTCATGTCCTCGATAGCGCCACGGCGGATATTGCGCAGGCTGACGCGGGCGTCTTCGGCGCGCTTGTGCAGCACCTTGATGAGTTCGACGCGGCGTTCGCGCGTCAGCGGCGGCATGTTCAACCGGATTTGCGTGCCGTCGGTGTTGGGCTGCATACCGATATTGGCTTCCATAATGGCGCGCTCGATGGCCTTCACCGCTGACCCGTCGAACGGTCGGATCAGGATTTGCATCGGCTCCGGCGTCGAGATGTTGGCGAGCTGGCGCAGTTCGGTCGGCTGGCCGTAGTACTCGACCTCGAGCCGGTCGACAAGGCCGGTGCTGGCGCGATTGCTGCGGATGCCCTGCAAGTCCTGCTCGTACACGCTGAGGGTGGACTTCATCTTGTTGCGGGTCTCTTTGAGTACGTCGTCGATCATGGTCTAACGCCTCTGCTGAGCGTGAATCGGTTACGTGTACGCTTAACTATACCGCAACGCGGGCAGTCCCTGAAGAGCAGGCGTAGGAGTCAGCGGACAGTAGTCAGTTGTCAGCGGGCCTCGCTGAAAATCGAATCAACTGCCGGAGCCGTCGATCGACTCTGTTATCTGACGACTGATCCCTGATGACTGCCTCCTTCCCTACGTGTATCCTCGGGCCTGAAAGGCGGCGTAGAGGGCGACAGCGCCGGCGGTGGCGACGTTGAGACTGGCGACATGACCACGCATCGGCAGCGACATCAGCAGGTCGCACGTCTCGCGCACGAGCCGGCGCATGCCCTCGCCTTCGCTGCCCATGACGAGTCCGAGCGCCATGTTCAGGTTGGCGTTTTCGAGCGCAGGGACATCGGGGCCGGCTTCCATGCCGACCAGCCAGATATCGTGCTTTTTGAGGTCTTTCATCGTGTTGACGAGGTTGGTGACCTGCACGACATGAATGTGCTCGACGGCACCGGATGACGCGTTGACGACAGCGGGCGTCACGCTGGCGCTGCGCCGATCCTGCATGATGACGCCGTGTACCCCGACAGCGTCCGCCACGCGAATCAGCGCGCCGACGTTCTGCGGGTCTTTGAGCAGGTCGAGCAGCAGCACAAACGGCCGTTCACCGCGCGCCGTCGCCAGATTGAGCACGTCTTCAAGCTGCATATACGGGTAGGGGCTGACGCGCAGCAGCGTCCCTTGATGATTCGCGCCGTTCGACAGATCGTCGAGGATGCGCCGCGTCACGCGTTTGACGTCGATGCGCCGCGCCTGCGCCATCTGAATGATCTCGGCGACCTTGCCGCGCTCCTCGATACGGTCGGCGATGAGCAGTTGGTCAGGCTTGCGCCGGCGTGCGCGCAGGGACTCCAGAACGGCCCAATGCCCGTACAGAAACTCCATTAGATGCCCTCCGACGCCTCGCCAATGGCGAAATTGACGACAGCGCGCGCGTGCAGCGCGGTGGTGTCATACAGTGGAAGCGGGCTGTGCTCCGGCTTGACGAGCAGGCCGAGTTCGGTACAGCCGAGGATGATCGCCTGAGCGCCGAGTATGTGCAGCTTCTCGATGACGGCGACAACCTGCGCGCGGCTCTTGCGGCGCACTTTGCCGCGCACCAGTTCGCCGTAGATGATGCGGTTGACCGTCTGGCGATCTTCATCCTCAGGGACGATGACGCTCAGCCCGTGCTTGATGGTGAGCCGGCTGCGATAGAATTCCTGCTCCATCGTGTAGATCGTCGCCAGCAGGCCGACCGTCTCATGGCCGGACATCATCGCGGCGCGGGCGGTCGGGTCGGCGATATGAATCAACGGGATGTCGACCGCGGCTTGCACTTCGCCGGCCATGCGGTGCATAGTGTTGGAGCAGATCACGATGCACTCCGCGCCGGCGCGTTCGAGCCGATGCGCGGCGTCGACCATCAATCGGGCGGCCGCATCCCACTCACCAGCGGCTTGCAGCGCCTCGATCTCCGCGAAGTCGAAGCTGGTCATCACGCAGTCGGCGGAGTGCATGCCGCCCAGCTTTTCACGCACGATTTGATTGAGGAGCCGGTAGTACTCCGCTGAGGATTCCCAGCTCAAGCCACCGATCAGTCCGATGCGTTTCATGGTCACTCGCCTTTCCACACCGTGCCGTCAGGCCGGTCTTCCAGCGTGATTCCAAGCGCGGCCAGCTCATCGCGAATCCGGTCGGACTCGGCCCAGTTTTTGGCCTTGCGGGCTGCCGTACGCAGATCGATCAGCATTTGAATCAAGCCGGCTTCGCGCGCGGCGTTGGCGCCCGCTTGCTGCTGCGGCGCGATGATCCCCAGCACGCCGCCGGCGAGGTCGCTGTATACGCCGTCGATCGCCTTGAGCGTTTCGACGCCGACGGTCGTACCGCTGTTAAGCAGCACGTTGACATCACGCGTGAGGTCTTGCAGCGCGGCGACGGCCAGCGGCGCGTTGAAGTCGTCGTTCATCGCCTCGGTGAAGGCTGTGCGCGCCTTGTCGAGCCGTTCGGTGAAGGCCGCGCCCTCGTCGCCGGCGGGGGCGCTGGCGATCTGCGAACGCACAAGCCACACCGCGTTGTTGAGGCGCTCCCAACCGCCCTGCGCGCCGCGCATCGACTCCTCGCTGTACGTGACCGGGCTGGTGTAGTGCGCGCCCAGCACGAACATGCGGATCACCTCGGGCCGGTACGTCTCCAGCGCGTCCTTGATCGTGACGTAATTGCCCAGCGACTTGCTCATCTTGGTCGGGATGCCGAACTGATCCGGCACGTTGAGCGACCCGACCAGCATCCAGTACCGCGCGAAGTCGGCGTCGTTGGCGCACTCGCTCTGCACGATCTCGGACTCGTTGTGTGGGAAGATGTTGTCTACGCCGCCGCCGTGGATGTCGAATGTCGCGCCCAGATACTTCTTCGCCATCGCCGAGCACTCGATGTGCCAACCGGGGAAGCCCTCGCCCCACGGGCTGTCCCAGCGCAGGATGTGCTCAGGCTCGGCACGCTTCCACAGGGCGAAATCCTCGGCGTGGTGCTTCTCGTCGCGGATGGCCTCGCGCGTGCCGGCCTCCTGCTGGTCGATGCGCCGGTTCGACAGCTTGCCGTAGCCGGGCGCGCTGGTCACATCGAAGTACACGCTGCCGTTGGCGACGTAGGCGTATTCCTTCTCGATCAGCGTCTGGATCATCTTGATCTGCTCGGGCACATGGGCGCTGGCGCGGGGCGAGATGTCGGGGCGCTGCACGCCGAGCGTGTCCATGTCCTGAAAGTAGTGGCGCGCGTAATGCTCGACGATCTGCATCGGCTTGGCCTGAAGCTGACTGGCCTTGCGCAGAATGCGGTCTTCGCCGCTCTCCAGCAGATGGCCGACATCGGTGATGTTCTGCACGTACAGCACGTCGTAGCCGGATGCCCGCAGCCACCGCACAACGACGTCGAACGAGATGTACGTCTTGGCGTGGCCGAGGTGCGAGTATTCCTGCACGGTCGGGCCGCAGACGTACATACCGATGCGTTCGGGTTCCAGCGGGACGAACTCGACCTTCTGACGGCCCAGCACGTTGTAGATCATCAGGCTCATTGACGGTTCACTCCGTTTCTTCAGGGATGTCGCCCTTGCGTTCCATGCCCTCCGGCACGGCAAAGATGATGCGGCCGGTCTCGCGGTTAATCAAGCGCGTGACGACCACCTTGATGGTACGATCCATGTACTGGCGGCCCTGCTCGACAATCACCATCGTTCCGTCTTCGAGGTAGCCGACGCCTTGATTCGCCTCGCGGCCCTCTTGGAAGATGTGGATCATCAGCGATTCGCCGGGGATGTAGATGCTGCGCACCGCGTTGGCGAGCAGGTTGATATTGAGTACCAGCACGCCCTGCGCGTCAGCGACCTTGTTCAGGTTGAAGTCGTTGGTGATGATGGCCGCTTCATAGCGGCCAGCCAACGCCACCAGCTTATCGTCGACTTCCGCGATGTCCTCGAAGTCGTCCTCGACGATCTTCACGATAATGAAATCGCTGCGCTGTAGTTCGTTGAGCTTGACCAACCCGCGCCGGCCGCGATTGCGCCGCAGTGGATCGGACGAGTCGGCGACGTGGTGCAGCTCGCTCAGAATGAAGCGCGGCACGATGATCGTCCCGACCAGAAAGCCGGTGCGGACGATGTCGACCACGCGCCCGTCGATCAACGCCGACGTGTCAATGATGACCTGTCGGTTCGACGGCATGAGCAGCTTGCGCTGGCCCGGCCCGCCGCTGATCTGCTCCCACAGCTCACGGCTGCGCAGGGCGAAGGTCGTCGCCAGCAGATAGGTGCCGATGATCGAGATCACGGCCGGCAGCACGCTTCCCACCACGCCGCCCAGCAGCGAGATCGGATACGCCAGCAGCAGCGTGAGCAGCAGGCCGATGGCCGCGCCGACAATCGCCATCACGAGGACTTCGATCGAGAGCGAGTTGACCATCCGGGCCAGCGCGCGCACGGGCCGCGTTGTGAGCCACGGTGTGAGAATGATGCCGAACAGCGTTCCAACGAGGCCGAACAGGACGCCGCCAACCGGCTGTTGCAGGCTGATCGCTTCGCCGAGGTCAGCGCCTAAGCGCGCACCGAGAACGGCGAAGACGACCATCCCTATCATACGAGAGAGAAAGTCGAGCGACATGGACACACTCCTGTGGGTCGCGCCCGCGTTTCGCCTACCGATAATGCCGGATAGGTGCGTGATTGATTGCATCACGGTGCAGGTGGCGAACCAGCGATAATGAAGGAAGGTGTTGTGGCGCGCTGGCTGCGGCACTCACGCGCTTGCCGGCGATTATACGCTAGAGTAGGCCTGCAAGATAGACACGCGCGGGCGGCTGGGCGTGGCGTACATCATTCAGCGTGTAGAGGTGTCGTGCGGATCGTGGGCGGGATGGCGCACTCTGCCGAACCGGTCTTTTCCCGCGCGAAAGGCGATGGCCTGCTCATAGAACTGGATAACTCGATCCATCTTGTCGTCCCATATATTGGCTTCTGCCCATACGCGGGCCGCGGCGGCCATCCGCGCACGGACGGCGGCGTCCCCGACCAGCGCGCGCACCGCCGTGACGAGCGCCGCGATATCGCCAGTGTCGAATGTGAACCCGGTCACGCCGGATTCGACCATCTCCGGCACGCCGCCAACCCTCGCGGCCACGACAGGAAGCCCGGACGCCATCGCCTCTGCCACGACGAGGCCGTAAGTCTCCATGCGCGACGGAAACACAAATATGTCGGAGCTTGCGTAGGCGGCGCTCAGGTCGTCGCCGTGCAGGGCGCCGGTGAACGTAACCGGACAGCCGCGAAAATACGCTTCCAGATCGGCGCGCTCCGGCCCATCCCCGACCAGCGCGAGCCGCACATCCGGCGTCGATTCCAGCACCGCGCGCAGATCGCGCAGGCGCTTCTCCTCACTGAGCCGTCCGACGTACAGCAGCAGGGTCGACGTGTCATCCCCACCGAGGCGCGTCCGCATCGCTGCCGACCGGCAGCGCGGGTGGAAGCGCGTGGTGTCGACGCCGCGGCCCCATACCACAATCGGCGGGCGCACACCTTGTTCGCGGATACGTCCGACCATGTGCGCGGCGGGCGCGATCAGCAGGTCGGCACGGTTGAACATCACGCGCCCCAGCCATGCGCCGGCCGGCCACGCCCACGCGAATCCGAACTGCGGGGCGAGGCGCTCGTAGTCGATGTGAAAGCTGACGACGCGTGGGGTGTTCATCGCCAGCATCATAAACATGCCGCTTCCGCCGGTGAATCCGGCATGGATGAAGTGGCCGACATCCGGCTTGAACGTGCGCACCTTGCGATACGTCAGATAGCCCGGCCAGCTCAGCTTGAGGCCCGGATATGCCCAAAACGGGATGCCCGGCACGCGCACGACCTGCGCGCCCGCGTACTCATCCACGGGGCCGAGATCGGGGCAGACGACCATCACGGTATGGCCGCGTGCTTGCAGATGTTCGAGCAGTAGCCGGATCACCGTAACGATGCCGTCGACTTTGGGCAGAAAGGTGTCGGTGAACAGGACAATGCGCATGGGGGAGTGGTTAGGGGTCAGGGGTCAGTGGTCAGGGGTCAGTGTTCAGGAGTCGGAGGTCAGGGGGCAGGGGGTCAGAGACCGTTTGAGATCATTGTCGGGACGTTGCCTTCACAGCTTCACAAGAGATTCGCATTCCATATCTTGCCCCCGGCCCTCTCTCCATGGCCACGACCATAGGGAACACCAAAGGTCTAGAGAGGGGGAGTCGAGCGTAGTGAGGCGGGGGCGAGGTTGATGTCTTGGCTAAAACCCCTTCTCAAAAGACCTCTAAGCGGAAATGCTGCATCTTGACCGGCAACTAAGAACTGACAGCTTTCGACTGCTGGCTTAATCCTTCTGTCTGTCACCCGCGTTATGATACATTCGTAGATCAGTGTACCTGTAGATCGGATCCATGAATCGCGCAAAATTCAGCAGGATGGGTGTACCACTGTTGCATGCTGCCATTGCGGTCATCGTATTGGCCCTCGCAACAAGCAAGTACGGCCTCGGCATCTCTGCCGACTCGGTCGAGTATCTCTCAATGGCCGAGAGCTTTGCGGCGACGGGGCGGCTCGTGAATTTTCACGGCCAACTTCTGACCGTATTCCCTCCGCTTTATACGCTTTCGATTTCACTCGTCTCTGGCGTGTTTGATGTAGCAACCGCGGCGCACGTAGTGCAGTTGCTCCTGTTCGGCGTATTGATCTTCGGCCTATCAACTGAAGTGCGGAGCTTGACGGGATCGAGGTCGGTGCTGAATCGGGCGACATATCATGCTCTTGTCGCGGCGCTGGTGTTCTCGCCCGTATTTGCGATTTCACGATTCGCGTGGTCGGAGACGATGTACGTGGTGATCAGTATGGCGCAGTTTTGGGTTATGCGATCACTCGTGCGGCGGATGTCATTTGCAGGCGTGATGGGCGCCTCCTTGCTAGCAGGCGCAGCGGTAATGACGCGCTATATCGGAATCGTCAACATCGGGACACTGCTCTTTACCGTGCTATTCCTAACCTCCGCCAAAACCTCACGAAAGCTGACATACGTTATGATGACGATTGTGGTCAGTGGTACCGCGATTGTCCTCTGGATGCTCAGAAACTACGGGGTAGATCAAACCATTCTCGGACCACGGTACCCATCTGAAGTCGGCATCTTCGAAAACGCTCAGCGCGTCATTACGACGGTGGCGAGCTGGATCGTTCCTTACCCATTAGCATCCCAGATTGTAGTGGCTGTATTCATACTCGTGCTTGGTGGGACGGCAGCCGTATGGATGCTCTGGAGGAATCGTTCGCGTGTGGACTTGCGACTCGTCTTGCTGCTTGCCGTCTATACGGCGCTATATACCGGGTGGATGATCGTCTCGGCTTCGAGCTACGCGTTTGACGCATTAAACACCCGGTTGATGGCGTCGGTATACTTGCCACTCTATTTCATTGTCGCGCAGGGGGTGACAGCGCAACTCAAAAGTCGTGCTAGACCAAAGTTGGTGGTGCAGACCCTATCAGCCATCGCGCTTACGCTTATCGTTTTGGTTCACGTCTCAAAAGATCTGATCGTGCCAGTCCGGAACGGCGCTGGGGGCTACAATTCAGTGGATGTCCAAAGCACGCGTGATCTTGCATTATCCCTTCAGGATTTTCCGGAAGGGGCGCGTTACGCCACTCATCCCGATCTTGTGTACTGGCTCTCAGCCGGAAAACTGATCGTTGACGAAATTCCCCGACAATGGGAGTTCAACGCCCCACGGGCGATTGTGGATACCATTGACGATCTGCGCGGAAACTGGCCTAAGCAGATTCCTGCCCACCTGCTTATCTATCCGGGAAGAGTCTATCAGTTTAGCATCGATCAGCTAAGCCAGATCGCGGATATCGCCTTCGTCGCGCGCGAAGGAATGGCGTCCTTGTACGTCGCAACCGAACGGATCAATCCTTAGGGCCGTTTGAGAAGGTTGTCGGAATATCACTTTCGCACTTTTGCAACAGGGCCACATCTCTGACCTCACCCCCCCAACCCCTGTCTTCATGGCCATGGAGACAGGGGTGAGGTTGATATCCCGGTTAAAACTTCTTGTCAAATGACCTCTTAGAAATCAGTTGCCAGAGAACCGTGGTGAAGGAGACACGGCGGAGTCACAGCCAACCCTTTGAGCTAGATTTTGAACGTATTAGCCGTGCGTTTGAGCATTCGGCGGCTAATGGATCCCTGACTGCTGACCCCTCCCGCCTGACTCCTGACTACTGGCAGCGATCCTCTGACAACTATCCCGCAGGTGTCCGCCGCTGGGCGTCGAGGGCGGCGAAGGCCGTGAGCGCCACGATGCTGTCCACGTCGTCACCGGCCTGCAAAACCTGCACCGGACGCCCCATGCCCAGTAGAACCGGGCCGATTGCCTCGGCGTCGGTGAGGCGCGCCAGCAGCTTATAGGCGATGTTGGCGCTGCTCAGGCCGGGGAATACCAGCACATTCGCGTCGCGCACGCGGCTGAACGGGAAACGGTCGTCGGCGATCTTTTCGACCACCGCCGTGTCCGCCTGCATCTCGCCGTCGATGACGATGTCCGGGCGGAGCTTGGTCACGATGCTCACGGCGTCGCGCATCTTGTCCGCCAATGGATGCCGCACGCTGCCGAAGTTGCTGAAGCTGAGCATGGCGACACGCGGCGTAAAGTCGAGCGAGGCGGCGAAGTCGTTGGCGAGGATAGCGATCTCAGCCAGCGTCTCGGCGTCCGGGTCGATGTTGATGGTCGTATCGGTGAAGAAGTAGACGCGCCCCTTGATGACCATGATATAGACGCCGCTGGCGTGTTTTGTGCCGGGCCGCGTGCCGAACAGCATAAGGGCCGGGCGCGCCACATCGGGATATTCACGGACGAGGCCAGCCACGTAGGCGTCGGCGTCGCCGGACAGTACCATCATCGGCGCGTAGAAGTTGACTGACCGCAGCATCGACCGGACGACCGCTTGACTCGCGCCCTTGCGCTGGCGCATCGCATACAGCGTATCGAAGTAGCGCGTGCGGTTGGGATCGGTGGCCGGATGCACAATCGTCGGCCGCCACGAGAAATTGAGGTCTTCCAGCGCGGCCTCGATCTTGGCCGGGTCGCCGAGCAGGATCGGCTCGCCGATGCCTTCCTCGACCACGCGGTAAGCGGCGCGGATGATCTTCGACTCCTCGCCCTCGGCGAACACGATGCGCTGTTTCTTGCCCAGCATGGCCTTGTTGAACAACGTGTAACGGAACCGCTGACCGTAACCCTGCCGCCGGATCAGCTCGTCGCGGTAGGTGGTCAGGTCGATCTGGCGGCGTGCGACTCCGCTGTCCATCGCGGCCTTCGCCACGGCCGGGGCGATCCACAGCAGCACGCGCGGGTCGAGCGGCTTGGGGATCAGGTAGTCCGGCCCGAACTTGAGCGACATGAGGCCGTAGCCGGAAAGCACGCTGTCTGGCACGTCCTCTTTGGTCAGGCGGGCGAGGGCTTGACAGGCGGCCAGTTTCATCGCCTCGTTGATCTGCGTGGCGTACACGTCGAGCGCGCCCCGGAACAAGAACGGAAAGCCGAGTACGTTATTGACCTGATTGGGATAGTCGGTGCGGCCGGTGGCAATGATCGCGTCGGGGCGGGCCTCGCGCGCGACTTCGGGCAGGATCTCTGGCGTCGGATTGGCGAGCGCGAAGATGATCGGGTGAGGGTTCATGCCGACCAGCATCTCCGGCTTGATGACATCTTTGGCAGAGAGGCCGAGCACCATATCGGCGCCGTCGAGGGCTTGGGCCAGTGTGCGCTTGTCGGTGTCCTGCGCGAAGGCTTCCTTGTACGGATCCATCTCGAGGGTACGGCCCTTGTAGACCACGCCGTGGATGTCGCACATGGTGATGTTCTCGCGCTTGACGCCCAGCGAGACGTAGAACTCGCCGCTGGCGATGCCCGCCGCGCCCGCGCCGATAATCACGACCTTGAGGTCGGCGATGTCCCGGCCGGTCACCTCCAGCGCGTTGAGCAGGGCCGCGCCGGTGATGATCGCGGTGCCGTGCTGATCGTCGTGAAAGACCGGGATATCAAGCTCGGCGCGCAGGCGCTGTTCCACCTCGAAGCACTCCGGCGCCTTGATGTCCTCCAAGTTGATGCCGCCGAAGGTCGGGGCGATGGCGCGCACGGCGGCCACGATCTCATCGGCTGTCTTGGCGTTGATCTCGACATCGAACACGTCGATGTCCGCGAAACGCTTGAACAGCACGCCCTTGCCCTCCATGACCGGCTTGCTGGCGCTGGGGCCGAGGTTGCCGAGGCCGAGGATCGCGGTGCCGTTGCTGACGACCCCGACGAGGTTGCCTTTGGCGGTCAGGCTGTAGACCTCGATCGGCTCGTCGTGGATAGCGAGGACGGCATCGGCGACGCCCGGCGAGTAGGCGAGAGATAGCTCACGCTGTGTGCTGACCGGCTTGGTGGGGACGACCTCGATTTTGCCCGGCCGGCCCTGCCGGTGATATTCAAGCGCGTCGATTTTGGTCACACTCATGCGGGAAAGTCCTCGAATGTAAGAAACTCTACGTTGTCTATTCTAACCCGTTGAATCAAGTTCGGTCGCATAAGGCTGGACTTTAGCCGTGCGCAGCGAACAAAAAAACGCCCCCGGGGTGAACCGGAGGCGTTTCGGTTTGTGTTCGGGACGAACTAGGCGTTGATAACCTTGACGGCGCTCGCCTGCTTGCCCTTACGACCCTCAGTGATCTCGAACTCGACCTTGTCGTTTTCGTTCAGGGTGCGGAACCCAGCGGACTGGATTTCCGAGTAGTGAACGAAGACGTCCGGGCCGTTCTCCGGGGTGATGAAGCCGTAGCCCTTCTCACCATTGAACCACTTGACGGTACCGGTAACACGTGCCATTGCGCAACCCTCCTACAGAGTGCGAATTGTGTTTGACACATCCTGCTGCTGCTGCGCACAATTCCGGACTTCTGGAGGTGCTGCGTCGTGCATCTGAGGGTTGAGGCAGGTCGAAACCAGCGGGCACTCAGGGTTGAAACAGGTTTGGTGCAAACATTGGCGCCCGAGGTAACATCACCCCGTGTAATACGCCGAGGATCAGTGTACATGACAATCGGTATGTTGTGAAGTGGCTATGATGGAAGTCAGGACTAAAAGACTACCGGCGTGACTTTTGCCGATAGCCTTCCTGCTTGAAACACTGGCCCCTGAACTGCGATCAGAGGCCAGCGCATCCGATGGGTGACCTAGTGCGCGACGTAGCCGCCGTCGACGAGCACGGCGCTGCCGGTCATAAACGAGGCGGCGTCGCTGCACAGCCACACAATCAACTCGGCCACTTCCTCCGGTGTCCCGAGCCGCTTGAGCGCGTGCATTTGCGCGAGGCCGCTGTACATCTCGCTGCCCGGCGTGATACCCGCATTCTCAATCAGCGGGGTTTGGATGAACGCGGGCGACACGGCGGTCACGCGCAGATTCTGCGGGCCGTATTCCAGCGCCGCGGTCTTGGTGAGGCCGATCACGGCGTGCTTGGCCGCCACGTAGGCCGGAGAATTGGCGAACCCGACCCAACCCAAGATCGACGACACGTTGACGATCGCGCCGGCTCCGGTCTTGAGCATTTCGGGGATTTCATAACGCATACAGAGAAATACGCCGGTCAGGTTGATGCCGATGACCTTATTCCACGCCTCCAATGTGTACTCGCCAGTTGGGGCGGAGAGGCCACCGATGCCCGCGTTGTTGATGCCGAAGTCGAGCCGGCCGTAGGTTTGCACAGTCTTGTCGATCAGCGCCTTGACCTGCTCCTCCGACGAGACGTCGGCGTGGACGTAGATCGCGTCGCCGCCCGCGGCTTTGATGGCGGCCACGACCTCTGCGCCCTTGTCGTCGAGCACATCCGAGACGACGACCTTCGCGCCTTCACGCGCAAAGAGCATCGCCGTGGATGCGCCGATCCCTTGACCTGCGCCCGTCACTACTGCGACCTTACCAGAAATTCCGTGCATGATGTTCCTCCTGTGTCAACCGTAAGACACGGTTTCGCTATCGTTTTGGGAAGGGCCTAGCGCACGACGAACGTGCATGTGCCGGTCTCTTCGAGGTTACGCGTGCCGGGGCCGAAGTAGTTGTAGCCGTCATAGATCTGCTCCGACCATGTCACGTGAAAATCGATGGCGTACGTGCCGGCATCCAGCTCGCCGGTGGGATAGAAGAAATCGACGACGTAGTCTGTGCCCTGACGACGCACCGGCTTGGCGTACTCCAGCGGCTTACGGATTTCCTGCCCGTTGATGCTGATGGTGTACTGCGCCGTGTTCATGTGCTGCTGGATCTGCTCCTCGGTGCGGGCGTACCAGTACCAGTAGATCTCGGCGGTCGATCCGGCGGCGAGGTTCGACGGCGCACGAAGCAGACCGCGCGGCGGATTGTCGCAGTTGACGTACAGATCGACGCCGGTCTGAACTTCCGGCTCGCCGCTGGTGGTGGGCGCGGCGATCGGGCCGCTGTTGGTCGGGATCGGGGCGTGGGTCTCGGTCGGAGCGCCCGGCTCTGGTGTCGGGCCGCCCGGCGTGGCGCTCGGCTCGGACGTGCCGAGGACGGCCGCCAGCGCGGTCGATGTCGCGTTGATCGGGTCGAAGTCGATAATTGGCAGGTTCGGCGTGCCGGCTTGGCCCTCCAGCGTGCTGGTCGGGGGCATGTCGGGCAGGTCGAGCGCGGGCGTGGCGGTCACGGCCCCGCCGCCGATAAGCGCGGTTGGCAGCGGTGTCCCGCCGGCGGCCGCGGTCTGGTCAGGCGGTAGGGTGAACGTCGCCAGCGGCGTGGCGGTCGGGTCGATGCGCACCAACGGCGTGTTGATCCACCCCTCGCGCCCATCTTCGAGTTTCACGTTGAGCCAGCGGCCGGACTCGTCGACGCCGATCACCTGCACCTCGGTGCCGGGGAACAGTGCCTCGAACGCGCCGAAGCTCGCGCCCGGCCCGCGCCGGACGTTGACGGTTTGCAGCGAGCTGACGATGCCCATGATCGGCGGCGTGGGCGACGGTGTGAGCGTAGTCGTCGCGGTCGGCGGCACGGGCGTGATCGACGGCGTGAAGGTCAGGGTCGGCAGCGGCGTGCGGCTGATCTCTGGCGTGGCGGTCGCGCGCGGCGTCAGCGTGACCAGCGGCGCGAGCGTGTTGGTCGGAAGCTGCTCGGCGGCCGGCTGTGGCTGACAGGCTGCTGCCATCAGCGCCAGCGGCACGATTGCCAACACTCGCGCCCACTTCCGTTTCTCGCCGGTGATCCGTACAATACGCGTCATGGCTGACCTATTCCTGCTGCTTCTGACGTTGTTAGCACCCGCCTTTGTAGCGGACTATTCTAACATATCCGAGCACGTTATCCGGACGGCTGACCTCCGGTTGGCCGGAGATGGGCGTTTCGCTGAATTGACGTTCGAGGCGCGCGCCGGCGATGTCGTCACGATCACGGCGCGTGGCGAAGCGCTCGACGTTGTGCTGGACGTGTTGGGGCCGGAAGGGGATCGTCTGGCGTATAACGACGATTGGGCCGGCGGACAGGCGGTCGAGTCCGGCGATCCGGCGCTGGCAGGGTTGAGCGTGACCGATGCGGCCGCTGTCCGGCTTCCTGTGTCCGTGGATGGCGCGCTGATTGTGCGGGTTAACACGTTCAACGGCGAGGGGGCCGGAGATGTCGCGGTCGAGGTGTGGCGAACTGAACCGCTGACGGTCTCGGTAGGCGAGACGGTGTGGGCGCCGATCCCGTCAGCAGGCAGTGTGCAGGTGTCGGTCGAAGCGGACGAAGGGCCATTCACGATCACAGTGAGCGATGCCAGCGGCCAGCTCGATCCGGTGGCGCAGGTGTTCGATGCCGCCGGCGTGCTGATCGCCGCGAATGACGATCACGCCGGCGTGAGCCTTGATCTCAACCGATTCGACTCGGCGGTGCGTGTGCGGCAAGCGGGCCGGTTTGACCTGCGGATCACCGAGTTTATGGGGCGCGCCGGATGGGTCAAAGTGCAAGTGGCCCTTGACTGACCCGTGCAAGTTTCATATCCTTATCACACCAAACACCCGTGCCTGTAGCTCAGTGGATAGAGCGCTTGTCTACGGAACAAGAAGTCGGGAGTTCGAATCTCTCCAGGCACGCACGACGCTCACCCCATGGTGGGCGTTTTTGGTTGCGGGTTAGCCGAGCCGCTTGACCAACGCCGACGCATAGGCGCGGGTCGGTGCGTCCGGGTGGGCTGATGCGCCGCCGAGCGCCGCACGAGCCGCCGAACTCTGTGACATCTGTGCCAACGCTTCGAGGATCGCGCATCGCACGTCGAACGAGTCGTCATCGAGCGCCGCGATCAGCGCCGTCACCGCTGCTTCGTACCCCAGCGCCCCCAACGCACGCGCCGCGTTCTCGCGGATGACCTCGTCCGCGCTGCGCAGCGCATCGATTAGCGCCGGGCCAGCGCGCATCTCTGGCAGCGTGATGGTCTCGAATGCCGTCCAGCGCACGTCTTCGTCAGTGTCCGCAAGCCGTTCGATGAGCGCGGGCGTCGCATCAAGAATACCGATCTGTCCCAGCACGTACACGGCTTTGACGCGCACTCGTCTATCGCTTTCGCGCAGGCTGTCGATCAAGATGGGTGCTGCGCTAGCGTCGCCGATCTTGCCTAGCACATGGACGATGTTGTGCCGTCCGTGCGAGTCGGCGCTGGCGTGCGCGCTGAACAGGCCCGGAATCGGTGTCGTGCCAAAGCGGGTGAGCGCCCATGTTACGTCTTCGATCACGTTGAGGTCGTCGTCGCTGCACAGGGCGGCGATCAGCGGCGGAATCGCGGCAGGGTCGCCAGATCGTCCGAGCGCGAGTGCCGCCTCGCTGCGCTGGTGATGATCGCCGGTTTGAAGTTGCAAGGTGAGTGCTTCGATGCCGGGCATGAGGTCGTCCAGACGGTTTCAGCGCCTATCGAATCTTGGGCGCAGATCGTATCGTATTCTACAGGAACTTGAGTCAGGAAGGCGCTGATCGGTGCGGTTTCGTTCGCGGTAATTCGCTATGATTGCCGCATGTCCAGCAGACGGGGAACGAGGATGGCGACCACGACAACGACACCTGAAACAACCGCGCCGGCGCGAGTCCGGACAGGCCGGCCTGCGGCGTCCCTTCGTTTCGATTGGCTGATGGCGATGCTGTCGGCGTTGTTCTTGGCCGGTCTGTGGGTCGATGGCTGGGCGCACTTTCACAGCCGTGTCGACGACAGCTTCTTCACGCCGTGGCACTTGGTGTTCTACGGCATGTTCGCGGTCAACGCGTTGGTGCTGGCGCGGACTCAACTGCGCGGCGTCGGGCAGGGGTATTCGTTCGCGCGAGCGATGCCGCACGGGTACGGATGGTCGCTGGTGAGCGTGCTGGTGTTCGCGCTGGGCGGCGTGGGCGACATGATCTGGCACGAGTTGTTCGGCATCGAAAGCGGCGCGGAGGCGCTGACCAGCCCGAGTCACTTGATCCTCGGCGCGGGAATGCTCCTCATGTTCGCCGGGCCGCTGCGCTCAGCGTTGGGGCGTGCGCGCGCAGGCACGGCGCTGACCGGCTGGCGCGAACTTGGGCCGGCGATTGCATCGGCCGCGCTGGTGATGACGCTGCTGATGTTCTTTACCAGCTACAACCATCCGATCACGGCGCCGGTCGCGTATCTGTATCCGAACATCCCCGGCCCGTTCGACCTGACCGACTTTGGGGTGACGAGCATCATCCTGCAAGCCGCCGTGCTGACCGCGTTTTGGGCGGTGCTTGCGGCGCGCTGGAGGCTGCCGCGCGGCGCGCTGACGCTGCTTATCATGGTCAGCAGCGGGATGCTCACGATTCTTGTCGATGTGTACGTGCTGCTGCCGGGCTTCCTGATTGCCGCGGTGCTGACGGAGATCGTGGCGTCACGGCTCACGGTCGCGCCTGACCGGCCGAATGCGATGCTGGTGGTTGGCGGGCTGCTGCCGCTGCTGCACTACGCCGCGTATTTCATCACTATGTCGCTCGTGACCGGCGTGCGCTGGAACATCCACGTGTGGGCCGGTGCGATTGCACTCGCAGGCGCGGCCGGTGCGATGGTCGTGTTCGCGCTGAACGCCGTGCGCGATCAGAAGCCGGCATCGTGAGACGCCTGCATCCGGCACGTTCCACGGCGCGTTCAGGCGGCTTCGGTGACGGCCAGCACGCGGATCGAGTCGCCGGCCCATACGCGTCCGCCGCGCACGACACGGGCCATCACACCCAGCCAGCGATCAGGGTGGATGTCAGCTGGGCCGTCGATGTCGCGGGTGATCGCGCATCCGGTACGCGGTAGGGTGATCTCGATCACGACATCAGACCCGATGGCGATGCGTGTGCCCTGTGTAAGCCGTGACAGGTCGAGGCCGCGCACGATGATCTGCTCGCCCAACTCGCCGGGGAGGGCTGGCTGTCCGTCGATGCTGAGGTATGCGTGGATTTCGGCGGCGATCAGGTTGAGGTTGCGTTTGGGGCTGCGGCCGGCCTTCTCATCGCCGACGATCCCGTGATCGGCGCGTAGTTCGGCGGCGTGCAGCCGGGTCGGTTCGGTGTGGCCGGCCTTGCGGATCGTGATGCTGACGATGTGTGCGCTGTTCATGCGTATGTCCTGTTGAGGGTCACTTCAAAGTCACTTCAATGTACGTACAGGGGGTTGGGGTTGGATCAGTGACCCTCACCCCTAGCCCCTCTCCCTCAGGGAGAGGGGAATCTGGCTGTGCGGTACGACGATATACTCGCTCCTTCAGGGAGAGGAATCCGACGCGCTCGCCAGCGCTTCACCGGCCGTCCGCACTCACTCCCTCATGGTGAGAGGAATCCGGCTGTGCGGTACGACGATATACCCGCTCCTTCAGGGAGGGGAATCCAACGCGCTCGCCAGCGCTTCACCGGCCGTCTTCGCTCCCTCACTTAGAGGGGAATCCGGCTGTGCGGTACGACGATATACTCGCTTTGATGGGATGACTGGAGCGTTACTCTCTGACGGGTCATACATTGTGCCGGGGGGCCGTGACGAAGATGGATAACCTCGATATTCGTGTGGCGGACGACAGTGACCTGCCGTACTTGCTGGAGAAGGATCCGCACATTGCGCCGGACATGCTGCGTCGGAAAGTCGCGGCGGGTGAAGTGCTGATTGCGTCCGCATCGGGCCAACGAGTTGGCTATCTGCGGTGGGGATGGTTCTGGGACAACGTGCCGTTTATGAACCTGCTCCGGCTGGACGCGGAATGGCGGCGCAAAGGGATCGGGATGCGGCTTGTCGCGCGCTGGGAAGCCGATATGCGCGCGCTCGGCGCGGACTTTGTGCTGACCTCGACGTGGGCCAGCGAAGAGGCACAGCACTTTTACCGCGCGCTGGGGTATCAGGACATCGGCGGCTTCGTATTCCCGCGCGAGCCGTTGGAGCTGATGCTGTACAAGAGGTTGGACGCGCAGCGGTCGGCGGCTGAGTTTGCGCGGGATTGAAGGGAAACCTGAACGCTTTGAGACACGCCGTGCGGTACAATCGGGACACATTGGGATGTGGTTGAGGGTTTGTGGACATGAAGTACCGCGCGTTTGGGCGAACCGGACGGGACGTCTCGGAGGTGAGTTTTGGGGCGTGGGCGATTGGTTCGTCGTGGGGCGCGGTTGACGACAGCGAATCCATAGCAGCGATGCACGCGATCGCCGGCATCTCCGATACCCTCATCCGTCCGCAGGTTCATTAGCACGGGTGAGATGACGGAACGGATGATGCGCATACTCACTGCGGACGATCTGAAAACAGCCTTGCCGATGCCGGCCGCCATTGACGCGATGGCGGCGGCGTTTTCGGCGCTCAGCGCGGGCGAGGTCGAACAGCCGCTTCGGACGCGACTCACGACACCGCATGGGGTGACGTTTGCGATGCCCGCCTATGCGGACGGCACGAGCGCGCTCAAGGTCGCATCGGTCTACGGTGGAAATCCGGCGCGCGGCCTGCCGGTCATCACCGCGCTGGTGGTCGTGCTGGATGGCAAAACTGGCCGTCCGCAGGCGATCATCGACGGGACGGCGCTCACCGCACTACGGACGGGCGCAGCTAGCGGTCTCGCCACGAAGCTGCTGGCGCGGCCGGTATCGGAAGTGCTGGGCGTGATCGGCGCGGGTGGCATGGCCCCGGCGCAGATCGAGGCGGTGTGCGCTGTCCGCCCGATTCACCTAATCCGCATCTACAGCCCGAACCGCGCTGCCGAGTTGGTGAACCGCCTGCATGGGATCAACGGCGCCGAGGTCGTGCAGGCCGGCTCGGCGCATGACGCTGCGTTTGACTCCGACATCATCATCACATGCACCAACAGTCCTTCCCCTGTATTGACGCGCGCCGACGTGTGCGAGGGCGCGCATATCAACGCGATCGGCAGCTACACACCGGCGATGGCCGAGCTGACGCCGGCATTGGTACACGACGCGCGCGTGTTCATCGACCAGCACGAGGCCGCGTGGGCCGAAGCCGGCGAGTTGATTCAGGCGCGCGATGGCGGCCTGCTCGATCCGGCCAATGTCCACGAGATCGGGGCGCTGATGCGCGGCGAAATCCTCGGCCGTACGCGCCCAGAGGAAATCACCGTGTTCAAGTCGGTCGGCGTGGCCGCGCAAGACCTGTATGCGGCCACCGCAGCGTTGATCGCCGCCGAAGAACGCGGGATCGGCACGCTTGTGGCGTTGTAGGCAGAGGGCAGTAGTCAGGGATCAGTGGTCAGGGATCAGTGGGCAGGGAGCAGTTGCTAAACCAGTGTTCGTAAGTCGAGTTATACGGCGCGGTGTTTTCTCATCACTCAGAGCGTGTTTGAAAAGTCGAAAGAATGGGATAAAGTGGGGGTATGACAACACGAAAAGCTTATCCCAGTGACCTGAATGATGCAGCGTGGGGCAAGATCGCTTCGATCTTGCCAACGACCAAGATGGGCCGCCCGCCCAAGCATAGCCGCCGTGAACTGCTGGATGCGATCTGGTATGTGCTGCGAACCGGCATCACGTGGC
>JAANMV010001287.1_pt1 | contig 28257 bp, 33 predicted proteins | sample 7279661 | NCBI WGS metagenome assembly JAANMV01 (sample SAMN14094540, study PRJNA606508) | bioreactor metagenome | isolation source: A lab-scale SPAN reactor treating ammonium-rich wastewater day 121 | place: Ireland: Galway | collected 2017-05-16
TGGCGGGTCGTCGGGCACGTCTCGCTCCCCATCACCAACGTCCTCATGGCCCGCCCCGGCGCCACCCTGGCCGGCATCACCACCATCGTCAGCCACCCCCAGCCCTTCTTGCAGAGCGCGAACTACCTCAAGAGCACGTACCCGAACGTCAAACGCGTCGAGGTGACCAGCACCGCCGCAGCCGCCGAACAGGTCAGCAAACTCAACGACCTGACCACCGCCGCGATCGCCGCGCCCGCCGCCGCGGGCGTGTACGGCCTGCAGGTGCTCGCCACGCCCATCCAGGACGACAAGCGCAACACCACGAAGTTCTGGGTGGTGCAGCGCGCCCCGCTGCCCGAGTCGGGCCGCGTCAACCACGCCGTGGTCGTCCTCACGCCCGCGCCCGGCAGTGACACGCTCAGCAGCGTGATCCGCCGCTATGCCGCGCTCGGCATGAACGTCCAGAGCCTCACGAACACCCCAAGCGGTGAACTCGGCGGCGCCCGGTACGTCCTCGCCTTCCAGTCCCGCGCCACCAGCGACGTCGCGCAGCTGCGCGCGCTGCTGCCCGCCGGGGCCGACCTGATCGGCGCATACCGCCAGTAACCCCCGCCCCCACCCCCCTCAAGCAAGGAGTCCCCATGCGCCACACTCCCCTGATCCTCCTGACCGCCCTGGCCCTCGGCACGGCCAGCGCCCAGACCCTCCCCAGTTACCGCATCCTCGCGCCCGCCACCGCCGGCGGCGGGTACGACACCCTCGCCCGCATGCTCGGCAAGTCCCTGCAGGGCGCCCGCATCACCACCGCCAACACCGTGTACAACGTCCCCGGGGACGGCGGCGTCGTGGGCCTGCGCGACTTCATCAAGAAAGAAGGGCAGGGGAATGAACTCGTCGTGTTCGGCCTGACCACCATCGCGGCCATGAAAACCACCCCGAACGCCGGCGTCAGCCTCCAGAACCTCACGCCCGTCGCCCGGCTCGTCAACGACTACGAGGTCCTGATCGTCCCCGCCAGCAGCCCCTACAAGACCCTCGGGGACCTCGTGCAGGCGTACAAGGCCGCCCCTGGCACCCTGCGGTTCGGCGGGGCGAGCGTCGCCAGCGCCGGGCACCTCTTCACCGGGAACGTCCTGCAGGCCGGGGGCGGGAACGTCCGCGCCCTGAAATGGGTGCCCAGCAGCGGGAACCTCCAGGCGATCAAGGCCATGCTCGCCGGGGAACTCGAAGTGGTCAGCAGCAGCTACGGCGTGGCGGAACCCGACATCAAGGCCGGCCGCGTGCGCGCCCTCGCGCTCAGCGCCCCGGACCGCGTGGACGGCATCAATGTCCCCACCGCCCGCGAACAGGGCGTCGACGCGGAGCTCGTCAACTGGCGCGGCGTGTTCGCCCCCGCGAACCTCAGCAGCGCCCAGAAGGCCAGCCTCAGCAGCACCCTCGGCCGGCTGGCGCGCAGCAGCACCTGGCGGGACGCACTCGCCGCCGAAAAGCAGAACAGCTACTACCAGCCCGCCGTGACCTTCGCGTACTTCCTCGACCGCGAAGTTCCCCGCATTCAGAAACTGCTCGTGGACCTGGGCCTCGCCCGGCCGTGAAGCACCTGCCGTAACCGTTCGCCGCGGACGGACCACACCGGTCCGCTCGCGGCGATTTCTGCTGGGCCGCCCCGCCCACAGGAGACCCATGAGCAGAACCGATGAACATGGAAATGGGGGGCCGCTGCCATGACGCCCTGCACCGCACCGCTGGAGCGTCCCGGCGGCCACCCCGCCAGTGGGCTGCCGGAGGCGTGGCGCCGCGCGCTGGATGACCTGCGCCCTATCCCTCTCCCGACCGGCGAGGCTCTGGCCTTGGACCTCCACAGGATCGTCAAGGACGCGCAGGCCAGCATGACGCAACCGCGGCGCTGGGAGGCCCTGCTGACCCACATCAACCGCGTTCCCCACGTCCAGGACCTGGCCGCCAGGTGGCAGGTCAGCCCCACCCGCATCACGATCCTCGGCCAGCGCGGCCTGACCAACCTGCGCACCCACGTCGCCAGTCAGACCTGGCCGGACGTTCTCAGGACCCTGGCCCACCAGCCCCGGGTGGTCACCGTGCCGCCGGGGACAGAGGCCGCCTGGCCGGTCCTGGTGACCGCCTGCCGGACCCACGGACGTTACGACCTGCGCACCGCCCCACTGGAAGCGGGCACCTGGGTGCTGTACTCCGGTCCAGCCCTGATCGACTACCGCTATACCCCGGTCCAGGCCGGCCTGATCTTGAATCCTGATGAGGCTGCCCAGGCCCTGAAGGTGAATGTCGAGCTTCTGGAGACCGTGTGGCCCCTCACCCAGGTGTGGCGCACGCAGGACGGACGCTACGTCGGGCGCCCCAAGCACTGGACGGTTCACGACTGGCTTGCCCTGTTGAGGGCGGCGGTCGGGGAACAGGCGGCCGTGACGCCGGAGTTCGTGATCGAGGCCTTCCGCGATTTGCCGGACGTTCCGGCCTACAAGGACGCCACCCTGCACGCCGCGCTGCGCCAGGAGCCGTTCCGCGCGTGGCTGGGCATTCCAGCCGCCCGCAACCGTCGGCCACGCCACGCCGCGCACCAGCCTCCCACCACCTGAATCCACGAATGCCCACTCAGTCTTCCAGGAGGTCCCAGATGAACTCAACTTCCTCTCTCACCGGCTTGTTCTACCGCCACACCCCCACGCCCTTCCCGGCCGATCCATTCCTGACACGGGGGTCGGAGCGCCTGCCCCTGTTGCTCCTGGGCCCTCCCTCCCGGCAGATGACCCTGATCCACCACGGCGTGGAGGTCGCCCGCGCGGCCGCGGGGGCCCGCATCGTCTACAGCGGCCCCGGCCCCTGGCCAAGCTCCGACGGAGCCCCAGACACGCTACAGGTCAACGCGCTCACGGCCGCCGACGCATGGGTCGCCTCAGCCGTCGCCACCTGCACGGACCTGGCCGACCTGCGGAACTTGATGACCGCTTCCAGAGCGGAACCGCAGCCCGGCCGGCCCACCTGGCTGTTTCTGCGCACGGAGCAGCTCGCCGAGCATCTCCTTCAGGTCGTCCACCTCCGCCACCACAACGTGCGCACCGTCATCGTGAGCACCGGTGACCGGATCGGCCACACCTACGCCCTGCAGGGTGACGTCCGCTTCGCGCATCACCTGATCGACACCACCATCGACTGGCGCCCCTCCCTGGACTGGCCTGCCGACCGGGACGACGCTCCCGAACCGGCCCGCGTCTATCACGTCCGGGCGGATCACCCGCGGCTGTGGTCCGTCCCCAGCCCCACCGCCCCCACCCCCCTGCCCGCTGGAGACTCATGAAACTGAACCTTCCAAGGCTTCAAATCCTGCTCCGCGTGGCCGCCTGGCTCGTGTGCTGCGCCGTCCTCACCTGCTCCATCCACATTCCCATCACAGCCGAGATGAGCGCGAGCCTGGCTGCACAAGGGCGTCAGATGACGGCGGACTGGATGTTCTACGGTACCGTCCTGTTCTACGTCGTCCTCACCCTGTACGGCACTCGCCTGGGGTATATGCACGTGACCGCCGTGCTCTCCACCGCGTTCCCCACGGCCCCGCTGGACCCCGCGTCCGGGGAGCGCGGTCAGGAATGATCCAGGACGCCGCGAAAGGCTCCAGCGGCTCACCGCTGGCACCGAATCTCCCGGAGGTGGTCCGGGCCTGGCCCCTGCCCCGGGGCCGGAAGGTCAGGCCCGGGCGGTGGGTCGGGACCCGCGAGAACTTCAGACTTCTCTTCGAGGCCGCGATCGACGAACGCGGTCCGGATGCCCTGGCCACCGTCCGCCGGCACGGCCGCCGCGCACGGGCGGGCACGCTCTGGTTCGCGCCGGGCATCCCCATGCACATGTGCGGCTCCGCCCGGGACGCCCAGGGGCGGGTGGTGCCGCTGTACCTCGTGCCGGCCCGCGCCGCCCTGGACGCGCTGGCGGACGGCCGCATTCACTATCGGGACGACCACCCGATTCAGGACCTGCCATGACGAAAAAACACCAGGTCTTCACCGGCCTGATCCATCTTGGCCGTCAGCCCGCCTCACCCCTGACCCTCACAGACAGGACAGGGACAGGCGCTCGACGTTCTGGCCCTGACGAGGACGAGGGGCCGTTCGACCACGAGGGAACGTGCTGCGGGTGCGGTCGCAATTCCGGGGCCACGAACCGGTGGACCCTGTGCCGCTCCTGTGCCACGAACCCCGACGCGCAGGCATATCCACCAGACCCAGATTGACGGCGCGGAGCCCTGCCTGACCTTCTCCCATCACATCACTTCAGACGTCGTTGACTATCGGGACGACCACCCGATCAAGGAGCAGCCCCCCATGCCCTTAGCGTTCCCTGTCCTACCCCTCGAGGAGAGTCGTGACTGACCCTTCATCCAGTTCCACGCAAGGCCCCCGGCGTTCCTGGTGGAATCGCGCTGTGACCGGCTTCTCCTTTCTGTTGGCCGTCTACTTCTTTCTGTACGGATTGTCCATCCACAGAGAAGATACGGAGATCCGCGGGCGTCTCGCCCAGGTTGAGACGCAGTTGCTCACCTCATTGACCACAGTAGATCAGGTGGCCCTCGACACCGCCCGCAACGCACCCCGGGTCACCCTCATCCCCGGTTCGTATTGCTTCGCCCGGAATGACACCGATCCGCCCCTCCTGGGCGTCGCCGGTCTTCTATTGCTGAGCCCCGAGGGGCGCTTCGATCTGGTGTTGTACGCGGAAGCGCAACGATTTCACCAACGGTTCTATAAATGGCTCGATGCCCTGTATACCGTGCCTGGATATCAATACGACGAGGTTTACATCGGTGAATACATCGTGGAAGGGGCAGTGCTCACCCTCTATCCCAATCAACCCACGCAGAAGCGGACTTCGATGGACACCCCTCACCGATTGATCCTGCAGGACGTGCTCTCTACAAGCTTTGGCACGCCCACGCGCACTGGTGCTGTGGAGCGGTGGAAAGCCGGGACCACCAACGTCATCAATTGGGAGTGGAGTTCCCTCCGGATCAATCCCGATGTCATCGCCTGCGACTACCATCCTCTGACCAAAGGGTCATTATGACCCAGGCCAGAACCACGCCCTGGCGGCTGCTGCTGGATGACTGTTCCATCCTGCCGGAGTGCCGCACGCCCGACATGACGGCCGTCATTGAGCTGACGTTGTCCAGGTTCGACCTGCACCTGGCGCTCGTGTGGCTTCAAACGCTGGAAGGGGAACTCATCACTGAAGCGTTCTGCGAGACCCTGTGGCCCGCCACGCTCAGCCGGGTGGTCGTTCAGGCCTATGGCGGGCAGGTCGTCGCTACAGAAGCTGAGAACGAAGTGGACCTCGTCAATCACTGGTCGGGCGGGTTTCAACAGGTCTGGGACGACGTCATGAGCGTCCCCTTCTCGACCGACAGGTTGATCGAGGAGCTCAGGCGCCGGCAGCTGGTGCCGGACGGTCTCGGCCGATTGCTGCTCCAGGGGGCCGTGCAGGACGCGCCCGGGTGGTTCGCGGGAGATCAGCGCGCGCTCCCCCACCACATCAGGCGGTGGGAGCGCCACTTCGAGACATTCGGCGACACGCTCGAAGGGTGGAGCCAATATTTCAGCCAGGAATAGTGTGGAGGCGTGCACTCCCTCTCTGGGCTGAGTAGGCCAGGACGACGTGACTGGAGAACTGCGGAAGGAATTGAGTGACGTGGAGCGTCGGTGACCCCACCGTCTGGGTGACCAACCTGACCGTGCGGAGAATCAATCCCAAGCCAGGGTAACCCCTGGCCAAGGAGCCCTCATGACCCAGGCCATTCCCGCCCTGACCCGTCCTGCCCCCCGGCCATCACCCCGCAGTGATCGCGCCGGCAGCCTGTACCTCGGTCTCCAGCCGCCCGCGCGCGGACCCCTCACGCGCCTTCTCCTGGCTCTCAGGCCCGTGCTGGCCCAGCCACGGCACACCACGTCCCCACACCTGCTCGCGGTGGGCACGGGAGGCAGGGATCTGGATCTCGCCGCCACCCTGCTGCGCCCGCAGGCCCTGTACAGCCTGGCCCGCGGGGAACAGGTGATCGGGATGGGAAACAGCGAGTTTGAAGTGGAGACGCGCCTGCGATTGGCGCAAGGCATGGGGCGCCGCGCGGCCATCGCCTGTTTCCCCAAGATCACGCCGCAGGCGGCCACCCTGCTCGCCGCCTACCCGGACCTGCATCTTCTGGTCATCGGCGAGGCGGCGGACGTCCCAGCTGACCTCGGCCTGCCCGCGCACCGCATCCTTCGTGCCTGGGACGACGCTGATCTGGTCGAAGTGCTCTCCCCGGATCCCAGGGACGTGCAGCAGACCCTGGCCATCAGCTCATGGTTCCTGAACCGCTGGCTGATGGACCGGGAGGTGGCCCAGCGTCGCGAGGCCCAGCGGCCGGCCCTGTTCCAGATCGATCTGATTAGCAGCGCCCACCTGCCCTCCATTCCGCCCGTGGGGCTGATGCCCGGCGTGCAGCTGGTACTCCACGCCATGACCTGGGATCAACTCGAAGTGGCGTTCGGAGCGGAAGGCATTCTGAAGCTCACCTCGCGGGTCACGAACATCCTGACGACCGGCGAAACGCCGCCCTGGGTGGGGGAGTACACGGTTTATGAAGCCTCTGGTCGACTGCAGACCTCCCGCCTGTCGGACGTGCATATCGGCGGGGACTCCGACCCGTATACCGCGGCGATCGGCACACCATTCGGACTGGAAACCGTCTACCTCCCGCCCCTCGAGCAGAAGGCGTTTGCCGCCACCCGCCAGGGCAGGGTGCGTCTGCTCCAGCCGGATTTCCCCCGCTTGGCGGCGCTGCTGTCCGTTTCGCCCACCTGACGAAGTGCTCACCGCTGCCCGGCGCTGATTTGCCCTTTCGAATTCACACCACTGACCACACCTCCTGCAGGTGCCTTACGAGGAATCCCATGAACCGACTCCGCATACTGACTGCCACCGTTTCCGTGTTCTTCGCCCTGAGCATCACCGCCGCCGCGCAGGACAGCGGCCTGACGGTCGAGACCGAGATCCTGCCCGAGCGGCCCACCATCCTTGGCCCCGCCACCGTCCAGACCGCCCCGCGGCCCTGCCGCTCGTACTGCGTCACGCCCTGAGCTCTGACTGCGCGGCCCCCAACTCACTGTGGGGGCCGCGCAGAGCTTAACGAGTTCACATGCCGAATATCCGTGTGAGGAACGCCCTCATCGCTGTTGGAACCGCGCAGATCATTTGTAGCCTACCCACCCCACAGCCAGGAGCACCCCCCCATGACTGATCCCGCCCCGCCATTCGAATCCGGCCGCCTCCACCGTGTTCCCCTTCGTCATGCGCTCCTCCACCGTTGTCCTCCCCGCGACGTTCGTGCACGTCCTCGTGGAAGCGTACGGCGCTGAGGTGGTGCCGGAGGATCCTGCCGCTCCGTTGACCGTGGTGGACACCTACGAGCACTGGGAACACGAATTCGATCAGTTCTGCCGTGATCAGCTCGGCCACGTGAGGCGGCTGGACGACGCGAGCCTGGCGGCGGAACTGGACCGCCGGGGCCTGTTCCGGGAGGGCCTGGGGACGCTTCTCCTGCGCGGCGCAGGATGCGGATGCCGCGCCGCGCAGGGAGGAACTGCTGGCCGACGCGCAGGTCCTGGCGGCTTGGGTCTCGGCGCAGGGGGACACGCTCACGCAGTGGGTGAAGTACCTCGACGAAGGCCTGCCCCTCGACCGGGACGAGGAGGAGGTGTGATGAGCACGCTCAGTCCCTTCGAGGTCAGTCCGCACATCCTCACGACGGTGGTCCGCAAACACGCGAGCACCCTTGGCCGCGCGATCGCCGAGGCAGTCTTGAACAGCCGCGAAGTGGGTGATGTATTGCCAGGACAACCCGGCAATCGAACCGGAACCTGCCGCATGAGCGCAGGTCACATGCCGCCGGCCAGAGAGGCCCTGAGTGCCACCGTCCATTTTCCTCAGGAGTCCGACCATGACCTAGTCTGTGCCTGACAAAATCATTGACGACATGCCGTCCGCGCTGGGCGGCCCCGTGGCGCACCTCATTCAGCTGCAGGACACGGGGGACATCCTGGGACTGCTCACGACACTGGCAGTGGCCATCGCGATTGTCACTCCGCTCGCCACGCCGCCGCCCCTCACGCTCCAGTCCCTGCTGCGCAACCGGCGGTTCTGCGGTGCGCTGGCCCTCGCGCTCATCGGCGCCTGCGCCACCGCTCACTACAGGCTCCAGCGGACTGAACCTCGCGCCGCCACCCGGGACAGTCCGGTGCTGTTGCGCGTCAATGAGCCGTCTATGGCGGAAAGCCACTGCCCCGAGCGGCCCGGTGGGGATCTGGACCCGGAGACGGTCAGGACGTGCCGGTGAGCACCGCCGCGCCCTCAACTTCACTCACCGATCAGGCCCGGCGGGCAGCCGCCACCCGGGACCACGGGGCGCTCAGGGAGGTCCTGGACGCTTGCCTTGCCAGCAAGGGCATTCACACAACCACGCGCATGAACTACCGGTCCCGGCTGCGCAGGACCCTCGCGTTCCTGGACGAGCTCAACGCCGACCTCCTGAACTCCCGTTTTCACTCGGAGAGGACTTCCTGTGGGCCCTTCGGGAGGTCGGCATGCACCCCCTGCCCGCCCGCGCGCAGGCGACCACGATCCGGGCCCTGTTCGAGGCCCTGGCGTGGGCGCGTGTGATCCGCTTCGACCCGTTTTTCATGATCGACATTCAGGCCACCCTCCACACCCCGCCCACACCTCAGGCGTCCCGATGACCACACCAGGCATTCTGTTCCTTCCCGCCGACGATGGAGCCCATGTCATCGGTGAACGACGCAAGTCGAATGGATTTGCGGATCATGGCTTCAGGGCAGCTGGTCTGAAGATCCGCGCGTACAGTGTTCATTGGCGGCCCAGATGAACCAACACACCGAAGCCGCCCCACTCGGCCTCCCTGTGACGCTGCACGGCTTGACGCCCGCCTGGACCGTCCACTGCCCCCAGTGCACCCATCCCCTGGCGGACGTGTATCAGAACCAGGTCCAGCCGCGCCAGGGCAGGTACTGGCTCTGGGTCACCGAAGACCGGCCTGACCTGGAGGAGCGACTCCTGTCCTGGGACACCCGGACCCCCCAGCTCACCACCAGTCTGGACTGGGGGCAGTGCCCGCGTTGTGCAGGATGGTTTGCTCTGATCGACGTGCATCTTCACCTTTCCGAGGACGGGAGTCCCTTAGCCCTTCCCCTCGATCCCTCATCGTCCGGTCCCCCTCATCTCGTCCGGGCCTGGCATGAGGGCCTGCCTTCCGGCTGGCTGGCGACACAGGTCACCACGCCATCAGGGCCCGTTCACCAGCACGTCTTCGGTCCGGTCAGTGTTGAGACGGACCTCCTGATCTGGATGGAAACCACTTTGCGCCCGCTGTGGGCGGACCTGTTGGTCTTCGCCGAGCGCCAACGGCCCTGGCCGGACAGTGACCTGACACCACGCTCAGCCTGCCTGATTCCTGACGAAGACCCTGACCTGGAACACGACCCTTCGTTTTAACGGCGGTCCTGGCCAGCGAACAGCATTCAAGGCGGCTGATTCGGCCTGCATCGACGTCCCAGCCCGGTTGCAGTGGGCTGGGGCGGGTTTGTTTGGTCCCGCCTGCTTGTAATTATCACCGCTAGCGGTTAAAATCCTTTCAGGCCAGGGGAGCATCACCCGCCGCGCAGACCGCGCCCGGTCCCCAGCCCAGGAGAACCCCATGCCCAGCACCGAGCGCACCATCACCCTGACCGTCCCGGCCTTCGCCCCCGAGTTCGCCGACAGCGAGGACCTCGCCCGGCAGGCCCTTGAAACGTCTCCCTGGCGTTCGTGCAGCGGGCCCAGGAGGACGCCCAGGCTGCCCACGCGGCCGCCGAAGGCCTCAGCTGGGACAACGCCGAGCACACCGCCCGCCTGGAAGCCGCCGAGCAGGCCCAGCAGGCGTGGCACACCCTGGCCTACGTCCACCAGCAGATGTTTGGTACAGCCGGCACCCTCAGCATCACCCGCCCCGCCCACCTGCCCACGCCGGCGCCCCGCGCGCCCCGCCCGGCTCACGAGGTCGTGGAGTTCGACCCCGGCGACGAGGCTGACCGGCTGTAAGCGCAGGAGGCCCCCGGCGCATCACTGCGAGGGGCCTCCAATCATCCCCACCGGGTGGGGAAGCTCAGGCGGGAGAACCGCACCAGAGGAGGTGAGCATATGGGTGAGCCGGACGTCGTGACAACCCTGGACGAGGAGCGCCGCGCCATCGCCAGACGGGAACAGCGCCTGGACCTGCCCGCCGTGGCGCTGAGCGAGTGGTGCGAGCTGCACTCCGTGCAACCGGACACCGCGAAGGGGTGGGTGAGCCGCGGCATTTTCCCGGGGGGCGCCGTGTGGAAGTCGGGGCGCGACCACCTGATCCGGCCCAGGGAGCCGGTGCCGGTGACGCGGCCGGGGCCCCGACCGAAAAAAGCAGCCCTGAATGGTGTGCGCCCCTCGGCCGCCCAGGAGAACGACATGAACGAACAGCAGCTGCGCCAGTGGATGACCACCCTGCCCCAGGACCGCGCCGGGCTCGAGGCCCTGAAGATCACCGCGCAGGCCGCGTGGCGGGCCGCAGAGGACTCCGCCACGCAGGCCGTCACCATCGGGGACCTCGCGGCCGCCCGCGCGGCCCGGGCCGAGGCCGACGGTCACCGTGCCCAGGTGGAGATCCTGAACGAAGAACTCCGGCGCCGCGACGAGTAACCCGAAGGCATCGGACCTGAACGCGCCTCACGTGGAAACCCCTGTGCACTACAGTTCCGCCATGTTCACGATCACGAGGCCAGGCGGGAAGGTACCTCCCGAACAGGCGGTCCATGCCTGAGGCCGTCCTGTCCGCCCTGCTGGGCCTGTTCGGTCTGTACGTCGCTGGGGTGACCTTCAGCCTCCAGCAGCTCAGTGACCGGTACTCCCCCCGTCTCCTGCCTCACCTCCAGCGCCGTCACGTCGTCCCCCACCTGCAGGCACTGAGCGGCCTGCTTGTCCTCGCAGGACTCCTCGTCGCCCTCAAAGCCCACACCTGGACCACGGGCGCCGCCCTGGCCCTCCTCATCGCCGCACTCGGGTACGCGCTGCACCTCCTGCCCAAGGGGTGGGGACTGGCCAGCCTGGACGCCCACCCAGGCTGGCTGCAGCCGGACGATCTCACCCCCGCCATCGTGCACGACATCCTCAGCCGGCTCGCCCAGCGCCGGGACGGCGTCACGTTGTCCACCCTCCTTCACGCCGTGCAGGGCAACTACGACCTGGAGGAAGCCGTCACCCGCTGGCTGACCGACCGTCCTGACCTGCTCACTGAACGCTGGTGTGGCCCGGTCGTGGTCGAAGCGTGGACGACCGGCCTGACCGAATTGAACGTCGCCCGGCGCCAGGAAGTCCTCATCGAAACCGTCACGCGCCGCCTGGGGCCCGTGTTCATGCCCGGAGCGTCCGATCTGGTCATCCGCGTCATGAGTGCCGTCCAGGCCAGTCCCGAGTGGGGGGATGACCTCAGTTGGTTCGTCCTGGCGTTCGGGCAGGGACTCGCCGTTCAGACCGGCACGGCCTCCCTCCGCCCACTCACCCCCGAGCTTGAGGACGTCCTGCACTGGTTCGAGATCAAAATGGGCCACCTGGGGTACGCAGCACTTCAGCGGACGGCCGCCGACGCCGCCTGGTACGCCGCCGTGCTCGGGCACGTGTTGGAGGGCGTCCCCGTGGAAGGCCTGATCGACACGACGAGGATGTGGGCGGAAGAGCCGGGACTCACGGGCACCTGGACGCCGGAGATGGGAGCGGCCCTGCTCAACGGCCTGAATCGTGCCCATCAGTGGCAACAGCAGCTGCCCGACCGGTATCCCCTTGGCAGGCACTCGGATTCGCCCCACCCCCGGGTCGCCGATCCGGCCCTGACGATCCTGGACGCCCTCAGGGCAGTCCCCATGCATGCCGAGCGCCGGCGGTACCTGGCGGGGAAGATGCACCTCGGGCCGGCCTTTCGACGCGAGGCGTTCGCGGCCATCGCGGTGGAAGACGCCTGAACAGGGCTCGCGTCCCGTCCGCAATGAGCGAACGCCCGCGCGCGGCGAGCGTTCCTGTGATTCCTCCTGCCATCTCCACCCGGGACGCCGGCAGCCCCTGACTTACTTCAGTGTGGGTGCACCGCCGCCCTGGCCCAAAGGCGATTCGGGCACACCAATCCAGGAAGGGGGGCAGGCCAGGTCCGCATCCATCAGGCACTTCACGGCACTCAACAGTTCATCCCAGCGAACAGCGAGATTCACGCTGACGTCGCCGAGCGTCCAGCCCTGCAGCATCGCCAGATAGACGTCGCCCGTCCCTATCCCCAGAAACTCGGCGCTGGGAGCCCTGAGCTTGCCCGTCCTGCGGGGCGGAAGGGCCTTGATCCGGTCGCCTGGACGGACGTGCCGCAGCGCCCTGGGCACTGCCATGATCCAGCAGGTGGCGTTGGCCAGGACCGTGTCCGCCGGCGCCGTGACGCCCGCAGCGGATTCCGTGGCGGTGTCGGCCACCTGTACAGACGCGCCCTCCCAGCTGATGGGCACCAGGGCACCCGTGGCATACGCCGCCATGGCGGCCTCCGCCTGATCCGCCGTCCACAAGCCCTTGTCGAGCAATGCGCCCATGATCCTTCCGACTGAGATCCCGGGGGGGTGTGCGGCGAGCGCGGCGTCCAACGGGTCGATCCCGCGCCGGCACAAAAACCGCGTGATGTCAGGCAGCCAGCTGCCAGTCACGTCCGTAACCCTGCGGCCCTCCAGGGTGAGCACGACCTGCCCGTCCTGAGTCTCAAACGTCAGCGTGTACGTGCCGCTTTCGCGAAGGGTGTCGAGGGCGTCCATCAAGGCGTGCATGCTCCAAACGCTACAGGAGCCGGTTTCCCACATCCTTCCCACAGGATTCCGCCATTCATCCCACACGATCCCGAGGTCTTCCCACATGGTTTCAGGGTCACTCCTGGCAGTAACGGGGGATCACGGGGCAGGCACCCTGGGGTCAGCCGCGCAGCATTCGCGTGAGAGTGCCGACAGTGCGTCCGTCACTACGTCACCGACGGTCACCTGCGAGTCGGACTCCAGGATCCGCACGGCACTCCGGAGAGCCTGCGCGGCCCCGTCCGGGACCCGCATGGACGCCTGGACGAGCAGCCGCATCAACCCGGCGTCCATGCTCACGCCAATACCGTACAGAATGATCCGCGCGGCCCGCAGGGCCTGCCCGGCATTCATGTACTTCGCACCCAACGCCACGGCCACGTCCACCGCCCGGTCCGCCAGGTGCCGGTTGACCTGCCGCGTCCACTCGCAGTCCAGACGGGGGAAGAACACGGTCAGGTCACTCAGCAACTGTTCGAGCTCGTCCGGATCGCCGCCCGGCGCGAATCCCTCACTCAGGTACACGTCCACGTCGGTCTCCACCCGCACGCCGGGGAGCGGCATCAGCCGGTACCCGTTGGGGTGGTACTTCCGCGACATGAGCCCTTTCAGTTCATGGTCGAGTTCCGACAGGAGGCCCCGCAGTTCAGACGTGGCCTTCTGTGCCGCGTTCCGCGAGTCGCTGCGGTAGCTGAACAGCTCGGACGCCACGGCGTCGGTGGTCTTCCAGTTGTTCTGCAGATGCAGGTACGTCAGGACGTACACGCACTTCAGTGATCTCGATGGAAGGGTCACGGGAATTCCGTTGGCAATCAGCATCGTGCGGCCCAGCGTCTGGACCCGGAGGACATACTGCGGCGGGTCGATCTGCTCCTCGGCATCGGGGTGGTGCGCGGCCAGGCCAGCAAACCGGTCAGACTGCACCCCAAGCTGCGCCAGGGCAGAAAAGACTTCACCGTATCTCGGGGCGTACATCCGTACGGTGGCGTCCTCGTGACGGGCGTCCATCACCTGAATGAGCGCCTCACTGTCGGACGCCTGTAGGGCGCCGAGCATGGCCCGGACGCGGAGCTCCTCGAGACGGGTGAGGAGCACACTGTCATACCCGAGGGTGCCAGCCGTGAGGACGCCAGCGAATTTTTCCAGAGCTGCCTGCGGCCGTTCCCGGATCAGTTCATCCAGTCCCTCGATCAGGGGGAGGTATGCGCGGTACTCTTCGTACTCCGGTTGCCCCGTACCCACCAAGTGCACCACGGTATGCAAGGCCCTGAGGTGCTTCTGGAAGGCCTCGTGCTGCCCGAGCCAGTAGTGGGCGTAGGCGGCAAACGTGTGCGGCATGAGCAGACCAGCAGGATTGCCTCGCTTCTTGAACGTCTCGATGGACGCATCGAAGCTCTGGATGGCGCGCTCCAACTCTCCGAGCTCCAGATAGAGGAGACCCCGCGAGTTATACAGGTACGGCAGCGTATTGCTCATTTTCTGTGCGTGCAGGTTCAGGCCACGCTGGACCAATTCCATCGCCTCAGCGTGGCTTCCCCTGTCCTTCATAATCTCTGCCAGCTGGTAAAGCACATACACAAGTTGAGGGGTGAACCGGGTTCCCTCCCGCTCTGCCAGGTCCAGGGCCTCTTTGGCGGTCACGGTGGCCCGCTCGGTCTGGCCGGCCATAAACCGAACGTACGCATTCTGGGTCAGCGAGCCGAGGTGAAGGTCAAGCCGGCCAGACCGCGTGGCGTGCAGATAGCTCCGCTCGTTCACGGCGATCGCCTCTTCGTACCGGTTCAGCCGAATCAGATAGGACGCTTCAGAGGTGAGTGCGCGGGCGTGATCGGCGTCTGTACGCGCGAGCTCGTGGCCGATCCGAACGTGCTCGGCAAAGGCCAGGAAGTCACTTCGGTGGCTTGCCACACGGCCAAACAGGGCGTGCGTATGGGTGGTGTCCGTCCCCATATCCTGTTGCGTGAGGAGGGCGTGGGTCGCCTGCTCAATTTGGCCCGCCGTGAACAGATACGACGCCAGGTAGTCCCTCAGGTGCGGTGACAGCTCCCGCACGGTGACGGTCGACAGCACTTCGATCTTCAATTCCAGGTGGTCGTCGTCCTGGCCGTGCTGCGCGAAGTACCGTTCGAGGAGTTGTAGGCGCTGCGGAACTTCAAGGGTCGGGAGGAACTCCTTGAGGTTTTCCAGGGTGTCGTCTCCTGGAGGGACAAGCATTCGGCTGGCGCTGGTGCTCTCGGTCAGGTGCTGAACCATCGCAGGGTGGATGTTCAACTCTCCCCCCAGGTCAATGATCGGAAATCCTGCGGCCAGGACCTCAGTGAGGCCCCCTTCGTGACGTAGCTGCTCGACCAGGGCAGCGGTATCGGCCTCGCTTCCCTCCTGCGCGAGGAACTCCGAAATGCGGTTCTGCCACACCACCGGCAGGTCATCAACGAGGTCATTGAAGTAAGAGGCGGCGTCCATTGCTGGAGCGGCCAGGATATTGACGAGCGCCGGCCAGCCCAGTGTGCGTCGCAGCACCGCCTCCGCCTGCAACTGGGGATACAACGCCGTCACCTCGGCGTGAGTCAAGGCCAGCGCTGAGGCGGACATCACGTGCACGCGCCGCTCCTGCCAGAGGGAGACCAGTCTCGGGTACTGCTGGTGCCTCGCCGCGATCACAAATCGCACCTCCTCGGGTCGACTGCGCAGTAAGGCGCTGACCGCGATCGCCTCCAGATGGTGCGCGTCATCCACCAGTACGACGTGTCCGGGGCTGTGCATGCCCAGCGTCAGCAGGGTGGAACCCGTATCGCCCGGCCGAACGCGGTAATAGGTGATCTGCCCTTGGCCGACTTCTGCCAGCTGCTCCATCAGCAGTGACTTGCCGTACCCGGAGGGGGCGCTCATCAGGACGTGCCGGTCATCCGAGAGGACGGCAGTCACCAGGTCCGCGCGCGTGAGGCGATTCACGGGGTTCCTCCAGCGAGCGTGATCAGCTGCGACTCGATCCAGGTGATGACCGGCCGGATCTGTTTTTCCATCTCCTCAGCGTCGGTTACGCTCGACTGGTCATTGAGGTAGGTGTACGCCATGACGCGGCCGTCCGGCAGTTCTACCATGCCACTCAGGGTCAGGATCCGCCACCCACTTCCTGCCTTCGCAGCCCAGTACCGCGTCTTTAGGCGCGGCGTTTTCGGGCGGCAGCAGCCGGTCTGCATCACCGTGCGGTACACGTCCCGAGTGGCAGCTTTCAGGTCTGCGCCGGAGTACACGCGCAGGGCCAGTTGGGTGTACTCCCGCGCGGTGCTGGTCGGCTGGATGTAATACTCCATTTCTGGCGTGTAGGCGGGACTGTGGAAGTAGTCATCCAGAACTTTTTCCAGGGTGGGCGCGGACACCCGCTGGGACGCGGCGATCAGCTGACCGGCCCGGCGGACGCGTTCCTCGAACGGCGCGGCCGCGAGCGTCCGCAGGCCGCCCAGGGTGTCCGGACCCAGGGCCGTGCTGAGCATGCCCGCCTGCGCCGCCCACCACGTTTTCGTGGTGTTCAGCACGGTCGTGCACGGCCATTTCGCGCGAACCTCCCGCGCCAGGCGCTCCGGGCCGTACGCCAGGTGCAGGATGTCGGACGCGGTGTTGTCACTCAGGGCGATGGCGCGGCGGGCCAGTTCCCGCACGTCGTTACTGCCTTTGGGGTACCCCTCGATGCTGCGGTTCCCCTCAGTCGTGGTGAGCTTCGTCGTGAGCTTCAGCCGGCCGGCGTCCACGTCACGCAGGATTCCGCGGACGACCAGGGGTTTGTACGAGCTCGCGAGTGGGTACAGCGTGTCCACATCGCCCAGCGTCACGCTCCGCTGCACCGCCAGGCCTGGCGTGGCAATCACCGCGTTGAATGCCACCCGGCCGCTCACCACTGCCGGCAGGGGCGTGGCGGTCAGTCCCGCTGGACCGGCCGGGCTGACGGACGGACACCTGGGCGCGAAGGGGCCCACGCCGGCACCGGCGGGCGGGACGGTGGTCGGCGACGGTGCCTGAGCGGCCTGGGAGACAGAGAAGACGGACAGCAGCAAGGTGACGGCAGCAAGGCGCATACCGCTCCAGCGTAATTGCGGACTCTCGCACTGTCCTGACCGTTTGATGTATGAAGGTCGTCCCTCACCCTGCGGGTGACGGCACTGCATGACCCCCTCCGCAGATCTGCAAGGCGTCCTGGCGCGGGCAGCGAATCACCTGCGGCCCATGAAGCTCCACGTCGTGATCGCCGTGAACGGCCCCGCACCCCTGCACGTCTTCGGCCGCCCGGCTGGGCACCCCGTGGACGTGTCCGTTTACGTGCGGCCCGAGGACCTCGACCACTTTCTCGCCGCGCTTGGCCCCCTTCTGCGCACCCTGCCCGTCTGGACGGCCTCCATGCAGGCCCGGCACCGGCTGGCCGTCGACTGGAGCTGGGGATACCAGGAGGCCCGCCGGGCCGTCCTGCCCCGCGGCGGGGTGTTCGTGCCCGCCGCCCGCGTGGACGTCCTGGGCCTGGCCCGGGACCCCGAGGTAAGCGTCACGCGCGCACGCATGGCCGGGGCGCGGGCGTACCTCCAGCAGCTTCGCCCCGCCGCGCAGCCTCAGGCGCTGCCGAACGCGGCCGACTGAGCGTCCTGACCTGCAGGGGCGCCGGTACCCTCACCCGCCGGCCCGGCGGGTGGCCAGACGTCATGACTGCCCTGCGCACTAGGCTCCTCTGCATCGACAGCACCCCCGCCGACGCCCTGCTCGCCCACTACCAGGCCCGGAAACGTCCAGGCAGCGAGGTTCGCGGCATCGAGGTGGACGGCGGCGTGGCCTACCTCGCAGTCACCACCCAGGGTCTGACCCGGGCGTTCGTGGTCCCGTTTGCCCCAGTGAACCTGCCCGAAGGCAACCTGCTGGTGCTTCCTCCGGCCTGCGAGGACACCAACCCGGAGCCGTGCGAGGTCACCCCGACCTTCCTGCGTCTCCTCTCCCCTGCCCCGCTGTTCCTCACTGGCGCTGCCGGCACCTGGCGTGAGCGGGCGGAGCGGCATGCTGACCGGGTCCGGCGCAGCGCTTCCGGTGACGCGCTGCTCGGAACGTACGGAAACGCGCGCGGCCGAGTCGGGTACGACGACGCGGCGAAGAAGGCCTTCGAGCAGGATGCCCGTCGCTACCTCAAGCGGCTCGGAGCGCAGCTGCCGTGGCCGGCCGTGCCCGGGCGGAAGCTCGTGACGTACAACCCGGGCGGGATCGCGGTCAGTGGTGAAGCCATGCTGCGCTGCCAGGTGGACGAGGACACGGACCTGTTCGTGGAAGTGGACGCCTCCGGCCTGGGCGGTCCGCGTCAGGCGCCGTCCCCGAGTGGCGTCACGGTCATGTGGCGGTTTGAGGGGACCGAGACCGGCAGCCGCGCGAAGTACTTTTTCCCCAACCAGTGGGCGCCGTGGGATCTGTCGTCGGCGGACTTCGCGGCCGTGATCCTGGACTTCGCGCGGTTCGCACAGCTGCCCGTGGTGCCGGTGACGGCCGCCTGACCCTCAAATCTTGTACAACAATCTTGATTTCATCTTGTACAAGATTTACTCTAGGTTCATGGCCGACCGCGAACTCCAGATCTCCGAACTGCGAGGCCAGCTCAAGGACGTGGTGCAGGAGGCCGCCGAAGGCAAACGCGTGATCGTCAAGCGCTACAACGCCCCGGCGGCCGCCATCGTGCCACTGGCCGACTACCTTGCCCTCGGCCGGCTCGACGCGCACGCCCACCACCCCACCCCCCCGGAGGGACACATGCACAGGATCGTCATCACCAACATCAGCGGCGGCGAAGGCAAAAGCACCATCGCGCGCGAAACGGCGTTCGAACTCCAGGCCCGCGGCCACCGCGTCGCCCTGATCGACACCGACCCGCAGGCCAGCCTCACCAAAAGCCTCGGCCTGCACGACGATCCCGACGGCGACGCCCTCAAGGCCGAAGCCAGCGTCCTCCCCGCCTTCGAAGTCGACGCCGACCCCCGGCTCGGCCCCCCGCTCCAGGTTCAGGGCGTCGACGTCTGGGCGAGCAACGACCACCTCTACCGCGCTGACACCATCATCGCCACCGACCTTTCCAAACAGGGCAACCTCCGGGAAGCCGTCGATCAGCTCGAAGGGCAGTACGACTTCCTGATCATCGACACCAAGCCCGGCATCACCCCCCTGCTCAACGCGGCCGTCGCCGCCGCCGACCACATCCTCGTGCCCGTCTCCGGCGACAAGGGCATGGAAAACCTCGACAAACTCTCCCGCCTCACCCGCGCCGCCCGCGGGTTCAGCCCCGGCATCAAGGTCAGCCTCTTCATTCCCAACCGCCACCGCCAGACCGTCCTCTCCCGCGCCGTCCTCGACGACCTCGCCGAGTACCAGGCCATCGCGCCCATCTCCCGCACCGTCCGCGACAGCGTCGTTGTCGGCGAAGCCGCCCGCCTGCGCCAGCCCCTGGTCGCCTACAACGCCCGGGCCGACGTCACCCAGGACCTGCGCAACGTCGTGGATGACCTGCTCCTGGTCCTCGGCCACGTCGCCCTGCCTGAAGTGGCGCCCGCATGAGCAAGAACCTCACCCGGTCCGGCAATGCCCGCCCGCCTGTCCGGAGCATCATCGACGACATGCTCGGCACGCCCACCCAGCCTAAGGTCATCACCGAACTCCCCATGGACCGGGTGCACGTCATCCCGGGCTTCAACCCCCGCACGGCCGCCCTCACCCCCGAGGAGCGCGAGCAGGCCTTCAGCCGGGAGGCCCTGGCCGACCTGATCGACAGCTTCACCGAAGTGCTCGACTCCGGCGAGATGCGCGGCATGCTCCACCCCATCCTGGTCCGCCCACACGGGGACGGGTACGCCGTCGTCGCCGGGGAACGGCGGTACTACACCAACCGCTACGCCGGATTCCCGACCGTCCGTGTGGTCGTCCGCACCCTGACCGACCAGGAAGCGCTGGCCGCCGCGCTGATCGAAAACGCCCAGCGTGAAGACATCGACCCGGTCTCCGAAGCCTTCGCTGGCTTCGAGCTGCTCAGCGTCCTCACCGGCCTGGACCGTGAAGAGATCGTCCGTCACCTGAGCGCGATCCGAAAGGGACGTGAGGAGGACGTGCACGGCCTGGACGGCATCCTGCGCCGGGTTTTCGGGACGGGCGTCACCACCTGGAGCCTCAAGCGCGCGCCCGTGTTCCAGCTGCTCCCCGCCGAGCGTCAGGCGATCACCAGCCGCGCCCTGCCAGCTAAGGTCGTGTTCCCCCTCATCAAGCTCGGTGAGGACCACGCCGCGCGCGCCGTCCTGCTTCAGGCCCTGCTCGCGGCCGACCCCACCCCCAGCAGCGAGGACGTGCAACGCATGGTCGCCGAGCGCATGAGCGCCCCCACGAAGACCACAGTGGACCCAGCGGCGACCCTGCGCCCCATGCTCTCGCGGGTCCGCAAGCTCAAGGGCGACAAGGCCACCCGCGCCCAGGAACTGATTCAGGAGCTGGTGTCGCTCCTGAAATAGCCGCCCTCCGGGCGCCCCCCTCAAAGTGGGATACCCGGTATCCCAGCTGGCTCGTTTCCATTCGCGTCCGTTGAGATACCCGGTATCCCAACGGACGACCTTACGTTCCCCCGCCGGCTCAGAACCACCTTGACCATCGACGAACATGGGTGGGATACCCGGTATCCCAAGCCCTCGGCCATCACCACCTCCCCCGACGCGCCTGCCCAAACGGGTGGGATACCCGGTATCCCAACTGCTCCTCAGCCTTCTCCCTTCCGCGTGTGGACCCTCCCCGGCTGGCGCCGGGGGGCGCAGGGCATCTAAGGAGGTCACCATGACCCTGCAAGGACACCTGTTCGCCGCCCCGCTCCACACCGACATCCAGAAGGTGAGCGTGAGCCTGATCGTGCCCCCGGACACCACCGAAGTCATTCCCAGCGTCGGCCTGGTCGGCGTGCTCCAGAGCGTCCTGCTCAAGCCCGGCGGCACCCCCGAGCAGCCCTACCTGATCGTGGACGGCGACCGCCGCGTCAACAGTGCCCTCAAGTACCAGCTCGCCGAGGTGCCCGCCGTGATCACCGACGGCACCCGCGGCCAGATCGCCGCCGCCAGCGCCCTCCTGAACGCCGCGCGCAGCAGCAACCCGCTCGACGAAGCGCGCAGCTGGCGCACCGCCCTCGAAGAAGGCCAGTTCGGCGGCGTCGAAGACCTCGCCCGGCACGTCCGGGTCAGCGTTCAGAAAATCAAAAAACGCCTCAAGCTCCTCAACCTCCCCGAGGAACTGTTGTGCCACATCGGCGTCAGCATCGCCGAAGGCGTCGCGGAACGCATGGCCAACCTCCCCGACGAGTACCGCGCGCAGGCCGTGGACGCCGCCAGCCGCAAACTCGACGCCGGCGAGAAGTTCACCGCCGCGGACCTCAAAGGCAGCCAGACCGCCCGGCGCGCCGACCTGAGCGGCAGCCTCGACGACCTGTTCAGCGGCACCCCCCCCCTCCTCACCGTGCCCCGCGACCCCCTTGCCGACCTGGTCGCCGAAGTGCGCCGACTCGCGGACCTCAGCGGCCTGGACATCCACGACGTCGTCCGTGCCCTGGGCGGCGCTCCAGCGTCGGAAACGCTGGCGCCCGCACCACCCCCCACCGCCATCCGCCCCCCCGCAGGCCGTGTGAACCTCGGCCTGCGCTCCGCCTGAGGAGGCCCCATGAACGCACTCAGCACCCTCGTTCCCGCAGGGGGCGGCCCCCGTGAATGCGGCCCCGGCCGCCAGCAAGGCCACATCTACGCCGAATGCGGATTCGGCCCCGGCGGCGCCACCATCGAACACTTCCTGATCGACCACCCCGTGGCCGTCAACCCCGCCCACCTGGGCCTGAGCACCCAGGGCGTCACCCTGCTCGAACGGCAGGGCACGTGGCACATCGTGGACCTCGTCGGCGCCAGCCACTACCCGTACCCGGCCGACTTCATCGAAGAAGCGCGCGCCATCGGCATCAGCCGCAAGATCCCCCGCACGGCCGACTTCGCCAAACTCGGCCCCGGCAGCACCCTGATCCTCATTCACGCCAAAGGCCGCGTCACCAACGCCGCGGCCGCCGCACCCCACGCCCAGCGCTGGGCGTGCCCCTGCGGCAAGGGCCACCCGGTCACCGACCCCTGCGCCGCCTGGCACTGGTACGCCCCGGACGCCAACCTCCCCGGCACCCTCAAACGCAAACTCAGACGCGCCACGTACGAGGTCAAACCCCTGTTCGGCGAGCCGCCCCTGCTGGAATTCACGCCCGCGTACTTCCTGCAAGTGCCCATCAGCAACCTCTCTGTGATCCGCAACCAGGACGGCACCGTCGACCCCCGCAGCCGGGACATCGCCGGCCGCGCCCGCCTGCCCATCCTCCACGCCGACAGCTGAACCCACCCGCAGGGGAGACGACAATCTCGTCTCCCCTGTTCGCATGCCACCCGGCGTGACCCTCGCCTGTGCAGGCGAGCCGGACCGCATGACCACCAAAACCTCCACCCCGATGCTCCTCGCGTCCCTCGACGAACTGTACGCCGTGCAGTCCATGGCCTTCGAAGGCACCCACGCCACCCAGGAGATCCGCGAGGCCGACCGCGCCGAGCTACGCAAGGACGCCGCGTCCACCTACGCCCCCGGCGCCGGGCAGGCCGTGTACGACCTGTTCACCAACCAGGTGGCCGTCCGCCGCACCCCGGATGGCGACCTCGCCTACCGCGCCCGGGGTGAGATCCGCTGCGCCGGCCGGATCGACCTCACCCCCCTGCACTTCATCAGCGCCGCCACGCCCGGCACGCCCCCCGGCCACGTCGCCGTGTCCGCCCTGGTCCTCGCCGCCGCCGAACCGGACCGCCTCCCCGCCACCGCCCGCGCCCTCCAGAACTTCGCCCGCGCCCTGGGCCGCGTGGGCCTGACGTTCCCCGCCCAGCCGTTCAGCCTGGCCAGCAGCAGCAACCAAGCGGTCATCCGCAGCGCCCTGCACCACCTCACCGACACCCTCGACGCGGAACTCCGGCACCTCGCCGCCCGCAACGAAGCCTGGGCGTCCATCAATGTGAACCTCGGCGACCCGTTCGCGGCCGCCACCGAGGACCTGAACGTCGCCGCGCTGCTCTCCCCCCGCCAGGCGGAACGCGTGGCCTCCACCCCCGAACGCACCCTCGCCCGCCTCGTGCGCCGCGGCGGCGCCGCCCTGCTCGTCGGTCCCCCCGGCACCTTCAAAACCGAAACGGCCAAACGCGTCGCCGTGGCCGCCGGCATGACCCTCGTCGTCGCCAAAGGCGCCCCCGGCGTCGAAGACCGCGACTTCCTCGGCGGCGTCTACCCCGGCCTCACCGGCCCCACCTGGGTGGACGGCCCCATCAGCCGCGCGTTCCTCTCCGCCGCCCAGGGCCCCACCGTCCTGCTCCTGGACGAGGTGCTGCGCTACCACCACGAGGCCCTGAACGTCCTCGTCGGCGCCATGGACACCGTCAGCACCCCCGAGGCCGTCGCCATCGGCATCCCTGAAACGCACCTTCAAGGCGACCGGCACCACCTCCTCCCCCTCCCGAACGGCGACCACCTCACCTGCCCCGCCGGGAACCTCACGTGGATCATGACCACCAACCTCGGCGACGACCACCTGCAGACCGCCGACCGGATCGACGCGGCCCTGCTCTCCCGCATCGACCTCGTCATCGACTTCCCCGTCCCTGATGAGACCACCGCCCGCGCCCTGTACACGCAGATCAGCGGCTGCCCCCACGTCGCGTCCGCGGTGTTCCAGGCCGAACTCGTCACCCGGGACGCCGTCAGCGGCCCCGGCGCGCAGACCATCCGCGCCCTCGACGCCCGCAAGAGCATCGCCCTGATCAAGGAAGTCCGCGCCCTCCAGGACGACGGTCTGGATCTCGCCGCGGCCCTGCAGGAGGCGTTCGAGGTGGTCGCCCTGCCCCACTGCTGCGCCCGGGACGCCAGCGGCCGCCTGGAAGAAGCCGCCGCCGCGATGCTCCGCGCCCGCCTCGACGAGGAAGTCCTGCGTGCCCTGGCATGAAGCCCCCCACCGGCCCTGGTGGGAGGACTACATCCACCCCACCCGGGACTTCCCGGCCCGCGCCGCCCTGCAGGACCTCCGCCGGGACGGATGGACCGTCGAAGACATTCAGGCCGACGACACCCCGGTGGGAGAGGCCCGGTACGTGTTCACACTCGTGCATGGGGCCACCCGCATTCCGTGCGGCCCCGCCCTCGCCCGCGGCTGCGACATCAAGGGCGACGGGCAGCCGTCGCCCCCCTTCACCGCCTGGGCCGACTTCCCGGACGCGATCCGGACCCTGGCCGCGCTCCGCACCAGGCCGCCCCTTAAGGTGCCCTGAATGGACGGCGGGCCCGGTCACCTGCCCAGGCTCCGGCGGGCCGCGGGGCGTACCATGCCGGCATGCGCGCCTTTCCCCTGCTTCTTCTCGCGCTTGCCGCGACCGCCAGCGCCGCGCCCCTGATCGGCCAAGCAGCCGACCTGCGCAGCACCCCACTGTGCCAGGCGTACACCTGCACGCTCGTCAAAACGCACACCGTCACCCGCCCCGCCGGCACCGTCATCGTGCCCCCGGGCGGGAACGTCGCTCAGTACAGCCTCACGGCGGGCGCGACGGTCTTCGACGTCTGGGTGAGCCGCAACGCGGCGAAGAAGGTCACCGACGTGCGGGCCCGGCCACGCATGCCTCTGACCCGAGACGCGCTGCCGGCCGCTGCCGAACTGATCCGGGTCGCGGCAGACATCTCACCGCCCGGCGCCGCGAAGGCCGCCCAGGAGTGGCTGGGCACCCCCTCCCGCCCGGACGGCCGGCGGCCCGAACGCCTCTTCGTCACGCCGACGATCTCCATCAACGCGGCGAGCAGGGACGGCATCCTGCAGATCACCCTGCACGACCAGTGAGGCCCGAGCGCGGCGGAGAGGCCCCCGCCGCACCCGCGGGCGCTACCCCTGCCCGGCCATCTCGTACAGGCTCTCCACGAGCCGGTCCCGTTCAGCGGCCGTCAAGTTCGCCCGTGCCGCGCGGCTGAACAGGCGGCCCAGGTCCCCCTGGAACGCCGCCCCGTCCCGCGGCACCCGGACCTGGAGGATCTTCCCGGCCGCGTTCACGTCCAGCCGGTACGGCAGCACGGCGCCCGACTGCATCACCAGCCTGCCCCCCACCTTCTTGAACGTCCCGCACGCCCCGTACACGCTCAGGTGCGTTTTGGCGCGCTCCAGGACCGAGTACGCACACGCGCCGCTGGAGATCTTCGCCGTGCCGAACTGATGCCGCCAGAGCGCCCGGGTGATGTCGTCCGGGGGAACAGGCGTCGCGGTCAACGTGGCACTGGCCATCAGCAGAAGAATGTTCACCGCCGGAGGATAGGCACGCCCCATGACAGGCACCCACCTCCTCCATGAGAGCCTGCCGCCCCCTACGCCCTGACCCTCCCCGCACGCGGGGGCCCCCGGGCATGCTCACCCTCCCCAAGCAACCTGTCACCCCGGCCTGGCATCAGCAGCTCGCCTGGCGCACCTACGTCACCGCCCTGTTCGGCGTCGTCAGCCGCCGCCGGGACTTCACCACCGAGTTCCGCGTGGGCTCCCTGATCGCCGGCGTGATTCCCGACCAGCGGCGACTGCTCATCAACCCATCCCTCATTCCCCTCCCGGACGCCCGGTTGCGGTTCGACCCGGTCACCGAGCACGGCCGCCGCGTGCGCCTCCTGCGCGCCATCGCCGCGCACGAAGCCGGGCACGTGGTCTTCAGCGCCCGCAAGCCCGCCGATCCCGCCGACGACCGCGTCGGGTGGCTCTGGAACGCCCTCGAGGACGAACGCATGGAACGCCTCGTCGTGCGCCGCTTCCCGGACCTCGCGCCGGACCTCACGTTCCTCGGGGACGCCATGTTCCTCAAGGACCCGAAGCCCACGACCGACCTCCTGAACGCCTGCCTCGTGTGGCGCTGGGCGCACGACACCGACGCCGGGCCGTTCCAGGTGGAGGCCGACCAGGCCCTACTGTGGGACCGCTGCGTCCGCCCGCTCGTGGAAGCCGCGTGGGAAGCGCACCGGGACGACGTCGAGCACATCGCCCGCGAGATCCTGGCCCTGATTCCCAGGACCGACGACGCCGGGGGCAGGGGAGACCAGCCGGACGACTCTCTCAGCGCGGACGGGGGCGGCATGAGCGCCCCCCAGCCGGAGGAAGGCCAGCCGCGCCGGGCCAAGGGGCCGGCCGAGGCCGACCAGCCGAACCAGGACGCCAAGGCCGGGGACGCCGGCGCCCCCCCGCAGGTCGCGGAGAACACTCAGGCGGCGCCCGGGGCAGGGGAGAGCGCCACCCCGACAGCCCCCGACCCGGGCGCGCCCAGTGATACCACCCCGGAAGGTGACGCCCCACTTCCCAGCGACCTGCCGGACGCGCCGCCCGCCCCCCAGGACCCCCCCGGCGATCAGCTGCCCCTGACCGAAGGGTTCGCCCGGACCCTCGCCGGCCTGCTCGCCCCGCCCGAGACGCCCGCGCGGCGCACGTCCCACCGTTCCCGCGGCCGCTTCCACTACGGCCGGTACGCGGGCGGCAGCGAACGGTACTTCCAGCAGCGCACCGACCCCGGCCGGCCTGCCCCGTTCCAGCTGCGCCTCTGCGTGGACCTGTCCTCCAGCATGCGCGGCCCCGGCCTCCAGGCCGCCACGCAGGCCACCCTCACCCTCGTGCGCGCCGCGCACCTCGCCCGCAGCCGCGTCACCGTCATCGGCTTCACCCACACCCCCTGGACGGCCCTGCCGCTCGACACCCCCTGGCCGGCCGCCGCCGCCCTCATCCAGGCCCTGCGCGCGTCCGGCAGCACCCGCCTCGGCCCGGCCCTGCACGCCACCCTCACCCTCCCCACGCGGCATGACGAGCGCGCCGTGACCATCGTCATCACCGACGGCCAACTCACAGACGCGGACGCCCGCCACTGCGAGGGCCTCCTCCGCCCCCCCGGCGCGCCCACCCGCACCCCCGCCCCCGAGATCATCCCCATCCTGATCGGCGACGCCACGGCCGGAACGGCCACCTTCCTGCGCCTGTTCGGTCACGCGCACCCGGTCACGGACATGCCCGGCATGGTGCAGGCCGTGCGCAGCGCCCTCACCACCCTCCGCGCCCGCCCGCACTGAGGGCAGGTCACCCGAACAGCGACTCGATCGAACAGAGCGCAGGCCAGTCCACCTCCGAGCCCTGCTCTTGGATGTCCACTCGCCTTCCATGACGGGCATGCCAGAAAAAGCCCCACGGCTGAGGTGGGGCGTCCCGGCCGCCTTCACCCGGGCGGCGCTGTGTTGTGGGCTGACGCGAGGCTAGGGCAGACGCGTGAGGCATTCGTCCGCCTTTGGTGGGCTGCGTCAAATGGGACAGCGGCGGCGCTCCGGGGGCGGTAGCGTGCGGTGTGCCGACAATTGAAGAGCTGAACCGGAGCTGGGAGGAGCACCTCACGGACTTCAATGCGCAGACCTGGGCGCGCATGAAAGCGTTGGGCGCCATGGCAGGGTGGGAGGTCGGCTGGGCCGGTCAGCCCGCCGAGACGTTCACCCAGGGCGGCAACGCACCGTCAGCCAGGAATGACTTCTTCGAGTTCGCGGTGATGTTCCGGGGCAATGAGTTGGTCCGCGAGGGCCGGAACGACCTGTCACCCGAGGCCCTGGTGGCCGAAACGGTGTTTCGTGCCGCGCGGATGCTGGAGTCGCTGGGCGTGCAGGTCATGCCGAGGTAAGGGCGAGCGTCCTCAGCCTTGCGTGAAAGCCCCTCATCTCCCTGATCGGCGGTGGAAAGGCGTCAAGGTCAGGCTGGGCAGTGTTCCCACTGGTAGGGTGCAGCGAATGGGTGTCATGGATGACCTGCAGGCCGAAACAGACGCATTACGTGAGTTCCTGCGGGAGCTGGCACAGGTCATGACGACCAGCACGGACGCCGCGCCGACCGTGCGCCACGAACTGACCCTGGCCTGGCAGCGCGCGGAGGGGGTGGTGCAGGCGAACGAGACGTTTCTGGACCTCGTGGACCCGCCCGTGGGCACGGCGGAGGACTTCCTGAACATCACCCTCCAGACGCGGACGTCGCTGGTGCGGGTGGCGCCGATGATCGAGGCCCTGAAGCGGTCGAGGGCGAACACTCAGACCTGAGAGGTTCGGCGCCTTGTGGCCGGGTCACCTCGCGCCCCGATGACGGCTCGGAGTGGGGGCGGGTTACTTGAAGGCCAGTCCCGCAGCATCGACCCGGCTTCGGTCATGGCCATTCGCCTGGGTCCTGATGGCCTTCTTCCTTCCCGTCTCGTGA
>JAANMV010001290.1_pt1 | contig 28194 bp, 24 predicted proteins | sample 7279661 | NCBI WGS metagenome assembly JAANMV01 (sample SAMN14094540, study PRJNA606508) | bioreactor metagenome | isolation source: A lab-scale SPAN reactor treating ammonium-rich wastewater day 121 | place: Ireland: Galway | collected 2017-05-16
AGCGGCCGGAGCTGTGGAACCTGTACAACGCCAGGAAGGCCCCTGGCGAAAGCATCCGCGTGTTCCCGCTGTCGAACTGGACCGAGCTGGACGTCTGGCAGTACATCGAGGCCGAGCAGCTGCCGATCGTGCCGTTGTACTTCGCCGACCTGCGTCCCACGGTGGAGCGAGACGGCCTGCTGCTGGTGGTCGACGATGCACGCTTCCCGCTGGCCGCGGGCGAGCAGCCGGTGATGCGCCGGGTGCGCTTCCGCACGCTGGGCTGCTATCCGCTCACCAGCGCCATCGAGAGCGGGGCATCCACCCTGGCGGAGATCATCGCCGAGATGCGCGCCACCATGCTGTCCGAGCGCCAGGGACGGGCGATCGACCAGGACCAGGCCGCCAGCATGGAGAAGAAGAAGCAGGAGGGTTACTTCTGATGGCCGCGCAGCCGCGCAAGGACCTGCTGCGCTTCATCACCTGCGGCAGCGTCGATGATGGCAAGTCCACCCTGATCGGCCGCCTGCTCTACGACACGAAGCGGGTGTTCGCCGACCAGCTCAGCGCCCTCGAGGCCGACAGCCGCCAGTTCGGCACCCAGGGCCAGGGCCAGGATTTCGCTCTGCTGGTCGACGGTCTGGCCGCCGAGCGGGAGCAGGGGATCACCATCGACGTGGCCTACCGCTTCTTTGCCACGCCTGCACGCCAGTTCATCGTCGCCGACACGCCGGGCCACGAGCAGTACACGCGCAACATGGTCACCGGCGCCTCGACTGCTGACCTCGCGGTCATTCTCGTGGATGCCCGCAAGGGCATCCTCACGCAGACGCGCCGGCACAGCTACCTGGTCCACCTGCTCGGCATCCGCCACGTCGTGCTGGCGGTCAACAAGATGGACCTGGTCGGCTTCGACCAGGCGCGCTTCGAGGCCATCGTCGCGGATTACGGCGCCTTCGCCCGCGCCATCGGCATCGAGGCGTTCACCGCGGTGCCGGTCTCGGGCCTGCTCGGCGACAACATCACCAGCCGCTCCGCCAGCATGCCCTGGCATGCCGGGCCGAGCCTGCTCGCGCACCTGGAGGCGGTGGAGATCGACATCGCGGCGGCGCAACGCCGCGCCCTGCGCCTGCCGGTGCAGTGGGTCAACCGGCCCAATGCGGATTTCCGCGGCTTCGCCGGCCTGATTGCGGCGGGCGGCGTGCGGCCGGGCGATGCCGTGCGGGTGCTGCCCTCGGGGCGGACGACGACGGTGTCGCGCATCGTCGGCTTCGATGGCGACCTCGATGTCGCGGTGGCCGGCCAGTCCGTCACCCTGTGCTTCGCCGACGAGATCGACTGCAGCCGTGGCGACGTGGTCGCCCGGGCGGACGAGTCGCCGGAGGTTGCCGACCAGTTCGAGGCGACCATCGTCTGGATGGCGGAGGAAGATCTGCTTCCGGGCCGCCCCTACTGGCTGAAGCTCGCCACGCAGACGGTGACGGCAACCGTGCATGCGCCCAAGTACAAGGTCAACGTCAATACGCTGGAGCGGCTGGCGGCACGCACCCTCGAGCTCAATGCCATCGGCGTGGCCACGCTGGCCACCGACCGGCCGCTGGTATTCGAGCCCTACGGGGTGGACCGCACGCTGGGCGGCTTCATCCTCGTGGACAAGCTCAGCAATGCCACCGTCGGTGCCGGCGTGCTGCACTTCGCCCTGCGCCGCAGCCAGAACGTCCACTGGCAGGCGCTGGACGTCACCCGCGAGAAGCATGCCGAGATCAAGCGGCAGAAGCCCGCGGTGCTGTGGTTCACGGGTCTGTCCGGCGCTGGCAAGTCGACCATCGCCAACCTGGTGGAGAAGAAGCTGGTCGCCCTGGGCCGGCACACCTTCCTGCTCGACGGCGACAACGTCCGGCACGGGCTGAACCGGGACCTGGGATTCACCGATGCCGACCGGGTCGAGAACATCCGCCGCGTCGGCGAGGTCGCCCGGCTGATGACCGATGCCGGGCTGATCGTGATCACCGCCTTCATCAGCCCGTTCCGCGCCGAGCGGCAGATGGTCCGGCAGATGATGCCGCCCGGCGAGTTCCTGGAGATCTTCGTCGACACGCCGCTGGCCGAAGCCGAGGCCCGCGACGCCAAGGGCCTGTACCGCAAGGCGCGCGCCGGATTGCTGCGCAACTTCACCGGCATCGACAGCCCGTACGAGGCGCCCGAGGCGGCCGAGATCCGCATCGACACCACGCGGCTCTCGGCGGAGCAGGCGGCGGAACTCATCGTCGCCCGCCTGCTGGCGCAGTCCTAGGCGGGCCGGGCGGCGGCCTCAGCCCGCGCGTGCCAGCAAGGCGAGGAGCGCCAGCTCCGCCCGTGACAGCAGCCAGCCGCCGTGCAGCCCGATGGCGCGCCGGGCGAAGTCGCCGCGTATGGTTCGCTGGATCCGCTGCCGCAATTCGTCGTCGCTCCAGTGGTTCGTGGCGGCGAGCTGCACGGCCCGGGTGCCGCCGAGGATGTCGCGCAGCAGTTCCGGCAGCCCGGCCGCCGCCTCCGCGCCGCGCGCGGTCACCGCGGGAAGCGGCCCCGCGAGCTGGGCGATGCGCGCCGCGAGCGACGCCAGCGGGTCGGCGTTCCGTGGGGATCCCAGCCGGCGTCCGGCCAGCGCGACCGCGACGCCTGCGAGCGCCAGCAGCAGGCTGCGGCGGCTCGGTTGGCTGAAGGTCGGCCTGGCCATGGTCCGTCAGGCCAGTGCCGGGCGCAGGTGATCGGCGAGGCGCAGGGCCAGCGCCACCAGCGTCAGCGTCGGGTTGCCGTGGCCGTTGGTGGGGAATACCGAGGATCCGGCCACGTAGAGGTTGCCCACGCCGTGCACCCTGCAGTCCGGGTTCACGACACCGTTGCGGGGCGACGCGCTCATGCGCGTCACGCCGCAGTGATGCCAGCTTCCCTGCAGGCAGCTCGGCCAGGGATCGGTCGCGAAGTCCATGGGGATGTGCAGGCGCCCGATACCCGCGCCGCCGAAGGCGCGGCCGAGTTCCTGCAGCGCGACCGCCACCGTATGCCGATCGAGCTCGCCCAGCTGCCAGTCGAGCACGGCGCGGCGCATGCCCAGTGCGTCGCGTTCCCCGCCGAGCAGCACCCGGCTCGAAGGGTTCGGCGCCTGCTCCTGTGAAGCGACGATCTTGTAGAAGCGCGGGGCGATCCGCCCCGGCAGCCGCTGCAGCGCCATGGCGCTGGCGTCGGCGATGTTGCGCCAGACATTGCCGACGACCTCGCCGATCGCCTGCCAGGCGGGAACATTCTGGTTGCCATGCCGTTCGATGTGCATGAAATAGTCGGACCAGTAACTCTCGACGACGGCGCCGCTGTAGTTCAGCGTCCGCCCCGCCTGCTGCGCCGTGCGCGACAGCGTCAGGTAGCCCATCAGCCCCGCACCGCGGCCGCCCGCCTGCGGCGTGAACAGGGTGGAGCGGTTGCCTGTCTGGTAGAGCTGGAATGCCGCGGTGTCATCCAGCGGCAGCACTGCCGCGCAGTCGAGCTGCATGTGGTCGGCGAAGTAGCGGCCGACCAGGTCATGGTCGTTGCCGAGCCCGGCGGGCGCGGCCCCGGTGGAGCTGAGCAGGAGGCGCGCGTTTTCGATGCCGCCGGCAGCCAGCACGTAGATGCGCGCGCGGGCGCGGAAGGCGTTGCCGTCCAGGGTGCGGATGGCGAGCCCGGTGACCTCGCGGGCATGCTCGCCGGTGTCGATGCTGACGACATTGGAATGGAGCAGTACGCGGACATGCCGTGCGCCGGCGAACTCCGCCTGGTACTTGGTGCCGAAGCGCGTGGGCGGGCTGAACTGGATGAGGCGCGTCTGCACGGCATCGTCGTGGAAGCCGAAGGGCCGCAGCGCGCCGAGTTCCCAGCCCGCGGTCGAGTAGTCGAAGGGCCCGAGATCGCAGATGTCCTGCGCGGCCGGGTAGTAGCGGGCCACCGCGGAGTAGGGGATCGGCCAGCCGCTGTGGGGCACCCACTCGCGGGTTTCGAAGTCCAGCGGATAGAACGGCCGGCAGTAGCCGCCCCAGTGCCCGCTCGCGCCGCCGAAGTAGCGCAGCCGCGTGGTGTGCAGCGGAAAGTAGGGCAGGCCGCGGATCTCGCCCCGCGTCAGGTCCTGCGTGGCCGCATCCGGCGCCAGGCCACCGCTTTCGATGCACAGGACCGAGAGGCGCTCGCTGGCCAGCTGGCGCGCGAGCGTGATCCCGGCGGGGCCGGCGCCGATGATGCACAGGTCGGCCTGCTGGGTCGAGCCGCGCGGAATCTCTCGGCCGTCGATGAACATGGATCCTGGGAGTTCGTCTTGATGTACGCAGGGGCCGCTGCCGGCTGATTCTGGCATCCGGCGGCTCCCTGGCTCCAAGACCTGCGTCACCCCGGGCGGGTGCCGGTCACCCCATTCCGGCCACAATGCCTAGGTAGTTGTACGTATCCGGCGCTGGCCCGGCAGGCCGGCTGGCGCGACCCGCGCCTTGGCGCCACACTGCGCGCTGGCCTGGCGGGCGGCGCGGGGAACGGACTGAATGGACCACCACAAGCTCGTGCTCCCGGAGCACATCAACCACTACGGCTTCCTCTTCGGCGGCTGGCTGCTGCAGTGGATCGACGAGTTCGCCTACATCACGGCGACCGTGGAGTTTCCCGGGCTGCGGTTCGTGACCATCGCCATGGCGGACGTGCAGTTCAAGCGCCGGATCGCCTCCGGCGAGGTGCTGAGGTTTGCCGTGGCACGCGAGCAGCTGGGGGTGACCTCGGTACGCTACCGGGTGCGGGCCCATGGGCTGGTCATGGCGGCGGACCCGGCCGAGGTGCTGTTCGAAACCACCATCACCTTCGTCAGCGTGGATGCCGAAGGCCGCAAGACCCCGATTCCCGGCGCCTGAGCCGCGGCTTGCCGCGGCCCGCCATCCGGCGATTGCTCGCCGCCGGCCGGAGCGTCAAACGGTGCTGACGGGGGGCGTTGCGGTCCCCTGACAGGGCCTCGCCATCGCTCTCACCCTTGCCTGGGCTGCTGTCCGCGATCGCCGGGCCATGGCGTCATGGCTGGGCGCGTGCGCGGCGATGCTGCGTCCGCTGCTGCTGTTCGCGCTGGCTGCGGGAGCCGTGTTCAGCGGCAGCCGCCTGCTGCTCGCCTGGCACTTCGCGGGGCACCTCGGCGCCACCGCCGGCCTCGGCGAGGTGCTGGCACGCGCCTGGCGCTTCGATCTCGTGGTGATCTGTGCCGTCTGCCTCGTGGTGGTGCTGGTGCAGTGGATCGCACCGGGCCGCGTGCTGCAGGGCAGGGTGTGGCGCTGCGCGATGGCGGCATGGCTGACCGGCTGGTTCATGCTCATCGTCTGGAACGAAGCCGCGACGCCGGATTTCATGACCGAGTTCGGCGTGCGGCCGAACCTGCTCTACGTGGCCTACCTCGGTTCGCCCCGCGAGGTATTCATGACCATCTGGGAGGCGCATCGCGGCGCGCTCCTTGCGGGCATCGGCCTCACCGCGCTGGCTGGCGGGCTCGCCTGGCGCACGCTGCGGCGCCAGCCCTGGCCTGCCGTGCCACCCTGGCGCCTGCGCCTGGTGATGCTGGCACCGCTGGTGCTGGCGCTGGCGGTTGGCGCGCGCGGCAGCACCGGGCACCGCCCCCTCAACATCAGCTTCGCGGCGTCCTCCTCGGATGTACTGGTCAATGACCTGGCGCTGAACTCCACTTATTCGGCGCTGCACGCGCTCTGGGAGGAGACCCGTGAGGCCCAGGCCCTGCGGGGCTACGGCAGGCTGCCGCAGGCCGAGGTCGTCGCCCGCCTGCGCAGGTCGATGCAGTTGCCCGACAGCGCCTTCACCGACCCGCAGCGGCCGACCCTGCATGAGCTCGTGCCCACGGCCCACCCGGGCGGCAAGCCGAACCTGGTGATCCTGCTGCAGGAGAGCCTCGGCGCGCACTATTTCCAGAGCCTCGGCGGCCTGCCCGTGGCGCAGGCGCTGGAGACCTGGCGCGATCGCAGCTTCTGGTTCGACAACCTCTACGCCAGCGGCACGCGCTCCGCCCGGGGCATCGAGGCCGTGGCGACGGGCTTCCTGCCGACCCGCACGCCGAGCGTGCTGCGCCTGGATTCCGCCCAGCGGGATTTCTTCACGCTGGCGCAGGCGCTCAAGGCGCAGGGCTACAGCACCGAGTTCGTCTATGGCGGCGACAGCAGCTTCGACAACATGCGTGGCTTCTTCCTCGGCAACGGCTTCGACCGGGTGGTGGACTGGGCCGAGCTGCTGCCGGAGGCGAAGTTCAGCACCACCTGGGGCGTGTCCGACGACGACCTCTACGCCTGGGTGGCCCGCAAGCTGGCGCGCGATGATGCCAGCGGCCAGCCCCATTTCACCCTGGTGTTCAGCACCTCCAACCACCCGCCCTACGATTTCCCGGAAGGGCGCATCGACCTCTACGAGCAGCCGCGACAGACCGCCAACAACGCCGCGCGCTACGCGGATCACGCCGTGGGCCGCTTCCTCGAGTCGGCGAGCACGGCCCCGTACTGGGCCCACACGCTGTTCATGGTGGTCGCCGACCACGAGAGCCGCACGATCGGCGAGGGCCTGGTGCCGGTGCTCTCGTTCCACATCCCGGCCTTCATTGCCGGGGGGCCGGTGACCCCGCGGGTGGTGACCCGTCTCGCCAGCCAGGTGGACCTGCTGCCGACGGCGCTGTCGCTCATGGGCCTGCGCGTGGCGATCCCTGCGCCGGGCATCGACCAGAGCCGCAGCGACCTCGCCGGGCCCGGTCGCGCCATCATGCAGTTCCACGACACCGCGGCGTATCGCGAAGGCGATGATGTCGAGATCCTCGAAGCCGACGGCTCCGCGCACCACTTCCTGCTCCGTGGCCGGATGCTGCAACCGGCACCAGCCGATGCGGAACTGCGGCGCGAGGCCCTGGCCATGACGCAGTGGCCGGTCCTCGCCCTGCGCAACGGCTGGTATCGACCCTGAGGCGCAGGGAGCCCCTGCGTGGCTAGCGGCCGCCCAGCCGGTCGCGTCCGCGATCGATCAGCTGCTGCACCGCCGGATGCCGCACCCGGCGTCCCAGCGTCAGCACATACAGCCGGGCGAAGACGCCGGGGACCAGGCCCACCTGCATCAGCCCGAAGCGCCGGCGCGCATCCTCGCCCAGCCAGCGGCCGATCGGCGCGAGACCCTGGCCGCGGGCGGCCAGTCCCTTGAGCAGCGGCACGTCGTCGATCTCCGCGGCGATCCGTGGCCGGATACCTTCCTCGGCGAACCAGGACGCCAGTGCTTCGCGCAGGCTGCCCGCCGCCGGTAGCAGCAGCGGGGCGCCGTCCAGTGAATCCGGATAACCGGGCCGGTAGCGCTCGGCGAGCCGTCTCGTGCCGTACAGCCCGATGCGGGACTGGCCGATTAGGTGCGCGTGGATGTCACCGTGGGCCGCGCGCAGCGGCAGGCGATCCGTGATGACCGCGTGCAGCCGCCCGGCTATCAGTTCGCCGCACAACGTGCCGGCATCGCCCACGGCGACTTCCAGGCGCGTGGCAGCCTCCGCGGACAGCGGGGGCCGCAGCGTTTCGTGGAGCAGGGAACGCGATACCGAAGGCAGCATGCCCAGGCAGAGGCGGCCCGGTGCCGGGGCCTGCGCCTGCGCGGCCTCGAGCAACTCGCCGCCGAGCCGGAAGATCTGGTCGCAGTAGCCGCGCACCACCTCGCCGCGCGGTGTGAGACGCACGCCGCGCGGGCGTCGCAGCAGCAGCCGGCCTCCCAGCGCGGCTTCCAGCGAGCGCAGCTGCGAGCTCAGCGTCGAATGCTGCACGCCGAGGCGACGGCTGGCCCCGGCGAGGCTGCCCTCCTGTGCGACGATCCAGAAGTGATGCAGGTGGCGGTAGTTCAGTCCGGCTGGCATCGCTGGGCCGATCCTCCTGTGCGATCCGGCTCGAAGTGCCATTGTCGCAGAGCCGCTCGCCGGCAGGCGGCTTTGATTTTTTCGACAGCAGCCTTCACTGGGATGGCCTAGGTGCGGCCTCGCCGCGCACCTACACTCGAGGCATGCCAGCGATACCTGTCGCAGAAGCCGGCACGCCCGGTCCCTTTGTCGTGCGCGACTGCGTACTGGTGGCCATGGCCACCGGCAAGCGCGCGCAGAGCCTGCGTGAGCTGCGCGACGGCTTGCAGTCCGTCGCGCACGGCAGCATCTACTTCCATTTCTGGGGACGCCTGCTGCGCCCGCGCCTGGACGACACCGAGTTCCACAACGACTTTGCCGTCTGGGCCCGCCATGCGCTGCACGACAAGCTGCTCGCGGAGCGGCTGGCGGTGCTGGATCCGGCCGATTTCGCCGACCTGGAGCAGCTGCGCCAGGAGCTGGTGGACGTGGTCGAGGAGCGCATCGAGGAAACCGAGGCGCTGCTTGCACCGCGTGACCGCCAGTTCACCTTTCGCCTGTGCCAGACCGTGGTGTTCGACACCGGCGTGCGCGTCGCCAGGCCGGAGGATCTCGCGGTGGCGATTCCCGCGATGTCGCTGGGCAGCATCTATTTCCATGTCATCGAGTCCCGGCGCCGGGAGCCGGTGCGCGTCGACGACTTCCGCCACTGGCTGGCACAGCATGGCGATCGCTACGACGGCCTGTGCCGGCAGCTGTCAGCGATCGACCCCTACTTCAGCTCCCTCGCCGAGCTGCGCGACGCGCTGGGGCGCGTCGTCGGCGGCTACTTCGCGGAGTCGCCGGCGTGAGCCCGCGCCTCGCCGATCACGCTGTGCTCGCCGGTGCCGATGTCGCCCGGCAGCTCGAGCTGCTGGCTGCGCCATTGCGCGGCCTGAAGGTGGTCCATGTCAATTCCACGCGCCGCGGCGGCGGCGTCGCCGAGATCCTCGAGCAGCTGGTGCCGCTGATGGGCGAGCTCGGCCTCGAGGCCAGCTGGGAGGTCATGGAGGGTACGCCGCTCTTCTACCGCTGCACCAAGCAGTTCCACAACGCGCTCCAGGGTCAGGCGGTCACGCTGGGCGAGGAGGTAGCCGCCTACGAGCAGGTGAATGCCGACAACGCCGCGCGCCTGCGCCGCGAGCTGGAGGCCGCCGATGTCGTCTTCGTGCACGACCCGCAGCCGGCAGCGCTGCTCGGCCACATGCGGCGCCGCCGGGGCAAGTGGATCTGGCGCTGCCATATCGACGTCAGCCGCCCGTTCCGGCCGGTATGGCGCTACCTGCGGCCGCTGGTGGCGGGCTTCGACGCCAGCATCTTCTCGCTGGCCGATTTCGCCCAGCAGCTGCCGCACCCGATGTTCCTGATACCACCGAGCATCGACCCGCTGGCGGAGAAAAACATCGACCTGCCGCCGGAAGAGGTTGCCGCCTGCTGCGAGCGTTACGGCATCGACCGCGGGCGGCCACTGGCGCTGCAGGTGTCGCGCTTCGACCGTTTCAAGGACCCGCTGGGCGTCATCCGCGCCTTCACCATGGCGCGCGCCTTCGTGCCGGGCCTGCAGCTGGTTCTCGCGGGTGGCGGAGCGGCCGATGATCCCGAGGGCGAGCTGGTGCTGTCGGCGGTGCAGGCCGCGGCACGCAAGCTCGAGGACGTGCACGTGCTGCTGCTGCCCGACGAGGCGCACCGCACCGTGAACGCGCTGCAGCGGGCCGCCGACGTGGTGCTGCAGAAGTCGATCCGCGAGGGCTTCGGCCTCACCGTGACCGAATCGCTGTGGAAAGGCCGGCCGGTGATCGGCGGTGATACCGGCGGGATCCGCCTGCAGGTGGTGGACCACCAGACCGGCTTCCTGGTGAGCAGCCCCGAGGGCGCAGCGCTGCGCCTGCGCTACCTGCTGCACTACGGGGACGAGCGCCAGCGCATGGGTGAGGCGGGCCATCGCCACGTGCAGCAGAATTTCCTCATCACGCGCCAGCTGCGGGAGTACCTGACGGTGATCCATGCGCTGGTGCGTGGTGCCCCGGACCACATCGAGCTTGCCTGAGCTGGATGGCAGGCGACGTGGAAAAGCTCCAGCCCAGCCTGCGACTCGGCCTGTTCATGGCCAGGCTGGGCCAGTGCCGGCAGGGCATGCTCCTGCTCGATTACGACGGCACCCTGGCACCGTTCACCCCGGACCCGCAGGCGGTGCGGCCCTATCCGGGCGTGAGCGAAGCGCTCGACTCCTTGATGGCGGCCGAGGGCACGCGCGTGGTGATCGTGACCGGCCGTGCGCTGCGCGGTGCGCCGCCCTGGCTGGGTACGCGGCGCCAGCCGGAAGCCTGGGGCTCCCACGGGCGTGAGCGGCTGCTTCCCGATGGCCGGTACTTCGTCTCCGGCATCGACGAGTTTGCCGCGCGGGCCCTGGCGCTGGCCGATGAGTGGGCGGCCGACGTGGAGGCGGCGGGCGGGCGCTGCGAGGTCAAGCCTGGCTGCATCGCTTTCCACTGGCGCGGCGCCGGGCCGAGCCAGGTGGTGCGCATCCGTGGCCTCCTGGCACACCGCTTCCACGAGGAAGCGCTGGAGGATGTGCTGGAGTGGTGCAACTTCGACGGCGGCATCGAGTTGCGCGCCCCCGGGACCAGCAAGGCAGCGGTGGTGGAGGCGCTGCTGGCGGAGGCGCCCGAGGGGCTGCCGGTGGCCTATCTTGGCGATGACATCACCGACGAGGATGCGTTCATCGCCCTGCGCCGGCGTGGCCTCGCGATCCTGGTGCGTCCGCACTTCCGCCCGACTTCCGCCGACATCTGGCTCAGGCCGCCCGGCGAACTGCTGACCTTCCTGCACGCCTGGCGGCGGGCCAGCGCATGAACGGCGGGCTGCCAGCCGACATCCTGGGCAACCCGCCGGGCCGCTGGGTCGTGGCCGTGCTGGTTGCCGTGCTGGCGGTGCTGGCGCTGGCGCTGCTGCTGCGCCTGGTGCGCACCCGGGTCGAGGGCTGGGCAAGGGCAACCGATGCGGCGCTGGACGATGGGCTGGCGGCGGCGCTGCGCGCCACCCGCTGGTGGTTCGTCCTCGCCAGCGGTGTGCTGGTGGGGGCGCTGACGCTGACCCTGCCCGCCGGTGTCGCCCGGGTCGCGGGCCGCCTGCTGGTGGTGGCGGTTCTCCTGCAGGCGGGGCTGTGGCTCCATGCCGGGATCGGTGGCTGGCTGCAGGGCTACATGGAACGCCACCGCGATCCGGCACGCGCGGGGGAGGCGACCACCACCACGGTGCTGGCCTTCGTCGCGCGGCTGCTGCTCTGGTCGGTGGTGGTGCTGATGCTCTTCGCCAATGCCGGCGTGGACGTGACGGCGCTGGTGGCAAGCCTCGGCATCGGCGGGGTGGCCGTGGCACTGGCGGCGCAGAACATCCTCGGCGACATGTTTGCCTCGCTGGCGATCGCGCTGGACCAGCCTGTCGCCATCGGCGACTTCATCGTCATGGGCGACACCATGGGCACGGTGGAGCGGGTGGGCCTGAAGACCACCCGCCTGCGCAGCCTCTCGGGCGAGCTCGTGGTGCTGGCCAACACCGACCTGATAGGCAGCCGCATCCGCAACTACAAGCGCATGTTCGAGCGCCGCGTGGTGTTCGGTTTCGGCGTCGCCTACGAGACCGGGCCGCAGCAACTGGCGGCGATCCCGGCGATGTTGCGTGCGGTCATCAGTCGCGAGGAGCCGGTGCGTTTCGAACGTACGCACCTGTCGGCCCTCGGCGCCTCGGCCATCGAGTTCGAGGCCGTGTACTTCGTCCTGGACCCGGATTTCAACCGGTACATGGACATCCAGCAGCGGGTGATCCTCGGCACCATGGCGGCGCTGCGCGAGGCGGGCGTCGGCTTTGCCTATCCGACCCGCACCGTCCACCTGGTGAGCCCACCCCGGGGCAGCGCATGATCGTCGTCTCCAACCGCCTGCCCTGGACGGCGCACCGCGACGGCACGGGGGGGCTGCGCCTCGTGCCGGGATCCGGCGGGCTGGTCTCGGCGATGGCACCGGTGCTGGCCGCCCGCGGCGGCACCTGGATCGGCGGGGCGGACTTCGCCGCAACGGACGTGCAGCTGGCCGCCGGCCTGTGCGCGGCCGGGCGGCACGCCGGCTACGAGCTGCGGCCCCTGTTTCTCGACGAGCAGGAGCGGCGCGGCTTCTACCACGGCTTCTCCAACGAAGTGCTGTGGCCGCTGTTCCACGACCTGCCTTCCCTCTGCCGTTTCGATCCCGCGTACTGGCAGGCCTATTGCACGGTGAACCGCCGCTATGCCGAGGCCGCGGCGCGCGCCGCCAGCCCGGGGGAGCTGGTCTGGGTCCACGATTATCAGCTGATGCAGGTGGGTGCCGGGTTGCGGGCCCTGGGCAGCAGCGGGCCGCTGGCGTTCTTCCTGCACATCCCGTTTCCGCCGCCGGACATCTTCATGAAGCTGCCCTGGCGTCGCGAGCTTCTCGGCGCGCTGCTGGCCTACGACCTGCTGGGCTTCCAGGCGCCGCGTGACCGGCGCAACTTCGCCGATTGTGTCCGTGACCTCCTGCCGCAGGTGAGGATCAGCGGCCGCGGGGAAGCCTATGTGCGGTTGCGCACCGATGGACGCGAGTTGCGGGCAGGGCGTTTCCCGATCGGCATCGACTACAACGACTTCTACCGTCGCGCGGCCTCGCCCGTGGTGGTGCGGCAGGCGGCTGCCATGCGCCGGCAGCTGCACGACCGCCAGCTCATCCTCGGGGTCGACCGGCTGGACTACACCAAGGGCATCCCCGAGCGCCTGGAGGCCTTCGGCCTCGCCCTGGAGCGCCACGCGGAGCTGCGGGAGAAGGTCACGCTGGTCCAGGTGGTGGTGCCGAGTCGCGAGGACATCCCGCGCTACCGCGAGCTGAAGGCCCGCATCGAGAACCTGGTGGGCGCCATCAACGGGCGTTTCACCCGACCGGGTGGCTGGGTGCCGATCCACTACGTGTTCCGCAGCCTGTCGGCGGACGAGTTGCTGTCCTACTATCGTGCCGCCCAGATCGCGCTGATCACGCCGCTGAAGGACGGCATGAACCTGGTCGCCAAGGAATACTGTGCGGCGAGTCCCGACGAGGACTGTGTGCTGGTGCTCTCGGAGTTCGCCGGGGCCGCCGCCGGGATGGCCGGCGCGGCGTTGCTGGTGAACCCCTACGACATCGTTGCCGTGGCCGACGCCGTCGCCGCCGCCTGCGCCATGCCGCCAGTCGAGCGGCGCGCGCGCATGCGCCGCCTGCGCCGCGGCGTGCGCCGCCACGACGTCTTCTGGTGGGTGGAGGCCTTCGTGCGCGCGGCGACGGCGCCAGCTGGAAGGCACGGCGATGCCCCCGGCGTGCCGGGTGCCCTGCCGCCACCGCGCCGCCGGGCCTCCGGCCCATCGTCCCTGCCGGCAGGCTGCTAGCATGCGCGCCCATGAGTGCCAACCTGCCTCCCGTCCCCGAGTCGCTGCTGGCCGAGGCCCGGCAATCGCTGGCTGCCTTGCCCGGGGGAATGCCGGCTGACACGGGCCTTGCGGACCGGCTGACCCGCGTGTTCGCGGCCAGCCCCTTCGCCGCCGGCATCGTCCAGCGCCATCCGGAGCTGCTCGCGGAACTGCTCGAGGGTGACCGCGTCGGCCGCCCGAGCGGACCCGGGGAATTGCCGGCCGCCGTGGCGGCCACGGCCACGCCGGCGCTGGCGGAGCCGGAGTTCATGGCACGGCTGCGGCGGCTGCGGCACCGTGAGCTGCTGCGGATCCTGTGGCGCGAGGTCGAGGCCCGCTCGACGGTGCCGGAGACGCTGCGCGACCTCTCCGACCTCGCCGATGCCTGCATCGGCGCCGCTCTGGCCTGGGCGCGCGAATCACTGCGGCCGCGCCATGGCAGCCCGCGCCTCGCCGATGGCGAACCCTGCGGCCTCGGCATCCTCGGCATGGGCAAGCTCGGCGGCCACGAACTCAACTTCTCCTCCGATGTCGACCTGATCTTCGTCTTCTCCGATGCCGGGGAAACCGACGGCGCGAAGCCGCTCGGCAACGAGGAGTACTTCCGGCTGCTGGGCCAGCGGCTCGTCAGCCTGCTCGGCCAGACCACCGCCGATGGCTTCGTCTATCGCGTGGACGTGCGGCTGCGCCCGTTCGGCAACAGCGGCCCGCTGGCCGTCTCGCTGCCGGCGCTGGAAACCTACCTGATGCAGAACGGGCGGGACTGGGAGCGCTACGCCTACGTCAAGGCGCGGGTGGTCAACGACTGGAGCGATGCCGGCTACTTCTACGATGACGTGGTGCGCCCCTTCGTCTATCGCCGCTACCTCGACTACGGCGTGTTTGCCTCGCTGCGCGAAATGAAGGCGATGATCGAGGCGGAGGTGCAGCGCAAGGAGTTCCAGGCCGACATCAAGCTCGGCCCGGGCGGGATCCGCGAAATCGAGTTCATCGTGCAGTCCTTCCAGCTGGTGCGCGGCGGCAGCGTGGCCGGGCTGCGAGGCCGGGAAATCCTCCGGCTGCTGCCGGCACTGGCCCGCCATGGCTGCCTGCAGCCGGCCGCCGTCGAGGACCTCACCGCCGCCTACCTGTTCCTCCGCCGGCTGGAGAACGCGATCCAGGCGCTGCGCGACCAGCAGACCCACCGGGTCCCCGCTGATGAGACGGATCGCGCGCGCCTGGCGCTGGCGCTGGGAGCCGCTGGCTGGGCCGAGGTCGAGGCGCAGCTGGCCAGGCACCGGGACACTGTCAGCCGCCATTTCCGCGATGTGGTATTCCGTGGCGAGGCGGCCGGCGCCGCGCCCCGCGGCGGCCAGCTGCGCCAGGTGTGGCGCGAGGAGGCCTCGCCGGAGGCCGCCGCCGGCCTGCTCGGCGAAGCGGGCTTTGCCGATCCGCCGGCGGTGCTCGAGCGGCTGCGGCGGCTGCGTGCCGCATCGAGCCTGCAGCGGCTGGACGCGCCGGGCCGCGAGCGTCTCGATGCGCTGATGCCGGCCGTGCTCGAGGCGGCGGGCCGCGAGCGCAATTCCCTGCTGGCGGTGGACGGGGTGGCGGGCATCATCGAGGCCATCGGCCGGCGCTCCGCCTACTTCGCCCTGCTCAACGAGAACCCCGCGGCGCGTGACCGGCTGGTCGGCATGTGCGGCCTGAGCGACTTCCTCGCGCGCCAGGTGGCCGACCATCCCATCCTGCTCGACGAACTGCTCGACCCGCGGCTGTTCGCGCAACCACCGACGCGCGACGAACTGGCCGGGGAGCTGGCGCGGCGCCTGGAGGCAGCCGGCAGCGACGATCCGGAGCGCTGGCTGGAGGCGCTGCGCAACTTCCAGCGCGCCGCCGTGTTCCGCGTGGCGGTGGCCGACCTCTCCGGCGTCCTGCCGCTGATGAAGGTGAGCGATCGGCTGACGGAGACCGCGGAGCTGGTGCTGCAGGCATCCTGCGACCAGGCGTGGCGGGAGCTCACCATCCGCCACGGTCATCCGCGCTGCGTCGTCGATGGCGCAGGCCGGGCCGCGGCCTTCGGCATCATCGCCTACGGCAAGCTCGGCGGGCTGGAACTCGGCTACGCCTCGGACCTCGACCTGGTGTTCCTGCACGATTCGGCCGGCGATGCCCAGCAGACCGATGGCGAGCGCCCGCTGGAGAACGGCGTGTTCTTCGTGCGCCTGGCCAAGCGCATCATCAATTTCGCCACCATGCTGACCCCTGCCGGCCACCTCTACGAGGTGGACACGCGGCTGCAGCCGGAAGGCCGCAAGGGCCTGCTGGTATCGAGCCTGGCGGCCTTCGAGGCCTACCAGCGCGAGAGCGCCTGGACCTGGGAGCACCAGGCGCTGCTGCGCAGCCGCGGCATCGCCGGGGACGCGGGCGTGCTCGCCGCCTTCGAGGCCATACGCCGCCGGATCCTCACGGCCCCGGTGCAGCGGGACAAGCTGCGGGCGGACGTCCTGGACATGCGCGAGCGCATGCGGGCGGAACTGGCCCAGGGCACCGACGACAGCTTCCACATCAAGCATGACCGCGGTGGCATCACCGACATCGAGTTCATCGTCCAGTACCTGGTGCTGCGCGAGGCCTGCCAGCACCCGGAGCTGGTGCGCTGGTCCGACAACATCCGCTAGCTCGAGGGCCTGGCCGCCAGCGGCGTGATCAGCGCCAGTGTCGCCAGCGACCTGACCGATGCCTACCGCGGCTACCGCGAGCGCCTGCACCACCTCGCGCTGGCCGGGCAGCCGGGCTTCATGCCGCGCGAGGAGGCAGCCGCCGTCGCCGGGAGCATCCGTGCCATCTGGGACGAGGTCCTCGGGCCCTGACCCTGCCGCAGGCCGGCTCGGCGCAACGCTTATAATCCTGCCTGGCCATCGATCCACCGGAGAGCACCGTGCGCAAGTCACAGGCACGCAGCGAGAAGCTGATCCAGCCCAATGCCGAGAACCTCTACCAGGTCACCCGCGCCGACCTGCCGCTGTCCTGTCCCATGCCGGGCATGTACCTGTGGAACTCGCACCCGCGCGTCTACCTGGCCATCGAGGCCAGCGGCAGCGCCAAGTGCCCCTACTGCAGTGCCGACTACCGGCTGGTGCGCTGACGCGCTCCATCGTGGCCGAACCGCTCATCGCCCACATCAACCTGGCGCGGGGCTTCCGCGGCGGCGAGCGGCAGACCGAGTTGCTGGTGCATGGCCTGGCCGCGGCCGGCTGGCGGCAGCGGCTGGTGGTGCGCCGCGGTGAGCCCCTGGCACTGCGGCTGGCCGGCATTCCCGGTGCGGAGCTGCGGCAGGTGCCGGGCAATGTGCTGGCGGCGGCACTGGCGCTGCGCGGGGCCGACCTGGTCCACGTCCACGAGGCGCGCGCGCTGCAGGCGGCATGGCTCGGCAGCCTGGCGGGCGGGGCTCCCTACCTGGTGACGCGGCGCGTGCAGCAGGGCCCCTCGCACCATGCACTCAACCGCGCCATGTACCGCCGCGCCGCGCGCGTTGCCGTGCTGTCCCGGGCCATCGCCGCATCGCTGGCGGCGCTGGAGCCCGCGCTCGCCTGCGAGGTGATCCCGAGCGCCAGCGCGGGGCTCAGTGCCACGCCAGGCCGGGTGGCCGAGCTGCGCCGGCGCTTCGGCGGTGATTTCATCGTCGGCCATGTCGGCGCGCTGGTGGACTCCCACAAGGGCCAGCGGCAGATCGTGGAGATGGCCCGCGAGACCGCGCGCAGCGCTCCCGGCATTTCCTACGTGCTGGTCGGCTCCGGGCGCGACGAGGCGGCGCTGCGCGCCGAGGCCACCGGGCTGCCCAACCTGCACTTCGCCGGGGAGGTCCGCGATGTCGGCAACCATCTGGCCGCCATGGACGTCTTTCTCTATCCTTCGCGGCACGAGGGCCTCGGCTCCATCCTGCTCGACGCCATGGCCTTCGGCCTGCCGGTGGTCGCCACGCGCGTCGGCGGCATACCGGAAGTGGTGGTCCATGGCAGCGGTGGCCTGCTTTGCGAGGTGGACGACGTGGCCGGACTCACTGCCGCGGTACTGACCCTGCATGCCGATCCCGCGTTGCGCGAGCGCATGGCGGCGGCCAACCGCGAGCGTGCCCGCGGCTTCTCTCCCGAGACCATGACCAACCGTTACATCGACCTCTACCGGAGCCTGCTCCCCGGGGCAGCGGCAAGCCACGCATGATCATCGTCACCGGCGGCGCCGGCTTCATCGGCTCGAACATCGTGCGGCGGCTGAACGAGGCCGGCATCACCGAGATCCTCGTGGTGGATGACCTCAGCGACGGGCACAAGGCCATGAACCTGTCCGCTGCGCGCATCGCCGATTACATGGACCACGAGGAGTTCCTCGCCCGCATGCAGGCGCGCCGGGAATTCGGCGCCAGGGTCCTCGGCGTGCTGCACCAGGGAGCCTGCACCGTCACCACCGAGTGGGATGGCCGCCTGATGATGCGGCGCAACCACGAGTTCTCGCGCGAGCTGCTGCACTGGTGCCTGGCCGGGAAGGTGCCGCTGGTCTACGCCTCGTCCGCCTCGGTCTACGGCGCCGGCCGCGAGTTCCGCGTCGCGCCCGAGTGCGAGCGGCCCATCAACGTCTACGCCTGGTCCAAGCTGGTGTTCGACCAGCATGCGCGGCGGTGCATCGCCGCCGCCCGCTCGCAGGTGGTGGGCCTGCGCTATTTCAATGTCTACGGGCCGGGAGAGGCCCACAAGGCCGGCATGGCCAGCGTCGTCTGGCACTTCCACAACCAGCTGCAGCAGGGCGCGGAAGTGCGCCTGTTCGAGGGCAGCCATGGCTACGGCCCGGGCGAGCAGTTGCGCGACTTCATCCATGTCGATGATATCGCCCGCGCCAACCTCTGGTTCCTCGAGCACGGCGGCACCCGCGGCATCTTCAACCTCGGCACCGGCCGGGCACGCAGCTTCAACGACGTGGCCCGGGCGGTGATTGCCTGGCACGGCCGCGGCAGCATCCGCTACGTGCCGTTTCCCCCGGGCCTCATGGCCGGATACCAGAGCTTCACCGAGGCGGACCTGTCGACCCTGCGCCTGGCCGGTTACCAGCACGAGTTCATCGGCCTGGAGGACGGCGTGCGCGCCTACCTCGATACGCTGGCCGCCGCGGCGCCGTGAACGGCCGGGGCTGATGGCGGGCGGCGAGCGCATCCTGGTCGTCGGCCCCGCCTGGGTCGGGGACATGGTCATGGCGCAGTCGCTGTTCCGCCTGCTGCGCGTGCTCGACCCCGACGCCGTCATCGACGTGGTGGGGCCGCCCTGGTCGGTGCCGCTCGCCGCGCGCATGCCCGAGATCCGCCGGGGCATCGCGCTCGGCGTGGCGCATGGCGAGCTGGCGCTGGCGCGCCGTCGCCGGCTTGGCGTGACGCTGCGTGACGAGGGCCATGAGCGCGCCATCGTGCTGCCGCGCTCGCTGAAGGCGGCGCTGCTGCCCTGGTTCGCGCGCATCCCGGTGCGCACCGGGTTCGCCGCCGAGGGGCGCAGCTGGCTGCTCACCGACCCGCGCCGGCTCGACCGGCAGCTGCTCGACCAGACGGTCAAGCGTTTTCTTGCGCTCGGCCTGCCTCTCGGGGCACCGCTCCCCGAACCGCTCCCGCCGTCGCTGCGCATCGATGCGGCGAACCGCGACGCCCTCCTGCGGCGCTTCGGGCTGGGGCAGGCGCCGGCGGTGGCGCTGATGCCGGGTGCGGCCTTCGGGCCCGCGAAGCAGTGGCCGGTCGGCCACTTCGCCGAACTGGCACGGCTGCTCGTGGCGCAGGGCCACGAGGTCTGGGTGCTGGGCTCCGCCGGCGAACGCCCGCTGGGCGAGCAGATCCGCGCTGCGGCGGGGACCGGGGTGCACGACCTCTGCGGGCAGACGCGGCTCGAGGACAGCGTCGACCTGCTGGCGACGGCGCACACGGCGGTGACCAACGACTCGGGCCTGATGCATGTGGCCGCAGCCGCCGGCACCCGCGTGGTGGCGATCTTCGGCTCGACCTCGCCGCGCTTCACGCCGCCGCTGACCAGGCGCTGCCACATCCACTACCTGGAGCTCGACTGCAGCCCCTGCTTCCAGCGCGAGTGCCCGCTCGGACACCTGCGCTGCCTGCGGGAGATCACCCCGCAGGCCGTGGCGGCGTCCGTGCTGGCGCCCGCTATACTGCCGGCGGAACCGAATCAGCCACCGGCCGTGGCAGTCCCCGCCCGGCCCCAGCGGATCGAGACATGAAGAAGGCACTGATCACCGGCATCACCGGCCAGGATGGCTCCTACCTCGCCGAACTCCTGCTGGAAAAGGGCTACGAGGTGCACGGCATCGTCCGGCGCGCCTCCACCTTCAACTGGAGCCGCATCGAGCACCTGATGAAGGACCCCCACGAGCGCGAGCTGCCGCTGATCCTGCACTACGGCGACCTCGGGGATTCCAGTTCGCTGCTGCGCATCCTGCTCAAGGTGCGGCCCGACGAGGTCTACAACCTCGCGGCACAGAGCCACGTGGCCGTCAGCTTCGACCTGCCGGAGTACACCGGCGACATCACCGGGATCGGCGCCGCTCGCCTGCTGGAGGCGCTGCGCGCCAGTGGCCTGCCGGCGCGCTTCTACCAGGCGAGCAGCAGCGAACTCTACGGCAAGGTGGTGGAGACGCCGCAATCGGAGACCACACCGTTCCATCCGCGCAGTCCCTATGCCTGCGCCAAGGCCTACAGCTTCTACCTGACGCGCAACTACCGCGAGGCCTACGGCATGTACGCGGTCAACGGCATCCTCTTCAACCACGAGTCACCGCGGCGGGGCGAGAATTTCGTCACCCGCAAGATCAGCTTCGGCCTGGCGCGCATCCTTGCCGGCCTGCAGGACTGCCTCTACCTCGGCAATTTCGAGGCACGGCGCGACTGGGGCTATGCCAGGGAGTACGTCGAGGGGATGTGGCGGATGCTGCAGCAGCCGCAGGCGGACGACTACGTCCTCGCCACCGGCCGCACCGCCTCGGTGCGCGAGTTCCTCGAGCTCTGCCTGGAGCGCGTCGGCATCCGCTTCGAGCGCGAGGGCGAGGGGGCCGCCGAGCGCTACGTCGACCGGCGCAGCGGCAAGACCGTGGTCGCCGTCGATCCCCACTACTACCGGCCGGCCGAAGTGGACCTGCTGCTCGGCGACGCCAGCAAGGCGCGCCGCGTGCTCGGCTGGGAGGCGCGGACCACGCTGGCGGAACTCGCCACGCTGATGATCGAGGCGGACTGCAAGCTCCACGGCGTCCGGCCCGGGGCGGCCTGATAGCTGCCGGGAAAGCCCGGTTCTTCAGGCGGCGGCGCGCAGCACGTTGATGGGCGCGTATTCCGGGTGGCGCATGTTCGCGAGCGGCGTCAGCGCCGTCCAGATGAAACAGTACTGCCCGGAGAGGCATCCGTGGCTGACGCCATCGGCGAACACCAGCCATGCCGAACCCGGTGCGAAGCGCATCTCCACGTGGGTCTCGACCTCGGCCTGGAACCCGGGATTGTCCTTGAGGTAGTCGTGGAAGCGCTTCATGGCGCGGTCGTAGGGGCTGCTGTCGAGCACCTTGGCCATCGGCACCGCGGCAGCCAGGCTGCGCACCAGGACTGAAAACAGGCGGTCGAAGAGGTTCTTCTCGAGCCGCCCGACATGGCCCCCTGGCCCGGTGAAGCCGGCGCGCTCGGCGTGGCGGGCGAAGACACTGGCGAAATCGCCCTTGCTGGCCCAGACCCGGTCCCGCGTCGGGTTGGCGTTGACGAGGAAGCGCAGGATGCGGTTGCCGTTGGTGGCGCCATAGGCCCCGGCATCGATGTGGATGAGCTCGCTGGCCTTGTGCGCATCGATGGCCCGCCCTGCCTCCTCCATGGGACGGAAGCTGCAGGTGCCGATGTCCGCGCCCTGCATCAGCCCGGGCATGACCTGCCGCGTCCAGGCCGCGATGTCCTTGCGCAGCCGCGTGAGGACCCGGTGCGTGGTGGCGTAGACCGGCGCCGTGGTGGCCAGTCCGCTGACGCGGTCGCCCTCGGGATGGTAGCTGACGTTCTTGCGCTTCATGTGGGCCGGCAACTCGTTGCGCAGGACATCGAGGTCCGCCGCAGCGGGGAGCGGTACCGGGCACCGTGGCAGGTAGACGATGCCACCGCGTTCGAGGATATCGCTCAGGTCACGCGGGCCGGCCGCGGCGAGTCGGGGTTCATCGAAGGTTTCCATCATGGCGGTCACTCCCGCATTGTCCTCAACCGAGGGGTTGGGATCATTTTCCCAGAACCTCGTCGACCCGGGCGATCACCTCGGCCGGCGTGATCAGGTCCATGGCTGCCGGATCGCGCACCCGCTGGCCCCAGCGCAGTTGCGCAGGCGGCACGCCGAATTCGCGTTGCACGGCATCCGGGTAGCGGTCCACGACCAGGTCCTGGCTGAAGTACGGGCCGGTGCGCAGGCGGTTGGAGGTGGCGTAGAGGCCGATCACCGGCGTGCTCACGGCCGTGGCCATGTGCGCCGGACCCGAATCGGGGCAGATGACGAGGTCGGCGCGGTCGATGACCGCCAGCAGCTGCTTCAGGCTGGTGCGGCCGACCAGGTTCTCGACGGGAGCGGTCGCCGCCGCGGCGAGCGCCGCGGCGTACTCGCCCTCGATCGCCGTCCCGGCGCCGGTGAGGATGATCCGCGCACCGTGGGCGCCTTGCAGGTGGGCCAGCACCTCGACGTAGTTCTCCAGGCGCCAGTTGCGGTAGTTGCGGAAACGCTGGCTGCTGCAGGGGCTGATGACCACCATCGGGCCCGTGCCGGGCGCAAGGGCGGCGGCGAATGCGCGGTCGGCATCGCCAAGCGGGATGTCCCAGCGCAGCACGCGCTGCTCGATGCCGAGGTGCTCGAGGAAGCCGAACAGGCCGTCCATCACGTGCTGCTCCGGCCGCGCCGCGATGCGTTCGTTGGTGAACAGCCATTGCCAGTCGCGGGCGCGGCGGCGATCGAAACCGATGCGGCGGCCTGCATCGACCATGCGGCTCGCGAGGTTGGCGCGCATCGAGGCGTGCATGTGGAGCAGCACCGGGAAGTGCCGCCCGCGCAGCTGCCGGCGGATGTCGGCGAGGCTGGCCCACGGCCGGGTCTTGTCGAAGATGATAAACTCGACGCCGTCTACGCCTTTCAAGAGCCCGTGCTCGGTCCTGCCGATCACCCAGGTCAGCTGCGTGCGTGGCCAGGCAGCCTGGAGGGTCCTGACGACGGGGAGCGTGTGGCAGCAGTCGCCGATGGCCGAGAGCCGCACGAGGCACAGCGATTCCGGCCCATTCCCTGGTGGTCGACCGGATGAAGGTGGCATGCTTTCGGTGGAGCGGGTAGAGCGAATCGGCGAGAGCGTCATCCTATACGATGCCTCCCTCGCCAACCACATGCGCGAGGCGTGGTTCGACCCGGCCAGCTGGCCCGATGCGCCGCGTGCGCCGGGCTACGCGGGAGGTCGCGGCGCCACGCTGTTCATCCGCTGCGAGGCGCAGGACTGGGTGCTGCGCCACTACCATCGCGGTGGCCGCATCGCCCGGATCGCCGGTGACAGCTTTTTCTGGACCGGCGAGCAGCGCGTCCGCTCCTTTCTCGAATGGCGCCTGCTGGCACGGCTGCAGGACGCCGGCCTGCCTGCCCCGCGACCGGTGGCCGCTCGTTACCGGCGCTCCGGCATCCGCTACCGCGCCGACATCATCACCGTGCGCCTGCCCGGGGTGGTGCCATTGTCGACGCGCATGGCCGCGGGACCGTTGCCGGCAGCGGTGTGGCGGCGTGTCGGCGAGTGCATCGGCCGCTTCCACGCAGCCGGTGTCTTCCATGCGGACCTGACCGCGCACAACCTGCAGATCGATACCGCCGACGGCATCTTCCTGCTGGACTTCGATCGCGGGCGCATCATGCCCGGGCCGGGCGCCTGGCAACGGCGCAACCTCGAGCGGCTGCACCGCTCGTTCACCAAGATCACGGCTGGCGGCACCGGCGGCTTCAGCACCGCTGCCTGGGATGACCTGCTCGCCGGCTACTCGGCCGTCGCCGGTGGCCGTGGATCCTCGCCGGGCCTGGTGTAGGGATCGGCAAGTGGCGCCGGCCGCCCCTTGAAGCGCCGGTGCACCCAGAAGTACTGCTCCGGAGCCTGGTGCACGTGGCGCTCGATGATGGCATTGATCCTCATCGCGTCGGCGGCCGGGTCATCGCCCGGGAAGTTCTCCAGTGGCGGTTCGATGCGCAGTTCGTAGCCCTTGCCATCGGCGCGTCGGGCGGCGAAGTACGGCACCACGGGCGCCTTGCTGACCCGTGCCAATGCGGACAGGGCGGTGTTCGTCATCGCCGGTACGCCGAGGAACGGCACCAGCACGCTGCCCTTGCGACGGAAGCTCTGGTCCGGGGCGTACCAGACGGCATCCCCTTCGGCGAGCCGGCGGATGAAGCGGCGGATGCTGTCCTTGGGAATGAGGTGCCCGGCACTGCGGCGCCGGACCCGCGCCAGGAAGGCATCCACCAGCGGATTGCGGTTCGGGCGGTAGATGGCAGCCATGTCGGGCGTGTCCATGCACAGCCGCCTGCCGGAGAACTCCACCGCCGCGAAGTGCCCGCTGACGATGATGGCGCCGCGCCCCGCGGCGAGGGCGCCCTGCAGGTGCTCCAGTCCCTCGACCCGCCAGAGCCGGCGGATCCGGGCGTCGCTGGCCCAGGCCGACATGCCGACTTCGATGACCTGCAGTCCCAGCGAGGCGAAATGGCGACGCAGCAGATCCCGGCGCGCGGCGTCCCCGAGATGCGGAAAACACAGCCGCAGGTTGGTGGCGGCGATGCTGCGCCTGCGGCGGGCCAGCGCCAGTCCCAGCCATCCCAGGGCGGAACCGACCGCCCGCTGCGCGCGGAAGGGCAGCAACACCAGCAGCCACAGCAGGCCGAAGCCGAGCCAGGTTGGCCAGTGGCGCGGTTGCCAGAAGCGCAGCAGCGAGGGTGGGGCGATGGCGGGATCGGGTTTCATGAGGCCAGGGCGCCCATGCTAGGTGCCGGCGCCCGCCCGGGAAAGTCCCGCCCCGGGCCGGGCCGGGCGGTATCCCGGCGGGGGCTTGAATTGTGGCCGCGGGACACCACTAAATACCGCTCCATCCCGGACACCGGAGAGTCCAAGTCGTGATGAAGCGCATCTTCCTGTTCCTCGCCACCAACGTCGCCGTGCTGGTGGTCCTGTCGGTGGTCGCGCGAATCCTGGGGCTGGACCGCATCTTCGACCAGCAGGGCGGCATGAATTTCACCGGCCTGCTGGCCTTCTGCGCGCTGTTCGGCTTTGGCGGCGCACTGATTTCGCTGGCGATGTCGAAGTGGGTGGCCAAGCGCAGCACCGGGGCGCGGGTCATCACCCAGCCGCGCGATGCCACCGAAACCTGGCTGTACGAGACCGTGCAACGCCAGGCGCGCCAGGCCGGCATCGGCATGCCGGAGGTGGCGGTCTACGACTCGCCCGACATGAACGCCTTCGCCACCGGTGCCCGGCGTGACAGCGCCCTGGTGGCAGTCAGTACCGGCCTGCTCCAGCGCATGAACCGCACCGAGGTCGAGGCGGTGCTGGGCCACGAGATCACCCACGTGGCCAATGGCGACATGGTGACCCTGACCCTGATCCAGGGTGTCGTGAACACCTTCGTCCTGTTCCTGTCGCGGGTGATCGGCTATGCCGTCGACAAGGTGGTGTTCCGCTCCGAGCGGGACAATGGCCCGGGCTTCTTCCTCACCAGCCTGGTTGCCCAGGTGCTGCTCGGCATCCTCGCCAGCATGATCGTCGCCTGGTTCTCCCGCCAGCGCGAATTCCGCGCCGACGCCGGTGGTGCCGGCCTGGCCGGGCGCGAGGGCATGATCGCGGCGCTGGAGCGCCTGAAGACGGCGCATGGGCCGGCTGCGTTGCCGGATTCCATGAAGGCCTTCGGCATCTCCGGCGGTGGCGGCATCTCGCGGCTGTTCATGTCGCATCCGCCGCTCGACGAGCGCATCGCCGCACTGCGCGGCGCCGGCCAGCCGAAATTCGGCTGAGCACGGCGCCGGCGGACAGCGGCTGCCAATTATGTGAATGGGTTCGTCCCCGGTCTCCGCAGGCCGGGGCTACCCTCCCGGACGTGGCGCTGGTTCCCGCGCGGGCGCATCGTGGCCGCGGGCGGGCGGCTTGCTTTCAGGGGCTGGTTGGCTAAGTATCGCCCCGTAACACGGTTTGGGTTGTCAATGTCCGTCGTGACCAGGGTGCTGCCGGCTCTCGCGGCCGCGCTGTTGCTGTTTTCCGCTGCGGCGCCGGCGGCCGACGAGGCCTTGCCGCGCCCGCCGGGCCTGGCAGCGGAAGTCGCCTTCTGGCAACGCATCTTCGCCGAGTGCACCTCGCAGCAGGGCCTGATCCACGACAACCGCCACCTGGGCGTGGTCTACGAGAAGATCGATGCCACGGGCGAGGGCAGCCAGGCGCGGCTGCAGCGCCTCGCGGACACGGCCCGCGCCCGGTACGAACGCATCCTGCGCACGCTGGCCAGCGGCGAGCGGAGCGGTCTCGATGCCGAGTCGGCTCGCGTGCTGGCCCTGTGGCCGGCCAATGTCAGCAATGCCGAGTTGCGTGCCGCGGCCGACCGCGTGCGCTTCCAGCAGGGGCTGGCCGAGCGCTTCCATGCCGGGCTGGTGCGCTCCGGCCAGTGGCGTGACCATATCCGCGAGAGCCTGCGCGAGCATGGCGTGCCGGAGGGCGTGGCCGCGCTGCCCCACGTGGAGTCCTCGTTCGATCCCAACGCACGCTCCTTCGTCGGCGCCGCCGGCCTCTGGCAGTTCACCGGCGACACCGGCAAGCGCTTCATGCGCATCGACCAGGCGGTCGACGAGCGTCGCGACCCCTATGAGTCCAGCGAGGCCGCGGCCCGCCTGCTGCGCTACAACCACGACCTGCTGGGCACCTGGCCGCTGGCCATCACCGCGTACAACCACGGTGCCGCCGGGATGCGCCGGGCGGTGGACAGCGTCGGCACCACCGACATCGAGGCGATCATCCGCCGCTACGATGGCCCCGCCTTCGGCTTCGCGTCGCGCAATTTCTATGTGTCGTTCCTGGCGGCGCTGGCGATCGAGCAGGACCCGGAGCGCTTCTTCGGGCCGGTGCAGCGCCAGCCGCCGCGCCAGGAACTGGTGGTCGAAGTGCCGGACTTCATGCGCATCGATGCGCTGGAGAAGGCATTCGGCGTGCCGCGCTCGACGTTGCAGGCCTACAACCCGGCGCTCTTGCCCCCGGTCTGGGACGGCGCCAAGTACGTGCCACGGGGCTTCCGCCTGCGGCTGCCTGCCGGCCAGGTGATCGACGCATCGCCACAGCAGCTGCTGGCTTCGATTCCCTCCGGCCAGCGTTTCGACAACCAGGTGCCGGACAAGATGCACAAGGTGAAGCGCGGCGACACGCTGAGCCGCATCGCCGCGCATTACGGCACCACGGTCGGCAAGCTCGCGCAGGCCAACGGCCTGACGCCGGGGGCGCGGATCCGTGTCGGGCAGTCGCTGAAGCTGCCGGGCCGCGCTGTGGCGGTGGCGAGCACCCGTGCGCCACCGGCGTTGCCCGATACGCGGCAGCCGGCGCCCGCGGCCGACAGCTACCTGGTGCAGCCCGGTGACTCGCTCGCGGTCATTGCCCGGCGCACCGGCGTGAGCCAGCGCGACCTGCTGGCCTTCAACGGCCTGGCCGACGCCAACCACGTGCGCAGCGGCAGCCGCCTGCGTCTGGTGCCGCCAGCGGGCGCTGCCCCGGAGCCTGCGGCCACCGCCACGGTCGCATCCTCGCGCCCCCCGGCCGTGGCAGCCGGCAGGCCGGCGACCGTGGCCCCGGACCTGCCGGCGCTGGAGTCCCCCGCCCAGGCGAAGCAGCCCACGGGTGATGCCGGCGGCATCTCCGCCTCGCTCGCCGATCCGAGCAACTACCTGGTGACGGACAACGACAAGGTGGAGGTGCAGGCCGCGGAAACCCTCAGCCACTACGCCGGCTGGCTCGAGGTGACTCCCGAGGACCTGCGCAAGGCCAACGGCTGGCAGAGCAAGCGGGCGCTGGTGATCGGCGAGTCGGTACGCCTGGACTTCAGTCATGTCAGCAGGGAGATCTTCCTGGCACGGCGCGTGGCTTATCACCACGACCTGCAGGAGGATTTCTTCAACCGCTACAGGATCACCGACACCACCGAACACCGGCTGCGCCGCGGCGAGTCGGTGTGGATCCTGGCGTCGCAGAAGTACAAGGTACCGGTGTGGCTGCTGCGCCAGTACAACCCCACACTCGACCTCGATCACGTGCGCCCCGGCACCCGCGTGGTGTTCCCGAAGCTGGAGCGTGTCGCGCTGGTTCCCGCGCAGCCGGCCACGGCGAGGGTCGCATGAGGTCCGCGCCGGCTGCCGCAACCGCGGCCTGCATCGTGGCGCTCGCCCTGCTGGGGCTGGCGCCCGCGGTCCAGGCGACCGGCTTCGAGCAGGCCGACAAGGTGGTGGTGCGCAAGGCCGAGCGCCGCCTCGACCTGCTGAAGAACGGCCGGGTGCTGCGCAGCTTCCGCGTCGCGCTCGGGCTGGCGCCCGATGGGGACAAGCTGCGCGAGGGTGATTTCCGCACGCCCGAGGGACGCTACCTGCTGCTGGACCGCAACCCGGACAGCGATTACTTCCTCTCCATCCGCATTTCCTACCCGGACGAGCGCCACCAGCGTGCGGCGCGTGCCAGGGGCCATGCCCCGGGCGGGCTGATCATGATCCACGGCATGCCCAACCAGCCGCGCTACTCGGCCGAGTACTACCGGACCATGGACTGGACCAACGGCTGCATCGCC
>JAANMV010001291.1_pt1 | contig 28192 bp, 36 predicted proteins | sample 7279661 | NCBI WGS metagenome assembly JAANMV01 (sample SAMN14094540, study PRJNA606508) | bioreactor metagenome | isolation source: A lab-scale SPAN reactor treating ammonium-rich wastewater day 121 | place: Ireland: Galway | collected 2017-05-16
GGGGTGGCTGACGATGGTGGTGATGCCGGCCAGGGTGGCGCCGGGGCGGGCCATGAGGACGTTGGTGATGGGGAGCGAGACGTGCCCGACGACCCGCCACTCGGGCGTGCCGGTCGCGAACTGCTTCATGGTTTCGACGACCCAGCCGCCGCTGCTGTTCTCGATGGGCAGCAGGCCGTAGTCGGTTTTGCCGGTGACGACCTGCGTGGCGACGTCGGTGATGCTCCCGGCGGTCTGCATGGTCCAGCCGTGGGGCGCGGCGGCCAGCTGGGCGGCTTCGTCGCTGTACGTGCCGCGTGGCCCGAGGTAGGTGAGCGTGGCGGCCTGGGCGGCGGTGACGGTGGACAGGGCGATCAGGGTGGCGGTCAGGATGCGGTGTTTCATTGGGTTCTCCGTGAGGGGGATGAGGGGCTCGGGGTGATCGTTTCGGTGAACGTGAGGACGGACTTGAGGAAGGCGAGGATGCCGAGCAGCGCCAGGCAGAGGCCCAGGAGCGGCGCGGCGACGGCCGTGATGCGGCCGATCAGCGGCAGGCCGTCGGCGAGGAACTGCTCACGTGCGGTCAGGCCGAACGGGATGAGGACGTGCCGGGTCAGGGTCACGCACATGAACAGCCAGGCGGCGGTGGTGAGGGTGTTGACCAGGAGGATCAGGTAGGGGCGGAGGGGGTGGCTGTGGGTCATGGGACTCCTTGGCGTGGGGGCGGGCCGCGTGGCCGCCGGGTGGTGTTGAACGGCAAGGGTCAGCGCCTGCGGCTGCGGGCCAGGGTGATCTGGAGGCTGGTGTTGAGCCGGTCGAGGCTTTCGCCGAGGGTGGTGAGTTCGTCGTTGCCGGTCACGGGGATCGTGACGTCCTCGCCCTGGCTGGCGCGGTCCGCGGCGGTGGCGAACGCCTTGACCCGGTCGAGGAAGGCGTTGACGAGCCGCGCGGCGATCAGGGTGACGGTCAGGAGCAGGGCGGCGAGGAAGGCGATGGTGGTGAGCAGGGACGCGCGCAGACTCCGGGTGATCCGGCTTTCGTCGAGCAGCAGCACGGTCGCGCCGGCTTCGCTGGTCAGGGGCACGGCGGTGAGCGTGGCGCGGCCCTGGGCGGTGTCGACCTGCGCGGTGAGGCCGGTCTTGGCGTGGGTCTGGATGGCGCGCCGGGCGAGGGCGCTGGCGGCCTGCGCGACGCTGGACTGGTCCGCGGTCCACACGGACGCGGCGTTGTCCATGGAGCCGCCGCTGCCGGTCGTGTACCGGGCGGCGTACGCGACCTGGATGCGGCCGGTGTCGTCGGTCACGGCGACGTCGGTGATGGGCAGTTGGCTGCTGCGCAGCAGGTCCTCGGCGCGGGCCTGGACGGTGGCGCGCAGCTCCGGTTCGATGAACTGCCGGCCCTGCGTTTCTTCCAGGTCGAGGATCCGGTCGGAGAAGCCCTGCGCGACCTGCGTGGCGCCCTGCATCAGCAGCGCCCGTTCCCGCTGCGCCTGCTGGGTCACGGTCCAGCCGAGCCACGCCCCGCCGATCAGCAGGGGCGGGAGCAGCACCAGGGGAAGGATGGTGGTGCGCAGGCTGCCGCGGGCGGGGCTGGGGGCGGCGTCGGTGGCGGGGGTGGTGGTGAGGCTGGGGGTGGTCATGGGAACTCCTTGTGGGTCAGGGGGACAGGCCGCGGCGCGGGAGGTGTCCGCACGTGGCCGGTGCGGCGGGGTGGTCAGTGGGCGAACCGGCCGAGCAGGACGCGGACGTGCGCCTGGAAGGCCGGTTGCTTGGCGGGGGGAATGCTGGCGGTGATCAGGTCGAGCATCGGGGCGGCCTGGTCGGCATACACGCGCTGGTCCTGGATGCCGAGGTCGTCGGCGGCGTCGTCCATCAGGAGGGTGGCGGCGGGGCCGACCACCTGCCGGAGGTGGTCGAGCACGTCCGTCCAGAACGCCGCGGGCATCGCGGGCCGCTGCACCTGCACGTGCCCGCGTTCGGTCTGCGTGGCGATCACCTGCTGCACGAACGGAACGTCGAGGCCCACGGCCGCGGCGACGTCCGTCAGGGAACGCTGCCCGTTCACGGCATTCATGACCCGCCACACCGGGGCGCTGAACTCCTCCTCGATGAGGTCCAGGGGCGTGACGAGCGTGGGCACCACGCCCGCGTCCGGCACGTTCAGCGGCACGGCGTCCGGCGCGGGGGGCTCCGGGTCGAACAGGAAATCCTGCGTGGCGTGATCCACCTCCAGCGCCGCGTCCAGGAGGACGTTCTGCAGGCTGCGTCCCAGGGGCATGTTCCGTTCGGGCGCCTGAGCGGTCTCGTCGTCGGTGGTGAGGTGGCCCTGGAAGGTGCCGTGGGCCCGGAGGATCTCGCGGACGGCGGCTTCACCGGTAACCGGGCCGAACCGCGCGTGGGTGAGCTGGCCGTGCACGAAGTGTAGGTGCGCGTCTCCGGCGGCCGTGTGGGCGGTGATGCGGGCGCTGCGGTTGGTGCTGGCGAGGAGCTGCAGGTAGTCGCTCAGGCCGTCGTTCTGGATGTGGCCCTGCATGTGGGCCGTCCGGGCGTGCGTCATGGGGACCTCAGTGGGTGCCGTGAACCCGCGGGTGGGGGGAAGGGAAGGAGGACGGTTGGTCATGGAAGCCTCGGTGCGGGAGAGCGGTTACCGGGTCGCCATGGCGAGCACGAGGGCCACGGCGGTCAGGAGGACGAGCAGGGACACGAACACGGCGAGGGTGTGGGTGAGCGCGCCGGTGTGGCTGGTGCCGTTGGCGAGGGCCAGGCCATGCACGAACACCCCGAGGGCCAGCAGGCTCGCGAGGGCCGTCAGGACGGGCAGGCCCAGGACCGTGCCGAGAAGCGTGGCGAGGATCACGGGCGTGAGGCTCAGGGCGCTGATCGCGCGGATCTCGCTGGTTTCCGTGGGCGCGCCGTACAGGCGGCTGATGGTGGCGAACAGCCAGGGAAACACCAGGAGGGACATGGCGGCGTTCACGACGCCAGCCAGGAAGGCCAGGGTGGCCAGCCCGGTGTTCAGGCTCCCGAAGTCCGGGTTCCGGGCACTGAGGCCGACCGCGGCGCTGGCCAGGGCGTACCCGACGAACGCGATCAGGGTGAGGGGCGCGGCCTTGCTCTGAATCAGGTACAGCTGCGTGTCGGGTGACAGGTGCATGGACATGACTTGATGGTCATGTCAGTTCAGGTTGGTCACCTCGGTCCGTCCGGGACCCGGCCCGCAAAACGAAACCCGCTCCTCAGGGGAGCGGGCGTCGCGGGGTGGGAAGGTCAGGTCAGAGGCGGGTGCAGCTGAGGGCGAACAGGCCCAGGGTGGTCAGGTACCCGGCTTCGCAGCCGAGGGTCGCGGCGACCCCCACGCCGGCCAGCAGGGCCAGCAGGGCGTACAGCACGGCCCGCGCCCCTGACTGGAGGGCGCCGCCACCGGGCAGGGCCAGGCCGAGGGCGACCATGCCGGCCAGCGCGGCCGCCGGGAACAGCAGCGGGGTGCTGATGATCGCGCTGGCGAGCAGGAACAGGACGAGGGCGGCGTCTTCGCGCTTGATGGGGGTGGACAGGGCCGTGCGGGTGGGGAACGCGTTCGTGGTCATGCAGGACCTCCTGCCTGCATTGTGACGGGCGTCCGGGATGGTGTTCGTGAGGTCAGGGCCGGATCTCCTTGAAGCACGGCGGCGAGACTGCCGGGCGCCAGGTGGAAGTGCGTGGTGAGCAGGTGAAGGTCCGCCTCGGTCCGCGGCGTGAGACACACGAGCAGGCGGTACACGTCCTGCCGGGGAATGCCGAGCGCGATGGCGAGGTCCGCTTCGGTGTGGTCGCGGAGCGTGCACGCCAGGAACGCGCGGTCTTGCCGGGCGAGGGCGGCCAGCAGCGGCCAGGGATCGTGGGGGGTCATGGGGCGCTCCAGGGGGTGGGGTGGGGGTGGCCCGCGGCAGCGGGATTCTCGCACGTCAGCCGGCTGCTTCCGGGGCACACCGTCCACTGCGCCTGGTGCCGGTCGGCGATCCAGTGCAGGTACCGGGCGTGCAGGTGCAGCGCCTCGTCACGGGGAACGTGGAAGCAGGTGCCGCAACGGCCGAGCGTGCCCTCGTCGGTGCTGTTCCGGTCGCAGAGGGGCAGGACGATCAGGCGCGTGAAGACCGCGTCCGAGCGGCCGGCCACGCGGATTTCGAACGTGCGGACGTCCCCGTCGCTGGCGTCGACGGCCGCCTCGAGCGCGCGGTCCAGTTCCGTGAGGAAGCCGGGCGCGTCCAGGATCTCCCGGCCGGTGGCGTGCTGCAGCAGCGTGCGGAGGCGGTCGGCGGCCAGGTCGCGGGTGAGGGCGGCGTCCACGGTGGGGGCCGTGGCGTGCTGCACGGCGGCCTGCGTGAGCGCGCTCTGCGCCTGCGTGAGGGGGAGCGGGACCGGGAGGTGCACAGGGGTCACTGTGGCCGCGTAGTCGTGCATGGCGTGCCCGTTCGGGGCGCTCACGGTGACGTGCAGGGCCTGCCCGGGCGTGGCGCCGGCCACCTGCGCCCGGACGCACTCCAGGGCCCGGTTCGCTTCGGCGGGGGGAACGGTGGAACGGATCAGGGCGTCGAGGGTGTGAAGGGCGCCCGCGGCGGCCGCTTCCCACGTGCCGTGCAGGTGTGGGGCGTGCAGGTGCAGCTGGTCGGTGGCGTCGGCGTGCAGGGAGATCCAGGCGGTGGTCATGCGGGCACTCCGGAGCGGGAGGCGGACGGCCCAGCGCCGCGGCGGACCAGGCGCCCGAGGCGGGGGTGCGTGCGGCCTTCGGGGGCGGTGACGAGCAGCAGGACGCTCTGCTCCGCGTCCAGGTGCGCGCGGCCACTGCTGGGTCCCGTGAGGTCCACGGTGAGGCTGCCCACGCCCGGCAGCAGGGCCCGGGTGTGGGGGAGGGGGTCGTGGCGGCCGGTGCCGGGGCCGTCTTCGGGGGCGTGGATCGTGATGGAATCCTGCCCGGCGAGGTTGATGAGGACAGTCAGCATGCCATGAGGTCAACCCCCGGCGCCTGGCCGGGGGTGAGGGACGCCGTTGCCCGCTGTCCCGGGGGGCCGCGTCAGCGGGGGTTCTCGCACGTGGGCCGCGGCTCCCTCCGGGGCACCCTGTTCAACCGGCCTTCTCCGGGTCAGGCCTGTGGGGCGGGGTCGCTGGCTTCTGCGCCGGCCTTGACGTAGAAGACGTCGCGTTCCGGGGTGACGTGCAGGCCAGGCAGGGCAGGTTGGTGCACGCCGTCCCCAGCGGCGTACGTTTCGTCTCCGACGACCTTGAGCAGCTGCCCGAGGCGCCGGGGGTCGACGCGGGTAGTGATGGCGTCCTGCAGGTGCGGGGCGAGCTTGTGGATGGCGGCCTGGAGGGCCGCGTCGTCCGTGACGCTGAGGCGGCCGGTGGCCTTGCGCAGTCCGACGGTGCCGGTGAGCAGCTTGAGGCTCTTGCGCCGCCCGGTCAGTTCGCCCCGCAGGACCCCTTCGGCCTGCTGCGCGTACCGCCAGTCCAGGCGTTCCTCCTCGCGTTCCAGGTCTTTGATCATGGCGGCCGCCTGGGCTTTGATGCGGCTGATCCTGGAGGCGATGTCGGCTTTCTTGCCGACGTACCACTCCAGGTGCTTGGCGGTGGTGATCTGGAAGGTGTCCGGGGTGGGCGCGCTTAGGCCCAGCTGCTGCTCGTGGGTGGTGACGGTGCCGTGCAGGGCGTCGAAGGCGGCGTGGTCGGGGTGTCCGGGGGTGCCGGCACCGGCCTGCCAGAGTTCGTTGATGCGCCTGAGGGCCGCCTGGTACTCGGCTTCGGTGAGGGTGGTCGTGGGGGCCGTGGGGACGTCGGGGTGTGCGGCTGGGCTGGTCATGTGATCTTGGTCCTCGCCCCACGCGTGGGGCGGGGAGGGCCGCGTCAGCGGGGGTTCTCGCACGTGGCCCGCGGCTGCCTCCGGGGCACCCTGTCCATCGGGCGGCGTGGCGGGCGGGTGGAGGTGATCACGGCGGGCAGCGGTGCCGGGCTGCAGCAGGGGCGGGGTGCCCACCCGCCGAGACAGCGGGCAACCTGGAGCCCTGCAGGGCCGTTCCGGGAGTGGCGCGCCAGAAGCGCAGCTCTGCGGCGGCCGGCCTGTGACCGGGGGCCGGAGGGCGGGGGGCGCGAAGCCGCTTGTCGGCTTCGCAGCCTGGTCGCGGGCGGGGGTCCGTGGGGGGCGGGGCGGGTGGGTTCGTGCGTGCGCGCTCCCGCCTCGTGCGTGGGGGGTGCGCCCCCTGCGGGGGGGGCGCCGTGCCCGCAGGGCACGCCGGGTGGGCGCGGCATGAAAAAAGGCCCCGCGTGGGGGCCGGGTGGGGTCAGCAGAAGGTGAGGACGAGCCGGACCTGGTCGGCGGGGCCGAGGTCCTGAAGGGCGCGGAGGTGGTGGGTGCGGAAGTACCGGGTGCGTTCGTGCAGCGGGAGCATGCGGCCGATGCCGGGAATGTTCGCCTGCCACGCCGGGCCTTCCCAGTCGTACGCGAGGAGTTCGGTGAGGGTGAGCCAGGTGGTGTTGTGCGCGCTTTCGTCCACGCTGGCCGGGTCGACTTCGCCCGCTTCGAGCATGTCGGCGGGGAGCCCGCGGGGCGGGGCGATGGCGGGCACGCCGTAGGCGTTGCGGACGTCGGCGAGCGCGGCGAAGGTGGCGTAATCCCGGAAGTACAGGGCGTCTTCGGGGAGGTCAAGCTCGTGGTCGGTCCACTGGCCGGCTTCGAGGCGTTGGGCGCGGAAGTGCATGTCGGTTCCCATAAGGTCCTCCTGCCGGGGTTCCCGGCGAGGGTCACGTGAGTGGTCGGGTCAGGCGAGGACGGTGCTCTGGCGTTCTTCCAGGACCGTGAAGTACCGGGGCTTATGGTCGATGGTGGTCTTGTCGGTTTTCACGAGGACGTGCGCGACGACCTGCTGGCCGACCCGGGCGGTTTTGAGGCTGGTGTGCCGCCACGCTTCGACCTTGAGGTAGTGGGGGCGGGTGCCGCTGGTGCCGCCGCTTTGGGGGAGGTTGATGGTGAGGATCGCTTCGGTCACCTCGCCGAACACGCCGGCCTTGCGGGTTTCGGGTTGGGTGGCGACGCGGCCTTTGATGGTGAAGGCGTTGATGGCGCCCTCGAGGATGACGTGCCCGGACACGGTGCGGGTGCGCACGCCCTGGAGGCGCACGAAGCCGCGGCCGCGCACGGCGATCTGACTGCGGGGCTCCTTGGTTTCGGTGTCCGTCCAGATGAGTTGCTCGACGGCCGCGCGGTCGAACAGGACCGCTTCGCCGGGCTTCAGGGCGAGGGCGGCCTGCGCGGCCGCGCCGGTCATGCGGACCTGCTCGAAGTACACGACGGACTTCCCGCCGCTGCGTTCGGTTTCGCCGGCGATCGTGACGATGCAGGCGGGGTACTGCCGGGACTTGTCTTCGGTTCGGATGACGCAGCCGCTGATCATGCCTTCGTTCATGGGGACCTTCCGTGGGGTGGGGAGTGGACCGTGGGGGGTGGGCAAAAGGAGGTGAGTTGCGGGGGGACCGCCGGGTGTTCTTCCCGGGCGAGGGACTCCTTCACCGTGCACCTGGGGTGGGCTGGCCGGGGGCCTGACGTTCGGGTCAGGCGGCGGGGCGGGCCGCCCGGGCCTGCCACGCGCGATCACGGGCGATCAGCTGCCGGGCGCGGTCCGCGAGGGTGCGGACGCCGGTGCCGTTGCACTCGGGGCAGGGCACTTCGTCCTGCGCGACTTCGAGGTCGTAGTCGAATGCTCCCGGCCCGCAGCGGTACCAGGTGGAGGCGTCCACGAGCACGGTGCCGTCCTGGCAGTGGGGGCAGGCGGTCCGCGCGGCTCCTTCCAGGGTGGGTGTCGTCATGCCGCCTGCTTCCCCCGGGCCCTGCCCGGGGGAGGGTCACGTCCGCGCTGGGAGACGGGGCATGACGAAAGGGGGGAGGCGCGGTGGCCTCCCCCCCTGGGGCGTGTGGTGTCGTCAGCTGGGGCCGGTCTGGTACACCCACTGCCGCAGCCGGCGCAGGGGCCGGGCGAGGACGACCGGCGCGGCGACCAGGGCGGTGAGGAGCACCGGGCGGTACTGGATGATGTCGGCGTTCAGCGCGGTGGCGAGTTCGTTCATGCGGTCTCTCCGCCCGTCAGGGCGAGGGTCGGTGCGGCGGGCACGACCGGGTACATGAACCAGTTGCTGCCCCACCGCCCCTTCCCGTACTGGGACACGGGGCCGATCAGGAACGACACGCCGGTCACGCGCGCGCCGCCGAGGGAGGCGGTGATCAGGTGCCGCCGGGCCAGCCGGTACAGCATGTCAGGCGTGGTGCCGGCGAGGACACTTTCGGTCTGCCAGCGGTCCGGGCGGCCGTCCGTGTAGTACCGTTCGTGCCCGGACGCGTAGAGGACGTAGACGTACACGTGGTCCATGTCGTGGCACCGCAGGGGCCGGATGGGGCCGGCGTGGTGGGGGCGGCGGTCGGGCTGGTCGAGGGCCGCGGCGGGCCACAGGTGCACGGGGGTGTGTTCGCCGAAGACGATGCCGGGTTCGGTGGTCAGCATGCCTCCGGGACCGCCCGGATTTCCGGGCGAGGGTCTCCGTCGCGGGCACCGCTGCATCCACATGAAGAATGGCCCCGTGAGGGGCCGCCCTGCGCGGACTCGGGTGGGCGCGGTCAGTCGCTCCAGGTGGCGTGCACGGTGACGGTCGCGCCCGTCGCGCCGCGCAGGGTGTAGGTGCGGGTGACTCCATCCGGGGGAGGTGGGCCGGCGACGAGTTCCGGGGCCGGCGTGGTGCCGAACAGATCCATGGCGTAACGCAAGGCGGAGAAGTCGGCGTCCTCGGCGGTCCAGGTGGTGTCGCGTGCGGGGTCGTGCAGGGTGAATGGCATGGGTGACTCCAGCGGCCTAGCAGGGAACGGGGGTGGGGTCGCCGAGGCAGGCGTTAAGGAATTCCGTCATTGGACGATACCCGTCTTAGAAGAGGCCATGCAGCGCGGCGTCCTTCTCGCCTCGGGGGTCATCCTCGCAGTCGGTGTCATCAACCCAGAGCCCTTCGAGAAAGTACCCGCCAACCCTCTCGGTGATCTGTTGAGCGAGGCTGTCCGCAGAGCGGCCCCAGGTCCCGCCGAACTCGCTGGCATGGCCGAACAGCCCCTCGCACACCTCAATCCACTTGGAGGTGGAGAGCGTAACCATGCGGTTGCGAACCTCGGTAATGGTGGCCGCTTCCGGAAGTTCGGTGAGAAGGCTGCTGTCGCAGTCCTCCAGCCAGGTCATCACGTCCTGATACGTCCGTTCGTGCAAAGCAAGGCGGAGTGGCTGCCGTTCGGCTTCACCGTCCATACAAATACCCCCAAAGGTGGAAAGAGTGTCAAGGAGTCAGGACGCTCTGGAACAACACGACCTTCCGGAGACCCGAAACAAGGCCCCGCGGGGGGGCCAGGTGAGTGGGGGTCAGGCGTACGCGATGACCGCGTCCCTGGAGCGGTCGAAGGCGGCCACGGCGTCCGGGGTGCCGTAGTGCAGGAGTTGGTCGCGGGCCTCGTCGCGGGTGAGGAACCCTTCGAACGAGCCGCGCACTTCGGTGACCTCGCCGTCTTCGGTGGTGGTCTCGTAGGCCAGGTATCCCTGTCCGCGGACGTGCGCGATGTGCAGGCGGCTGTGCCCGTAGTCCTGGATGACTTCGAAGTTGGGCGTGAGGTGGGTGGCGGCCTGGGTGAGGGCGCGGCCGAGGCGGGCGAGCAGGTGCTTGAGCATGGTCTTCCTCCTTCAGTAGGTGCGGCGGCCGCAGTTGCGCAGGTTGTCCCGCCAGGAGAGCGTGACGGCGGCGATGGCGGGAATGCACAGGATCGTCAGGACGGTGATCATGTTCGTGTGCTCCCCGGGGGCGGCGCGGTTCTGCCCCCGGGGAGGGTCACGGCGGTGGGGGTGCCTGGCCCTGGATGCTTCCCGGGCACGTGACGGGGGAGGGGGCAGCAGCCGGGCGTTCCGTGCGCGGGGTGGGGTGACGCGGCATGAGAAAAGGGGAGAGGCGCGGGTGGCCTCTCCCCTCAGGGGTGCGGGATGGTGGTGGGGGTCAGAAGGGCAGGTCTTCCTCGTGGGGGGGGAAGTCGTCCAGGCCCTGGTCGATGTCCAGGCCCCCCTGACGCGCGGCGGGTTTGGTGGCCTCGGGGCGCGGGGTGGCGGGGCGGCTGGTGCTGGCGCTGGCGCTGCGGGCCAGGGCGATGACGCGGGACGCTTCGACCTTCTTCGTGCGGCGCTTGTTCCCCTCGCGGTCCGTCCAGGCTTCGTCGACCAGGGCGCCCTGCACGTGAATGGGGTCGCCCTTCTTCAGGTCCTTGTGCGCTTCGGCCAGGTCGCGCCACAGGGTGACGGACACCCAGTGCGTCTTCTCCTGCGGCTGGTTCTGCCGGTCGCGGTACCGTTCGGAGATCGCGCAGCGGAGTTCCAGGACCGCGTCCCCGGCGGGGGTGTACCGCAGCTCCGCGTCCGCGACGACGTTGCCGGTGAACGTCACTTCGTTCAGGCCGCCCGCGAGTCGCGCGTTCCCGCCCGTGTCGTGAATGACGTCCGGCGCGCCCGCGAGTTCACGCATGGCGCCGGTGATGCGGGTGCGGAGCATGCTGCGCTTCCCGCCCTCGGCCGCTTCCCATTCCGAGTACTCCAGTTGCCCTTCGACCATGACGGGCGTGCCCTGAACGTAGTTGCGTTCCGCGAGGGCTTCGGCGACTTTCCCGATCGCCTGGACGTTCTCGTAGAAGGGGATGGTCCGCTCCCGGCCGTCCGCGCCGATCACCCGGCGTTCACCCGCGACGGTCATCTCCAGGACGGCGGTGCCGCTCGGGGTGTAGCGGAGTTCGGGGTTACGGGCGAGGGCACCGGCCAGCAGGATCAGGTTCAGGTTCTTCATAGTCGCTCCTTGTGAGGTGGTGTTCACCTCGTTTCTGAGATGCGGTCTTTCCGCCCGGTTCTCTTCCGGGCGAGGGTGCGCCTGTCGCGCTGCCGGTCACCTCAGGTCAGGCCACGTGATGCGGTCGCGGCGTGGCGTGCAGGTCCACCAGGGGACGCAGGAGAAGGTCACGGACCGTGCCGGCCAGGGCCGACACCTGAGGCAGGCATCCGGTCACCGGGACGTCGGCGAGCACCAGCGTGGCCAGTTCCGTCACCTGCCCCGCGGTCAAGGACGGGCAGGCCAGCAGCAGGTCGATCGCCAGCTGCCGGTCCAGGTTCGGGCGGGTGACGTCCAGCAGTTCCACCAGGTCCAGGGTGCGCGTCATCAGCGGCTGCAGGTCCGGTCGGCCCAGCACGGGCGGCACGTCCCGCGCGATCATCCGTGCCTCCACGAGCGGTACTTCTCCTCACTCCGGCATTCCCGCGTGGGGCGGCGCACGTAGCGTTTCTTCGAGGTGTGACTGATCCGTTTCGATCCGTTCTGCGTTTTCATACGGCCCCCGGCACCCGCAGCCCGGGCGGGTGAGGGATCACCGCCACTCCGCGAGGAAGCACGCCCGCACACCACGACAAAAGGGCCCGCCGGGGATCCCCGGGCGAGCCCGCCGGCCACCCCCCGGGCCCCTGAACCTCAGGAAGCAGACCGGAGAAGCCGCAATGAAAACTCAGGGCGACGGCCGTCCTTCCCGGCCACTCAGCGGGTCAGTGCGGCGACTGCAGGAGGCGGCGGATGGCGCGGAGGTCCGCGGCGGCGCGCGTCTCCTCAGCGAGCGTGGCCAGTTCCCCGCCTGGCCACTGGCCTGTGCGGATCACGCGGCGCAGCGTCCGCGCTTCCCGCCGCAGGTCACGCGACGCGCCCTCCTTCCCGGGCCCACCGCCGGTCACAGCAGCACTCCCAGCAGCAGCGCCCACCACGCGAGCATCCACCCGACGGCCGCGAACGACAACGCGCCCGACACGCGCTTCCGGAGCACCCGGTCCACCCACGGCCCGGCGCGCACCACCGCCCACGCCAGCACCGAATGCAGCAGCACGTGCACGAGCGTCAGGCCCAGCGGGAACACGGCCTCACCCACCAGGGACCCCAGCAGAAACGACAGGATCAGCAGCCCGCCGAGCAGCACCAGGAACACCCGGTGAAGGGCCGCACGCCGCGCCGGAGTCACGACCACTCCCGCATCGCGTTCCCCACGTTCAACCGCTGATCTTCCCGCAGCGCCTCCAGGAATCCAGGGGGAACGGTCACCTGCAGTGATTCCAATTTCGCTTCCAGCTCCTCCACCGTCATGCCGCCCCGCAATCGCCCACGCCCCTGATCAAACAAAGCGGCATCGTACAAACTCGCGTACACCAGACGCTCCTCAGCCTCCCGGTCCACGTCCAGACGCTCCACGTTCAGGTAGTGGTACCCCAGCGGCCGATCCCACCCCGCATCCACCACAACCCGCACGCCACCCGCCATCACACTCCGGAAAAAATGCTTACTCATACCCCCCGAACCGCCGCAACGCGGCCAGGGACGACCGAGCATGAGAAAACATGAGAGAATCTGGTTTAGAAAACCAAGCACACTAAAAACCACAACTGAAAAACGGGCCTATGAAACCCCTCCACGCCCACCCACACACCCCCAAATACACCCCGGCCCGCCGCTTTCATAACCGGGAACGTTTTGTTTATGTAAATTTATGAAACGCCTTTTTCGGCCTGGTCCGGCCGCCCAGCTGCCAATCATGAGATTTTCGGTGAGATGACAGTGAGAGAAACGGCGACACATGAGTACCGTTCGGTATCAATTCGTCACTGTAGACGCACTGATTGACATCGATTTACATTGAGGACGTATCCATGACGGAATTGATAGCGTCACGAATACGGAATTGATATCGTCACCGATACGGAATTGATGGCGTCACGAATACGGAATTGATCGCGCCGACTGCACGACCCGCCCCCCCCGAACCACACCCCAGACCATGCTCATCCCGCCGCCAGGAGCCCCATGACCGAAGCCGCCACCCACCAACCGCCCCCCCACACCGTCGACGACCTCATGAACGCCACCCGGAAAACCCGGCGCGTCGTCCTGGAACTCCTCCGTCAATACAGCGCGGCCACCGGCACCGATCTCCCCCGCATCCCAAAGCGGAACTTCCTCGAAATCCGTATTCCCGACGACGTCTTCCAAAAGATTGTCGAGGTGGTGCAGCGTGCCGAAACGGATGGATTCAACTACAGCGAACTCTTCCGCGAGCTCAGCCAGCACCACAAGAACGAGGGCGGGGCCCTTTCACTCGCAGCCACCGCCGACCTGTCGCAACTGCAGGCGCAGCTGAACGAACTGCTTACCCTGGCCCGCGAGCAGGCCGAGCAGATCCGCACCCTCAGCGAACAGGTCAGCACGATGCAGACCACCCTCGATGCCGCCCTGACCCCAGCCGAATGACGTCGCCAGAAAACGAAGTGGAGCGCATGACCCTGGACCCCTGGATGGCGCAGGAGATCGAACGCCTGACCGCCGAGCATGGCACGGTCCCACCGCCCTGGATCGTGGCACCAGACGAGCACCCCTACAGTGCCTACTGGCGCATGGGCCGCGGCGAGAGTCACATCCTGGTGTGGGGTGCCTGGTGGGCCACGCAGGGATTGGACGAGGCTGCCCGCATCGCCTACTTCCGCCTGTTCCCTCCGCAACCACGGTGGCTTGAGTGGATGGTGGACGCGATCTGGGATGTGCCCTATTCAGAAGACGACGAGGGGGAAGCCGTTGACCGGGCGCCCTACTTCGCCCTGGCAGAAGCCCTCGGGTTCGGCAGCAGACAGGACTACGAACGAGACTTGGACGATCCCAGACCTTGACACCCTCGCCGGTTCCGTCAAGGTCAAGTGCGTCGGACCAACAGGAATCACACCATGAATTCCCCAGGAAAACGGTTGACCACGCTGCTCGTCAGCCAGAGCCTGAGTTTGGCCGCAGGCTGGCCGCCGCACACCCCGTTGACTTCCCAGTCACTGGCAGCCTGGCTGAAGAAGGTCTGCGCTGCGGCCACCTGCCAGCAGGTCAAGGCGGGCGCCCTGGTGCCCTCTCACACCACGCAAGTCTTCCCCGAATCCAGGGTCTATGTCCTCACCAAAGCGGGGCAGACGTTCTACCTGAGAGACCGCGCGCCGAGCGCGAGCACGGGTCCCTCAGGCGTGTCAGTCCCGGTTCACCAACAGGGCTGAGACCTGCCACGCATGCCGGAGCGTTCCCGCGACCATCACGACGTACGCGGGTAACTTCACTTCACGTTTGAGGGCATCCGGCAGGGCCGCCTCCAGCGCAAAGCCGTACCCGCACAGGCGTTCGCTGATCAAGAGCAGGCGATCCGAAGGGAACGGATTGCGACCGTCCTTCAGTTCTTCCGTGGTGAAGAGAACCGACATGGCCTGCTCGTCCAGCTTGCCGTTCTCGTGAGTGATCGAGTTGCGCATCGCGAACAGGGCCTTGAGGTATGTGAGTTGCTCAACGGGGATGATCTGACCGGTCCGGTTCAGTTTTCCTTCGATGAACTGGATGGCTTTCAAGTAGGCCGGACCGGCCAGGAGGCTGTCGAGGTACCGGTCAACAAGGGCCCCTTTGAGGTCGTCAAAGGTCGAATCGTAGTGCTGAAGTACCAGGTCCAGGCCCACCGAGAACTCAGGGGAATTCGTCTGCCTCCGCGACTGCATCAGGCGTGGGTTTCGTTCGATCATCACCCGGACGAGTCCCCGCAGGTACCACTCAAAACTGTCCACCAGCCTGCACAAGAGGGTGGACTGCGTAAACAACACTGTCGTCTGGAGGTGCTGCTTGTTGACGAGGTGCGCGGCACCTGCCACCAGGTTCCCCACGATTTCCGCTACCTTGACCCCCTCCGCGGCCTGCTTCTTCAACTCAGTCTCTTCGATGTCCATGTTCACGACCGCGTAAACGTGGCTGAATTCGATCGTGGCGGCCGAGGCGATGCAGGCCGTGCAAAGGTGCGCGTACTCCAGCAGGTCCCAGCTGCAGCGGGCCTCTTGTTCCGCATCTCTGATGGAGAACGGGCGCCCCTTCCCAAAGTCGGTCATAGACGTCCATTCTGCTGGAAGCGTCCTCGTGCGACTGGCCACGTCGGGTCAGCACCCCCGCCGGACGGGGGAGGGTTCACCTGATTCCGGGAGGGCCGACGAAAGCGCCCCGCTCCAAAATGGACGCGGGGCGCTCAGCTGGGCCGAGTGAAGGAAGGTCAGGAGCAGAGCTGAGACACGCCGGTCACGCCCGCCCGCTGCGGCGCTCGGCGAACGGTCATGCCCGCAGCTCCGAGACTGCGGCCACCGGCGTCTCGCCTTTCAGCAGGGATGTGATGCTGGCATCAAAATCCGTGTGGACGCGGTAGTGCCCCCGGGCCAGCACCTCAATCGCCACCGGGAACACGCACGGGTCCGTCTTGACGCCGCCTTTGATGCCCAGCAGAGGCCAGAGGTTCTGACTGGCGATCACCCGGACCATGCTCTTCCCGTGCAGCGTGGCCGTGATGCTCACGCCCCGCGGCGCATTCTGGACGATGATCGGGATGTCGTCCCGGTACCCGATCTCGTCACTCAGCAGTGCCTGCGGACCGGTGTTCCCGATCGTCCGCGCAAACTTCTCCGCCTGCAACTGGGGGTTGCCGACGATCACGCGGCGCGCCTTCCCGATGATCGGATGCGGCACGTCGCTGTCCCCCGCGATCTCATTGCTGGTGTCGATGATGACCAGGCCTCGCCCCAGACGTTCCGCCATGATGCGGGCAATATCGCGCAGCAGAGTCGTTTTCCCGGCAGCGGGTGGGCCGATGATCGCAATGCCGGCATTCTGGTCCACGGCCTGATACAGCACGCGCCGTAGCGGCTCGGCCACGCCGATCAACGCCCGGCCGACGCGGATCGTGATCATGACCGTCGTCCCCTGCAGGTTCGTCTCCCGGCTCACGCGGTGCAGCGTGCCCGGAATGCCGATGCGGCCGTCCGCACGCCAGCCCTGGCCGACACCCGACTGGATGGACGTGTCCACCCGCGAGAGAATCACCGGGTCCACGAGGAAGGGATAGTCGATGCGGAGGTCGCCGGCGCGGACACTCAGCGGCTGGTTCAGGTCAATGATGATCTCGTCGACGTCCCGGATGATGGGTTCAAGAATCTCCCGGATCTCGTGGGGCAGCTGATTGAGAATCGCGGCGTACTCCTCGGCCGTGGTGGTGTCCAAAACAGGGAAGGGGCGCATCAGTGCTCCAGCCTGAAGCGTTCCTTGATCAGCACGCGCGCCGGCACGGCCGGGGACGCCTTGATCACACCAGTGCTGAACTTCACGTAGCTCGCCACCTCAGCTGGCGTCATGGCCCGCACCGATGGACCGCCCGTGACGAGGCCATTGCCGATGAATCCAGCGCGGTTATCCACCAGCAAAAACGGCAGGGCGTTGACGCGGCTGAAGTGGTATGACAGCGGAAGCGGTGGCGTCTCCGCGTTCGCCAGGGCCACACTCGGCAGAAAGGACCCTGCGGCCATGTGGGCATTCCGGGGTGCGACGACAAAGACCCGCACGCCCCGGCCCGCCGCCTGTTTCAGGGCCAGGGCCAGGGCGGATGTCTGCAAGTCCGGGAGATAGGCGATGACCTGGCGGGTCGCGCCAGACAGGACCCCAGTAGGCGCCGTCACCTGCGCGGCGGCGATAGAACTGGAGAGCAGCAGAAGGGCAGCAAAGCGTTGCATACGGTCATCTTGCGGGCATGACAGGTTGGCACCGGACCCCCGGAAGGAGCAGAAAAAGCCGCCCTTTCGGGCGGGTTCTGAAGGCTCGGCGCCCTGGTCTACAGCCGGGCCTGACGGATGAACATGAAGGCCTCGTCGTCGCTCGGGTCCGTCTCCCCAACCGTGGATACCGGATCGCTCGGGTCGTGGTCGTCCGCGACGAGCGCCTCCCGGTCCGGGTCACTCCACACGGCCGGCCGGTCACGGTCCACGCTCCCCTGACCTCCTTCGGATGCACCCTGTGGAGCCTCAGGACCAGTGCCCTGGTCGTCAGCGGCGCTTGCCTCCTTGGCGCGCGCATCTTGCAGCGCCTGCCACAACTCCGCTGGGTCAGCGTGATTGATGGACACGTATTCCTTCGTCCCGACCCGCTTGACCAGGGTGTCCGGCACGACGCCGAGCAGTTCACGGCAGGCCGGACGGGTCAGTAGAATCCGGCCCGGCTGCAGCACGGCCTGCACTTCCGGCCGCTGTTCTTCCGGCAGGGCGTCACGGACCGGGTGGTTCTCGACAGCCTGGGCGTGCTGGCCAATCCAGAAGTCCAGCGCGCCGAACAGGGCGCGGCGTTCAAGTTCGCGTCGCGTGTCCGCGGAGAGCAGGGCCAGCCCCTCGCTCCGGAGGCGCAGTTCGGCCGCTTCAGGCTTCGTCGTCCAGCCGCGACTGTGGTTGCCCTGCAGGCGCCGGGGCTCCCTCAGGGCCTCCGGGAGGTCAGCGACGCGAAGGTACAGACGGTCCAGGTTCCCCAGACCGTACCGGATGCGCACCTCGGACGCCAGGACGGCGTCCACCCACTCCTGGAATGCCACGCTGGTGCTGTCGGCGTGGCCCTCTGCTCTTGTCCCGAGGACGCCGGACTGGATCAAGGCCTGCGTGACGACCGCCATGTTCTCCCGATTCGGGTTGACCTGGCGGTACAGCTCGTACAGCCGGTTCGGGATGCCGGAAGGGATCTCCGGACCCTCGACGAACGGGTCCTCGATGGCAGGCATGAACACGCGGATGGGGTTGGACCCGCGAACCTTGACGACCGCTTCCATCTTGCGGAAGTGCGGGAATTCCTCGGGCGAGAGGAGCGGCCGCGCGACCTTGCGCATGCTCACGCCCTGACGGGTGGTCTCGTTCAGGTCGGACCCCAGGAACCGTCTCCGGGAGTCCGTCTCCCCGAACTCGTACACCGTGGTCATGCCCAGGTGCCGGGAGAAGATCTCGCGTTCCTCATCGTCGACGGCAAGCGGGAAGAAGATCTTGCGGCCGATCACGTTGGTGGTCAGGGCCTTGCTGTAGTTGTCCCCGTACACCACGGCCAGCTGCGCGAGGTTCTGCACGCCGATGTGATGGGAGACGTTGTAGGACCGCAGCACGCCGAGGGACCGCATCATGTACGGCAGCTGCCCGAAGCTGGGGAACTCATCGAGGACGTACGCCACGTGGCGCTTCATGGCGCCGCCCTGGTGCTCCGCTTCCCGCTGCAACTCCCGGTCGATGTACCGCTTCGTGAGCTGGAGCAGCACCACCCCGTCGCCTTCCATCATGTACTCCTGCTGAATGCCGATGTACAGCAGGGTCGGTTCGCGAAAGGCCGCGCGGATGTTCATGTTCTCGCCCTCCATGCTCTCGGTCGCGCGGGCGACCAGCGGGTTGTAGAAGATGCGCAGGGCGTTCTTGATGCCCTGAAGGACGCTGGCGACCTCCTGGTTGCCCTGACCGAACACGCCCTTGAGATTCAGCACGACGTCGCTATTCGGGTCCTCTTCCGTCAGGCGCTCGAACCAGCTTTTCAACTCGTTCGGCGTCCACTGCGCCATGCGGAGCAGCTCCTTAAAGTTCGGGCTGTCGCTGCGGGCCAGGTGCAGCAGGAACGCGGCGAGCACACCGCGGTCACGGTCACGGTAGTGCTTGCCGGGTTCCGGGCCGTACTCCGGTGGGGGCATGATGGTCGTCGCCATGGACAGGCCCGAGGCGTAATCCTCCACGCTGTCCAGCAGAGGCAGGCGCATGGTGTTCGGGCTGAACGGGGTGAACATCATGACCTTGCGCTTGCGGCGCGACCAGTACCCGATCATGTCGAAAAACCCGCTGTCCGCCTGCGGGTACTTCAGGTCGAACACGATCACGGTGAAGCCCAGGTGGGCGGCGAGCATGATCAGTGGCCGGAAGTACCCGCGGGTTTTGCCAGCGCCGACGCCGCCCAGCACCAGGACGTTCTCCGCCAGGGCGCTCATGCGGACGTACAGCGGAATCGTCTTCGGGTACTCGATCTCGCCCTGGCGGTTCACGCTGAGGAGGTGCCCGATGTACCCCAGCAGGCGGTCACTCTTCCGTTTCGGGTCGTGCGTCTGGTACTGCTCCAGGCCCGTGTCTTCAGCCTGCGCCCACCAGGACAGCCCGGGATCCTTGGTGACGTACTGCCGGGGCGTGGCCTTCAGGCCGTACACCACCAGACCGGCCGCCGGCGCAGCGAAGGACCACAGGGGAAAGCGGTTCAGGAACCCGGTTTGAAAGGCGGCGCCGCAACTGCTGGAGATGGTGAGACAGTCGAAGACGAAGGTCTGGGTGTTGAGCGCCTTGGCCCACCCTTTGGCTTCCATGACGTTGAGCACGTCCGTGCTCGTGACGAGGGCAAAGTACCCGGGCACAAGGAACGTCGCGAGAAAAAAGACCATCCAGCCGAGCGGGAAGGTTCGTACTCCCTGCTCCTGCTGGACGGAACCGGCCAGTGGTTTGTCCTGCGCCATGATGCAGCTCTCTCCTTGAGTGTTTCAGTGAACGTGCCTGCCCCCGCGTGGTCGGCAGGAGCAGGCACAGGGGTGGGATTCAGGGCTTCCGGCCCGGGGCCGGCAGGGCGTTGAGGATCACACGGGCGGTAGGGCCGGATCCGCCGGGGGGCAGCGAGGGACCCTTGGGCATCTGCGTGACGATCCCGCCACCACCGCCACTGGGGCCAGCGCCGGCGGTCCGTCCGGGGGAGACCACCAGGAGGTTGTTGGTGGTCGAGGTCGTGGTCGACCCGCCGGAGGGCCGGGGACGGGGAAGTTTCGGGGCGCTGACAAAGTCCGTCTTCACGCCGCTGGACTCCCCGCCACCCATGGTCCCGAAGATCCGGTCCACGGTGCTCGGAATGCGCCGCAGTTGATTGAGCGCCACGCTGAACACCACTGCAATTGCGAACACCCCGATAGACACACCAAAGAACGCACCCTCAAGGCCACGCAACGAATTGGTGATGAGGCCCTCCAGGCCGTGCGAGAACTTACAGGTCAGGAACATCACGCCGCTGCATGCGTCGAGGCCTTGCTTGATCTGGTTGGCGGTATCGCTGGCCAGTGTGGCGTTGTAGGCCAGGTTGTCCTTGAGGGTCGCGATCGGGGCCTTGAGCATGGTGCCGATCAGGATCGCCATGAAAATCGGGAGGAGCAGGATGGTGATGAGGTTCGATAGCCACATCACGGCAATCGTCCGGAGAAATTGGGTGGAGCCGGTCACGCTCAGGGCCAAGGAGATCGGCAGCAGAGTGATGGTGATGATGACAACCACGCCGCTGGTGTAGATGAGGGCCGCGAACACGCTGAACATGCCCAGCAACAGGAAGTATGCGATGGAGGGGTTGCTGCCCAGCACCGGGTTGAATTTCTTCTGACCGAGCTGGTCCTGCAGGCGCTGGTAGGCCGTGTCGAGCATGGTCGGATCGGTCTCGTTGCCGAACAGGCCGTTAAGAGCGGCGACACTCTGGATGGTGGTGCTGGCCACCACGAACTTCTGGAACTCGGTGTCGAGTTCCTTGACCTGCTTGATGACGTTCGCGTCCAGCATGGCCTGACCCACCCGGGAACTCTCGGTGTACACCGTTGTCCAGGCGGACATCATGGTGTCGGCCGCCAGCCACCCCAGACCACTCTGCCGGTCGTACGTGTCGGCGGCGTAGAACACCACGACGCTGACGGCCAGGGTCCGCAGGAACGTGCTCACCGACCGGCTCGGAATGGACCGCAATCCGGCGTACAGGAGGCTGGCGACCACGATGAACTTCGCGAGGTCCGCGGAGAAGTCGTACAGGTTCCGGTTCCGGACCTCGTTTGCGGTGTCCTGCAGCCAGCAGCCGGGATCGGGGACGAACGTTTCGAGATTGATGCGGCTCCCGCCCGCGGAAGGGGGGATGGGGACGGTCAGCGTCGCGCAGATCACGGCGCCACTCTGGCCAGGGGTTCGGGCGGCCGTGGCGGAGGGCGCCAGGAGCAGCAGGATGCAGACGACGGTCAGGAAGCGGCGCCACATGTCAGTTCCCGAGGAGGTCCACACCGCGCAGGCTGTCACCGCTGACCGTGTTGCTGATGCCTTTGGCGAGGCTTTCACTGCTGCTCTTGAGTCGGTCCGCTTCCCGCTGCGCGGCCGCGCGTTCCTGCTCGATCATGCGGGCGATGGCGTTGGCTTTCTCCAGCCGTTCACGCTGCATGGTCTCCAGGATCTGCCCGAGCGTTTCGGCCTGGTTCACCTGCACTTTAGTTTGGTTCGCGATTGCGGCCGTCAGAGCGGCGCTGTTCAGGGCGCTGACCCGCAGGGTCTCTAGGGTCGCGCTCCCGACCATTTTCATGATGTCTTCGGCCTTCTTGTTGTCCTTCAGGGCCTTGGCAGCGCCGGTGGAGTAGTTCAGGGCGTCCAGGGCGCGGTCCTGGGTTTCCTTGGTGAGTTTCTGCGTGTTCTCCTGAGCCTCGGCGTTGTCGGCGCTGCGCTGGACCCGGCCCTTGAGGTCCTGGATGGCGCTGGCCTTCTCTCTGATGGCCATGTTCTCTGCCGGGGTCATCGCGGCGTTCAGTTCGGCCATGACGTTGCGCTGCTGCTGGTTGAGCTGATCGATGACACTCTTCGCGGTGGCCTGCGGGTCACCCTGCATCTGCGCGGCGGTGACCGTGGTGTTCACGCCGGCGGCGCGCAGGATCTGGTTGGCGCTGGAGGCGAAGTCCGTGTAGTTGTTCGGGCGGATCAAGTTCGACGCCGTGTCGCTGATCTGCTTCGCGGCGTTGATCCACTTCGAGATCTGCGAGATCTGGGCGTTCAGGGGGCCGAGGTCACCGCCTCCGCCGAGTCCGCCGATCAGGTTCAGGATCTGGCCGAGGCCGGGAATGGACGAGAGGAGCCCATCAAGGCCCGGGATCATCTTGACGATGTCCATGATCGGCCCGATCCCGGCCAGGAAGTTCAGGCCGGGGATCATGCTGACCAGGCCCATCAGGCCCCCGTTGGAGAGCAGACCTGTGATGTCCAGGAGACTGCCGAGAATGGCGGAGAGATCCTGGGCGTGGGCGGTGGAGGGGGCGGTGACGGCCGCGGCGGCCATCATCACGGTCAAGGGTCTGCGCAGCGCGCCGGTCCAGCGGGACGTGTTCATAGTTTCCTCCGTTGGCGGACCTCGGCCGCCAGCTGCAAGATCGCTTCGGTTCGCCCGCCCAGCCGGCGGGTGTATTCGGCCCGGCGGGCTTTCTCCTCGTGGTGTGTGGTCACCGTCCAGAGCTTCTCGGGACTCATCCACAGCTGTACGACGTCGCCCACGTGGATGCCGTCGGCCACTTTCTGCAAGGCGAGGTACTCCCCCATGACGCCCGGCCGGAGTGCGAGCGACCCGGCCAGTTCAATGGCCTTATCAGACAGCCCCATGACCTCCTGCAGCCGGAGGAGTTCCTTCGCGCCGAGACCGGCCATAACCACCCAGGAACTGTTGTTGATCAGGCCGCCCAACCGCTCAAAGTCCTTGACGTCCTGGCTGGTGCCGATCGGGATCATGCCCATGCTCCGGCCAATCTTGAACCAGCGGTTGACGAGGTTCGCGAGCTCCGGGATGTGGGACAGCACCCCCAGCTCCTCGAAGATGCCGATTTTCGTGCCTGGGGTTCTCACGGCCTCCTGAAACATGTACTCGCCGATGAGGAGGATGCCGAGCGCCTGCAGGGTAGGGTCGCTGAACATGTTGGACACGTCGAAGCAAATGCACGGTGCTTTCAGGTGCACGGTGGTTTCTCCGTCGAGGAACTCACCCAGAACCCCGCCCTGGCCGGCGAGATACGGTTGCAACAGGGTGTACAGCCGGTTGCGCACGTCCACGAACACCGGCATTTCGTTGATCCCGCGGTTGCCGATACTGTCCAGACTCCCGAGAATCTGCACGAAATCCTTCAGGCGGCCGCCCCGGTACACCTCGCGGAACTCACCAGGTTTGAGCGGATCGGGAACGCGCACGGACCGGTTGATGTAGAACTTCTGGAGTGCGGATTCCAGAACGGTCTGGTGTTCCCGGTCCGGCACCAGTTCTAGGGTGCGGAACACCGCGATGATGAACGCAGTTTTATCCGTCCCGGGCTGGTCCTCGCCGGGCGTTGGGTCAAAGATATTGATGCGAACCGGGCGGCCGTCAGGCAGGCGCGCACTCGGGCTGATCGGAATGACCTGCCCACCGAGACTCCAGGTGACTTCTGCATAATCATGTTTGGGATCGAGAATGAATCCCGGGTTGCCCCTGGGCACCATGGTCAGCAGCACGTTCATGTTCCACACGGACTTGCCCCCGCCGGCCTGTCCGAGAACCATCACGCCGAAGTTCGTGCTGCCTTTTTCCAGGTTGAGGCCGGTCAGTCCGCCGTGGCGGTTGCGCAGCGGGATGACCGGATCGTTGCTGCCGATCCAAGGTGAGATCTTGGGAAAAGCGTCGGCAACGTTCGAGCAGTGCCCGCTGACGCGGTGAATGGTCAGCTCGCGGGAGAAGGGCATCACGTGAAAGAAGGTGCGCCTGAGCTGCTCGTTGCTGATGATCGCGTGCGCGCCGGCCATCAGAGCGTACTCGCTGCGGGTCTTTTCTAGCATTTCCGTGAGTTCTTCGCGGGAGCGGGCGTACAGCACGGTGGTGAACCCCAACCTCCAGAAGTGCTGCCCGAGGTATTCCGATTCATGGATGGCTTCGCGGGCCCGTTCCGCCTTGGCGACCGTGGCCTGCCCGGCGCGCATCACCGGGTCGGCGACCATGCCCTCCAGTTCCTGCACGGCCGTGTCCAGCCGGGCCTTCACCACGCCCTGCTGCAGGTGTTCGAAGTCCACCATCACGTAAAAATGCTTGTTCTGAAGGTTCTGGAGGAGGTTGTCGATGATGTGCACGCCCGTGCCCGTGCCGCCCTTGCCGATGCTCACGATCCCGACCATCCGGTCACCCATCGTGAGGTACCCCGGATGCTGCGTTCCGATTTCCGTTTCAGCCACCTGATAGCGCATGGTGAGCGGGGCCGCCGAGCGGTCCTTCTGCAAGGTGGCGGCGTCCAGGTCCCGCAGGTCCAGCTGGCTCGTGAAGGCCGGCGGGGCAGCCGTGACCAGGTTGCCGTTCAGGTACCGGTAGATCAGCCACTTGATCTCTCGGTTGCTCATCACCGCTGGGCCCATCCCGAGGCCTTCGAGGCGGTTCATGATGTTCGTGCGGCGCTTGTGGACCAGGGCCATCTGCGTCCGGTACTCGGATTCCGTCAGGGGGACATTCTTGGGCCGCTTGGGGACGTTCACGTAAAGCGACAGGAAAAACCGCGTGGTGGTGATTTCCCCCCTCAGGCGCGCCCGGCTCAGGTCCTCACGTTCGGCTTCCATGATGCGGTGCATGAGCGGGTCCGCCGTCCGTGCGGTCTGGCCCTGCAGGAAGTAGTCGACGAACGGTCCTGGGGCGGGAACGCGCTCAATGATCAGCCGGCCGCCCTCCGTCATGGGCACAGCCTGGTTCAGCATCACCCTGATCGCCTCGGACAGGGCCTGCGCCCGCGGGAAGTCCACCTGGGCGTTTGTGGGCGGCTGGATCTCGATGCCGTACCACACCTTCTCCCCGCCGCGCAGGAACACGACCCCGTCGTCAGGTTCCGACCAGGGCAGCTGTTCGATGAGGCTCTTGCCACCGAAGGGGCGTTGCACGGGGTCGGGTTTCTGACTCTTGCTGGGCCGGGCGGCACGCGCGGGTTTCGTCGGTGGCACCTGCGCTCCACGCCTGAAGAAATTGAAGAGGTTCATGACCGCATGGTGCGTGCAGGGTCGGTTGGACGCCGCTCAGGACGATCTGGAACGTACAGCGGCATGGGTTCGGGATCGTTGGTGATCTCCAGGTTTCCCGGATTGAACAGGTAGTAGTCCGCGAGGCCCTGGAAGTAGCCCTTGGGGAGCGTCTCGTTCCACTTGCGCACCTGGGGAATCATCACGAACCACCAGAACGCGACGGATCCCGCCATGGGCGCCAGCTGGATGAGACCGTTGGCGTCTTCCAGATACGGTTGACTGAAAAAGTCAACGGCGAAGTAGATGACGATCGCCGCGAAAATCGTGCCGAACAGCGCGTTGCGGCTCATGCCGAGTTTCTCAAACTGGAGGTTGTCGAGGTTGGGCCAGTTGTGCATGGTGGGGGATCTCCCTGTGAAAACCGCCCCCCGCAGCAGCGCGGCAGGGGGGCGGAACGGTGAGCGGGACGTGGCGTGGACAGGGTGGATCAGCAGTTCATGCCGAAGGTGGTGAGCAGCACGGTGAACTTGCTGAGCACCAGGAAGCCGACCACGCCGGCGATGATGAGGCCCACGCCGTCCTTGCGGGTGGGGAGGTACTTGACGATGCCCCACAGCACCAGCCCGGCGCAGAACAGCTTCAGGAAGACGGACGTCTCGATGGACTTGATGAACGTGCAGCCCTTCGATGTCACGCCGCCGCCGCCGAGGGCCCCGTCGATGGTCTGGGCGCCAACCTGGCCGAGGAGCATGACGGCGAGGGCCGCGAGGAAGAACGGCAGAAGCTGCTTGAAGTCCTGCGCGGTGGGGAGGTAGGGACGGATGGCGGTCACGATCGTCTTGGGCATAGCGGGTCTCCTGGAATGGTCTGAAGCGGCCGGATTGCCGGTCTTCTGCTCCGAGAGTGATGCCGGTCCGGGTTGGAACCCTATGCAACGGACGCCGCGTGACACAGCGTGCAGGGGCCCCGGACGGGGGTCAGCCAACCCGCACTGCACGCAAGCTGGGACCATGCAGATTGATCAGGAACGATTGGAGGCGCTGAAGCCGCAACTGGAGCAGCACGGGGTGAACACGGACGAGATGCCTGAACCGGGCACGCCGGCGTGGCATGCGAGCGTGAAGCACCTCAGCCTTCACGACCCGTTACTCGCGCAGGAGTTCGCCGCCCTCGCGTATGACCCGGACGAGCTGGCCAACAGCGAGCTCGTCGAGCGGCAGGCCTCGCGTGCTGCGGCGCGGCGCGGGCCGCTGGCGTCCGTGACGTCACTGTTCCGCACGACCACCGTCAACGGGGACGTGGTGCCGAACACCTCCCTCGTGCGCAACCTGTTGATTGGCGCGGGGGTCCTGGCTGCGGTGGGGTTCTACGTCCTTGTGCCCAGTGAGACGGGCAACGCGGCCGCAGGGCAGGCCGGTTCGGAGGCCACGGCCGACATCCCGCAGAACCCGGCCGGGGCAGAGGAGGACGTGCCCGGACCGCAGGACACTGGAACGGGCCTGCCCTCGGACGCTGCCCTGACCTCAGGTGCGACGCCCACGGACAGCCTCTCGCCGTCAAGTCCTGGAAGTGACGTGCCAGTCAGTGACCCGACCGGAATGGGGGAGCCGGTGAGTACGCCCCCGGACACCATGGGCATGACGCCTGAACCGACACCGATCGGCACGTCGGACACGCCGGTGTACGTGCAGCCGGCCTCCTACCCGCCGGCCACGACCCCACGGAGCGCGGCGCCGCAGGCCCCTGCGCCGGTGGTCGTCCGCGATCCAGGTGCCGCGGGCGTGCCCGTGGTGCAGGCGCCCACCCTGGTCCGGACCGGATCAGGGCAGCGGGGTGAGGGCGCGGCGCCCACGCTCGTGCGGACCGCCAGCACTGCCGGTGGGAGCACGGCCGCCGGGCAGGCCACACGGGGGTTGACCGGCACCGGCGGCACCGGGCAGGCGGAGGGGGAAGGAAGCAGTGGAGAGGCGAAGCAGGGCGGGCGAGGCCTGACCAGCACGGCGACCGGCACGCGTGGCAGCACGCCCGGCCTCAGCTCCGCTCAGGCGGCCGCCACGGGGGCGGGAGGCGCTGCGGCCGGCAGCGGCGCCACGACCGGCGGAACGGGACTCAGGAGCAGCGGGGCGGCGCAGCCGGCCGCACCGGCCTACGGCCTGTCCAGCAGCGCGCGCGGCACCCAGGGTGCCGGGGCCCAGGGTGCGGGGACGCCACCGTCCGCGGACGGCGCCGGACGGGCGGAAGCCACCGGTAGTGCCGCCGCTCAACCGACGTCCGGCGTTGGCCTGCACTCGGTCATGAGTGCCGCGCCAGCCGGAGCCGCCCCCAGTGCCGCGACCGGCACGGCGCGCGCGTACGGACTGGCCAGCTCCGCCTCCGCCCGGGCCGGGACGGCCACTGGAGCCACGGAGGTCGCCGATGCCCGCAGCAGCGCTGCGACCACCGCGGCCGCCCCGAAAGTCCCCTACGCCGTGGGTCGCCCGGTCCAGGCGAGGTTCACCCTCGGGGTTGGCGTGGTCGAAGGCGCGGAGCAGAACGCCAGCCTCCCGGTGTACGCCGAAAGCACGGACCGCGCCGTGTGGCGCGGCTACGGCGTCCTGGACGGCCGGGGGCGCATCCGCGTGACGTTCGACGCGGTGCTGCAGGACGGCGTGGAATACCCCCTGGTCGCCGACGCATACGGCACGGACGGACAGCCTGGCGTGCCGGCCAACGTGCGGCTCACCACTCCGAACCTGGCGGCCACCCTGCTCTCCGGCCTGGCCGGCGGCGTGAAGGCCTTTTCGGAAGCGATGGTCAATCAGCGCCAGGTCAGCGTCCAGCCCGGGGCGGGCGGGAACGTCGTGACGAACAACTCCGCGAACACCCCGAACTTCTGGCTGATGACGGCGAGCAGCGCGCTCGGATCGGTCAGCATCCCTCAGGGCAAGGGCGGCATGATCAACGTCGCTGAAGTGCAGGCCGGCGCGGCCCTGCAGATTGTGGTGCGCCGCCTGACGCGCGGAGAATGACCCGCACGGCCCCCATCAACGTGCGGTTGCGGCAGCTCCGCGAGACGCTGGTGACCGACCGGGTGATGACGACCACGCAGGCCGCGCACCTGTACGGGTTGACGGAGCAGGACATCCGGGGGCGGTATCCCGCCCGGGAGGTCCTGCTCCGGCCGCTCAACACCAGCGCCCGGGAGGTCACGTGCACGTTCGTGGCCCTGGACGAGAACCTGATCCGCTGGGAGCCGGGCTGGTCACTGGCGCACACGGCGTTCACCGGTGAGATCCGCCGCCACCTGGGTGCCCCGCCGAATGAATGGGAACCTGAAGGTGGTCACGGTGATTACCGTCCGGACGCCGTCTGGCGCCGCGCGGACGGCAGCCTGCTTGCCGCAGAGTACGACGCCGGATACCCGCCGGCCACGGTTCGCCGGAAGATCCTGACCTTCTCGGACGGCACGTACGACGGGCTGGTGTGGGCCACGCCGTCGCCCGTGCGGACCGCTCACCTGGA
>JAANMV010001292.1_pt1 | contig 28186 bp, 26 predicted proteins | sample 7279661 | NCBI WGS metagenome assembly JAANMV01 (sample SAMN14094540, study PRJNA606508) | bioreactor metagenome | isolation source: A lab-scale SPAN reactor treating ammonium-rich wastewater day 121 | place: Ireland: Galway | collected 2017-05-16
ACACATTTGAAACCGAGCCAGGGATTCGGTATTCGTGAAGACAGGGGTGTTGAAGTGGGGGGCGCCATTTCTGTCTACTACGATCCGATCATTTCCAAACTTGTCGCTCACGGTGAAACCCGCAACGAGGCAATCGCAAAGATGAAGCGTGCATTGCGTGAGTATGAAATCATGGGCGTTCGTGTGAACATCCCCTTCAATCTGTTTGTCTTGAATCATCCGAAATTTGTAGAGGGAGATTTTGATACGCATTTCGTGAACAACTACTATCGACCGGAGTTGCTGGATAGGCTTAATCCCTCCGAACAGACAGTTGCTGCAGTTGTTGCTGCACTTCTTGAACATGATTTCCTTGAGGACATAACGACGGCCGCAGGGGAGAATCACACAGTATCCCCCGGTAAATGGAAGGCGTCCCGGTTTGAACACTGGAGGTAAATCTTGAGTCTGTACTATGTGACAATAGGCGGCAACGAGCATACAGTCGAACTTAGAACAGACGGGTCAATTCTCGTTGACGGGAATAAGACTCCGGTTTCTGCTCAACAAGTCGACATCAGAACATTCTCAGTACTGAGCGACGGATTATCAACCAGAGTAGTGGTTGAGAAGGATGAAGCCGCGTATCGGATGCTGTTGCACGGAAAACAAATAGACGCTCATGTTGAATCTGAGCGGATGCGTTTGCTGAAGAAGTTTGCAACGGCATCTGAATCGGAGCATAGTCGCACGATCATTCACGCCCCGATGCCTGCATTAGTTGTGAAAGTTGAAGTAAACGTCGGAGATGACGTATCGCAGGGGCAGGGACTCGTGGTTCTCGAAGCAATGAAAATGGAGAATGAAATTAAAGCACATCGGCCGGGGAAAGTAATCGAAATCCGAGTAACGAAGGGAAAGGCCGTTGAAAAAGGTGAACTTCTGATGGTTCTGGAATGAGTATGATGCAAGAGCAGTACACGAAAAACGAACCTACAGTTGACGTAAACCTCGCCCTCCAACATGGTTTGACGGAGGAGGAATACGGAAGAATTCTGAAAATTCTCGGACGCATTCCCACGTACACCGAGCTCGGCATTTATAGTGTGATGTGGAGTGAACATTGCAGCTACAAGAACTCAATTGCCGTCTTGAAAACTTTGCCGAGAAGTGGCGGCCGACTTCTTGTGGGAGCCGGCGAGGAAAACGCAGGCCTCGTTGATGTGGGAGATGGCCTTGCAGTTGCATTCAAAATTGAAAGCCATAATCATCCTTCGGCAGTTGAACCGTATCAGGGAGCTGCAACCGGCGTCGGAGGTATTATGCGTGATATCTTCACGATGGGGGCCCGACCGATAGCGGCACTAGACTCATTGCGGTTCGGGTCGCTCGACAATGACCGGACAAAGTACCTCTTCAAAGGTGTTGTGAAGGGAATTGGTGACTACGGAAACAGTTTCGGCGTTCCGACGGTTGCCGGCGAGATATACTTTGATAAATGTTATCATGAGAATCCACTCGTGAATGCAATGGCAGTCGGCGTGGTCAAACACAAGGAGTGGGCCAGCGCAATAGCAAGAGGTGCAGGAAACCCGGTGATGATTGTCGGTTCGGCAACAGGCAGGGACGGAATTCATGGCGCAACGTTTGCATCAGAGGAGATTTCTGAGGCATCGGAAGCAAAGCGACCTTCTGTACAAGTTGGGGATCCCTTTACGGAAAAACTTTTGCTTGAAGCCTCACTCGAGGCAATTCGTTCCGGATTTCTTGTCGGTATTCAGGACATGGGCGCGGCAGGCATCACGTGTTCGACTTCTGAGATGAGCGCAAAAGGGAAGTCGGGGATGAAGATCAACCTCGACAGAGTTCCTGCCCGCGAAGAACACATGACAGCCTACGAGCTCATGCTCTCTGAATCCCAGGAACGTATGCTCGTTGTGGTGAAAAAGGGGTGTGAGGAGGATATCAAGAAGATATTCTCAAAGTGGGATCTGCATGCAGAGATCATCGGCGAGGTCATAGACGAGGATAGACTCTTGATTTCGTACAAGGGAGGTATTGTAGCTGACGTACCGGCTGATTCGCTCGTTCTTGGGGGTGGTGCTCCCGTCTATTTTCGTGAATCCAGTGAGCCTGAGTACTTGAAGGAGACCCGTTCATTCAACACGCACGATCTTCCAGAGCCCAAGGACTACAACAAAGTTCTTTTACAGCTTCTTGCAAGCCCGAATGTTGCCAGTAAGCGCTGGGCATACGAGCAGTACGATTCAATGGTACGAACAAATAACGTACTATTAGATTCATCTGATGCGGCAGTAGTCCTTCTAAAAGAGTCTCTTAAAGCACTTGCTATCAAAACAGACTGCAACAGCAGGTATGTATATCTGAACCCTCGCCGTGGGGGTATGATAGCAGTAGCGGAGTCGGCTCGGAACGTGGTCTGTACCGGTGCGACACCAGTCGCAATAACAAATTGTCTTAATTTTGGTAATCCCTACAAGCCTGAGGTTTTTTGGCAGTTCAAAGAAGCTGTGGCTGGTATCGGTGAAGCGTGTCGGGCGTTCAACACTCCAGTAACCGGCGGTAATGTTAGCTTTTACAATGAGAGTCCGACTGCGGCGGTTTATCCAACGCCAGTCATCGGTATGTTGGGCCTTATTGACGACTTACGAAATGTCACGTCATCAGCTTTCAAGGATGAAGGAGATATTGTCGTGCTCCTCGGGGAGACACACGGCCATATTGGCGGGAGTGAATATCTCTCCGTTTGCCATGGCATGGTTGCCAGCGATGCACCTGAGCTAAGCTTGAGTGAAGAGAAAAGCCTTCACAACACGTGCCTTGAGGCGATTAACACAGGCATAGTGAAATCTGCTCACGATTGCTCAGATGGCGGCCTTGCGGTTTCAATAGCAGAAAGTTGCATAGCGAATGCAACGAAACGGATCGGTGCAACTATTGATCTTGAAGGTCATACTGCAGGCGCCCGGCATGACTTCATGTTGTTTGGAGAGGATCAGTCAAGAGTGATTGTGACAACTGCTCCGGAGGATGTAAGTAACGTGATGGCGATTGCGAAGAAGTACAATATCAAGGCAACTGTTCTTGGCACGGTCGGTGGCCAGATTTTGCGGATAGGAGGGCTTATCGAATTGAAGGTCAGTGCTATTGCAGATGCGTACAATTCAATCACGCACACAATGGGAGCTTAACTTTACATAATACATATTATTTGCAGCGCTACTCCTCGGCTCCAACCAGCACAGAAATCGCCTTCTCTACAATCCCAACTTCAACATTATGAACATTCTGTCCAACAATCTCTCCGTCTGCATGTACGAAGAACGGATCTTCTGCCTTGACTGAGATTCTTCGCCCCAGTCTCATGGTAACATCGGGCGAATCTGTGTGCCTGCCTTTCATGACCTTAGGCATGATGGACAATATCCTCCGTACCGGCAAATCAGCTATCATACATATGTCCAAGAGTCCATCACTGGTCTTTGCATCGGGCGTTAGGTAGAACCCGCCACCGGCACAGCGTCCATTTCCAATAGCTATCAAGAGGTTATGCGATGTTGTTGAACGTGAATCGACTGAGATAGTAAACTCGGGCGCAATATACTTTCCCAGAGTCTGAAATACTGCCATGATATACACAGCCGTTCCACGCAGGAATGTTATCTGCTGCGTCCGGTATGCAACTGCGGCATCGAATCCAATCCCGACGCCGTTAGCAAAATATCGGCTTGACCCACCACATTTCACCGTGCCACAGTCAATTCGCATACTCTTACCTCCTGCGATTGTTTTAAGCGCAGCGTCGATTTCGCGTGGTACACCTATTGATTTTATGAGATCGTTGCCTGAGCCTATCGGGAGCACGCCAAGCGTCTTGCTTGTTCCAATCAAACCATTGACGACTTCATTAACTGTCCCGTCACCACCGGCCGCAACAACCACGGGCTCCGTTGCTTCTTGAGCTAAGAGCGTTGCATGTCCAGGGCTCTCTGTGATTGAAACTCGTGCGTCGAGCCCGTGACGTACGATCCCTGCTCTAATCTCTTGAACTGCCCCCTTCCCGTTTCGCTTTCCTGCATAAGGGTTTATGATGACAAGAATCTCTTTCCCTTCGTTCACTGACCTATCCTCTGGATAGATTTGGGATCAAGAATCACGTTGCTTTCAGTCTCATACTCGAAAACGCCACTGAACAGAACGTGAGCACTGCCTTCGAGTATGACGTTCGAGAAAACATCATCCTTACGATCGAAGGAAACATGAACACTTTCTCCGCTGCGTACTCTGACCTCAATCGGTGATGGCATCTGATGCCAAACAGCCGCTGAAATGGCTGCAGCAACAGAGCCGGTCCCACAGGCCAGCGTCTCGGCTTCCACGCCACGTTCGTATGTTCGGAGGGATAACTGATTCTGTCCGATACGCTCGATGAAATTCACATTGCAACCATCCGGGGCGAAGGCTCTATGCATACGAATAGCCCGACCAACAGACGTTACATCAACTGTATTCACATCTGCAATTTCACATACAAAATGTGGAGAACCAGTGTCAACGAATACACCGGATGTGTCACGTGCTAATACCTTATCTTTTAGCACCTTAGGAGCTTTCATACAAAGCTTAACCGAGGCTTCTAAAACATCTGCCTCATACACGTGATCAAGGGCAGCAAACCGTGGTTTCCTTCCGGATATTCCTGCAAGAAAGGCGTACCTGGCAATGCACCTCCCTCCGTTTCCACACATGCCGCCATAGCTTCCATCCGCGTTGTAGTATCGCATGAAGAAGTCACAATCCTGACCGGGCTCTAGAATAAGTAACCCGTCCGCGCCTATGCCGAAATGTCGGGAGCACACAGCTTTCGCCATCCGGGCGTAATCCACGCTCAATCGTCGGGTCATGTTGTCTACAACGATAAAATCATTGCCCGCACCCGACATTTTCGTGAAATGAATGGTAGTTCTCATACTTTTTAGGAGGTGACAAAGCAAAAAGAACGCTCTCACCAACCCGGCTGAGAGCGTTTCAAGTGGAGATGGCGGGAGTCGAACCCGCGTCCGAAGAGAAGACCATCAGGACCACTACATACATAGTTTGTCTTTTACACCTCGCCGCATCACATCCGACAAACAGGACGTTGATGAAGCAACCTCAAGTAGGCCCGCTTGCGGCGGACTTCGCGCCCTCCACTTGAGGAACGAGTGACGCTATTCTGCCTGAGTCGTCGCCTCAACAAAGTCCGGCAGAAAAGACTTTGCGAGACGCGCTACTTAAGGTTTAGTTAAGCAGCGAGTGCGTAATCGTAGTTAGCACTTATGGTTTTCCGCTTTATTATCGTGCAACTCGGAGAGCACGGTATGCGTTCCTGACCATCTCACTCACCGTCGAAACCAAGTCATCCCCGCTGTACAAAGGTACACGTTTCACGACGCAAAGGCAACCAGCGTCAGTCAGTCGGATAATTCTGAAGCAAAGAATCTCTGAGGTACTCGAACGCCTCCTTCGGATCATCGCAGAATTTGAATAGGGAGAGATCCTCGGGGGACGCCATTCCCATCCGGACAATTTCCTCGAAATTGATCACTCGTTTCCAATACTCCGTACCATACACAACAACAGTCATTTTCTTCCTGATTTTGTCGGTTTGCAGCAATGTCAGCAACTCAAGGAGTTCGTCGAGCGTGCCGAAGCCGCCCGGGAAAACAACGAGGGCCTTTGCGAGATACGCGAACCAGAACTTCCTCATGAAGAAGTAGTGAAACTCGAAATTCAGGCCTTTGCTGATGTAACCATTTGAGAATTGTTCAAACGGAAGACTGATATTGAGCCCGATGGATTTGCCCTTTGCAAGAGCTGCTCCCCTGTTGGCCGCTTCCATAATTCCCGGCCCACCCCCCGAACACACGACGAACCTGTTGGAGTGATTCAGTTTCTTTGACCATTGTGTCAGAAGTCGCGCCAATTCAACACAATCCTCGTAGTATGCGGACATATCCACTGCCGTTTGCGCCGAGCGATAATTCAGCAACAACTGCTTCGTGGGACGTTTCGCTTTTGCTATCGATTTCTCGACTTCGAGCAACTGAGCGCGTGCAGTCTTTCTATCCTTGATTCGTGCCGACCCGAAAAACACAATCGTGTCTCTGATATTCTCTCGACGAAATCGTGCCAATGGCTCAACAAATTCCGACATAATACGGATGATTCGGGCATCGGAACTATTCAGAAATCTTGAATTCTTGTATGCTTTTTCCGGCTTTGCTTGCTTCTTGTTCATCTGCATGCCTTTACTGTTTGCATCGTTTTTCTTAGGGGACAAAACAATAGAATTGGCCTTTCTTCCCATCGTATGAATGAACCGGTGTTATCACGCCTTTGTTTACAAGTTGCCCGATGGTGTGATAAATCAACTGTCGTGACCAGCCGAATACTGCGTGAATTGCTTCAACGGAACTGATGAGTTGGTTTTGGAAGTACTTCTCCACAAGAACTGCCCGCGCCTCTTCTGCAGAAATTTTCCGGGCTTTGCGTACTTCCGTGCGAAAACTCTTGACAACGGGTGCCCACTCAGCACCAAACTGGCTGCCATTGCCGACGACTCTGCTAATATACATCTTCCTTTGAAGTTCGTCGAGAGCCCTATCAAGTCCCTGTGCAGAGGTTCCTCGCTTCCCCGTCAGCACAACCCGAAGCTCCTTTGAGGTTTGCGGAGACTTATTCATGAGAGCATCCATAATTCTCTTAGCGAGGATCGAGATATTGCCGGATGCATACTCTGTCTCATATTCGTCAGGCTCCCCGGAACGCTCCGATAAAACATAGAAATACGGAAAGTACTGCCGTGAAACTATGCTCGGCCGACGCTTGAATATCTTCCCATAGTAGATACTGTTGTGGTTCGGTATGATGCTCTGGATTTCCCATGCGTATGAGAGGTAGTAGCTTCGCTTTAAATGGCCGTTCGTGCCGTTGTGCCGGGGCTCGGGTGTGTCCGTTACAGCATCCCAGAGATTAGGCAAATCGAGTCCCTCAGTCTTCGCAGCAAGGCAGAAGCCGACACGATTAATAAACGCTAACGCCTGTCGTTGGTTGATAATCTGAAATTTCGGAGCGCGGCGATATGTCTTCTCTCGCCATCGTTCGATATCTTCCAATGAATACGCCAACTTCATCTTAATACCTCATACTGCAAACTGTCCGCTTCATTGCCAAAGTACATAGACTATCATATCACAACGGGAAAGGGAGAAAGTGAACCCGCTATAGTTGTTCCGTTAGATTGTATACTAACATGGTCATCGGTGTGTAAGCCTTTAGTCTTCAGTATCGCGAGACCGATCCTTTTGCCCCTTATCGAATCAGGGGCTGAACTGGTTATTTGCCCGATTGGGTCGCCGTTCTTCAATACTTCTGCCCCAGCTTGAATAATCTCCCCTGAATAGACCACTCCCCATAGTCCCTTCTTGACCTTATTGTAGGTATCGAGACGTGCAATAACCTCCTGACCGATATAACAGCCCTTTGTGAAGCTGATTGCTTGATACAAGCCGGCTTCATATGGGTTGTACTGATCGGATAACTCGGCCCCCATTTCGGGTATTCCACGGGATACACGAAACACCTGATATGCTCGAATACCGATGGTCGTGGGCTTTGATTCAGCCCTGAATGAAAGAAGATGACTCCATGCGCAGGCTGCGTCTGAGGAATCAACAATGACATCAACGATATCCGTATTGAATTCCGTGCGGTAGAGTAGTGTGGCCGAAAATGGTCGTGAAGAGATTTCTGTAAACGTATTAGGAAAAAGGGATTGACCTGTCAAGCTTGAAGCAAAAGATACTGCCCTCGGGCCGATTAGGCTGAACATCGCTGTGGAATTCGTGACTGTTTTCAATTGCAAATCTTCCAAGATTGTATACTTGTCGATCCACGCTGAAAACGTCTCTTCATTTTTGGGGGAAATAAGAAGAAGAACGGAAGAATTTCTTATCAAGATGTGAACGAAGTCGATAATCCTGCCTTTGTCGGTAGTAAACACTGTCCCGACAGCCTGTCCCGACTTAGCCTTCAGCAAATCATTCGTTGATAATCGATGAAGGAGGTCGAGTCGGTCGGCGCCGGTTACTTCGATTCTGCCGACCCATGACCTGTCAATCAACGCGATATCGTTCACCGCCGCGTCGTATTCCTCCTCGATTGTTCCGTATGATGATGGAACGGCATACCCGCGGTATTCGCTGATGTCGGTTGCGACTTTCCGGTGTATCTCAAGGAGCGAAGTCTGCACGAAATAATCTGCCCTTCGGAAAAGAATGCAAATGCCAAGGGGGTAAATTCCTTGGCATTTATTGTATCGTGCACCCACCAGGACTCGAACCTGGAACCCACTGATTAAGAGTCAGTTGCTCTACCAATTGAGCCATGGGTGCTGTAATGTACGACAAAAGTCTATTGCCCCTGTGGAGGCGTGTTTTCCGGTTGCGATGCCGGTGGCAACTGCGGCAAGGATGGTGCCGGCGGCGTCTGCTGCTGCGTTTGAGCACTACGCTGGAGGATGCTTTCGATATTCTCCGCACTCTCACGCGGCAGGAAAACCATGTTGATAAGAAGTGCGAGAATGCCGAATGCCAGTGCCAGCCCTTGTGTTGCTTTCATGAGAAAATCCGACGTGCGGCGGACGCCAAACATCATGCCGACATTTCCGCCCCCGAATGTGCCGGCCAAACCTCCACCTTTGCTAGCCTGCATCAAAACAGCAATAATCAGTAGTATGCTGATAACAACCTCAACTCCGATGAGAAACGCAAACATTCAGTCACCTGCAAGAAATTCATGAATAATCATTGAACAAAATAAGGATTTGAGCTTCAGAAATCAAGAACTAATCTCCGCCTTATTACTACGTCGAATATCCCCATTCGCTCAGTTTTGATGGTGTTATCGGGTCTGAGAAGCTTTGCTCTTGCTTTCCGACAACCATGAAGCGCTCGATGTATTTTCCTATGAGGTCAAACTCAAGGTTAACCGACATACCCGGAGTCAGAATTCTAAACGTCGTATTCTCGAACGTGTGCGGAATGATGGAAACCGTCACGAGATTCCGGTTGAGTCGTGCAACGGTAAGGCTCACGCCGTCGATGGCTATTGAGCCTGCCGGGATGATGTAGCGCAAAAAATGAGCGGGAATCTCAATGGTGAACAGCCAACTTGTTTCTTTCTTCTCAACAGAGGACACTGTTCCAACACCATCAACGTGACCAAGCACGAGATGTCCTCCAAGTCTGTCATTGAGTTTCATCGCCAGTTCAAGATTCACGGGTGATTCATGCGAGAGATGACCAAGAGTTGTTTTCAGAAGGGTCTCCTCTACTGCTTCAACGCTGAACACATTCCCGCTTTTGGAAACAACAGTCTGACAGACTCCATTGATTGAAACACTGTCGTCAATCGAGAGTTCGGATGCCGATTTCGGGCCGGCAACCGAAAGTCGGATCCCGCCACCAAGACGTTGTATGTTCTCGATGCGCCCGACTTCCTGAATAATTCCGGTAAACATTCTTGTTGCCTACGCTATTGTTCCTGTAAAGAGGATATCTGTTCCTGATTTGCGGGCAGAAAAACCGGAGGAGAGTATCATTTCTCTCAACATCGCATTGGAACGATCAGCTTCAGAGAATCTCGGAATCCCGTTGCCGAAAACCACGGGAGAACAAAACACGCTCAGTTCGTCAACATATCTTTGCCTAATGAAGCTGCTGAACACGTTGCTCCCGCCTTCTACGAGAATAGAACCGATTTGCCTTGCAGACAACTCGTACAAGACACTCTTTAGGTTCAGATCACCATTCCGTCCCGCTAATGCAATGAGATTAACACCGATAGATTTGAAATACTTAGCCATTGACGGCCGGGCTTTCATCGCCTGCTTACTGACACAGAAATACACCCTCCTATGCCGGGCTGATGCAAACACTCTCTCCCTTCCCGTCAGGCGAAATTTTCCATCAAGAATAACAGCAGCCGGATCTCTTCCTGTCCAAAGGCGAACAGTCAGCCTCGGATTGTCGGCTTGGATTGTTCCTGCACCAACCAACACCGCATCATACTCACTCCTCCACTTGTGTACAAGCCTTCTTGATTCGGGAGATGTGATATATTCGAGCGATCCGTTCTTTCGCCCGATAAAACCATCGGCGGTTTGGGCTATCTTGAGAAGCACGTACGGAAGGGAATTGGCGATATGCTTAACGAAGAACCGGTTCAAATGTCTCGCTTCCTTTTCCAAGACACCAACTGTGACGTGAATGCCCGCGCGCCGAAGTTGTGTGATCCCCTTGCCGGTAACAAGCGGGTTGGGATCTTTCATTGCAATGACAACCTTGCGAACTCCCCGTTGTATGAGCAGATCCGTACAAGGCGGCGTTTTGCCATGGTGTGAACACGGTTCAAGATTCACATAGAGAACAGCGTTCGAAAGGTCGCCCGTGTAGTTCCGCAAACAATGGACTTCTGCATGTACCCCTCCGAAACGCTTGTGAAAACCACGCGCAACGCATCTTCCTTCTTCGACCAGAACGGCCCCGACCAGCGGATTCGGACTTACATACCCCCTGCCTTTTTCCGCAAGCTGAAAACACTCGCGCATGAATTGTTCATGCATCAGGCTATTTCCGTGGTTACTGGAAACAAATCTTGGCATCAGAAAGAGAAAACGGGCAGCGGCTGCACGCCATGTGCCGCCGGTGCCCGTTGAAGACTCCGACTATGAACTAATTGACACTTGCTCTGAGTGGTTGCCGTAGAACTGTCGTGTGCTGCTGAAGGAATTCGTTCACCACGTGTGCAATGCCCTGGGCGTCAAGCATCACGTCGCGATGTAATTCATCAGGCGTCCCGTGATCAATGAAATGATCGGGAATACCGTGCACCTTGATCTTGATGTTGGTAATCCCAAGCTGGGCATAACACTCGACAACAGCGCTTCCGAATCCCCCGACAATTGAATTATCTTCAATGGTCACAATGTGATCAAAGCGGCTGGCAACATCTTTCAGCAGGTCCGCATCAACGGGTTTGACAAACCGCATATTTACCACTTCGGCCCGGATTCCTGATTTTTCCAGATATTCTGCAGCTTTCAAGGCATTTTGCACTATGGCTCCAATACAAACTATCGCCACATCTTTTCCCGAACGCAGCACCTCTCCTTTTCCGATGGGAATTAGGTCGAAACCTTGTTTAAGAGGTACCCCGATCCCATTGCCGCGAGGATAGCGAAGTGCAATCGGGCCCTGCTTGTATTCGACCGCCGTGTACAGCATGTCCCGCAATTCGCTTTCGTCCTTTGGCGCCATGATTACCATTTCGGGGATAAGACGGAGGTACGAAAGGTCGAACACCCCGTGATGCGTCGGCCCGTCGGCGCCCACAAGTCCGCCACGATCAAGAGCAAACACGACATGGAGATGTTGCAACGCAACGTCATGGATAATCTGGTCGAACGCCCGCTGAAGGAATGTGGAGTAGATGGCAGCAACCGGAACACAACCTTGTGTTGCGAGGCCAGCGGCAAATGTAATTCCGTGTTGCTCTGCTATGCCGACGTCGTAGAATCGATCGGGCAATTCTTTCTGGAGTTGATCGAGTCCCGTCCCGTCGGGCATTGCTGCTGTAATTCCCACGAGCCGGGGGTTTTGCTTTGCGAGTTCGACGACCGCTTTGCCAAACACCTTCGTGTACGCAGGAGGGCCATCTGCCTTCTTGGGGGATCTCCCCGTGACCTTGTCAAACGGAGTCACACCGTGCAGGCGCTGAACATCTGCTTCGGCCGGCTTGTAGCCCTTCCCCTTCTGCGTTGTGACGTGTACAAGAATAGGGCCGGGATAATTCTTAACATCCGAGAAGATAGAAACAAGTTGCGACATGTTGTGGCCGTTAATCGGGCCAAAATACCGGAACCCAAGTGCCTCGAACAGCATTCCCGGCGTGATAACGACCTTAACGCCTTCTTCCAGCCGGGCAGCAACCCGGCGCAACCGGTCGCCCCAAGCATCGAGCTTGCCGGTCAACTCATACATGTTTGCCTTGAACCTGTTGTAAGAAGGGTTGGCGATCAACTGCGTGAAGTAATTCGACAATGCCCAGACGTTCGGGGCTATCGACATGTTGTTGTCGTTGAGAACGACAATCAAGTTTTTCTTCAAGATGCCTGCATTGTTCATCCCCTCATATACCATTCCGCCAGTCATCGAGCCGTCACCGACAATGGCGACAACTTTGTAATCCTCATGGTTGAAGTCACGAGCCGCAACCATCCCAAGCGCTGCCGAGATTGCAGTGCTTGCATGTCCGGCTCCAAACGTATCATACTCGCTTTCTGTGCGCTTCAGGAAGCCGCTCAACCCTTTGTATTGGCGTATTGTATTGAGTCGGTCTTTGCGTCCGGTCAGAATTTTATGAGGATATGCCTGATGGCCGACATCCCACACAAGCTTGTCATGAGGGGTGTTGAAGACATGATGCAACGCGACAGTCAACTCTACCGAACCGAGTCCGGCGCCGAGATGCCCGCCCGTTGTTGAGATTACGTCAATCAGGAACGTGCGAACGTCGTCTGCCAGCGCCTTGAGTTCGGGGATGGAAAACGCCCGGAAGTCCGACGGCACATTAACTTTGTCAAGGATGGGATACGTGTGTTCAGTCATTTCATTTCTTGCATGCGATTATTCTTCCGGCTCAGGCCCTTCATCCTCGTCCACCAGATGAAAATTACCTTCTATATCCTTCGATAGTTTCTTCAGCCGCAATTCGGCTCGTGTCAGTTTTTCGATGCAGGCTTTCGAGAGTTGAATTCCTTCCTCGTACAATTTCAGCGCATCATCAAGCGGCACGTCACCACGTTCCAACTCACCCACAATACGTTCAAGTCGTATCACGGACTGCTCGAACGTTTGCTTGCTTTCAGCTTTTGATTTTGATGAAGGCATCAGAGAATCTTTGATTGAACCGATCCGTCATGAAACGTCATCTCTACTTCATCGCTTGTCTTTAACACCTTGCGGGAATCAACCACGCGTCCATCCTTACGCACAATCGCAAATCCCCTGCGCAGGACCATATCGGGATTCAGTGCTTTGAGTTGCTGCCGGAGGGATTCGGTACGGGCGTGGTGCATCGAAAGCTTGTGTCTCATGGCAGTATGGATGCTTCGCTCAAGTTCGTCCACCCGTTGACTGTATTGCCTGAGGAGGTCGACAGGTTTGTTGAACGAATAGCTTTTGAGAAAATGTCCGATGCGATCCTTCTTCTGCTGTACGAGATTTTCTACACTTTCGTGCATAGTATACCAATAATTTCTAAGAGTTTCAAGGAGCACGAATCTGTCCCGAACAACGATTTCTGCTGCCGCAGAGGGTGTTGGCGCACGGAGATCGGCAACAAAATCAGCTATCGTGTAATCAATCTCATGCCCGACGGCGCTGACGATAGGGATTTTTGATCTGTAGATTGCCCGCGCAACAATTTCCTCATTGAACGCCCACAGGTCTTCCAGTGAGCCCCCTCCCCTCGCAAGAATCACTACATCCACATTGCGGTATTTGTTGAAATCTGCAATAGCTCTCGCTATTTCCACGGCTGCCCCTACGCCTTGAACTTTGACAGGCAAGAGAACAACTTCTATCGCGGGAAGTCTTCGCCTGAGAATATGCAACACATCCTGCAATGCAGCGCCCGTCTCGGAAGTAACGATGCCGATGCGATCCGGATATTCAGGCAGTGGTTTCTTACGCTCGGCATCGAATAGTCCTTCAGCAGCAAGCTTCTTCTTGAGTCTTTCAAATGCAGCCTGCAACTCTCCCTCGCCAACCCGACGCATGGATGTGATGTCAAGTTGATAGCTGCCACGGATTTCGTACACGGTTATCCGTCCGGTTGCTACGACTTTCATTCCATCCTCTGGTACGAATGACAAAGCCGCAACACGGCTTCTCCACACAACCGCCGAGATCGCTGCTCCGGAATCTTTCAGGGAAAAGTACATGTGACCGGAGGAATGGAACTTGAAATTCGAAATCTCGCCTTCGATGCGTACTGTTGAAAATCCCCGCTCAAGACTCTCTTTAATGCGGCGAGTCAGTTCGGTAACCGTGAGGACCTTGCGGTCAACCTCATCGGAATTGTCTGAAAGTAGCGAAAGCTGCGTGCTCATCGTGTGCCTAATATCTTAAAATCCGCCCTCAGAACCAAAGTGCTGGTTTCCAATTCCGACATCGTCAACACAACACCCCGGCAAGCCGGATAGTTCATTCTGCGAAAGAATAAAATGATTTACCGTATCTGATCGAGCTTTTTGAGTTCCTCCCTGGCATTCGATTCGAGTCGCATTTCGAAGTCATAGTCCTTGAATTTCAGGGCCCGTTCAAAGGCCATTCGTGCCTGACCGGCGTTTCGCTGCCTGACATATACCTGCCCCAATTTATACCAGGCGTGTGGCACAACCCAGGTTTCGTTTCGAGGATTGAGAGCTACCACCCTTTTCGCTATCGCAACAGCGCTGTCAAGCCGGCTCTCTTCATAGCTGATCTGTAACAGCCCATACAGGGCACGCCCCTCATCGTCGGAGTTGGCCGCCGCTTTCTCAAGGCCAAGCGTGTACAGTCGCAGCGCCTCATCGTATTGCTTCCGCGCAAATGCATTCTCGGCTTGAATGATCAACATCTCGGCATCCGTCATCGGGAGTTGAATCAATTGTTGAACCCGCCGGTACATTTGCGTTTCCCAAACGCGGTCACGATCATTCACGTCACGCATTCTTCGGTAGAATTCAAGCGCGGTTGACCGATCTCCCGAAATCTCACATGCAAGGCCTGCCCTGTAGTACGTCCAGTTAGGAACGCGTTCATCTTTGTGGGTCATTTCTTTATAGCTGCGGTAGTACGAACTTGAATTTGCAAAATCATTCAGCGTGAAATAAATGCTTCCGAGTGTACTATACGCGAGTTCATCGCCGTAGCGAATTTTTTTCCGATTGTTGAGCTCAATTGCCGTCTTTGCCGCAGCCATTGCCTCTTCGTAGTTATTAAGACGATGTTGCCAGAATGCGTACAACACCATGAAGAGCGTGTTTTCCGGGTATTCAGTTCGGAGCTGGTTGAGATACATCAATGCCGTGTCCCTGCGTCCTTCTGAAAAAAGAAATTGCGCGAGAAATAGCTTTGCCTCTGTGCGGGTGTACGTGCCCTTCTCTGCCGCAAGTCGCAGCCCGTTCAGTCCGCCTTCCAAATTTCCGCTGAATCCGAGAACCGAAAGAATCCACCGCATGGATCGCGGCACCTTTGCAATAAGGTATTGAAACAGGCCGAAACCCATCTGAGCATCATACAGGGAAGGGTTATCACTTACCGCCTCTTCCAGCAAGAGGTAGCCCTTTCTACCATCCCTTGCGGCCTTGAGCAGGGAGCCATTGGTGTGATGGGCGAGGCCACGGTATCCGTAGATCCCGCCAAGATAGAATTTCGTTAGAGCGTCTTTCCCGTTGCGGTCAAGGAGGTATTCACAGATCTCTATTACTCGTTCGGATTTCTCCAGGAAAGCGTCAAGCGCCGGTTCATCTCTCTCAAGTCCGTAAATGTAGAAATACACCATGCTTTGGAAGAAATGCCCCCTTGGATCACGCGGAGCAAGCCTACTGACGGAATCGAACACACTCAACGCCTCGTCGACTTCGAGTGCGTACAGCCGGTTCAGCCCGTGAACCGTAAGTTCATGAACACGGTTCCAGTCGGGTGAGTCCGATTTTGCTGTACTTGAACAGAAAATCCAAATGGCAAAAATGATAGTCTTTAGATAAGCGAAGTTCATATAAGAACCAGAATCATTGAAACTTATACCTACGCGAATAATGGTAAATATCCCATTGAGATGCCATATGACATATACCCGACAGCGTCAGAATTCACAATCCTTTCAGCAGGTACTTTGCCTTCCCGGCGGGGAATCAGTATATTTGCAGGAACAAAGTTCAGAAAACCTCCGAATGAAACTTGATCTCCTTGCCATTGCAGCCCACCCTGATGATGTCGAGCTTTCGTGTGGCGGAACTATTGCCAAGTTGGTGAAACGTGGAAAGAAAGTCGGCTTGCTCGATCTTACGAGGGGCGAACTATCGACTCGTGGTACTCTCGAAATCCGGGAAGCTGAAGCGGCTGAAGCAGCCCGTTTGCTCGGAGTACACGTCCGGGAGAATCTTGAGTTGCAAGACGGTAGCATAGAAGTCAATCGAGCTAACAAGATCAAAGTGATTGAAATTATTAGAAAATACAAGCCTGAAATTCTCTTTTTTCCACACTGGCTTGAACGTCATCCCGACCACGAGCATGCTCACGCTCTATGCCGGGAGGCATGGTTCTACGCCGGACTTGAGAAGATCGAAACCACGATGGGTGGCATCAAGCAGGAACCCCATCGCCCGCGAAGTTATTACCACTTCATGCAAACATACGAATTTGCTCCTTCGTTCATTATCGATATTAGCAGCGAATTTGAGCAGCGAATGCAGGCAACTCGTGCTTTTGCTTCCCAGTTCTATGATCCATCAAGCAATGAACGGGAGACGTTTCTCAGCACGCCTGAGTTTATCGAATTTCTGATCACACGCTTTTCATACTACGGAGACAGGATTGGCCGCAAATACGGCGAGCCATTCTTTTCGGTAAATATGATCGGGATAGAAGATCCGTTCCTTCTCACACTATAGCCTCAGTCATCCGTCCAATGCCGAATATTCATCCCCTTATCGTTCATCTGCCCATTACGTTGCTTACGTTCAGCTTTTTGTTCGATTTTCTGGGACTTCTGGCAAAGAAAGAGCAATTTGAGCGGACAGCGTGGTGGGGATTTCTTGCTGGAACCATCGGGCTCTTGCTCAGCGTGGCGACCGGTCTCTCGGCTGAAAGCAGTACCATCATAAGCGATGCAGCACGGGAGCATTTCGATTCGCACCAGCAATTGGCATTTGCCGTTACCGGACTCTACTCGTTCCTCTTGTTCTGGAGAGTGGCAAGTAGGACAAAACTTCCCTTGTCGAAGCAGAAAGCCTTTGTCACCTTGTCATTTTTGGGAGTGATTCTGATCTGGACGACCGCATGGTACGGCGGTGAACTGGTTTACAGATTTGGCGTTGGAGTGAGCATCCCGTAGTTCTTGTTTGCATGCTTCAATCTACCTAATCTCATTTCGCCTAACACATGGAATGGTAATAAGTTACAGCCAACCATCCAAAGCGTATAAGGGCAGCTACTTTGGACTCTTCAGAGCAATTCCGAAGCATGAGAGGTTAGTGCCCGCGCCTCCTGTGCCCGTCGCACAATCGTCACAGTAAAGCCTACAAGGAGAATTATCACCCCTGACCAAACAAGGTTGATGTACGGTTTTATACTTGCTTCAACCACAAGAATATCCTTCTCTGTTCGATCGGGAGCAGCAAGGTCGGAATAGGCAATTTCGACCGCCGGCGCATCGGAATCAGTCCGGTCGGCGTTCATGTTCGCAATACGGAATTCATACTTGCTTTCGTATGTCGCGGGCCTGTCCGAAACCTGATCGCCGGCAATCAACTTTGCCGGGACGATTTCGACCGGTTTCTTGCCGTATTCCTTGACGAGAAGAGTCGCCCCTATTCTTGCACCGCCGCCTTCAAGCATCGAGGCTTTTTCGGCCATCGGAACATCAAATCCTACAAAGGTTACTTCAAGATCGCCAAGCTTCTTTGTTTCTCCTTTTCTGAAACTCATACTCTTTCCTGAAGTTGCTTCATTCTTCCCTCCTTGCTCCAACGAGAGCGGAGCTACATAGAAGTCCTTTGTTATGAGATTCAGGATATCGGGGTTTCGCATCAACCCTTCGTTGAACTTGCTGTAGTACATGATTGGAGCAATCGTGTAGGCTTTGCCGTTCCTTTCAACATCGACAGAGAATGCAAACTTTTCATGGTCAATCGGTTTATGCCCGGTGTAGGTGAGCGTGTATCCGAGAGCCTGAACTGGCTCACCCTCGGTCAGAGATAAGGTTTGGCGCTCATCGTACGTCGAGGAACCGACAAAACCGAGAAACATTATTGCAAGTCCCACATGAGCAACTGACCCGCCTGCGTACTTCGGATTTCCTTTCACAATACGCCATCCAACCTGAAGGTTGGCGATAAGAGCAAACACAGCGCCAAAGACAAACAGTGCGACCTGGAAGTTGTTAAGGTCGAAGAAGATCACCATTGCAAGACTCGAAACAGCCGCAATGCCGACAGAAGGCAAGAGAATCCTGAGCATACCCGTGGAATCCGTTCTGTTCCACCAAAGCAACTGACCCACACCCGCCAGAATACCAATAGCTATTCCGAGAGGGAGAGTTGTTGTGACGTAGTAGGAGATGTCGACTGCGGTTGTTTTCCCTTGCAGAATTTGAGTGATGATCGGTGCGGAAGTCCCGACTGTCACAAACACGGCAGCAGAAACCAACGTTGCGGAGCCGAGAAACAGCGCAAACTCGCGTGAGAAGTAAGAATGTTTCGGCGGAATTCGAGGCATTTCCTTGCTTCTCAGAACAAGCATGAGAATTCCGATTCCCGTGAACAGCGTAATGATGGCAATAAGAAGCCAGTACACCCACATGCCGGGTGCCACAAAGGAATGTACGGAGGTGTCACCAAGAACTCCGCTGCGTGTCAGAAACGTGGAATACAAAACCGTGACAAAACAGAGAATCGCAAGAACAATGTTTGTGCGGACAAATGCGCCGCTTTTCCTTTGCGAGAGTATTGTATGAATGGTTGCAACCGAAAAGAGCCACGGAACAAGTGACGAGTTTTCTACAGGATCCCATGCCCAATATCCACCCCATCCCAATGTCTCGTACGCCCAGAACCCGCCCATCATAATGCCGCAGCCGAGCACGGTTGCGCCATACACAATCCAAGGTGTCGCGGGGCGGATCCAGTTTGTGTAGTCACGCTTCATTAATGCCGCAATGGCGTACGCATACGGCACACCCATGGCTGAAAACCCGCTGAATAACACCTGCGGGTGGATTACCATCCAGTAATTTTGCAGCAACGGATTCAAACCTCGTCCGTCTTGTGGCACGAAGCCTACTTCAACCTGTCCCGGCCAGGATTCCCATACATAGGCGAACGGGTTCTTTACCACCATCATTAATAACAACGCAAGCTGAATTGTTCCATACACACTCATCACTTGGGGCTCGTACCCTTTCCGTGACGAATCCTGAAGAAGAAACACGCCGATGAGGGCTGTGAACAATGTCCACAACATGAAGCTTCCCTCCTGCCCTGCATAAAAAGTTGAAATCAGCAGGGGTGTCGAAAGGTCGCGGGAGCTGTAGCTCCAGATGTACGTATACTGGAATTGGTGCGTGAGAATGTAATACAGTTGAAGTGCGGAAAATATTAGGATAGTAACAACAGAAGCATGAAACGCCGCCCGTCCCAACGATAGCGCTCGAGAATTACCGGATCTGTGGTTTTCAAGAAACGCAAGTACGGAAACAAGGCACGCAACAAACGCCAACTTCACTAAGATGCCGCCAAGCATAGAATCCTTTTATGTTAAAGAGCGGAAAACAGAGGGTTAAACGTTCTTCTTTACTTCGTCAGCCTGAGCCTCATACTTCGACGGGCACTTTGTCAACACTTCCGTTGCGTGAAAGTAGTTCTCGTCCGACATGTATCTGCCCTTTGCGACAACACTGAGCGCAAGCTCGAAATTGTTGGGGGCTGCCCCGTCAAGCACAACTTTGCATTCACGTCCGCTTTCATCTTTCAGATAGAACGTGAACGTCGATGTTTTCACATCAAACCCTGATTCCTTTTCCTTGATCCACTCGCCTTTCAGCTGGACTTTCTTCTGGCTTTTCATTGCTCCGGCAACATCGGTGTATTCGACATTGCTTTCGAGAAATGAATACGAGCCGAAAATGATGAAGGCTACAACAATAACCGATGCCACAATAACCTTTGGTTTCATTACTCAAACCCTCCGTTCATTTAGATGATGACGATTCCAGATTCTTCAGTCGTGCGTCAAGCCGGTTCAGGTACACAAAAATTCCCAGCCAAACAACAAGCACGACAATCAACACTATGTAGAGTGAATTCTGCGAGAGAAATTCTGTCAAGTGATCTCCGTTAGTTTATTCGGTTCAAATGCGATGTTTGTATTCTGACCTGCAGTCTCCACATCCAAAAATACAGGCCTGTAAAGCCTGCGAGTGACGAGAGAAAAACGATAAGCATTGTCGTGTTCATATGTACTTTCCCCTCGGTATTCAGAATCGGCTCAGGATGCAAACTCGATAGAATGCGTGGCATAATGAACATGAAGAACGGCATCGTCACTGCTGCAATGATTGAATATACTGCTGCAAGCGAGGCCCGTTTTTCTTCAACTTCAATAGCCGATCGAAGGGCGAAGTATGCGCCGTAGATCAGCAGAAGGACAAAGATCGACGTTTGTCGCGGATCCCAGTTCCAGTACGTTCCCCAGCTGAACTTTGCCCAGATGGCCCCCGTAGCGGTCGCAAGAAAGCAGAAAAGAAAACCGAGCCCGGCAGCCGAGGCCGACCGCACATCGTCGTCCAGGTTCTTCTTCCGCAGGTATTTGATTCCGTAGACCATGCTGGAGACGAAGGCAACAACACTGAGCCAGGCCATCGGAACGTGAAAGAACATTATCCGTGCCTTCTCTTCAAGCGCCGGGATTATGGGAAATTGGTACCACGTGCTTGGTTGCGCAACCATCGGCAAGCCGAGAGCAAGTACGATCACTGCCGTCATCCACACAAACAGAACTGTCTTAAACACGTTCATTCAATCTTTCCATATGTACTCGAAGAGAACAGACGAGGCTGTTACGACCACAACAATATATGAAACGAGGAACTGAAATTCACCTGTTGCCTCATTCAGAAAGGCGCCTTCCGTAGCGAGCCGTGTGGCGTTGATACATGTGAGCAGCAACGGTAACAATATTGGGAATGATAAAACAGGATATAAAGTTCCCTTGGTATTCGCTTTTGCAATGATGGCAGCAATGATGGTTGACGATGCTGCAAGTCCGATGCTTCCCAGCGCAATTGTAATGATGAAAATGGACGATGTTTTTACAATGAAGCCGTTAAGGAAAATTGCATAAAGCAAAACGGTAAATGTGTTAACCCCAATCATCAGCACAAGATTGAAGAAGAGTTTCCCGAAATAGATCGCCGAAGGGGATGTCAGCAATTGCAGCGTCATCGCCGTACCCCTCTCCTCTTCTGCCACGAATGTTCTCGACAGCCCTGACATTGCCGCAAAGAATATCACAACCCACAGCATACCGGAAAGAACATCAACCGGGGCGCTTTCGCTGCCGAGAGCAAAAACCATGATCGAGATAGTCGTCACCACAAACATCACAAGCGCGCTGATGGCGTAACGGGTACGCAACTCGGAATGCCAATCCTTCCGAAATATGCTGATTGACGAGCGCAGCCATTGCTGCCAGGCCGCTTCAGGTTTGCGCATTTAAGTCCACCTGTGCATTGAACCTGTCAACATCAGAGAGATCGTTCGTCGCGACGATCAGAATTCCAATTTGTGTTTGTTCTTCCATGATCTGTTTTACCATCGCAATGCCGTCGGTGTCGAGATTTGACGTCGGCTCATCAAGGAGAAGAACAGGCGGGTTGTGCGCCAGTGCGAAGGCATACTTCATTCGTTGCTTCATTCCGGAAGAGTATGTACGGACGGGGTCACTCTTGCGGTGGAACAGAAATACTTTTCCGAGCAATTCGTGAATATGGCTGATGTCTGGAGTTCTGCCACGAATCGAGAGAGCATACTGAAGATTCTCTTCCGCGGAAAATTCATCATACATCTGAAGATAGGGTGAAACAAGGCCGATAAGATTGGCTCGGGCTATCGTCTTCACATTGTCTGAACCGGAAAATTCGATCTCCCCTTCTGACGGCGACAAGACGTCGCTAATGATCTTAACAAGCGTTGATTTGCCTGAGCCGTTCTTTCCCGTAACGAGTAGTACTTCTCCAAATCTCACTGAAAAAGAGATGTTCCGGAAGATCGTCCGCCGGTTGAACACCTTCTTAAGATTTGTGGCGGAAATGCGCAGGTGTGTGTTCATCTCCGTATCAAAGCAAACTTGCCGAAAATGGTTTCGCTTGGCAGAGTGAGTATGTACAGGTAAATTCCCGACGAGGCAACGTCACCGGCAGTTGTGCGGCCATTCCATTCAAATACTTGCTGGCCAAGTGCTGTGGTGTAAGTCGATGATTTATAAGCTGAAAACACCAAATCCATGCTTGTTGTGAAAATGGTAAATGTCCCTTGCGTTACGCCAAAATTGCGAATTGGTACTTTCAGTGAATTTGTTCCGTTCGGGATGAACGGGTTCGGAAACGCGATATCCCTCGCCACAACGGGAGCAACAACAACGCTCGACGTGTCAACAACACTTATCCAATTGAAGCTATCAGCCACATCGAATTTGACATAGATCCCGGACCCCGTTGCAACGTATCTCTCATCGACCTTTGTTGTATTCAGCAGATATGTATATGGAAAATGCGCCGCACTTCCTGTCAGCGCTACGGGGATGTTGATGTTCGATGTAATCAACTTGAGCGGCGTTTGTCCTCCCACAACATCGTAATATCGTGTTGATAAAGCACGAAGTGAGTCAGTGATTGTTCGCGATGGTTGCGAAAAGCCCACAGCGGTTTCAAGAATCAAAGGATACAATTCCCCTTCGAGATAGTATTTTGCCGGATTGCTTCTGGTGCCTGTGAAGAAGTTCCATACACTCCATTCTCCAAATGCCTGTCGCAAACCGGCGCCGGCAGTTTGCAGCGCATTATCCATTGCTTCCAACGGACGGTACGTTCGGATGTTCTCCCACGCTCGAAGCATCGTGCCGGAGCCATAGCGCTTTTCGACAAAAATACCCCAGATGCCGCGACTGTACATGATGAATGAGTTTGAACTGAATGGAACACCCGGATTGCGGAAGTGACCCTGCGACGAGCGAAGATACGAGTAGTAATCATTGACCTCAGTATATACAGCCTCTTCAATCCACACAGATGTCAGTTCGTAGAAGTACACGTCGCTCGTCCAGAAGCCGTAGTTGCCGATCTGAATGGCATGGTGCAACTCATGTGCAAGGGTTACTCGCAGCGCCGGAAGTCCTTTGATACTATCGGGAGTAACAAAACTGAAATCACTGTCGATTACCATGAATGTTGTAAATGTTCCTCCTTCGGGCTTGTTGTTGATCGGTGTTTCAGGGGTTGTGCTCCCGTACATCGAACCACCCAAGGCTCGAATGTAGATGTCGTATTCAGGTCCGCCTCCGCCTCCGTTATCCTGTGGAGGGGCGAGAAAACCAAGCGAGTCGGTTTCGAAACGAAGCACGTAATTAACAATGGCGGCAACAGAATCAGCAAAGCGCCGTGCCGTTCCGGGAATTCTCACATAGTTCCCGTCTAATATGGCAGGCTCGTGAATCCCGGACGTATCGAAGTGTATACGAAATGGCCCCGCAAGAATGCTTGTTTGCGTCGAGGGACGCGCCAGAACGTTCGTCATGGCCGCCGAAGTCTGTTGGTCGAGATCCTCATGTTCCAGGAAATGGGCAATGACAGGCAATCCGCATTTGTTGGGTACATCACTTCTTCCGCCGGACATCCATTTCTCGACCAGGGCCTGATAACCGCCTGAAGCACCTTCCCTCCCCTCAAACCCTTGAGCACGTAGCATCTCAAGCGGTGAAAGACTGATACCAATCAAAACCAACAGCATGTACTTCATTCAATCTCCCCTATGACTGAATGGATTAAAAAAAATCGAAACTGTTCCCCGCTCACTATTTGAAAAAATCAAATCATGTACTCCCGCGTCGCCCAATGGCGCCACACGTATGGAGTACACTCCTTCTGCCGGAACGACTGCTTGAGGAGGTCTGAAGCCCCGCTTTTCAGTACCATAGCATACAACAACAGCACGCCGCAGTGCATCAACAAAGACAAGATCAGCAAGGTTGTCGCCATTGACATCACGGACAATAATGGCGTCGTCGACTACAGGCTGAACATTCCGAATCCATTCAATCGAATCACGGCCGCCCGATTGCGTCTTCCCGTACCATACTCCAAGTTCGTTGCGAGGAGGGCCGAGAGAGAAAAGAACATCCTCTAACGAATCACTATTCAGATATCTGCCTGCAATATATCGGGTAACAGACAGAGAATCGGAGTACGAAAACAACGGCGACGTTGTCGTCACCTCAAATGTGTTGTCCGATCTGCCAGCCCACACTGTTGTGCGTCTCGTATTCCGATCGTTCGTAGCAAAAAGAAGCCGGAACGCACCTTGCGATTGTTCCTCTGTGATATTCACTGCTACCATGGTTGTCGGCAGAGTCGGGCGCAAGCTTCGCTCCACAAACTGACGCGGGCTTAATTGCTCGAACAACGATAGTGAAAATGTCTTCTCGTTTGTGCGACGTGAGCGTACAAGAAAGTTCAACTTGTCGGATTCATGGTTTGCAGAAACAACGAATGGCATGTTTCCGGTGGGAACAGAAAAGGCCTTCGGTTGCTGAGCATTGTCTGCAAAGATGAGTACCGTAACCTTGTCGTCTTTTGCGTGTGACGCCAACACTGTATGTTGCCCCGGAGTTGACGATGAAGCTCGTCGAATAAATGTCGGATTGTCGGACATGTGAACTGCAACCTGCCCTGCAAACCGTCCCCTGCCGCGATTGAAGAGGAATGAGAGGGATGAAGACTGTGAGTTTGCGACAGCGATATCCATACGGCCGTTACCGTTGAAGTCTGCCACTGCCAAACCCATCGGCGAGACGCCCACTGCATATTCTGTCGCCTCTACCCTGCCCGAGTAGTCCGCGTTCAACATACACAACAGCCGCTGCGTTGTTCTGTCAAGCAAAACGCAATCGAGCTTGCCGTCGCCGTCAACGTCTGCCAACTGCCAACTGCCTATCGAACGACCGGCACCGAACACTGTTCGAGGGGAGAACGAGGTAACAGACGTTCCAAGCCAGACGAGAATGCCTTTGTTCGTCGAGCTGACGAGGTCAGGGATGTCATCATTGTTCAAATAGGAGAATTCCAACCCGGAAGCCCTGCCATCTACTGGTAGGGTGGCTGTTACCCGGTAATCGCCCAGAGAATTTCCCGAATAGACACGGATTTGTTGTGCATCCTGAAAGGAGATTGCGACGCTGAAAGTCCGCTCTTTGCTCACAGGTGTCATTGCAAGCTCATACGGTTCTGCGGGAAGTTGAACAGCGACCTGCTCGGTGAATACGAGTTTCCCCATACCGTAGAAGATTGTTAACTGGTTGGACAACCAATTGAGGGCAAGAATGTCGGTGATGCCGTCTCCATTAATATCTGCCGTTCGCAAATCGCTGATGGAGATGTCGGGAAAAAGAACGGGCCCGGATTTGAATGTGCCATCCTCTTGAGCAAGCAACGTCACAACACCGGCGGTCGTTTTGCCGTATAGCAGAATGTCATCTTGCCGGTTGTTGTTCAGGTCGGCAACGGCACATTTCTGGACTTGGGTAGATAGGGGAATCTCCAATTCATCGAAGGAATCAATCGCACGCTGAGTCAAAATCGAGATGGAACTCCCCCCTGCTGCAATGGATACATAACCTGATTTCCCGCCGTCAATGGAACTGAATGCAGTAACAGAACGAAGGATGCTTTGTGTTCGAACAAACTGCGTGTGTGTAATCCCTCCCGTTGGGTGTACCTCATAGAAATACACAGCTTGTTGTTCCGGGGCAATCACCGCAAGTTCAGGTTTACCGGATTCGCGAAGACCGACAGCCAATGCCGCAGGACGATAGCCAAGATTGATGTCCGACAGCGGGCCAAACGAAGTCATGGAACGCTGGGAAAAACCGGATGAAGTCCACAGAAGATGGCACGAAAACAAGCTCCATGCAAAATGGTGCCGTGTCCATTGCACGACCTGGTGAGAAGTGTTTCCTGTGAAGAAGTTCAACAAGCGAATTCCAGAAGTTACCCAACATTCCTGCGAGCCAAGCGGGCTTCCCGACGCGTCTGTGCTTCATTAAAGCGGCGTATCTCGTCCGGTGTCTCCGCCAGAACAGGCGGCACCGCAACAGGCAAGCCGGTATCATCAATGGCAACAAATGTAAGATATGCGTTGTTTGCCCGCCGAACGGTTCCCTGCCTTAGATTTTGTGCCGTTACTACAACTCCAACTTCCATAGAAGTTTTGAACGCTCGATTTACCGAAGCTTGCAGCACAACGATTTCACCGAGTTTAATCGGAGTGTGAAAGTTCAGTTCGTCAACCGACGCGGTCACACAAACCCGGCTCGAGTGTCGGGCAGCAGCAATGGCAGCCGCGATATCAATCCAATGCATCAGCCGCCCACCTAACAAATTGCCCAACTGGTTTGTATCGTTGGGCAACACAAGTTCCGTCATGTAGACTTGCGAGTCTTTTACAGCCCTTGCTTTCATTAGCGCTTTTGGAGAAGCGCGGCACCGGCTGCTGTACCCCCAGCCGTGCCACTTTCGTTTCCGCCTGCAGCCGGAACATCCTTCAATCCGGCCTCAACCTGTTCATTCAGACGTTCCGCCCTTCCGCGCAGTATACTGTTGGGATAGAGCTGGAGGAACTTTGTAATTGTTGCCTTCGCCTCCGGAAATCGCTTTCGCTTGATAAGGAGTTCGGTTTTTCCCAAATATGCAAGCGGGGCGTATTCGGTGTCGTGATACTTTTCGATAACAATGTCGTAGTACAACAGTGCGGCTTTGTTGTACTCCATCTTTGAGTAGAGCTCGGCAGTGTCGAAGTCCTTCTTGGCAAGCCGGAGTGTAAGTTCCTGTATTTTCTCTGATGCGTCGGGTACAAATTCACTTTGCGGATAGTACTCAACAAATGCCTGTAGTTCATCTATTGCCCGTTTGGTGTACTGTTGATCGAGGCGCGATCGGGGAGAGAGATTGTAAAAACAAAGTCCCAGCTTGTATTGAGCCTCTGATACCCGCGGACTTGCCGGCATGTTCCGACGCAGTGTTTGATACTCATACGATGCCAGAAGAAACTCTCCCCGCTTGAAGCGGCTTTCCGCCAGATAGTACTGTGCATCTCCTGCAACAGCACTCCCCTGATATTGCAAGGTCAGCACAGTGAATTCATTGATCGCTTGCAGATAATCTTCGTTGTCGAACAATGCCTTTGCATGCTCGAATCTGGTTTCAGGCGAAACGTCCTGCAGCACATCTTTCGAGCCGCAACCTGCAAGAATGCTTGCTGAAAGCAGCAAGACCCAAATGATCCCAGCGGCAACATGTCTAACCCAATATTCCTTCACGCGTCTAGCTCCGTACGTTAAATAACAAAAGCACAGCCACAGCAATCGAACCGATTACTACAAGCGGCTCTGCAACATTTGAAAAAAAACTCTGTTGAGGCAACGTTCCCCTTGTGATCGGGATGTTTGGATTTTCCACCAAACGAATTTCCGACAACCCGATCGTATCCGTTCTCGAATCTGCAAACTCGTTTGTCAAGACGATAGATCCCGAGCGCCGGTCAACAATCCGTGTTGCAAGTCGCAACCGGATTGTTCTGTCAACAATTCGCGACCCGAAGAACCAATCTCTACGTACATTCGAATACTCCACGCTCGCATCAGATAAACCGAACTCGAACAACAAAGGTGCCGCCCCACTAACGCTCGGTACAATTGAACTGTTCTTTAGATTCTCAAGAATACTTCCCTCAATGTACCACGATGATTCTTTCGGAAGAACAGAGATTTCGATTTCAGTCACGTCCCGCAGATCGGAATCCCGAAAGACACGCCCCGCTATGTTACCGGCCAAGCCCCTCATAATGTCAAGATTGGTTATGATCCCCTTTTCTTCTGTCCGATCTTGGGCATGCATGGTGCAGAACGAAAAAACAGCTATCGCTGCAATAAGAAGCACCTCACTCGGTCGCATACCTGCCCTCAAGAGTGTAAGCATGGCAGTTTGTACGATGACTCTCTGAGTCAAGAAACACAATACGGGGCCTGATTTGATTCAAATGTGATACCAA
>JAANMV010001295.1_pt1 | contig 28144 bp, 21 predicted proteins | sample 7279661 | NCBI WGS metagenome assembly JAANMV01 (sample SAMN14094540, study PRJNA606508) | bioreactor metagenome | isolation source: A lab-scale SPAN reactor treating ammonium-rich wastewater day 121 | place: Ireland: Galway | collected 2017-05-16
TCGTGCAACTCACTTAAGCGGTCGTGCAACTCACTTAAGCGGTCGTGCAACTCACTTAAGCGGTCGTGCAACTCACTTAAGCGGTCGTGCAACTCACTTGGAAAGGCGGCCGAAGGGCAGGAACGGGGGCGCCAGCAGCAGCCGCAGGGCAATTACGGGCGATGCGCCGGCGCCCGATCCAGGAGAATCCCCGTTGCCGTGGCATAGGCCAGGGCCGCCATGCCCAGCGGGGAACTTCTTCAGGCCTTTGTGCTCGAACGACTTGATCATGTTCTCAATGATATGTGGGGATTGCGCGGCGCGCAACAATTGTCTGGCGCTGCTGAATGCCGCCTCCACTCCTGCCGGCTGCTGCTGAGCCGCCAGACGATCGTGCTTTTGCGGCCTTTGTCTGCGAGGCGGGCCGCTGGCGCGGCGGCCAAGGGCGGTCGGCGGGGTGAGCGCGATCGCGTCCACGGTCGCAGCGTTGCGAGCGCTCATCCCAATCTTCAGGGGGCCATTGCCAAACACACCCCCGCGTACTATACTGCCCTTGATTGTCTCACGCGTCTGCATTGCTGTGGCCGCACACGCGGCCGGCGGCAGCAGTTGGGGATGGGCTTCGATCACACCCCGCGCTGATGGGTTCGCGGGGCTGGAAACTGTATCCCTGTTGCAAGGAGGATCCGCACATGAAGCAGAAGAGGTTCGTTCCACCACTCACCCTGGCCCCGCGTCTGTTGTTGGCGATCGTGCTGTTGGCATGGCCGGGGCTGGGCTTGAGCCTGGGAAGCAGCCGTGGCCATACCGGCCCGCCGGCGAGTGTTTCGACGCTGACCTGGAATACCTTTCTGGGGTCGGCGAATTTAGACCATGGCAATGGCGTCGCCGTCGATGGCAGCGGGAATGTCTACATCGTTGGCGACAGCCGCGCGGCGTGGGGGACGCCCCTGAACAACTTTGCGGGCGTCAACGATGTCTTCGTTGCCAAACTGGACAGCAGCGGCGCGTTGCAGTGGCACACCTTCCTGGGATCGGCGGCTGGAGACTATGGTCACGGCATCGCCGTGGACAGCAGCGGGAACGTCTACATCGTTGGTCACAGCGAGGCGGCTTGGGGATCGCCCGTGAACGGTTTTGCAGGCTCGACCGATGCCTTTGCCGCCAAACTGAACAGCAGCGGCGTCCGCCAGTGGCACACCTTCTTGGGATCAGGGAGCAGCGATTCTGGCTATGGCATCGCCGTGGATAACAGCGGGAACGTCTATGTCGTTGGCGACAGCAGAGCGACCTGGGGATCGCCTGTCAACGCGCATGCGGGCGGCAGAGAGGTCTTTGCCGCCCAATTGAACAGCAGCGGCGTCCGCCAGTGGCACACCTTCATGGGGGCGGCGACAAAGGACGACGCGGGCAAAAGTATTGATGTCGATAGCAGCGGGAATGTCTACGTCGCCGGCCTCAGCAAGGCAACCTGGGGAGCGCCTGTGAACGCCTATGCGGGCAACGACGATGTCTTTGCCGCCCAATTGAACAGCAGCGGCGTTCGCCTGTGGCATACTTTCATGGGATCCTGGGGGACTGATGGCATCGGTGGCGTCGCTGTGGACGGCAGCGGGAATGTCTATGTCAGCGGCCGCAGCGGCGCGACCTGGGGATCGCCTGTGAATCCTTTTGTGGGCAGCATTAGCGTCTTCGTCGCCAGACTGGAGAGCAGCGGCGTCCTGCAGTGGAACACGTTCCTGGGAGGGGCAGGTGGAAACTTCGGCACTGGCATTGCTGTGGACAGCGGCGGCGACGTCTATGTCGTTGGCGATAGCATCATGTCCTGGGGATCGCCTCAAAACGCCCATTCGGGCGACTACAATTACGATGTCTTCGCAGTCCAACTGGACGGCAGCGGCGTGCTCCACTGGAATACCTTCTTTGGGTCGGCGGACAGCAGAGACTATGGCTATGGCATCGCCGTGGACGGCAGCGGGAACGTCTACGTCGCTGGCGAAAGCCGGGCGACCTGGGGAGCGCCTGTGAATGGATATGCGGGCGATTACGACGCCTTCGCGGCCAAGACGGATGTGTCGCCCCCGGCAACGGCGACGCCAACGTCCACCGTCACGCCGGCCGCCACGGCTACCCCCACGGCGACGCCGACACCGACGGCGACGCCCACCCCCACCCCCACACCGACGCCCACCCCCACCCCCACACCGACGATGACGCCCACGCCCACGTCCACACTGACGATGACGGCTACGCCCACGACAACCCCCACGCCGACCGCCACCCCCACGCCCGATCCCTTCCCCTATCCGCTGTGGCTGCCGATGATTCACTGAGCGGCCGCTTTTTCACTCCGGCGAGGAGCGAGGGGGATGCCAGCGGTCGGAGCGCTGCGAGCGCTCCGACCGCTTTTTTGCTTTCACCCCGTTGCTTCCTCATCCACTTCCACCGTCGCCCGCAGCGGCGGGTCGTGGACGAACCACGCCAGCCATTGCGCGTAGGACAGGCCCGCCTGCTTTTCGTAGGCCCAGATGCCGAACGCCAGGTGGTGCTGCTCTCGCCACTTCCTGCGCACCAGACAGACCGCGCCCGACCAGAGCACGCTACCGTCCTCGGCGTAGATGGTCAGGCGCTGGCCGTTGGCGAGGAAGAAGGGAGCGCCCAACCCCTCGATGAACAGCGCGTACTCGACGCGGCCTTCCCATCCCTGCTCCCAATACGCCTCCAGTTCGCCGGCGTAGCGGCGTAGCCTCCGGCTGTGCCCCTGCCCGCCGGGGTGCGGTGGTGGACGGTGCAGCGCGCGCCGCAGCCATGCGGTGAAGGGCCAGAGCGTCATGGCTGCCCGCCCGCCAGCCGCTGCCAGAGGCGCACGCTCTGCCGCAGCCCGTCCAGCGGATCGCCCGGCCCGGCATACTCAATCGTCACCGCGCCCCGATAGTCGGCCGCGGCCAGCAGGTCGAAGAGGGCGGCGTGGGGCAGGCCGGTCTCGTCGCCCGCGGCGTCGAAGGCAGCGGTCTTGAGGTGGAAATGGTTGGCGCGGCGAGCCAGCTCCCGCCACCACTGGGGCTGATCCGGGCCTACGGGCACGTTGCCGGGGTCGAAGCAGCAGCCGAAGCGGGAGCGCAGCCCGGCCGGCAGGGCCGCGGCCGCGGCGTCGAAGATCTGCAGGTGGCGCTCGATGTCCGCGCTGATCCCCCAGTGGTTCTCCAGCGTCACCGCGGCCGAGCTGGCCTGCACCAGCGCGGCCAGGCGTTTGGCGATCACGGCGTCGCGGCTGCGGGGCGTCTGCGCGCGGCCGCCCAGGGTGACGCGCAGCAGCCGCGCGGCCAACAGGTGGGCCGCTGCCAGCCCGCGGCGCAGGTAGATCTGTTGCGCCGGCCAATGATGACCGGGCACGGCCAGGTCGCTGTTGATTGCCCAGGTCAGGATGCGAACGCCGTGAGCCTGGGCATTGGCCGCCAGTTGGCGCAGGTTGGCCCGGCTGTAGCGCCACAGCTCTGGCGGCGCGCCCGGCAGCAGGCGCAGCAGCGGCTGGCGCAGCCGGCTCAGCCGCGGGGGCGGCAACATGAAATCGTTGCACTCGATGGCGGTCAGTCCTGCGGCCGCGGCCCCGGCCGGCTGGTCGAGCAGCGACCAGCGGCCGGCGTAGTAGGCGTCGTGCCAGCACCAGGCGCCGGCGGCGAGGGAAGCATTGTTCATGGCTCGAATGATACCCGAAGTCAAGGCGCTGTCATAAGTTTTTCGTTTGCGGCGCGGCGGTTACCACTCCTCCCACAAGAAGCGGGCCTGGGCGCTGGAATCTGGCCGCAGCGCCAGCACTTGTCCGTCCGGCGCGGCCAGGAAGCAGGTCCACAGCCGGCCCGGCGACCGGGCGCACTGATAGTGCGTCGTGAACCCGAATTCCGGTTCGCTGGCCCAGCCCAGCCGCGCCCTGAGATCCTCGACGCCCTCGAATTCGCCCCGCCAAAGCTGGCCAAAGCCGCTGACCGGCTCGAACAGCCCGGCCGGCGGCGTCTCGCCGACGCGGTTGTGGGGAGAGGCGCCGGGGTTGAAGCGGTAGGGCGGCTCGATCCAATGGAAGGAGCGGGGCGGCTCGTCGTAGAAGATGTAAAAGCGGTCGGGCTGCTGGAACCAGATCAGCAGGCCGCGCTGGAATCGCTGCGCCGCGGCTGACGTGGTGATGGCCGGGCCTTGTGGGCAGCGGGCAGGGGGATCGGCGAAGAACCAGTCGTGCAGGCCCTGGCAGCCCAGGGTGAGTGTCACCACCGACTGGACGGAGGCGGCGCCAGAGGTCACGCGCAGCAGCATACCGTCCCAGTCCAGCTCCGACTCGGTGACACTCACCGTCCTGCTGCCCACCGGCGGTACATCGGCGCAGGCGGATGTTAGCGGCGCCGGCCCGCCCAGGCCCAGCACGAAGGGGCAGAGTGTGGCCCGGTCGCCCTGCGCCTGCCAGGAGAAGGTGATGGTCTCGCCCAGGCGTTGCGTTGTTGTGGGTGCGGCGGCAAAGGCCAGGATCGCCGGCGCTGCGGGCGTGGGTGAGGGCGCGTTGGCGGGCGTGGGTGTGGCGGCGGGCGCCGGAGGTGCGGTTGCGGTGGGGTGCGGCGTCGCCGGCGTGTGCGTGGGCGGCGCAGTGGGGACGACGTTGGCCTCCTCGGCTGGCGGCGTGGGCGGGAGTGTCGCCGTCGGCGCCAGCGTGGACGGGGCGCTGTTGCCGGCGCAGGCCGCAAGCAGGAACAGCAGGCACACCATCAGCAGCAACAAGAAGGTATCGGGCGAAATGAGGCCGGTTGTGGGGTTGGGACGACAGGCTTTCATTGGGGTTCTCGCGCTGACGTTGTTTCGTATGTTGGCCGAGGATGGCATTCTGTTCCCCGATCACACGAGGGCCTGACGGTCGGAGCGCATGCGTGTGCCCAGACTCAACGATACGCCGGACGCCATCATCGCAACGATCCTCCGACCGTGACAGCGAAAAAGAGTGTCTTGCTGCAATCGTCAGCGAATGGATAGTACTGCTGCGAGGGCCGCGGTGACTTGTTCCATCTCGGATGCAGAGAGAAAACCCAGCCGCCGAACGAAGCAGCGCTGCTCCGAGACCGAACGCACCTGAAAAGCATCGGCGCCGGATGGCTTCTGTAGCCCATTTGTGGAAGAGGGCAAAATCGGTACCAGCCAGGGAGCAGCCCTATAGCGGTCTTTCCAATCGGTCAGCGGAACAATTACTTTGAGCGGCAGCACACCCATCGCATCATCGTTTACAACCACGGCAGGTCGAGACTTGCGAATCTCAGCGCCTATGGTTGGATCGAGATTGATGACCCAGACTTCGCCCCTAACCATAGAAATCTTCCCCATCCAGGCTCGCAAAGGCAGTTAGCTCTGGTTCCACCAGATAGTCGTTGCGCAGGGCCGCAGCCGCGGTGGAGAGTTGTTGCTGCCGCAAGGCATGGTCTGGGTGGGAAGAGCGCAGCCAAGCAGCGCGCAACATCTTCAGAGCTGCCTCGACGACATCAAGTTGCTCAAGTGGCGACAGCTTGCGGAAATCTTCCAGGATGGTCGTTGGTAGTGCGGTATGCATAGGTTTGATTGTCTCGGATAGGACTTGTCTTGAACGACAACGAAGATCATGAACTGGCGTCGCGTTTGTATTCTACTGCGAAACCAGGGACAGAGGGAAATGCGTCCGTGAGGGGCGGGGTGTGTCGGACAAGGTGTAGGGGCTGCCGCTGCTGGCGCCGCATCCCAGGCGGTCGCGCAGCGCGGGCGCGGCGGCGCGGGCCAATCGGTCATTGGCTCGAAAGCAAAGCCAAGAGCGGCGAAACAGGGCGCGCTCCGGCATCCATCTGGGGCGCAGATGGCGATACATCACCAGCGCCCCCCGCCGCGCGTCGTCAGCGGCAGATAGACCCGCAGCGGCCGTTCGCCCACGCCGACCGGCTGGCTGAGCGGCGACTCGCCGCCTTCGGCCGTGTACGCCGCCACCGCGTAGCGATACGCGGCCAGCGCGCTCGCCGTCACATCCACGTAGCCGGGCGCGAAGCTGCTGCCCACCGGCTGCCAGACGCCGCCCTCCTGCGAGCGGTAGACGCGGTAGCCCGCCACCCGCCGATCCGCCACCGCGTCCCAGCCCAGGAAGACGAGCGCGCTGCCCGGCGCCACCTGCGCCCAGGGGCCCAGGGGCGCGGCGATGCCGCCGGCGGTGAGGGTGATGCTGTTGTTGCCGGCGTCCGCCTCGGCGATGGGGAAGCCGGGGTTGACCGCCACGTGCAGGCTGTACGCCGCGTCCAGCCCGGCCGGCGGCGGCGCCAGGTCGAGCGTGGCGGTGACGAAGGGCACCGGCCCCAGGCTGGCGAGGCCGAGCAGCCCGGCAGGCGCGCCGACGCCCGGCGGGCCGTCCCAGGTCGCGATGACCTCCAGCGGCTGCTCGGCCGAGCCGGGCCAGGCCGAGCCGGCATTGGCGATGCGGACGGTCAGCCGCAGCGGGTCGCCGGTCGCGGGGCCGCCGGTCACGGACGCGTCGGCCAGCACGAAGTCGGGCAGGGCGGCCACGGCCGCGGCGGCGATGGGCAGGTCGGGCGCGGGGCTGTAGTCGTAGCGCAAGCCTCCGGCTTGCGAGGCTGGCGCTGCGTTTTGCAAGCCGGAGGCTTGCGTTACATTGTTGATCGCGGTCGCCAGGGAAGCGCCCAGCAGGGGGTCGTAGGCGGCCGCGGGCAGCCAGTTCACCGCCGCGTTTTGGGTCAGGTATTTCGGCGCCACCTGGCCGGTGGCGAAGTTGAGCGCGGCCTGCGCCAGCTCGCCCTGGCCGCTGGTCATGCCGGGCGGGTCGCCGGGCTGCACAGCCGCGCTGCCGCCGAAGCCGATCCCCCGGAAGGTCACGATCATCTGCCCGCTCGCGTTGGCCGTCAGCAGGGGCTGCTCCGCGTAGAGGCTGCGGCCGGCGGGGTCGGTCAGTTTGGCCGGCTGCCAGGTGCAGGCGGTCGGGCCGGTGCAGTTCCCCGTAGCCGCCCACAGGGGCCGCCGGTTGGTCAGCAGTTGCGTGGCGTCCTCCAGTTGGGTGAAGGCCAGCACTGGCTTGCCCGTCCCGTCCACGCCCAGCGCGACTTCGGCGATGGCCACGGGCAGACTGGCCGGGGTGAAGGCCGCGCCGCCATCGAGGAAGCGCAGGGCGATGCGCCGGGAGCTGCCGTTGCCCAAATCCGCGTCGCTATCCCGCACCCAGGCGACCAGCGGCGCACCGTTGACGAAGGCAACCTGGGGCAGGATGTCGGTGAAGGCGCCGGCGTTGTCCACCGGCTGCGCCGCGCTCCATACGCCGTTCTGGTAGCGGGCGTAGGTGAGGCGGATGTTCCGCGCCTCCAGGTTGGCCGCGAGGTTGCGCTCCCAGACGGCCACGGCCGCGCCGCCGGCGGGACAGCCGGCCTGCCAGGCGGGGCAGGCGGCCAGGGCCGGGCCGCCCTCGCCCAGGCTGGGGGTGGTCAACGGCTGCGCTGCCGACCAGGCTGCGCCGTCCCAGACCGCGAAGGCGATGCGCTGCGCCCGCAGCAGATCCTCGCCGCCCAGGCCGGGGAGCTGCGCTTCGCTCAGGTTCGTCTCTGTCCAGACGGCGACTGCGCGATTGGGGGCCAGGAACGCGACCTGGGGCTGCGAACTGCCGAGGCCGGTGGCGATGCTTCCCGCCGGGGACCAGGCCACGCCGTCGAAGAGGGCGGTCGCCAGGTTGGTGCGGGTCTGCTGCCAGATAGCCATGACCGCGCCCTGGCCGCTGGCCGCAAGCTGGAGGTCGAACTGGGGCGGGTCAGCCGCGGCGATGCTCTCCGGCGCCTCTGTGCGCGCCGCCGCGGGACAACCGCCGGAGCCGGACAGCACTTCGCAGCCGTCGAAGAGATGCTTGGGGTAGGTCTTGCTGTAGGCGCAGCCGAGGCCGGGGGCGCAGCCCCACTTGTGCCATGCCTTGAAATCGGCGCCGTATTCGAAATAGGCCGCGGCCGTCACCGGGTCGTTCTTGGCCGTGTCGTAGGTGACGGGCATGTGTACGTCGAAATTGGCGGTGAGCGAGGCGCCGGCCTTGCCGATCAGCCCGGCGAGCAGGCGCCCCTCCACGTAGACCGTGCCGCTGGTGTCGGCCTCCGGGTGGATGGTCAGGAGACTCTGCACGCCGCCATCGTTCAGGACGGCGGCGCTGCCCTGGTAGGTGACGCTGGCCTCGTAGGAGGCGCTGCCGCCGGCCGCCACCTCGGCCACGAAGGGGATGCCGTATTTCACTTCGGGCAGGTCGAAGGTGACTTTGGGCACGACATTCTCCTTGTGGGGGCCGTAGGTGGTACTGGAGAGGGGGTCGGCGGCCGGCGATTGTAGAGATGTTGCATGCAACGTCTCTACGGCAACCGCGGTGACGTTCGCCGGGCAGTTGTTGAGCGTGCAGCCCTGCCCCTCCCGGTTGAGCGTCTGCCCTTTCATCTGGCCGCTGATCTGGGGGCCTGCGTGGCCGTTAGGCTCGACCCGCTGGGTGATGTTGCTGGCGGGGATGGTGCGGTTGTCCAACTGGCCGGTTTCGTCGGTCTTGGCGGGGTCAGAGTGCAGTAGTTGGCCGTCCGCGCCCGCCTGCAGCCAGGGGGTCAAAAGCGTCACCTCGCCCGGCGTCCAGGTGAGCGTGCGCGTGCCCTGGGTCTTCACGGTAAACCAAGAGGCCGGCAGTGGGACCACCTGCAGTTGATAGTCGTAGTTGATCCACTGGCCGCCCTGGAGTTGCGCCCGCACCTGCACAGTACGCAACCCTACCGCCAGCAGATGGGCGTTGGGGATGGCGGCGATGCCTTCGTAGAAGGGCGGGCTTTTCTGCTGCGCGCTGCCCTTGAATTGGTAGCAATCCACGCCGGTGTTGAAATGGAAGGTGAATTTGGACTGCCAGACGCCGTCCACGTAGAGCTGCACGCCCCCCGCGCCCAGCTTTTGATATTGGGCCGGCGACAGGTTGATGACCACGAGGCCGTGGCCGGCCTGCACCACCTGCACGCCGGGCGGAACGCCCTTGGCCGAATAGTAGCGGATGAAGCGGGGCGGCGAGGTCGGGTCGGGTAGCTGCGGCGCGCCGATGCCCGACATGGCGGCGTTGATCGGCCCCAACTCTGACTGGTCGCCGGAGGAGAGCTTGCCCAGCTTGACGGTGTAGGGGTTGGGCAGGACTGCGCCGGTCAGGTCGCGATAGGTGAGGTCGGCCAGATGGAAGTTGACGCGCAGGCTGAGGTGCTTCAGCGCGCCGTCGGCATCCTTCAGGCCATAGCCCGCGTCCAGCGCATCCACAATGAGCAGATAGGGGATGACCTCCCCGGCGGCAGGTTCGGCGACGGCCGCCGCGCTCGCCCCGGCCCACGGCGTCGGTTCCGGGAAGATGCTGTTGGGTTGGAGCAGCCCCTGCACCGGCGGATTGGCCAGCGCCGCGTTGGGGTCGATGGGATAGGCTTCCCAGATGTTGAGGTTATGGGCCTTGCCCTTGGCGAAGCAGAGCAGAAAAGCCAGGGCGATGCTGGCCTTTTCGTCGGGCGTCAGCTCGGTCACGCCCACCACCTGGCCGATCTGGTTGGAAGCGCCGGTCATCACCTGCCCCGCCAACTGGCCCAGGGAACCGGCGCTGGCGTCATAGCCCGGCCAGACCGCGAAGCTCACTTTGGCCTCGGGGATGAGCTGCCCCGTGGCCGCGTCCACCACCTTGACTTTGAAGGTGGGGAAGATGGGCGTGTTGGCGAGGACTTGCAGGAAGGACTGCGGCGGGTTCGCCGGTGTGATCAGCATCACCCCGGCCAGGTCGCCCACCTCCGGCCAGGCCGGGTCGCCGCTGAGCAGGCTGGGCACGCGCACGGGCGCGCTGAAGCCGCCGTCCGGGCCGATCTGGGACGCGCCGCGGCCAATGGGCAGGGTGCGGCCGTCCGCCTTGCGCCAGACCGGGATGATCTGGAAGTCGGCCAGCGGCCCCTGCGGCGCGGGGCTGATGCGGCCGGTGATGGTGAAGTCGCTGCCCGGCGGCAGGCTGGCGGGCGGCAGGTGCAGGTCGGCCACCAGATAGGCGGGCGGCGGCGGCGCGGCCTCGGTGCGGAAGCTGCCGCTCACTGCGCCGACGACCCGCCCCAGGATCAGGTTGCCGGCGCGGATTTCGGCCAGGGCGAGCGGAGACCCCGCCGTCCTCTGACCGCCGACCTCTGAACTCTGGTTGCTGGCGGGGACGACGAACGAGCCGGAATAGTTGCCCGCCGCTGCCGCCAGCGGCCCGACCACAGCCCGGCCCGCGTAATCCAGCCGCAGCTCGCCCGCGATCAGGTTGCGCACGGTGAAGTTGACGGTCGCGCCGGGCGGCCCTGCCTGGGGCGCGAAGGCAAGCTCCAGCGCCGGCAGCAGCGTCAGGCCGGCCTCGGCCAGGTTCGTGCGGCCCTGGCGCGCGGCCAGGATGCAGGGGTTGGGCGGATGGCTCGGCACCTCGAAGACCGCCCGCAGTCGGCCCCCGGCGTCGGCGCGGGCTCCGCCCAAATCCACCTCCGCGCTGCCGGGGCAGGCCAGGATCAGCCGCAGGTCGGCCAGGGCGGGGAAGCCGTAGCCGCTGACAGCCGGCTGGCCGCCCGGCGCCACCTGGGCTGGGAAAACGAAGAGGGAGGCGGGCAGGGACGCGGGCCGCGTGGGGGTGGGTGTGCGGGTGGGGGTGAGGGTGGGGGTCGGCGTGGGCGTGCCCGTGCGGGTCGGCGTGGGCGTGCCCGTGCGGGTCGGTGTGGGGGTGCGGGTGGGGGTGAGCGTTGGCGTGGGGGTGCGGGTGGGCGCGACGCTGGCGAACAGGAGGTCATCGATAGACTCGGCGCGGCTGCCCGCCACCGCGTAGATCAGCGAGACGGTGAGGATGCGCCGGTCGGGATCGAAGATGCCCAGGAAAGTGCTGTGGGCGTCAGGCACGCCGTTCACCTGCGCGGCGCAAATCTGGTTGCCGCCGGCGTCGTAGCCCGTCAGCAGGGCGATGGCCTCGTTGCCGCCGTTGCCGATGTACAGACCCACATGCGATTGGGCGTTGTCGAAGGAAATGTTGAGAGGGGTCGTGACCGGATCGCCGACGGCCTCGCTCTGGGCCACGTTGGGCGCGGAGTGCGAGCCGGTGCGCAGGGCCGCCGTGTTCACCCGCGCCGTGCGGCTGTCCTCGAACACGACGCCGTACCCGGCCTGATAGTGGTTGCTGATGTTGGCGCCGCCGGGCAGGTCGTCGAAATGGATGAGCGCGGGCGACGGGATCTGGCCGGGGTCGGCCAGGATGACGCAGGCGGCGGGGGCCAGGGGCGCGGAGGCCGCCGGCCGCGCCGTCCACAGCGCCGCGGCCAGGAGCAGGGAGGCGAAAGCCACAAATGCACGCAGGTTTGTCATGATGATACCTCCACGAATGTTTGTAGAACGACGTCTTTTCAAACGCCGGGGTTGCCCGTCAGGGCTATCCCTGGTCGCGCAACAAGACGGGCAGGAACAGCGCGGGGAGTTCCGGCTCCGCCAGATCGTCTCGCACGATGACCGCCACCGACGCGGTCGCCACACTGCCCTGGCCGTCATCCGCCGCCACGGTGATCAGGTGCGTGCCGGGGCTGAGAGTAGCAATCGTCAACTGCGCGCCTCCGCCCAGGGCGCCGTCGCGGTCAGAGGCCCACTGCACCTGCGCGTCGTCCATCGTCCCGCTGTCGCTGTCGTAGGCCTCGGCCTCCAGGTTCAGCGATTGCTCGACGAAGAGGGTGGTGTGGTCAGCCGGTTGCAGGATCCTCACGCTGGGCGGGTGGTTGGGGATGCGGAACGGCGCGTCCGACTGGTCGCTGGTGGTGTGGATGCCGTCGCTGACCCACACGCGCAGCAGCCCCTGCTCACCCGCCCTTAACTCTGTCGCCTCCAGCGTGATGCTGATCTCGTCCGGGCCTTCCTCATCAGCCGGGCCGGCATAGACCATGTCCCAGTTGGCGCCGTTGTCCGGGCTGTGCTGCACGATGAAGCTGAGGGGGTCGCCGTCGGCGTCGCCGGCTTGCCATGACAGGACGATCTCGTCGCCGTCCAGGACTTCGCCGCCGTTCGGCGCCAGCACGGTGACGGTGGGTGGGCTGGGGCCGGCCGTCACGCGGGCGAGCAGGTCATCGCCGGGGCCGAGGATATCGACCTGGGCCGTGCCGGCCGTGAAGGGCACCAGCTCATTGATCAGCAGAAATGAGGCGTCTCGCTCCTGTTCCGGGGCCGGCCCGCCGTGGTGCGTCTCCGGCGTGAAGGGGTAGCGGGCCAGGATGCCGCCGTCGGCCGCGCGCAGCAAGATGAAGTAGTCGCCCGGCACGGACGGCTTGATGTCGCCGGCCTCGGGGAGGACGAAAAGAGGTTCCAACTCGGTTGCGCCCGCCTCTGGGTCGATCACGCCGGCGATCAGCAGGCGGGCGGTCACGTCGAGGTTGCGCCGGTCGGCGGCAGCGGCCACAGGGCTGCTCTGGAACGTGTCCATCAGCGCCTCGTAGGTGAAGTCGCTGAGCCATTGGTCGTCGCAGTAGCTCATCAGATCGCCTGAGGTAGGGGGATAGACGACTCGCGTGCTGACGTCGAAGCCGTAGATGGCAGACGCGCCCTTCGGCAAGGGGCTGATGCGGCCGCCGGGATAGGGGTAGGGAGGGCCGCCTTCGGCGCCGCAAAAATTGGCGTGGCCGCGACCGTAGGCGTGGGCCAACTCATGAGCGCCGTACCAGTCGCCATAGGAGCCGTCGAAATCCCAGCCCTGGTCGCCGGCGCCGGTGGGGCCGGAAGCCGCAAAACCGGGCACAGGCGAGCAGCCGCGCATGAAACCGCCGGCATCGCTCACCATGCCGTAGTAGCGCGTGCCCGATGGATAGTCGTTCTGGAGGTTGGCCCACACCCACTCGACACTCAGAAAGCTGTTGACTTTGCTACAGCTCGGCGTCGTCAATTTGCCCTCTTCGACTTTGCCCTTGCCCCAATAAGCGGTGTGCGTCCAGGTCTGCAATTTGCGCAGTGGATAGGCCCGCCGCATCCAATCATGCATCTGCGCCACGTCGGAGGCGGGGGGATAATAGGTTGCGCCGGCAAGTTGGTAGCCGATCCGCCAGGTGCGGAGATGCACCGTCGGCACAGGCTCGAAGGAGACGGTAGTCGAGACGTCGTTGTTGGCGTAGGAGGTTTCCTGCGGCGACCGATCCTTCCAGGCGAGATCGGGGTTGACATGGGCGGTCAAAGTCACTGTGCCCTCGCGGTAGCCTTCGGGCAGTTGGAACAGGAAGGCGTGGTCCACCTGGCCGCGGTCGGGAGAGGATCGGACGAAGATGAAGCCGGTGTTGAGCATCCCCTGAATCGGGTTGAGCCAGATGCTGTTGGCTCCTCGTTTCACCTTCAGCCGGGCATAGGTGGCGTGATCGCCGTGGGTGGCATGGACGTGAAAACGGACGTAGGTGCGCTTGTTCTGCACCAACCGCACGCTGTTGTACAGGTCTTGTATGCCCTGTGTCACCTCGATCCTGTCGGCGATCAGGTCGGTGGAGGGCGTGGGCGTCTTCGTTGGGGTACGCGTCGGCGTGCGCGTGGGCGTGGGCGTGCTGGAGGGCACGATGATCACCATCTCGGTCGGGGTGGATGTGCGGGTGGGCGTGCGCGTAACGGTGGGGGTGGCGGTCGGGGTGGCGGCGTTGCTGAAGTGCAGATCATCGATCGATTCCGCCCGCGTCGCGGCGAGATAGGTGAGCGAGAGGCTGGCGATGCGACCGGCGTCATCATGAAAGCCGATGAACGGGGTGTGGGCGTCGGGCACATTGGCGATCTCGACCAGGCAGATCTGGCTGCCGCCGGCATCGAAACCCTGCAATCGAGCCGTGACCGCGCCGCCGCCGTTGCCCAGGTACAGGCCCACATGCGATTGGGCGCTGTCAAAGGAAATGTTGAGAGGGGTCGTGACCGGGTCGCCCAGGGCCTCGCTCTGGGCCACGTTGGGCGGGGAGTGCGAGCCGGTGCGCAGGGCCAGCGTGTTCACCCGCGCCGTGCGGCTGTCCTCGAACACGACGCCGAACCCGGCCTGATAGTGGTTGCCGATGTTGGCGCCGTCGGGCAGGTCGTCGAAATCGATCAGGCTGGGCGTGGGGAGCTGGCTGGGGCTGCCGAGAGGCGTGCAGGCGGCGGGGGCCAGGGCCGCGGAAGCCGCCGGCCGCGCCGTCCACAGCGCCGCGGCCAGGAGCAGGGACGCGAAAGCCAGAAATGGATGCAGGTTTGTCATGGGCCTACCCTCATAGATAAACGCTTCAAGGCCACGCCTTTTCTAGCGTTTTTCGCTATGATCTTGTGATTGTGGTGCAGGGCGAGCAACCGTTCGCCTCGCGTACCATGCCAGCCTCTGTCTTGATTCCTGAAATGCGCGGCCGGGGCATGGCAACCAACAGCTCCCGAAGTGGAAGGGGATGGGGCAGAGTGGGGGTCATCCGCCAGATAGCGGGCCGGCCAGAAACCAAAATCGCTGCTCTACGCGCACGGCGTCGAGCCATCTGACCCAGCCCAGGTGCAACAGCCAGTGTAACAGCAAACCGACCAGCCGCGCCAATAGGACGTAAAGCGGCCCCTGATCGGGTACGGGTGAGGCGCTGGCAGTCTTTTTGGGGCAACCGCGCCCTGAACTCGCGGGGATGCCCAGATTGACGTGGTGAGCGTCAATCCGGTGGAACGTCGGGTGCTCTTTGGCGAGGCGAAGTGGACGCGCTGACCGCGGGAACCGCTGGCTTGGCGGCGATACCGGCTGGGACGTGCACTACGCGTTATGCGCGCACGCGTTTGGTCACGTGCACGAGGTCGTTGGGCAGGAGCCGGGGTTCTACTTCTTCAGGCCAGAGGATATTCTGGGAGCCTGTTAGCGGGGTCTGATTGCTGAAGCCCTGGCTGAACAGGCCGACCAGGAAAATAAAGGCCAGCCCGACCAGCAGGCCCAGGAGCGAGCTAAAGAACAGGAGCAAAAAGACCGCCCAGGCCGGCAGATCCCAGAATCGCTTCCACACGCGCACGGCGTAGACCAGCAGCGGCGCGGTGAAGATGAGGAAGAGGATGCTGCCGGCGGTGCGATGGCTGAGGCTGACCGCCTGCAAGAGGCCGCTGATCGGCAGGGTGAAGCCGTAGAAAATGGCGGCCAGGCGCATGAACTCGGCGAAACCCCGCCGCCGCACCCAGATCACGGCCAGCCGGTAGTGCAGCAGCAGGCCGACCGACTGCGCCAGCACAAAATAGACGTTGGTCAGGAAGCCGGAGAGCAGGTCGCCGGGGAAGACAAGCACGCGCGAGAGGAAAATAAGGACGAGGATGCCGACGCTGTATTCCAGAAAGCGGAGGGCGTCGGACAGGGTGCTCGTCTCGAACATCTCCAACGTCGCGGCCACGGGCGAGCGCAGGATGCGCGCATAGCGCCCGGCGTAGCGCCGCAGGTCGCCGATCTTCAAGAACGAGTCGACGAATAGCAGATAGGCGTTGGCGGGCTGCTCGCCCAGCGGCGCGCCGCATTCGCTGCAGAATTTGCCCTGCGCGGGCGCGCCGCAGGCGGGGCAGGGGCCGGGCCGCGGCGCGGGCGGGCCGGCGGACTCAGCGGTCATGCGATTTTCCTTCCGCGCCTCGTGACCGTCGCAGATACGGCCCCAGATCCTGCTGCAACAGCCAGCCCACCAGCGGCAGGCCGAGCAGGATCAGCAGGCTGGGGCCAACGATCCAGAAAAGATAGGGGAAGTAACGGCCAAAACCGGGGCTTTGCGGTTGGATCATGTCCGGCCCCAGCAGCAGGTTGCCGGCGGCCACGATCACGACCGCCAGCAGCAGCCCGATCAGGGCGGCGCCGCGGTTGGAGACGGCGCCGCGGAAGGGCGCGACGAGCAGGCCGATGACCAGCCCGCAGACCAGGCCCAGGATCGTCCCCGGCAGGATGCCCAACACCAGTGCAAACGGCCCTGCGCAGAGGGTGAACACCCCGGCCCCGATCAGGGCGTCGAACGCCTTGCCGTTGGCGCTGTTGGTGAAGGCCAGCAGGACGCCGACGGCGGCAGGGGCCAAGGCGGCGTAGAATCCGGCCAGCGTCGCGCCGGCGATGGCGCCCAACAGAGCTGCCCGTGCGATCAGGGTGTGAGGTGGATGTTTCATGACGCCTCCAACGGTAAGAGGTAAGGGGATGGCCCCGCTGCCAGCGCTGCTCGCCAGCGCCAAACGTGCCGGAACGTCAGCTCAACGTTCCACCAACGGCAGAAACGAAAGCGCCTGCGCGGTCGCCTCGCCGCCGATCAGTAGCACGCCGCCGCTGTCGGCCTGCTGGCCGCCGCCCGCCTGCACCGTAACGCGCACGCCGTCATCGGCGGCGGTGATCTGGGCGCTGTAGCCCGCGCCGGGCGTCAGCCCGGTGACGAAGTGACGCGTGACACCGGCCGGCGCGGTGTAGGCCAGCCCGGCCGGTGTCGCGGCGAGGTTGACCGGGAAGAGTACCGCTGTCCCAGCCACGACCGCGCCCTCGAACGCGCCATCTTCGCTTGTGATCGTCGTCGCGGCGTCGGCGGACGCGCCCGCGTCCGCGCCCTGCAGCACGTGCAGGAAGCGCACGGCCTGCGGGTTGCCCGGCGCGTCCACGCGCAGCCGCACTTTCATCGGATCGTCGGCCGCGGCGGTGTCTTCGATGTGCTGTTCGTTGCTGTTGACGGCGGTCAGGGTCGCGTTTGCCGGCAGCAGCGCGGTGACGAACAATTGCTGGCCGTTCGCGGTCGGGGCAGTCGCCCGGTTGCCGCTCACCGCGGCCGGCCGCGCCAATTGCAGCCACCAGCGTTTGAAACGGCCAGCGGTTGCGGTCTCGGCGCGGTCGTAGACGACGAGATGATCCGGCTTCAGCCAGACCAGCGAGCGGCTGGCATGGACAACGTCGGTCGCGCCTTCGTTGGTGGAGTTGTAGAGCTTCGTGGCGTCGGCCAGCGCGTAGGTGTAGGCTGCGGTCGCGCTGTGCGCCAGCAGAGTCGGGTCGCCGTCGTTGACATAATTCCATTGCGAGCCGCGCCGCCAGAGGTCGATGCGCCAGTCGTCCGCGTCGCGATCCACGGGCCGGTCGTTCTCGATGGCAACCGCGTTGTAGAACTCGGAGCTGGCGATCCCTTCGGCGATGTCGGCGTAGCCCACGCGGCCTTTAGTCAGCCATTCGCCCCCGCGATAGAAGGCGAAACTGGCGCCGTCGGCCATCTGGTGATCAATCGAGTTCCAGCTCAGGCTGAAGGTGAGCCAGGCGGAGTCTGTGTCCCAGCCGGTGCGGCTGAAGAGGCGGTTCAGGCCGGGCGCCAGGAAGTCCGTCGCCAGCGCCGGCCGCGGGTCGGTCGCGGGCGCGGCGGCCGGGTCGTAGAGCATAAAGTAGAGGATCGCCTGGCGGAAGTCGTCCGGGTTGCGCACCCGTTCGACCAGTTGTTCTGCGCCGCCGGGCGCGGTGTGGGCTTGCAGCCAGCGCACGGTGTTCAGCCGGGCCGGGCTGTGCGTGGCGCGGTCGTAGATGCCGATGGGCGCAAACGCGCTGATGAAGTCGGGCAGGTGATAGTTCTGCCCGTCGCCGTAGAAGGCCGGCTGGTAGATCGTCCCGCCCTCTTCACGGGCGACCGCGGCCGGGCTGAGCGAGTGCAGGTAGCCGGCCAGGCTCTCGCCCCAGAAGGGGTTGGCGGCCAGGGTGGCGGTCGCGGGATAGGCCGCGCCGGACGTGTGCAGCGCCAGCAAAAGCTGCGTGACGTAGCCGAGGGTCTGCGGGCTGTACTCCAGCCCTTCGGGCAGCAGCCCGCCGCGGCTGTCGTGGCGCGTCAGGTTCTCGAAGATGTAGAGATACGCGCCCACCGCGTTGTCCAGATAGGCGGCCAGGCTGCCGTCCGGGTCATCGGCCGGGTCGAGCGCCAGCGCCATCAGCCCCAGATTGCGCATGTGCGCGGCGTAGTAATTGTTGCCGCTGAAGCGCACCTGCTGCGGGTCGGCCAACAGCGCCGGGTCGTTCACCAGCCCCACCGGTTCGGGGTGGTGATAGCCGCGGGTGATCACCTCCCCCGACCAGCGCAGGAAGACCTTGCGGATGGTGGCCTTGTCCTGGCTGCTGAGCGAGGGATAGATCCAGTCCACAGCCAGCGGGAAGGCTTCGCCGTGGTAGCGGATGCGGTCGCGGTCTTCGGTGGCGAAATCGGGGTGGCGGAAGGGGGGGTACTGCCGCGAGCCGTTGCAGGTGTAGTTCGCGGATGTCGCCGGGCCTTTGTCCGCCGCGTTCATGATGTGCATCAGCAGGGTGCGGGCGCGGGCCGCGTAGTCGGCGCGGGCCGCGGCGTCGTTTTCGACCAGCGAGAGGAACGCGAACAGCTCGGCGTACATCTCCGTGGGGTATTCTTCGTAGCCGACGTCCCCGCAGTCCTGGTCGGGCACGCGGCCCTCGTCCATCTCCCCTTTGGCGCGTTCGGCCAGCAGCGCCAGGCCGTCGCGATAGAGCGGGTTGTCGGTGTTGGCCCAACTGCGCAGCCGCGGCAGATCGGCCGCGGTGAACCAGAGTCGCGGATGATCGCCAGCCGCCTGGCTGCCGGTCGCGGCGGAGGGCGTGCGCGGGGGGATCGGCGCTTCCACCGCGGCGCGGGTGGGCTCGCTGTCGCCGCAGGCGGTCAGCAGGAGGAGGATAGCAAGTAAGATGGCGGGAAGGCTGGGCATGCGCGGCTCCTTTCGGTGAACGCGCCAGACGCTTTTTGCAAGCGCCTGGCGCGCGATCACACTGGTCTTACATCGGCGGCGTGATGGTGATGGCGGCGTCGTACTCGATCATCTGCACTGTGTTGGATTTGATGCCCGCGGCTTCGCCGGCAATTTCCTGTTTGATGGGCAGGCCGCTCTTGACGCTCACCCACAGCTTGACCTCGCCGACGACTGTGCTGCCTTCCAGGAAGGTGGTCGAGGTGTAGGTGTAGACGCGCGCTTCCTCGCCGTTCACCGTCTCGCTACCGGCTTTTTGGGCATTGCTGATCGTGGCGCCGAGACTCTCGGCGGTGAGTTCGGGGAAGGCTGCCTGCAAGATGTCCTTCCCCGACACCGGCAACACCGACCAGACGCCATCCCGCTTGCTCCACGCAGTGTCCCCGATGGCGATCGTCTCACTCTCGAAGTTGGCGGTCTTCATAATCGTGCGCAGCTTGTCCGGCGGGATCATCTCGCCTGTCAGGTTGATGGTGCCGCTGTCGGAAACGATGACCGTGTCGGTGCGATAGGGGCCGGCCGCGAGCTGGGCCAGCATGGCGGCGATGATCGCATCAGCGGCGCTGCCGGAAGGAGCCGGCGCGGCGGCCGGGGCGCTGGTCGGGGCCGGCGTCGGGGTTGCCGGGACGGGCGTGGCAGTCGGCGCTGTGGTGGCGGCCGGGGCCGTGGTGGCGGCCGGGGCCGTGGTGGCAGCTGGCGCTGTGGTGGCGGCCGGGGCGCTGGTCGGGGCCGGGCTGCCGCCGCAGGCTGCCAGCAGCAGGGTCAGGATGAAGAGCGAGGTGAGAAGGTGTTTCATCGAAATGGGTCTCCTTGAGGTGGGTGTGAGAGTGGGTTGATGGAAGCAGCGGCGACCGCTGCGGCGTGGGTAGGGCAGGATGAGCGTTTGTGTCAGCCCCATCATCTGACCGGCTGCGGCCAGGAGGCTGGTGGAGATAAACGGGTCGTAACTTGCAAGGATAAGCAGAACGCCCTGCAAAGGAAGGGGCCCGTCGCCCGCGGCGAAAACCACGGCCGGTCAGGCAATGGCAAACGCCAAAATCAAGAACGAAACGATCGGGTTGTGCTGATGCGGTTCAAGGTTGCTTCTGTTTGACCACGCCCTCGTCGAAAACCACAGCGAGGAGGTGTGTTTTACCACGGAGCCAGTATTGTACAGGAGTTTTACAAGAAATTCGAATTGACGCAGCACGTCCGGGCCTGACAGGCAATCCGACAAAAGTCATGGAAGCCGCATCGCCAGGGGGCTATGCTGGTGCGGTCATGGTCGCCCTCCAGTCGTCTGCACAGTCAGGGGCGCGACCGCGACGCATATCGCCATCCCACATCCTTCTACCTCACCGCTACCAAAGACACAGGTCCATCATGCTCAATCCCTACTTGCTGATGTCGGTTTTCTACCTGGCTGTGGCCGTTCTCGTCGCCCTCGATGCGGCTCTGACCAGCTTCAACGTGATCCCGTGGGCCGTGGGGCTGCCCTGGCTGCGCGCGCATTTCATCACCCTGGGCGTCCTCACCGAGTCGGCCTTTGGCGTGCTGCCTGCGTTCGTGGCCGGGCGGCGCGGGGCCGAGACCCCGGCGACGCGTTGGGACATCTGGCTGCTGCTGAACGCCGGTTTGGTGATGCTGCTGGTCGGCATCCCCAGTGTCAACGCCGCCCTGATCATCACCGGCGGCACGTTGATCTTCGCCGCCGTCCTCCTGCTGATCGGGCAGTTGCGCGGCATCGGCGGCGAGCCGAGCCGCGGTACCGGCAGCGCCAAGTTCTATCTGAGCGGGCTGGTCTATCTGCTGGTGGGTATCCTGATCGGCACGGGCCTGTGGGTGGGCTGGAGCGAGCCGCTGCGCATCGGCGTGCCCAAAGAGGCGCACATCCACGCCAACAGTTGGGGCTTTGCCTCCCTGGTCTTCGCCGGGCTGCTGGTGGATCTGCTGCCGGCGTTGACGGGCAAGCCGCTGGCCAGCCGCCGCGCCCTCGGCGCCATCTTTTGGGCGATGACGCTGGGCGCGCTGGGGCTGGTGCTGGGGCCGTGGCTGGGCGGCAATCTGGTCGTGACCGTGCCGGGCCTGGTGTTGCATCTCTCCGCCACGGTTGCCCTGCTGATCTTGCTGGCCCGCGCCCTGCGCAGCCACGGTCTTTTTGCCCGCGCCGGCGCCTGGCACCTCACCCTCTCCTATGCCTGGATCTTGCTGCCGGTGCTGGTGGCGCCACTGATCATCCTGAACATCGGCAACATGCCGGGCGCGGACATCGAAGCCACGGCGCCGCAGGCCCTGATCTACGGCTGGATGGGCCAGTTTCTCTTCGCCATCCTGCCCTATTTTGCCGCGGCCTGGCTGCTGCGCGACCCACAAGCCCGGCTGGGCGGCAACTGGCTCAGCCTGATCGCCGTCAACCTGGGCAGCGCCCTGATCTGGGCCGGCATCTTCCTCGTCGACCTGCGCAATCCGTTGCACGCGGCGGCCTACGTGCTGCTGGGCGCGGCGCTGCTGGCCGCGGTGCGCGAGGCGGGCGTGATCACGCTGGCGGCCTTGCGGCGGGCCGAGCAGGGCGTAGCTCGGACGACCTGAAAGGCATGGGATTTCTGGCTACTTTTTCCTAAAATCCGTGTCATCTGTCACAGAAAACCATCCAACTGCATAACTCTGAAGGAGTTCGACATGAAACAAACAATGTACAAAATCGCTGCGGTTCTCGCCTTCATCATCGGGGCGATGGCCATCTTTGCCGGCGGCGGCGTGCTGCTGGGCCGGGACCCCGGCTACTACGTCATCGACTGGCTGCCGGTCTACAACTTCATCATGGGCGTGCTGGCGGTGCTGGTCGTGGCGCCGCTGATCTGGCGCGGGCGCAGGTGGGCGCTGCCGGCGGCGCTGGCCACCCTGGCCGCGCACACGCTGGTGATGGTCATCCTGCGCACGGCCTACAGCGATGTGGTGGCGGCGGACAGCCTGCGGGCGATGACGATCCGCATCGTGGCCTGGCTGCTGATCACGGGCCTGGTGTTCGTGCAGGCGCGGGGTAACCAGCCCCGTGAATGAATTCACGGTCTGGTATCGAAAACCTGCTGAAGCAGGTTGTCATGGCAGAATGGCGCCCCGTGAATGAATTCACGGTCTGGTATCGAAAACCTGCTGAAGCAGGTTGTCATGGCAGAATGGCGCCCCGTGAATGAATTCACGGTCTGGCATCCGAAACCTGCTTCAGCAGGTTTTCATGGTAGAATAGTGCCATCAATAACCCGTTTCAACGGGTTTCTTCGTATCAGACGCCGAATTCATTCGGCGGTTCTCGGCGGTTCTCATTCGGCGGCTCCGGCGGCTGCCTGCAGAATCAACCAACCACGGAGATCAACCATGCCATTTTGGCGCAACTACTACCACATCGTTTGGGCGACCAAGAACCGCGAACCCTTCATCACACCCACAATCGAACCGCGGCTGTTCGCCTACATCGTGCGCAAATCCGCCGAGCTTGGCGCCTACGTCTACGCCATCGATGGCTGGACCGAACACACCCACGCCGTCGCGGCCATTCCTCCCCATGTCGCCGTTTCCCATTGGGTCAAGACGATCAAGGGCGCTTCCTCGCATGACCTCAACCAACAAGGCCTGCCTTCTCACTTCGCCTGGCAGCGCGGCTACGGTGTGTTGACACTCGGTCAACGTTAGTTAGCTGACGCCATTGCCTATGTGCATGGGCAAAAGCAGCACCACACTCAGGGCACGGCTCTGGCCTGGCTGGAACGTTACAATGAAGTTGATGAGGGGCCGCCCGAACTCGTCGGCTACCAACCGTCACCGGTCCCCACTCTGCGCGAGCCATCCGCCGTCTACGAGATCCTCGGCGATTTCCCATTCTGACCGGCCAGTGACCAGGAGCGCTTGTGCCAACCAGGAACACCATCTCTAGGCCGTGACCAGCGTCGTGCGCCTCTTCGAGGGTCTGCCTCGCTTCGACGAGGCCCTCCGCCTGGGCGACGAGGTGGTCGCCAACCTGCCACGCTACGAGGAACTGGCGGACAACTGGCTGCTGGACAATCTCAACGCTGTCCAGCGGCAGAACGGCCTGCCTCTCAGCTCCGGCGACGATCTCTGCCAGCGCCTGCTCGACGCCCGCGCCTGGCACAAGATGCCGGTGTCAGATACAGCCGCCCGCGCCTGGCCCAAACCGCCCTGAAACCCTGGCCAGCACACGGGAGCACCCCTGGCCAGGCGCCTGGGCCTCACACCCTCCTAGCGATACGGTGTACCCCGTCCCAACATGGTTCGTACCACTTCCAGTTGCTGCTTGGATCCATCCTGGAAAGCGATTGCGGGCAAACCATCAGCGCCGATAACCATAGCGGGCTGTTTACCGTCCACGGGCAATGTCATAGAACTGCTGCCCCCCTGACAATCTACGGCGATACAGCGAACCACATGAAGATTGCCATAATCATAGGCAATCAACGGGATACCATCTGCACCGGTGGCAATAGATGTTCGTATAGGATCACCAGCGACGCCAAACTGAGAAAGAAACAGGGTGGTGGAATTGTTAGTGCATGTTAGATTTTGGCAGCGACCTGCATAAAGACTGTATTTACCACTATTTATTATTATATAACTAAAAACACCCAGGCCATTCGCGCCGATTGCGAGAGAACTGCTAAAGCCACCGCCAATACCACTGACTAATGAAATTGTAGCTGTATTGCAAATAATAGTATCACAATGGGCTATATACGTTGTATTATTAGTTATGTGCCTATAAAGAATCAACCCCAAACCATCCGCGCCAATTACGGTTGAATTATAATCACTCCCGGTTCCTAGACGACTGACCAAAACTGAAACTGTTTGCTTACTGCACGCCAGTTGTTCGCAATGCGCTACCTTCAATAGACCATTTTGCGCATCCTGGTAGCTGATCAAGCCCAGGCCATCGGCCCCAATAGCGATCGAATGATGCGCCATGCTGCTCGTTGCATCCACAGTGAAAATGTCCGCGCTGTTGCAATACAAATCTTGACAATGCGCCACTTTAAGCGCGCCTGAACTATGAACATAACTAATCAGTGGTAAACCATCAACACCGATCGTAATTGCCGAATATTTCTCGCTATTTGCCTCTAAGATCGTGGATGTCGCGCTATTACAGGCCGGATCATTACAATGCGACACCTTTAGATCGTCACTATCAGAAGCATAATGGGATATAATGGGCAGGCCATCCACACCGATCGTAATAGATGGATCGTTTCCTACATCCCCGTTTTGATCGACGATATTGTGCGAGAAAGCCTGGCGAGCAGAAAGGGCCGAATTGAATATTGATTGGCACACAACTGTGCCATCCTCCAGAATCGCTTGAATTGCCTGGCCTACGGCGCATTCTTCACTGACCCGCGCTTGAACGGTCTTTGTGTTGACATCGAAGACAGTGCTATTCAAATCCAGCCCAAAACCCGCGGCATAGGTGGTATCATCATCGCCATCTGCCAGATCCGGCGGGACATTGCTGATGCCATTCCACGGCGCGTTTTGGCTATACTGCGCATAAGGAGCCGCCATCAGTGGCTGCCGTGGGCCAAGGGGTGTGTAGCTCCCTGTGCTGCTGCCCTGACGTACGGCTATTTCCAGCCAGAGAGCTGTCCCATCGAAGACGCTGCCGAAATCCAGTTGCACCGTGAACAGGCCGTTGCTGACGGAGACGTCGTCCTGGGTCACCGTGCTGCCGATCTGGCTGCCGCCGCTGACCGCGTCGAAGAGGGAGAACTGGAAGTCATAAGCGCCGTGGGCGGGGACGCCGCCCTCCTTCAGCCGGCCCTGATAGGTGAAACCGGTACCCACCGTTGCCAGGGCCCCGGCATAGGGCGCGGCTGAGGTGGTAGCCAGGAAGAGAACCAGGCCAAGAACCGCCAACAGGTGAGGCCAAATGGTATGTTTCATTTCTCGCATCTCCTTTGATCAGGACTGGCTGCTCAGCCGTGCGCCAGCAGCGCTTGAGACGAACGAAAATGGCCGAAGATAGATGAAATCTGTGTTATTGCGCCTCTTGTGCGCAAGCGTTGCCATCCTCAGGCCGCAAAGGGGCGGCGCCGGCGGGGAGGCGGTGCGGCCTCACCATCGCCGCAGCGTTTCGGCTACGATGGCGGCGAAGAAGATCGAGGCAAGGCCCGCGCCCACGAATAGCGCCGCGCCGGCAAAAACAGAGGCGATGACCGAGACGATCCCAGGCCAGTGGCGCTTTTCGACGAGCCAGCGCGTCAGCCGCCCGGCAAGGATGGCTGCCACGATCACCGTCGCGCCCTGGCACAAGAGCGACGTCAGCAACGCCGGCGCGCTCTCGCCTTCGCCGAATCCGTTGAGCACCACGATCAAGCCGAACAGCAGGATGGCGCCCAGGAGCAAAAGGAGGAGGGCCGTCAGGACGGAGGCAAGGATAGCGAGGGTTCGGGTAGACATGCGTTGCGGCTCTCACGCCAATACGATGAGCCATTACTTTTTGGGGATGGGCTGGATCTTGCTGCCCGCGATCTGCCTGGATGGCGTTGCCGGGGTTGGCGGATCTCCGCCCGTGGTTGTCCGGCGCTTTCTGATAGGTTTCGCGCATCGCCTGGTTGTGGGCGAAGCCGCGCTGGCTTTGCCATGATCTTCTCCTCGCGGTTAATCCGGCAGCAGCGCCTTCATCTGTTTGAACATGAAATTCGTCGCCCGGCGGGGGGTGAGCCGGTAGAAAAGGTTCATCATGCCCGCGTCCCGCCCGACGTACACCTGAAATTTGTCCCGCTCCATCCCGGCGATGATCGTTTCGGCGGCGATCTGCGGCGTGACGGCCGAAAAACTGTGCGCCTGTTGCTTGGGGTCGCGGCCGGGGATTTGGATGTTCACCCCGGAATTCTGAGCGATGTTGGTGCCCACCGCGCCGGGAAACACCACCGTCACATGCACGCTCGTTTCGAGCAATTCGGCATACAACCCTTCGGTGAGCAGTTTCACGGCGGCTTTCGATGCGCCGTACAAGGTCTGCCCCGGCACCGGAAAGAAGCCGCCCATGCTGGAGATGTTCACGATATGCGCTTCGGGCCGTTGCAGCAGGTGCGGCAGGAACGCTTTCACCATGTAGATCGGCCCGTACAGATTGACCTGCAACACCCGCTCGATGGCCGCCAACTCCAGATCGTTGACGCGCACAAAGGGCTGGATGATGCCAGCGTTGTTGATCACGCCGTCCACCGCGCCATGCCGGGCGATGACTTGGCCGGGCAGAGCGGCCACCGCTGCCTGGTCGGTGATGTTCAGGACATGCGTGGAGAGCCTGTCCTGCCCCTCGCCGGCCAGCCTGGCCGTTTCCTGCAACGTGGCTTCGTTGAGGTCCACCGCGGCGACGCGCGCGCCTTTGGCCAGCAACTGCAGCGTGAGCTCGCGGCCGATGCCGCTCCCCCCGCCGGTGACGACCAGGGTCTTGTTTTGCGCTTTCATGAAGTTCTCTTCTCCTCTGAGGTGCAGCAGGCGTAGGGATGGCGGATCTGGGTCGCCGCGCGGACGCCGCGCCGAGGTCAGGGCGGATGCGCCCGCGCGGCAGGCGGCTTGCTAAGATCCCGGCGTCAGGGCAAAGTCGAATTCTCCCAGCCGCTGGCTGTTGGCCGACTCGCCGCAGTCGCCCTGGGCGCGGATGATGTAGGTGTAGTTGTGGGCGGGGTCGCCGGTTGCGCCCGCATCGGGCCAGCCGCTGCTCACGCCGCCGGCGTAGGCCGCGCCGGGTGTGAAATAGGGGTCGTCCGCCGCCCGGTAGATGTTGGCCGTAGGCTCGCCGGCGCTCCAGGTCAATGTGATACCGCCGCTGCTGGCCGCGATCCCGGCAGCGGCCACAGCCTCGGCAGCGCACGGCCAGAAGCCGCCATCGAGCGCGAAACTACCACCGTTCATGGCGCCGGCATCCGCCTGGCCGATGGCGCCGCCCAGCTCGAACGTACCGCCGGCGCTGAAGGTGTGGCCCCCGCCATCGATCGAACTCCAGGAGAGGTCATACGGCCCGCCCGACTGGGCCAGGGCCAGGGCGGGGAGGAGCCACAGCAGGGGCAAGAGGGCCCACAGCAAGATTCGAGATCGCTTGTTCATGGTCATTTTCTCCTCACTACTCCCCATCCCCGGCAGGGACGGCTTCCTGCGTCTGGTCAAACTGGGCTTCGCGCTGGTAGTCCAGGCCTACCTCGGCCGGCTGACCCAGCTCAGTCGGATGCAGATACGTGCCGCGCTCCTCCGCCGGCTTCGGCTCCTCCACCGGGATGCGATGCGCGTTGGCGTAGGCGTCCTGGCGGATACCGGTGACCTGCCAGGAGACCTTCATGCCCGGCGCGCCGCCGGCGATCCGAAACTGATTCGCCTGGATTTCCTGCGCAATGTACAGATTCGGCATGGCGGCCCCCACCGGCGTCAACTGATAGCGAAAATCCCGGTTCAACGCCTCGAACCACTCCGGCAGGGTGACCGTGGCCTCGCCGTTGGCGTCCAACGCGGCCACGCCGTCGTAGATGTTCTTCATGTCCGGCGACTCGACGAAGGAGTGAGAGAGGTACTGGTTGGCCGGGTCCAGGGGGTGATCAATTTTAAAGGCGCCGCTGGATTTGGTCAGTGTGCCGTTCACGTGCACATTGCCAGAAAAATAGCCAGCGCGGCCGCCGCCTGAATTCGTGCCGTACACGCCGTTGCCAGAAGAGCTGGCGCTGCGGCCGTACACCCCATTGGTCGAGCCGCTGCTGGCGGTGGCATAGCCGTACACGCCGCGTCCGGAGGTGCTGGCGCTTGAGCCGTACACGCCGTACGCGCCGCCGCTGCTGGCGGTGGCATAGCCGTACACGCCGGTGCCGGAGGTGCTATCGCTGCGGCCGTACATGCCGACGTTCGAGCCGCTGCTGGCGTTGGCATAGCCGTAGACGCCTGCGCCGCCGCTGCTGGCGCTTAAGCCGTACACGCCGCTGGTGGCGCCGCTGGCAGCGGTAGCCTCGCCGTAGACGCCGTCGCCGGCAGTGCTGGCGGTCCGCCCGAAGACGCCGTAGTTCGACCCGCTGCTGTGACTGGCGTAGCCGTACACACCCCGTCCAGTCTCGCTGGTGTTGCGGCCATCCACGCCGGCGAGACCGGAGTCGGTCTTGCCCCAGATGGCCGTGTCGCTGGGGGCGTAGGCCTGGATTCCCCGGCCCGTGCCCAGGTTTTCAACGTAGACGACATCCGTCCCGTAGCCGTCGAACTTGCCGCCATAGCCGCCGGTGCTGCTGTTCTGGCCATACACGCCGACGCCGGCGGTGCTGGCGCTCCGACCGTACACGCCGTAGGTGGCGCCGCTGCCAGAAGAGGCAAGGCCGTAGACACCCCGGCCGTCGGGGCTGGCTGACTCGCCTCTGACTCCGTTCGTTTGTCCGCTGGATGCCAGCGTCAA